>Ga0079306_1000062_pt1 | contig 158335 bp, 135 predicted proteins | sample Methanotroph_Enr_FD_79181 | JGI IMG/M metagenome (GOLD analysis project Ga0079306, IMG submission 79181) | Enriched soil microbial communities from Old Woman Creek wetland in Ohio, USA - Methanotroph_Enrichment_5 | ecosystem: Environmental > Terrestrial > Soil > Wetlands | place: USA: Ohio... | reverse complement strand
TTCTTCAAGGGACTCGGGCAGGATTAACTTCATCAATATATTAAAAGAATCATTCATAACAGAAAACTTGTTTCTGCAAAAATCCACTTTTTTTCTTTAGTCCACAACTTTTGGACTTGATCCAAATAAAATTCCTATTATAAAAAACGGCAGGGCAATAGCGCAGACTATTCCAAGGCTTATCCACACCGAATGATTCATCTTATAATTTATGCCGTAAATGATCGGTATCATGATCAACCCGATCAGGCCAAAGGCAATACTTCCGAAAAGCTCCCATTTCCATGCAATGATAAGGATTCCCAGCAAAACGAACGAGGGTATCAGATGTATAAGAAACCCTCCAATCTGCTGCCAGAAAGTGAGTTCAGGTGCGAATGAATCAGCTGCAAAAAGGCTGATGAAAAGGATGGCTATGATGCATATTACACGAGGGAGCCAATGAAAAAATTTCGATGGTGGTTTCATGTTGGTACTCATTTATATAACAAATTTAGCCTTTTATGATGTAAAAGTCAATTTATTAGTACGGAAATTATTTTGGAGGCAACTTTCCTGTGCGTAATGTTTTGAATTATAGCTATTTAATTCCTTTGATCACCTTCACTAAAAGCCGGGTCACATTTTCTACATTTTTCTGAAAAACTTCAAGCACTGCCTCCCATGAAACGGGTTCTTCGCCGGTTTTCCAGCAGTCGTAATCGGTGCTCAGCGCGATGGCCGCATAAGGTATTCCGGCTTCGTTGGCGAGCATGCATTCGGGGGCGGTGCTCATATTGATAACATCAGCGCCCCACAGCCGGAACATATTTGATTCGGCTCTTGTGGAAAAGCGCGGCCCTTCGATGGTGATCACCGTACCATTGGGGTGCATTTTCAGGTTTAGCGACGAAGCTGCGGCAATAATCCGGGTCCTCAAATCTGTGGCAAAAGGATCTGCCATGCCAGTATGCAAAGGCTTGTGAGGTTCAAAGCTGTCGAAAAAGGTATTTTTGCGGAAACGGGTAAAATCGATGAACTGGTCCAGCACAACCATATCGCCTCTTCCGATCTCTTCGCGCAGGCTTCCGCAGGCCGTGGTGGCAATGATATGCGTGCAGCCAAGTTGTTTAAGCGCGTCAATGTTGGCCCGGTTGTTCACGTGGGTAGGAGGCAGGGTATGTTCTCTGCCATGCCTTGATAAGAATGCCACAGGAATATCCGAAATAGTTCCTTCTAATATCGGGGAGCTTGGGTTTCCATAAGGGGTTTCAATATTTTTTTCTGTTGGGTTTTTAAAGATGTCTAGTTTTTCCAGTCCGGAGCCGCCTATGATCGCTATTTTCATATTCATTTTGTTTTGTAACAGGCAAAAATACTAAAAAATTGTTCCTTTAATCTGCAATTTATTTTTTGCCGGGTTATAATAAAAGTAAAAATAAAGTGTTTTTCAGTAATTAACATCTAATTCTGAAGTGTATTTAGATTTTATTTATATTAATTTTTTTATACTGAAAACATATTAAAAAAATTGCGTCCCATAAAATACAATGATAATTGCGGTTACTGATAAGGTTCGATCAAGAAGCTTACGTAGTAAGGCCATAAACCAATTTTTGTAATAACAACCCAAACATAAACTAATATAAAAAAACCAATCATGAAAAAATTAATCCTGACATTATCGATCGTTATGCTGGCAACATTCGTATTCGGACAAGTGGTTACACCACCTGATTCTACAAAAAAGGAGTTTAAAAATGCGTTGGTCATTGATGCAACCGGGCTGATACAACAGTTTTTTCATCTCAATGACAATTCTTATTTTTATAATCCTTATATACTCAGATACAAAAGATTTTTCAAAAGTAATGCTTTAAGAATAAATGTTGGTGGCGGTTATTATTCACACGACGACAAAAATACTGACACAACCGGTATTAAATATTCTCGGTGTAGCTTTAGTTTTGCTGTTGGTTTTGAACATTATGTGTACCTGAGTAAAAGATGGAACCTCTATTATGGGGCAGACGCAGTTTTTTCTGGCTCTCGCGAATTCAGCCATATGTACTATGAACCGACTGCCACCAATGATCATTTAGCAATAGTATATGGGTACGGTGTTTCGCCCTTACTTGGAGTTCAATTCAGAATTAATTCCAGACTGAGTATTGCCACTGAAACGAGTTGTGATTTCGAAATTGTGAATAGAATCAATAAACAAACATCAGACCCCGCATCGCCTTATGACCAAGAAACAAAAAGCATGGGATTTGAAACCCATTTTCATGCACCCACATCAATACAGTTCAGAATACAATTATAAAATAGTACTTGGTTTTTCATGCAATTTGGGCTTTGTGAGGCACACTGTCCAATATTAAGCAGCGTAGCATCCTTAAATTATCCGGGCCCTTCGGGTCTGGAATTGTCAAGGAAAAATGTTTATTCTTGTTTCTGTTTTGTATTTAATGAAATACTATAAATTATTTCAACAAGCTGCAATTTGTATAAAGGTTGATGATAAATAAAAATATAAAATAATTTGTTTTTTTTAATAAATAACATATAAATTTGTTGGTTATTAGGATTTACATGAAGGTAATTGTTTGTTGAGATTGAAGTAGCCGATAAAAAGTATGCATATCAGGAAACCTAAGGTTGTAAATATGAAGTTATGGTAGATTAACCAGAGACAACAACAAATAAAGGAACAAGTAAAGTAAATATGAATTACATGAAAGGAAAAAAAATTAAACTTAGCGCAGTATTCTTGCTTGGATTTGGGCTGACAGGATTACATGCGCAGGAAGCTATCCCCGCCACAGGTGGTGAAGCTTCGGGAACCGGAGGGTCGGCGAGCTATTCCGTCGGGCAGGTGTTTTATACCACAAATACCGGGACTAGCGGTTCCGTGGCACAGGGCGTGCAGCAGCCATATGAAATTTCGATTATTACAGGGGTTGAGCAGGCTAAGGGCATAAATCTTGTCTGCTCAGCATACCCCAATCCGGCTACCGACTTGTTGACTTTAGAAATTGAAGCATCGATGGAGCTCAACACTCAGTCAATGCAATATCTATGTTATGACATTAATGGTAAAATTCTAAAAAGTAACAAAATTTCCGGCCGCATTACAAACATTGATATGAGGGATCTTGTCCCTGCAACGTATTTTCTGAAATTAACCCAAAACAAAAAAGAAATTATAACCTTTAAAATCATTAAAAATCAATAAGGTAGTGTTTTCATAAAACAAATAACTGAATTAATCCCGATAGTGAAGCGGATCGGGAACAAAAAAAGTATTAACAAATAAAAATTAAAAATCAATGAAACGAATATTTACAATTATTAAAGTCACAACAGTCATAGGGATATTATTTACTACAAGCGTTTTCGCTCAGGCTCCGCAAAAAATGAGTTATCAGGCAGTAATCCGCAATAGTAGCAACCAGTTAGTAATTAACCAGGCATTAGGAATGCGGATAAGTATCTTGCAGGGATCAATAACCGGTTCCCCAGTGTATACCGAAACTCAGGCACCCTCAACTAACGACAATGGTTTAGTAACCATTGCAATTGGAACAGGAACAACTACCGACGATTTTTCAGCCATCAATTGGGCAAGCGGGCTATACTTTATTAAAACAGAGACCGACCCAACTACAGGTGGTGGAACAAATTACACCATTACCGGGACAAATCAACTGCTAAGTGTACCTTATGCACTACACTCAAAAACAGCAGAAAGCATAACTGGTGGCATTACCGAAACAGATCCAATATTTGTTGCCTCACCTGCCAACGGAATTACAACAACAAATATAAGTGACTGGAACACTGCTTTTGGCTGGGGCAATCATGCTACCGCCGGATATTTAACCGGATTTACTGAAACCGACCCGATTTTTGGAGCTTCACCAGCCAATGGAATTACAACTGCAAATGTTAGTGACTGGAACACTGCATTTGGTTGGGGCAACCATGCTACCGCCGGGTATTTAACCGGTTTAACAGAAGCCGACCCGATTTTTGGAGCTTCACCAGCTAATGGAATTACAACAACAAATATTAGTGATTGGACCATCGCTTTTGGATGGGGCAACCATGCTTCTGCCGGATATTTAACCAGTTACACAGAAACGGATCCTCTTTGGACGGCAGCATCAGCTGGTTATTATACAAAAACAAATATGCAGACCTCCGGACAATCGCAATTGCATTTCAATAACATTACCAATAAACCAACAACTCTTGCCGGCTTTGGAATTACCGATGCCATGAGTACAAGTGCGCCTGCAGCTGCTATTACCAATACTAATATTACGAATTGGAATACCGTTTATGGTTGGGGGAATCATGCCATAGCCGGCTATTTGACCAGCTTTACTGAAACAGATCCGATTTATACCAGCAAATTTAATGTAACTGCTCCTGTAAACGGACAATTGTTAAGATATAACTCAGTTTCCGCGAAGTGGGAAAATTGGACTTCAAGCTATTTAACTGCCGAAGTAGACGGTTCTGTTACCAATGAAATTGAGTTGCCGACACAAACCGGTAACTCAGGAAAATATCTGACAACAAATGGAACAAACCCATCCTGGGCATCACCTTCCGGAGGCTATTCAACACATGCAGTAACCTCAACAAGCAATTATACTATTCAAGCCGGAGATAATGTGCTTATATCAAACGCTGCATCTCCTATTATTTTCACATTGCCATCTGCAGCTGTTGCTGGCTCCGGTGCTGTACTGTATTTTTATGGAATCCAAAGTTCGTTTGATATTAGCGCTTCCCAGACCATTTACGATATAAATGGTGTTGCTCAAACATCATTAACGGGGAAGTATGTTGTGATTCTCGTTTCTGATGGTATAAGCAAATGGTGTCAGATTCATTAACCCAAAGCCGGATTTAAAATTTCTTTGGTGAAGTACCAGAAATTCATCAGTTAAATCTCTGATTTAGAGAAACGGCACAAACGAAAATCCCGAAAAATCTTGTAAAATAAAATTGTAATGGGATGTTGTTTTTTACCCTACAATTAGGTATCTTTGAGTAAGAAAAAGGTTTTTTATCAGGCTGCCACACGGTCATTTTATAAATGAAACTATAAAACAGATGGCTATGAAAAATAAACTTATTCCATTGTTAATTATACTCTTATTATCAGGTATAATTAAATCATATTCACAAGATAGTTGTAAAGTCTTAAAACCTGAAATATCAGGAAAATACCAGGGCAAATGTAAAAATGGATTAGCTAATGGAAAGGGTATTGCCCAAGGTATTGATAAATATGAAGGCCGGTTTATAAACGGGCTCCCGGACGGAAACGGAATATATACATGGGCTAACGGCGATACATATAATGGTTATTGGAGTAAAGGGAAGAAAAACGGAGAAGGTACTTATAAGTATAAAAAGTTTGGCGGTGACAGTGTGTTGACCGGCATTTGGGAAAATGATAAGTTTATTAAAAAAATCAATCCAAATCCCTATAAAGTATATATAGCACGGGACTTTGATAAATATTCTATTACAAGGGCACGCGATGGCAATAAAGTTTCATTGAAATTACATCAAATGGGTATGACAAATACTGACATTTCAGAAATTACTTTTTTTGCCGATAACGGTTTATATCAGGCATTTGGAAATACCTATGTGTATTCTCAGGTTATTTTCCCGGTATTAATAAAGATCAGTTATACAACCAAAAACAAACTAAAAACAGCAGATATAAATCCGGTTCTGGAAGTAATTATTAATGAACCCGGTGAATGGGAAATTGTTTTAACCAATTAAAAATGAATGGACCGGTGAAATTCTGATCAGCCGTTATTTATAGTTTGTAACTCACAAAATCATTTATTCATATTGTATGTTTTAATGCCGGATTCAAATTATACAGTTCCAGGGACGGTAATAAACACATAAATAAAATAGGCATTTAATTTTGAGGTTTCAAATTTTCTTCTTATTCTTGCATTTGCTTTGCGTGCATCTGTATTAATACCTGCCGGGCTGATTACTATTTTTTTGACAAATTCATTAAGAAAAACCAAATGAAACATAGCATTCAATTATTCATACTACTAGGAGTTCTATTCTTGCAAAATGCACAGGCACAATATTATACCTTTGAAAAGACACCGGAATGGGTCAAGCCGGTTGAAATACCTGAAAACTCATCAATTTCAAAGTATGATATATTGTCCGGGTATTATTTAACGCTGGGTGATTACCAGGTGAATTTAAAAGAAAATGCAATTTTTAATCATGAGGTAATTAATGTTGTGTCATACAGCGGGATCACCAATGCTTCCCAGATTTCAGTTTCACTCGACACCGCTTATCAGAAGCTGAAGATACATCACTTGTACATCTGGAGAAAAGGAAAAAAAATAGATCAGACAAGCAGTCTTAGTTTTGAGATGATGAATGATGAGACCAAACTACAACAAGGAATATACACAGGGCTATTGTCGGTTTACGATATTTTGACCGATATCAGGAAAGATGATTTGATTGATTTCTCTTATACGTTGGTTGGGAAGAATCCCATTTTTAATAATGAAAAATACCTTATTTCACCGATAGAAGCCATGAACCCGGTTGATTTATTTTCATTACGCATATTGTATAATAAAGACAAGGACTATGCATACAAATGTGTCGGCTGCGACAGCCTTGTTTCAATATCAGAAGTTAATAATTACCGGCAAATCGAAATACAGAACCGAAATGTAAAAGCGCTGGAGCTCGAGGACAATATTCCTTCATGGACGGTACCCTATAAATACTTCATGATAAGCAGTTTTAAATCCTGGACCAATGTAAACACTTGGGCACAGAGTGTTTTTGCCTTAAAAGCAGAGCCCAATCTTAACATTGTTTTCGATGAAATTTTTAACGGTCAGGAAAACACGGACCAAAAAATAAATAAAATCATTGATTATGTCCAGGACGAGATAAGGTATATGGGCGATGAATCAGGCATTGGCAGCATAAAGCCCCTTTCACCTGATTTGGTGGTGAAACAGCGTTATGGCGATTGCAAAGACAAATCCCTGTTATTGGTTTCACTACTGAAAAAAATAGGTGTTAAGGAAGCTTTTCCGGCATTGGTAAATGTTGAACTGCAACATGAACTTGAGAAATTCGGGCCAAGTAATGAGGTTTTCAACCATTGCATTGTCACTTTTAATTACAATGGGAACTCCTATTGGGTGGATCCTGCAATACCCATGCAGGGCGGAGATTTTAAAGATTTATACGTTGATGATTATGGCAAAGCCCTGATCATTGGTATACCTGCCGACACACTCCAACTGATGCCTCCGGGAAAAACAGACGCATACGCTGATATTGTTGATGAATATACTATAAACTCGTTTACTGAGCCGGCCAAATTAAAAATGACTTCAAGCCGCTACGGCTTTGAAGCTGACAATAGAAGACTTGTGGTTGAATACTACAGCTCTGCTAAAATTTTAGAAATGGTGGAAAAAGACCTGAAAACTCAATTCCCGGTTGTGAACAAGACTTCAGGGTTGGAAGTATCTGATGATATGGAAAAGAATAGATTTTCCCTGACCTATAATTTTGAAGTCAACGGTTTTTGGCAGGATGGCGACAAAGGTAAGGATGAGATTACCAGAGGCCTTTGGATCTTCAGATACGAGCCTATGATGCTTTATGAATATTTTACAACGGTTGCCTGTGAAGAACGGGAATATGATTATGAAATGAGTTATCCCATGAACCTGAATTATAAGGTCATTTTCCATCTTCCCAAAGATTTGCTGATCAGTGATGATTACAATACTTATGACAATGAGGCTTTTATTTATGAAGAAAAACTTGAACAATTAAGCAGCAATTCGTTTCAGATAGAATATAAATTCAAGACGAAGTCTAAATATATTAAAGCCAGCGACTACAAAAAGATATGTGATCAGAAGGAAAAAATAGTCAAAAAAATGCCGTTAGCAATTTATTTCTCCAAATAATAAATATACCTATGAATAAAATACTTTTTTCGTTGCTTTTTATCTGCATTGCCTCAACATCCCTTTTTGCTCAGGATACAATTACCATTTATTATAATAAAGACTGGCTAGAAATATCAGAAAAAAACGAAGCGGTTTTTTACAGGAAAGCATTTCTGGATAATAATAATGTATGGACTGCACACGATTTTTATATCAGTAATAAAATTCAAATGACGGGTACTTATAAATCAAAGAAACTGGAGGTGAAACACGGTCATTTTATATATTATTACGAAAACGGTAAAAAATCATCCGAAGGAAATTACGTTGATGATAAGAGTGAAGGCATTTGGAGTGTTTGGTACGACAACGGTCAAAAAAAATCTGAAGGAGCTTACAACGATAATTCAGCAGAAGGTATCTGGCAATATTGGTATGAGACCGGAGAAAAAAAATCTGAAGGAAAATGTTTGAATGACAGGAAAGCCGGCGTATGGAGTTATTGGTATGAAAGCGGTGAGCTGGAAAGCACGGAAACCTATACCAGAGTTGGATCTTTCACTTATGAGGCATATCATGAAAATGGTGTTATGCGTTGCAAAGGGAACATTGTAAATGATCAGCTTGAGGGACTTTGGACGTATTGGAATAGTGAGGGGAGGATTTTTTTAAAAGGTGATTTTGATGATGGGTTAAGAAATGGCGAATGGATAAGGTCTTTTCGAGAAAGTTCTATGAAACTGATGTTTAAAGACGGCATTCTTCAAGGCAAACAACTTGGTGGAATTGAAAGAAGCGAATAGGCTGATGCTTTCAAAGTCAGCTATTATAAATTCGTATTTAAAAAAAATTAAAAACATACAAGCATGTTAAACTCGGAAGAAATTATTAGCGGGCTTCAAACAATCGTTGATGATTATTCAGTAGCTGCTATGATATGGCATGTGGCCTTTTATATCTTAATTGTGGCGTTAATTGCAAAATGGAAGCCAACAACAAGAATGTTGGGGATACTGTTGTGTCTCCCCCTGATTTCAGTAGCTGTTTTTGCCTGGCTGGCAGGAAATCCTTTTAACGGGACAATGTTCTCTTTAGCTACCCTATTAATACTATTTTTTGCTATTAAGTCTTCCAATCAGCCGGTAACATTTGCTAAACTCCCTTTTGCTGTTGCCGGGATGGTTATGATCATATTCGGGATTGTCTATCCGCATTTTATAAAACCCGACTCCATTTTTACATACCTGTATGCTTCGCCTGCAGGGCTGATCCCGTGTCCGACCTTGTCAATCCTGACCGGTATGATGTTGCTTTTTAATGGATCAGGATTTAAATCAATTACGATAACTTTTGTTGTATTAGGATTATTTTATGGAGTCTTTGGCGTTTATAAACTTGCCGTTTATCTTGACTTGTTTTTATTGTTTGGGTCAATAATACTGCTGCTCAAGTATATTCTGTCGTTCAGGGTTCCTGCTGTCAGGGATTAAAAGATTCCCAGGCCATCAAAAATTATTTCTTCAGGGCTGCCAGTTTTTTATAAAGTTCTTTTTCTTCGGTGGAAATGTTTTTTGGCACATCAATATAAACACTTACGTAAAGGTCGCCTTTATTGCATGGGTCGGAGTACTCCGGCATTCCCATACATTTCATGCGGAACGTTTTTCCGTTCTCTGTTTCAGGAGGTATCGTCATTTTTACCTGGCCGGAAAGGGTTGCTACTTCAATTTTCCCGCCCAGGACGGCTGTGCTGATATCAATCGCTTGTTTGCGGTATAAGTCATCTCCCTTTCGGCTAAAAACCGGGTGAGGTTTTATGGCAATGATCACATACAGATCTCCTGGTGCCGCGTTGCGCGATCCTTTTGCACCTTTACCTTTGACCTTAAGTTTTTGTTCGTCCTGTATGCCCGGTTTGATGTTAATTCCGATCTTTTCATTACCCAGGTCAATGACCCTGCGGGTGCCGTTGTATGCTTCTTCAAGTGTCAGATGCAGTGTTGTCTGAAGGTTTGTACCTTTTTGGGGTTGTTGTGCGAAGGAGCTTTCCCCGCGTCCGCCGAAAAACGCGTTGAAAAAATCGGAAAAGCCTCCGCTTCTACCAAACAGATCATTCAGGTCACCTGAATACTCCTGCCCGCCGCCACCCCTGTTGTAAAAGCCTTGCGAATAGCCTCTACCGGTATTAGCCTGCGAATAATTCTGATTCTGGTATTGGTTCCAGTTGCTGCCCAGTTCATCGTATTTTTTCCGTTTTTCAGGATCGCTGAGTACATCGTTGGCTTCGGCAATTTCTTTAAATTTTTCTTCGGCCTGCTTGTTCCCTTTATTCTTATCGGGATGGAATTTAATAGCAAGCTTGCGGTAGGCTTTTTTGATTTCAGCCTGCGTTGCTGTTTTGCTTACTCCCAATACGTTATAATAATCTTTATAATCCATTTTCTCTTATTTTCGAACTTTCGGTGGTTTTCAATTTTTGTACCAAGTTACGAAATATGACAATAATGCAGAGACTGCATCAAAAGTATCCTGAGTAAATAATCCCATTTGTGGAACTATTTGGGTTCTTTGTGCTTCCGTTATGCTTAAACGACTTATATTAAACACAAAGAACCCAAATAGTTTCACAAAGTGGCAAGAGTACTTTTAATACAGTCCCTGCAAATTATATTAGGCTTTTCTACTTTTTCTCCTTTTCCTGAGGGGCTAAGTATTTAGCAAGGAATTTCTCCATGGCTCCATAAAAATCAAATTGATTATCCTGATTGTGGAATCCATGACCTTCGTCTGCCTTAACCATATATTCCACTTCAATACCCCGTGCCTTAAGGGCAGCAACCATCTGGTCGCTTTCGTCCTTGTTCACCCGGGGGTCGTTGGCTCCCTGTGCGATAAACAAAGGTGCCTTGATTTTATCTGCATGGAATACCGGCGAGGCTTCGCGCAGCAGCAAACTGTCTTTCACGGGGTCGCCCACCATTTCGTAAAACTGGTCAAGATAAGGTTTCCAATATGGAGGAATGGTTTTCATGAAGGTGAATAAGTTGGCAACACCGACATAATCTACGGCACAGGCATATAGATCGGGAGTGAAGGCAACACCGGCCAGGGTGGCATATCCGCCATAGCTTCCGCCATAAATTGCAATCCTTTTGGGATCGGCGATGCCTTCCTTTTTCAGATATTCCACACCATCGGTGATGTCGTCCTGCATCTTTTTACCCCATTCTTTAAAGGAAGCTTCCCAGAATTTACGTCCATAGCCGGTACTTCCCCTGAAATTCATTTGCAAAACAGCATAACCGCGGTTTGCAAGAAACTGAATTTCGGGGTTGTAATACCATCCGTCTCTATACCAGGGCCCGCCGTGAGGGTTGATGATCACAGGCAGGTTCTTTGCTTCGTAACCTTTTGGCAGGGTCAGGTATGCATGTATGGTAAGTCCGTCGCGGCTTTTATAAGTAATTGGCTTCATTTCGGCCATATCTTTTTCGTTGATCCAGGGATACGGATTCGCAACTTCTTTGGCAGCAACAGTGGCAAAATCAAAAATATAATACTTTCCGGGGTTACGGTCGCTGCTGACACTTACAATTCCGGTTTTCTGAGCATCATCATAACCTACTATATATACTTCATAACCTTTGAACTGTTCCTTCAGTTTGTTATGTATTCGTTCCCATTCCTTATCAAAGAAATGGATTTCATTTTTTTCGGCAGTCCAGTTCACAGCTGCCAGAACCTTGCGTTTTGAGTCATAAAAAACATAACCGAGGTCATAATCCGGATTGGAATATAATTCTTTGATCTCCTTTTTGGCAATAGGGTCGTATTCCACCAGTACAATTTTATCCCGGCCGATATTTGTCAGGACATACATAATTTTATTTGCCGCATCAAAAGCCTGAGGTGAAAATGTTTCTTTGTAGGAAGTGGTGAGTAATTTCTTAAATGGTTCCTTTTCTGTTTCCCGGTAAAAATAGGTAATATTTACTCCGTCGGTTTTTGTGGCAACGCGTATCACACCGGTATTGTCGGTAACCCAGCTGTCGAAGTTCTCTTTGTTTTCGTATGCCATTTTCAGCTCGCCGGTTTCAATATTCAGCAGGTAAGGGTCGAAATACTGCTTATCTCTTTTGTTGATGGTAACCAGCATTTCCTTTTCTTTGCCCGGGATGTAGTGCAGAATGTCGAGTATATCCGAGCGGTATCCCGGAAAAGGGGTGAGGGCTTTCAGGTCAGAGCCATCGGGGTTTACAGAAAAGATCTGGAAATTTTCATCTCCGCCGATATCCTGCATGTAAACGATACGCGCACCTTTCCAGAAATAAATGCCGATACTGCGTGCCGTGTCGTTGGTGACCCTAACAGCATTGGTATCGCTGACCTTCTGAACAAAAACATTCATTTTTCCTTTAAAATCTGCACGGTAAGAATAATACTGGCCATCAGGCGAAATCCTGAAAGAGCTTTTCTCACCGTTTTTGAAAAAGTCCTTCATGTCAATTAAAGGCGCTTTTTCGGCTAGTTTTGGTTTGCATCCTGCAAACATTAATACCAGCGCAACAGGCAACATTAATAACATAATTTTTCTCATTGTTTTCAGCTTTAGTGAATAAATAAAATTTAGAAATCCAGATGAAAATAAAAAACGAACATAAAGATACAATCAAAATATGCGGAATTTGCAAAATGTTAAAATTTTAATCAAAATTTTAACATTTGGTTTTATGGGATTCTCATAGACAGAACATTATATTGATTTTGTCGGGTAAAGGCAACCTAGTTTATTGTCAAAAAATGTTATATCGGGAATCACGTTATTTTGCTAATTTTACAAAAGTATTGATCAATACTTTTCATAATGTTGAACCTGCAGGTAGAAATTGAGCCCAATTCGGGTTTTTGCTTCGGTGTAAAGAACGCCATCAAAAAAGCCGAGGAAGTCCTCGACAGTGGCGATGAGTTATATTGCCTTGGTGAGATAGTGCACAATGATCAGGAAATACAACGGCTGGTGATCAAAGGAATGAAGATCATCAACTACGAAGAGTTCAAATTGTTGAGAAGAAAAACGGTTTTGTTCAGGGCTCACGGTGAACCGCCTGAAAGTTACGAGATTGCCAAAATAAATGACCTGCGTATTATTGATGCCTCCTGCCCGATAATTCTCAAGCTCCAGGAAAAAATTTATCAGTCGTACCTGAAAAAAGAAACCATTTATATTTTCGGGCTTCCCAATCATCCTGAAATTATCGGGTTGAATGGAAAAATTGAAAACTCGGCCATTGTTTTTGAGAAGTACGAGGACCTGGATCTGAAAAATATTCCGCGGGAGATAACGCTGTACAGCCAGACTACCAAAAGCCTCAGGCAGTTTTATGATATTATTGACCGGTTGAAAAAGTTGGGTGTCCGTGTGAACGTTGAAGATTCCATTTGCCGGCAGGTTTCGAACCGTGAACAGGATTTACGCGAGTTTTGCAGGAGGTTTGACAGCATCGTTTTTGTGGCTGGGACAAACTCCTCGAACGGCAAACAGCTATATGAGATATGTACCCAGGAGAATGCGAATATTCATTTTATCAGCGCGGTAAGTGAAATAAAACTAAGCTGGTTTGGTGTAAATGAAAAGGTGGGTATTTGCGGTGCAACTTCTACACCCTTGTGGCTTATAAAAGATGTGAAGAATTACCTGCTTACGTTATAGCTTTTTCAACAGTGTGATCGCCTTCTAGTCTTGACTGATAAAGGTCAAGTGCGACAATAGCCGCTACAAAAGTCCAGAATGGCACCGATGATTTATCGGTATCAAGAAAATTATTCAGGACACCATGGATGAAATAAGTAACGAGTCCGAGAAAATAAACCAATGTCAGAAGTTTTACTTCATCATTTTTCGTCCGTTTATATAAACGTACAGCTGTGATGCTAATTGTAATGACAATTGCGAGTATGCTCAACATTCCAAAAACTCCCGATTCTGAAAGCGGCCCGATATATTCGCTGTGAGCGGTTCCTTTATCACCGGCGTTTGTACTGATGATGGTTTTGTCTCTGGTTTGCTGAAACGGGGCGTACACAAACTGGTAGGTTCCGGGCCCCCATCCGAAGATAGGACGTTCCTTAAACATTTTTAACGCAGATTGCCAGCGGTTTATACGTTCAAGGTTGGAAGCATCGGAAGAAATGTTTGAAATAGATTGCACATGCTCTACAAAATTTGCTGAAGAATCCTGTTTGTTTTTCTCCAGTTTCAGTAAAATATCAGTTTGAAAGTAAAAGAACAGCGCCAGAAATACTGCTACAATCGTAAAAACCCACCGGAACTTTATTTTAAAAAATAGAAGTAAGGCAATACCCAATGCTATCATCACGCTTATCCAGGCGGCACGGCTGAAGGAACAGAATAAACCAACCAGGAGGATGAACAATAATATACCAGCAAACAGTTTTAGGGTGCGATTGTATTGTTTGTCAAAAATAAACCCGACAAAAACAGGAACGAACAGTGATATAGCTGCCCCGTATGCGGTATGATCGTTGAAAAAAGGATCCATGACCCAATGGGCGGCCTGTTCATCAAAAGCCCGAAGGTATAAATTAAACGTGGAGTAGATAATTACTATTGATAGAGGTATTACATACAGCCAGCTTATTGTTTTGATAGCTTTGATGTTTTTAAAAAGAATGATGGCGACAAAATAAAAAGGGATAACAAACCATAAGCGGGCAATAAGAAACTTGAAAGACACCATGGGCAACTCACTGGTTAGTGATGTGATCAGCATCCAGAACAAATTGATTAAAATAACAATAGTCACAGGATGTTTCATTACTTTCATGTCATACCTGCGTTCGAACAGAAGTTTGATGAAAAACAACAAAAGCACTCCGAACAACAAAGGCTCAGTTGGAATTGACAATGAGATTCTCTCGTCAAAATCCCTGAAATTAATAGCAAGCGGTGTACAAAAAGTTATTATATAAAGTACTTTGTCGAGGGCAAAGAAAAAAAGCAGCAGGATGATTAGTGCGATCGGTAACAGGGAAATCCAATAAAACTCTTTGATGATGAAATAAATGTTCAGGGCAATAAAAATTGCACTAATAACATATACCCATATTAGTTTTGATTTATCGGTCAAGTTGAAGTTATTGAGAAATTTTTTCCGGCTTTTTTACACCGTCGATGATTGAAAAAAGCAATAACGAAAGTAAAAATGCAGAAAGAGTTGTAATACAAACGATTAGCCAGCGTATTGGGTATGATTTTTTATCAGCCGGGACAGGATTGGTAACCACGCTTGCATAGGTAAGTTCTTTCTTCATATCACCCAGTGATTTATCGTATTCTTTTTTAAGCGCGATATATGTTTCGACTAATCCCCACAGGTTTGCATCCAACTGGCGGAATTCTCCACCGTATTGTTTCAGGTTGTCGAGGGTAACAGCGATATCATCTTTTTGTTTGCCTCGGCCGCTGGTCACATTTTTTACATATCCTTTACTGTATTCTTTCACCTGAATATTATAATCCAGAATATTATATTCCTTACGAAGAAACTGAAGGCGTGTTTCAATGCTGTCAATTTCTTTTTTCTTATCATTCATCTGTTCGTAATACAGTTTCACGACTTCGGAAGTTTTGTCACGTTGCAGGTTCCGTGCTTTTTGATTCATCAGGTTGATAAATTCATTGACAATGGCGCATGCCTGATGCGGATCATTATCATAAACTTCAATCAATACTGATTCATATTCAGTCCTTTTTATAGAAATATTATCATCCAGTTCTTTGATTACCTTACCGCGGTAATACTTATCCGTAGTATCAATTTTATATTCTTTATATAGTTCAAATTTTTTAACGATATCGAACAACATATCTTCCGATTTCAGTAATTGCAATAATTGTTCGGTATTTGTTTCAGAAGAATAAGGTGCAATATTGGCAGGATATATAACCGCGTAGGACCTGAATTTAGGCTTGATAAATGATGAACCAGAGAAAACAGAGGACAGTGCAATGGCTACAACAACAGTTATCAGCAAATGCCATTTCCATTTCAAAACAAGTTTTATAATATAGGTGCTTTTAAAAAAATGGTTCATATTTTCATCAAGATAATCAATTAGAGGGTATTGCTTATTTTCAGGAGTGACAAGTGCTTCATAAATTTTATCTTTTTCGGTAAATAAAGGTTTTATCTCTACATCATCAATGTCAAGGGTCAGGTTATATTTGTGGTATTCTCCGGTTTGTCCGACAGAAATTTTTTTTTTGAAAAATTTTCAATGATGATCAGTACCATTATAGAAAGCAAAAAGACGGAAATTGTAGTAAGAGCGACAATTAACCATCTGATTGGATATGATTTACGTTCAGCTTTGTAGGCGCGGTCCACCACAAATTTCGAGGGAAGTTCTTCGGTAGCATCCACTTTAGCTTCTTCATATTTGGCTTTGATGGCGCTCAGTTGCTTTTTTTCAAGCTCGAGTTCGTCGCGTAATGAAACATAGGCGCTGCCATAATCGCCGAGAAGCTGAAGCCGCTCTTCAATAGCCCTGACAGCGGGCATATTGTTTTTAGATAGTGCAATTGCCAGCTGGGTATTATATGCTTCTGCCTGAGTTTCGTAATCGTTGATGCCCATTTTTCTCAAAACTGTGAGCGAATCTTCCATCATTTTAATATCATTCAGCAGTTTCTTGTATTCGGTTTCAACAATTCCAAATGCTTGTGTCGCGCGTTCTTTCTGCATTCTGTTTTTAACAGAGTCGAGCTGATCCGAAATATAATTTGCAATATCAGCAGCAATTTGGGGATCTTTATCAAGAACCGTAATTTCAACGGCCATATATTCTGTACGCCTGTATGTAATATTGCTGTTGTACTCATCATACATCCGTGTCATTTTGTATTTTGAGTCGCTCTCAATATCGTAATGTTGCATCAGGTTGAACTTCTTTATTACGCGGGAACGTATCTCGTTTGAGCTTAATATCTGTAACAATTGTTCGGTCTGTGCTTCCTCACCGAATTCAAGGATGTCTAATTTTCCGCCGTAATTGTCGGCCAGGAGGGCTTTCGAAATTGCATTGGTAGAAGTAGGGAATAATATGACAGATGATTTAAATTTCGGAGTGATCAAAAAAGATAAAGCGCCGGAAATAATTGCAGCAGCCAGACTGATAATTATCAAAGGTTTTCTCCATTTGTAAAGGAAGATAAAAAAGTTGGTAGTATTGAAATTAGCCTGCTTGGGTTCCTGTTCAGCCATATACCGGTATCCTGTCAATTAAAAATTTAAACAAAAGTAATTTTTTTTTTTAAATCCAATAATTATTTTTTCAACTATTATGTTTTAATTACGTTATGATTTATTCTTTCTTAAGGACGAGCTGGATAAATCCCCTGATGTTCATGAGCCGTGTGGCGCCTGCGGTGAAAACCGCCATCAGGATCATGATCAGAAATGATATTTTCCAATCCATATAATTTTCGGCTGAAAGGATATGCGTCCCGAAGCTAAAAAGTAATACGGCAAAAACAAAGATTGCCAGGCGAAAAAGATAGCTCAGATTCAGTTTGAATTTAAAAACTTTGGCGGCAAGGATTACCTGTAAAATGGCCGTTAATGCCTGGGTTGTCAGGCTGGCATAAGAAGAACCAATGGCTTGGTAAAATGGAATGAGCATGAAATTCAACCCCAGGTTCAGCACCATACCGCAGGCTGCCATGATGTTCAAATATTTCAGGTTTCCGTTGGCTGTTAACAGGGTGCCGAAGATATATGTCGTTGATATCGGAACAAACCCGAACATCAGCATACCAAAAATCCAGGATGTTTCTGCGATACGGCTGTTATATGCAGCCAGCGTCTCGCTTATGTGTTGCGGGTAAAGCATCGTCATGATTTCGGTTCTGTAAAAAAATGAACCGAGGGCGACGGTTACCGAAAGGATAAAAATCAGCGTAAATGCTAACCGTGCCAGTTTTTCGATGTCGTCCTTTAATTTGATCATCCGGGCAAACATCGGGAGTAATATCACTGAAAAAAGGTAGGCTATCATATTTGCCGCATCAAGCAAACGGTATGCAGACGCATAAAGGCCCGCCTGTTGCTCTCCCTGCTGGTCGGGAAGGATACGTTCAATCATTACCGAATCAATGCGGTTGTAAAATGCCATTAGCAGCACCAGAACGGCAAACGGAAAACTCTGTTTGATGATGATGATAAAAAACGGGAAATTCCATTTCAGCCGGTTGAACTGAGCTTTTTTAATTACAATGCCAAGAGCGATCAGCGTTGTTACTATATATGAACCGGTCTGGGCGAGAATAAACCATTCTATTTTGAAGGGTTGTTTCGTGACATTTCCCCACAGCAGGATACCGCAGATGGCGATCATAATAAAGCGGTCGAGAACAGAAATAATACTGTCGGTTTTAAAAAAGTGCAAGCCCGAAATATTTGAACGCAGGTATAAAATAAAGGATATCAGAAACTGGTTGAAACATAATATTCCCAGCATAAGCATCTGGTCCGGATTATACCCGATGATCATCCCGGCAGATAATGTAACAACTGAATAAAGGATGGCCAGCAGGAACTTTAAGATGACAATGCTCGAAAAATATTTGTTGAGCAGGTGATGGTTTTGCGCAATATTCCTGTTGTTGAAATTGGTGATACCCATATCAAGCAGTATATTGAACAGAAAGGTAAAATTGAATAAGGCAAAATAAAACCCATATTCCTGAGCTCCTACCGAATTTTGTACGCCCCTGTCAATACCCAGTATCCAGAATGGCTTGATGAGCAAATTCAGGAATAGCAGAATAATCAGGTTCGTAATGAATTTCCGGTTCATGCAGGTTCTGGTTGGTTATTTTGGTATGAAGAAAAAATTTTGTGTTTTATGTAGCGACGGATCAAAATTATAAAGTTTGTTACCCTGCAACACCTGAATATCATATCCGAGTTCTGTGAACAGAGAGAAACAGTCTTCACGGTTTTTATTTTCCCAGAGCTCGCAGTAGATAATTGGCCTGTGTTTTTTCAATGTTTCCGTGGCACCTTTAAAAACAAAATATTCAAAATTTTCAACATCAATTTTTATGGCAGTTATAGGCTTGTCGGAAGGATTTTCTTTGAAAAAATTATCAAGCGTAGTGATGGGGGGGCTGAATCTTTCACCCTCGTTGTTTTCGGTGATGCTCTGATGCAAAACATGGCTTAGCCCCTGCAACCTGGCTGATTTGTGAACCGGCATAACCATTTCTATGGTTCCGGTTTTGTCTCCCAGTGCGCTTTCAACAACAGAAATATTATTGATTTTGTATTTTCGAACAATTCTTTTCAGGGTTTTTATATTGTACGGGATAGGCTCAAACGCGCAGATCATGGCTTTTTTATGGGCCCGGGCCAAATGAACAGCCATCACACCGATGTTGGCGCCGATATCGAGGATCATGCCTTCATCAGGAATCATATCTCTGAAAAAGATAAAATCACCTTCTTTTTTATTCCATCTGAGCGAACTGATAATATAAACAGCAAATAAAAAAAGGTAGTTTTCAAAACCCAGCAGCTTCTGCAGAATTACTTTGATACTGTTTTTCATCCTCCGCTGATCAAGTGTAAAACCATAACATCATCGCCCTCTCTGATTTCTGCAGTTGGATAATCCTGCTGTTTCACAACCTCCCCGTTTATTTTAATGATAAGCATCCGGAACGTGAAATTCTTTACCTGCAGCAGTTCTGCCACCGTGAGTGTGTCTTTATCAATGACTTCTTTGTTGTTATTGAGTGTGATATTCATCTTAGCTGTGGTATTTACTTAAAAGTATTTCGAGCACTGTGTTTGCCTGCATGTTTGCTGCTATGCCTACACGCGGAGCCAGCGGGGGATTGTCGTCGGTTGCTTCGCTGATGCCGTCTCCGCAAATATAAAGGTTGCCCGTACGTTGCATCTGAATGGAATTACTGTCACCCCAGCCCGACAAGCCGATGCCTGAAACCAAAGGTTTATCAGGCATTTTGCATAAGACCGTTTCCAGGATCATTTTTTTCATGTCTGCCCTGTCGAAGGCTTCAACAATAACATCGCAATCTGCAAACAATTCGGTAATATTTTCGGGGTTCAGCTTTACATCATGAGCTTCAACAGTTACTGCAGGGTTTATCCGGTGGATATTTTCTTTTAAAGCCGGGGCTTTTTTCTGTCCGAGCTGGTCGTAAAAAAAATACTGGCGGTTGAGGTTAGTCTCTGTTATAACATCAAAGTCACAAATTATAAGTTTACCCACACCAACACGTGCCAGGGCAACGGCACAATTTGAGCCCAGCCCGCCACATCCGGCGATGCCTACGGATTTATCTTTTAATATAGATTTTATGGTTTCGAAATTCATTGAGAAAAGAAAGTGCAAAAGTATATAAAAGTTAAGAGTTAATAACAGTACTTATTCAACATAAAAACAACGGCGCCTAATCTTCATCTTTAAGCATCCGTTTGATGTCGTTAACGGCTCCATATATCAGCAAAATATCCCCTTCATTTATTACAGTTTCAGAGGATGCTACTTCATTCACTTCTCTTTTTTTGCTTTTCAGGCCAAGTAAACTGACGGCACTTCTTGTTTGTATTGTGGTAAGTACCAGTAAATTATACCTGCGCGTGAGATTTAACTCCGAAAGTTTTTTTCCAATAAAAGCGGTGGGGGCTATAATTTCAACAACGTTATGGTCGCTGGTAACTTCAAAAGAATCAACATAACCGGGAAGGTTCAGTTTTTTTGCCAATCGTATAGCTGTCTCCTGTTCGGGGTGCATAATTTCTTCAATTTCCATGGCTTCGAGGACCGCGGAATGTAAGGGCGAAATAGCACGGCTGATAAGACGTTTGACTTTCAATTGTTTCATAAGTGCCGTTGTCATAATAGAAGCTCCGACATCTTCACCCACAGCAACCACTACAACATCAGCATCTTTCAGCGGCAGGGCGTTTACCCCGTTAATATCGGTACTGTCAATACAAATGGCATGTGTAATATCATCTTTTATCATTTGTATCTTTCCCATGTCTTTATCCACCCCCATGACCTCATGGCCCATAGTGGTAAGTTTTTTGGCAAGGGTCGATCCGAAATTGCCTAGCCCGATAACAACAATTTTCATAATGGTATTTTTTGTTTGTGATTTTTAGTTAATTAAAATATTTTCAACCGGATACGTGTAAGTTTTATGCGCAATCTTTCTGAAAACTGCAATAAGTAAAGTCAACGTTCCAATTCTGCCCAGGAACATGGTTATAACTATCACGAGTTTACTTGCGTCTGATAATGAGGAGGTGATTCCAAGGCTTAAACCAACTGTGCCGTAAGCAGAAAAACATTCAAAAACAATGTCCGTAAGTTTCTTTTCAGGGTCGAAGAAGGAAACACAAAAAACGGATATCCCGATGACAATAAATGAGAGAATAATTATTGCTGAAGACCTTCGCAATGTAGAACCAGAAATCTGCCTTTTGTAGATTTCCACATGTTCTTTCCCTTTGGCAAGACTGAAAATATTAAGAATGCTCACAGCCAAAGTACTTGTCTTGATACCCCCACCCGTTGATGCCGGAGATGCACCAATCCACATCAACAAAATAATAAACAAAATGGTAGGCAAATGAAGCATGCCATAGTTAATAGAATTAAATCCGGCAGTTCTGGGGCTAACAATACTGAAAAAAGCAGTTACAATTTTGCCTATACCATGATGTTCAGCCAGGGTGTTGTTGTATTCGAGAGCCAGAAAAATAACGGTGCCGCCTACAAGAAGGATCAATGTGGTTATTGTGACGATACGGGTGTTGATATTTAATACCCATGCTTTGTGGATATATTCCCTGGTCCTGTTAAGCCTGAAAACACGGTTGATGATCAGGTGCCGTAAATACTTGAGAAAATTAAATAAGATGGGAAACCCAAGTCCTCCGATAATAATCAGGAAAGAAATAATAAGGTGTATCGGATAATTAAACCTGAAGTAAATGTCATGAAAGTTGTCAGATAATGTTGAAAAACCTGCATTGCAAAAGGCAGATACAGAATGAAAAACCGAGAAGAAGATCATTTGCCAGTTGCTCATATAAACATCTTCCGGGAAATTTATAAATATCAGAAATGCTCCAATTCCTTCTATTATGAATGTCACAATAATAATTCTTTTCAGGATATCGAAAACTTCGGAAATCGTTTCGGAATTTGCCATGTCGCTCAATATGAGCTGGTTGTGGAAGGTGGTTTTGCCTTTGAAAAAATAACTGAAATAGCTGGTAAAGGTCATTATTCCAAGCCCGCCTGCCTGTATCAAACAAAGTATTATTATTTTTCCTGTAAGAGAAAAACACAGGGCCGTGTCAACAGCGCTGAGGCCTGTAACACAAATGGCACTGGTAGCAGTGAACAGTGAGTCTATAAAACTGATCCCGTTGGTGGTGGCGTTGGGTAATAACAAAAGCAAGGTGCCGGCTATAATTAATACCACAAAACTTATAACAAAAATCATTGCCGGGTTGAAACGTTTATTGATTAAAGTTATACCAACTGATGTTGTGTCTTTAAAAAATGAATAGGCAAGCAGGATATATAACCAGGGTTTATAATACAAAAAAGGCCAGAAATCGTTTGTTGTATCGGAAAAAAATATTCTTTCAATGATCAGAACAACGATGGAACACATAAACACCATATCAAAAATCCAAACGATAATGCGTTGTTTCTTAGGAAAGGAAAATATATAGCGAACGATACTAAAAAATAACAGAATAACTAATGCGGCAAAATAATAATTTTTTATACCGGGAATACCTGTCTCGGGTTTGGAAAAACCAATTTCATAAATGATGAGAAGCATTGCAGTGAAGCTGACAACAAAGGAAATACCGTGTAAGACTTTTCGTACAATAGATTTGTGAGATAGTTCCGGGGTTGAATTTTTATTGCGGCTCATCTGGTTATGAAATAAAAGTCTCAGTAATTGTCTGCAGGTCGATTTAACCAGCAAAAATACGATAAAACAAAAGGCATTATTATTATTGACTGGATTTTTTATTTCTGCCCAGCAAATTATAAAAAAAAGTCCTGCATTTTATGGTGCAGGACTTACATCTTTTTTATAAATAGTGTTATTTTTTCTCAGGCTCTACAACGGTAGCAGGTTTTTCTAAGGCATCCTGTAAATTTAAAATTACTGTTGAAAAACAAATATCTAAATTAGTACAATAAAAAAACCGTTCAGATAAACTGAACGGTTTTTTTTCGGTTTAACCATTTCTTTAAAATTTATTCCATTAAGTTTGTTAAATTCCATTAAAACTCAATGATAAACTCAACGCGCTGGTTTTTTGCACGATTTGATTTAGTGTTGTTATCAAAAATAGGTTTAGTATCTCCATATCCAAGAGCTTTCATACGAAGAGCTTCAATTCCATTTTTTATAAGATGTGCTTTCAGAGCATCGGCACGTTTTTGAGTTAAAAGCATATTTTCTTCAGGTTTACCTGCATTGTCTGAATATACGTTGATAACCAAATTATATTCTTTATTTTCTTTCATGACGTTTACAATACTGTCTAGAATGGCAATCGATTTAGGCTTGATTAAATCCTTATGCGGTTTGAATTGTATGCCATGCAATGCAGTCTGAAATAAATCTTTTACTTCCTGTTTAATAGCGGGGCAACCTTTATTTTCGGCGATTCCCTTTACATTTGGGCATTTGTCTATATTGTCAGGTATTCCATCGCCATCTGTGTCATGTGGTTCAGAGGCTGTTTTTTCAACAGTTCCCTGTATATTTAAAATTACGGTGGAGTTATTTGGATCGTTGCTAATGATGGTAATGGTCTTATATTGCTTGCCATCTTTTCCGGCCGTGTTAAAGGTTGCATTGATTTTGCTTTCTTCACCTTTTTTAAGCAATGTTTTTTCCGGATTCGTTGCCGTACAGCCACAACTGGCTTTTACTTTGCGGATGACCAGGTCGTTTACGCCTTCGTTTCTGAAAACAAATGTGCATTCTACTTTGTCGCCTTGTTTAGCGGTACCGTAATCAAAAGTAGTATTGTCAAATTTTATTTTTGGAGCATTGGCAAGTTCTTCGGGAGTCAGTTTTGAAAAATCTTCTGAAATGCTTTGGCTGATGTTGAGGGTTTTTTCAGGTTGCAAACTGTCGTTGCTGGTCATAAGCAACCTGTCGAATACATAACCGAATTCATTGCGTTTGGTTACATCATAAGAGATAATTACTAATCCTTCTTTACCCGGTTTCAGCGTTTCGGGAACGGCCTTAGCAGTAATGTAAGTAGCAACATCTTTAAAGCCGAGATTTAATGGTTTGTTCCAGGAGTTGAAAATTTTCAGCGTATCCTTACGGATTTCAGTGTTTTTTGAGTTTCCGAAGTTGAATTGTGCTGATTCCATGCGGAGGTTTCCAACAATCACGGGATAAATGTCCTCAACACCTTTGGGCTTTTGAAGAACTTCACCCTTGATGATCAGGTTGATCATTTGCTGTGCAGGATCGTTTGTAGTAACAGCAATACCTTTATTAAACGTTCCGGGACGCTTTGCAGGATCGAATTCAGCATCAATGTATCCTTTTTTATTTGGTAAAACACCTGTCTTGGTCCATTCAACAGCGGTACATCCGCAACTGGGTTTTACATTGATGATTTTTAGTTCGTCATCGCCCGTGTTGGTAAAGGTAAACTTACATTTAACCTTTCCGGCTTCTTCCTTTATTTTTCCGAAGTCATGTTCGACTTTATCAAATTTTATAACAGCTTTTTTCTGTGCGTAAATATTCCCTGCACCAATAAAAGCAAGGATTGCACTTAAATAAAGTAACTTTTTCATTTTAATATTAATTTAGATTTTTTTTTTACAAAATTACGATATATAACGAATGCAGATGGCGATTATTTTATTTTTTTACAATTTTCTTTCAGGCCTGAAATAATAAGGTTGTTTATTTCGGAAGTGTCTTTTTTGCAGCTTAGTAGGTACATTTCCGTAAAGGGATTTTTATCGGTTATCAAATTGAATAATACTTCCGGTGATGGCGTGGTGCTTAGCCTGCTGTATTCCTCATAGGTATACTTGATAAATGCTGAATTTATACCAATACCTCGGTTGTCCATCAGATAACCTCCGGCAAGTTTTGTAGGGTAGGCCAGTTCGCCCTGGTAGAAGACATCCGTAATATCGGGATAAGAAACAATAGAACTTTTATCTTCTGATAAACCTACAGGAACATTATGAAAATAATCCTTTGAGGTTTTGTAAATTATTACGGGTGGGCGGGCTAACATTTCTCTTTTACCTAATATGTTTTTATTGGGGACACTGTCTTGAGCTTTAAAGGTTTCACTTTCCTGAGGTGTCTTGCATGAAATGAAGGGAAAAAAAATAGTTATTAAAAATAACAGGGATATGAGTTTCCTCAATTTCATTTTAGGCATGGTACATTATATTTTCCTCTTGGAATTACTTTAGACAAAAGTAAAAAAAATATTACTTTTGAAGATCGTTTCGTAAAGAAGTTTTCTATGCCCCTGAAGATCCTTACACCGTTTAATGAATACGTCCGGCAAAATTCCGGGCACAATTATTCATTACAGGATGCTAAAGTTGTCTGGATGACCGGATTATCAGGCGCAGGAAAAACAACCCTGGCATTGGCTCTCGAAAAAAAAATAAGGGAAAAAGGCTTTTTTGCCATAGTTCTTGACGGCGATATCATGCGTGATGGCATTAACAGGGATCTGGGTTTTTCTGCTTCCGGCCGGACGGAAAATATCCGCAGGACTGCAGAAATCGCAAAACTGTTCGCCGACCAGGGCCTGATCGTAATTTGCAGTTTCATCACCCCTCAAAAATCCATGCGGGAAATGGCACGTAGCATCATCGGGGAGTCACGGTTTATTGAACTCTACGTAAACTGCCCGATTGAAATTTGTGAGCAGCGTGATATAAAAGGCTTGTATGAGAAAGCCCGGACCGGTACCATAAAGGAGTTTACCGGAATAACGTCTCCTTATGATGTTCCGGAAAATCCCGATATTGAAATTCACACCGATCTGATGGATATTGACCGATCGGTTGAACATATTACCACTTGTTTTTTACCACTTATCAGCTATCAAAATCCTGAATGATGCAGTATCATTTGAATCATATTAAGCTTCTTGAATCCGAGTCCATTTATGTGATCCGTGAGGTGGCTGCACAGTTTGAAAATCCTGTGCTGCTTTTTTCCGGCGGAAAAGATTCTATTGTGATGGCGCATATTGCCCGAAAAGCTTTCTGGCCTGCAAAACTGCCTTTTGCATTGTTGCATATTGATACCGGGCATAATTTCCCTGAAACACTTGAATTCCGTGATAAATTGGTGGAACGGACAGGCGCCCGCCTGATGGTAGCTTCCGTACAGGAAACCATTGATTCGGGAAAAGCGGTGGAAGAAACGGGTTATTACGCCAGCCGCAATATTATGCAAACCATTACCCTGCTGGATGCGATCGAAAAAAATAAAATAGATGCCGCCCTCGGAGGTGCACGCCGTGATGAAGAAAAATCACGAGCCAAAGAACGTTTTTTTTCGCACCGGGATGAATACGGGCAATGGGACCCGAAGAATCAGCGGCCGGAACTCTGGAACCTCTTTAACGGCAGAAAAAAACCGGGTGAACATTTCAGGGTTTTCCCTTTGAGCAACTGGACTGAGATGGATATCTGGCAATATATTTTACACGAAAATATTGAAATGCCTTCCTTATACTTTTCACATAACCGAGATTGTTTTATCCGCGACGGAGTAATCTATGCATACTCTGATTTTGTAAAACTGAAAACAGGAGAAAAGGTTCAGAATCTTCACGTGCGTTTTCGTACCATCGGCGATATGACCTGCACCGGGGCGTCGCTTTCAACGGCTAAAACGGTCGAAGAAATCATTGCTGAAGTGGCCGCTTCGCGCAAAACGGAAAGAGGCAGCCGTATTGATGATAAACGTTCGGACACCGCGATGGAAGACAGAAAAAAAACAGGCTATTTTTAACGAAAACATGGAGTGATGCTGGAAAAAACAAAGGACGGCTATCTGGATATGGAACTTCTTCGGTTTGCTGCCGTAGGAAGCGTGGATGACGGGAAAAGCACCCTGATCGGACGCTTGCTGTATGATACGAAATCAATTTTTGAAGATCAGCTGAGCGCGATCACCTGTTTGAGTGAGAAACGTGGCGAAGAACATGTTAATCTTGCTTTGCTTACCGACGGTTTGCGTGCCGAACGCGAACAGGGCATCACCATTGATGTGGCCTACCGTTATTTTGCTACGCCGAAAAGAAAATTCATCATCACGGATACTCCCGGACATATTCAGTACACACGCAATATGGTTACCGGGGCCTCCACCGCCAACCTTGCCCTGATATTGATCGATGCCCGGAAAGGTGTCGTGGAACAAACACGCAGGCATTCACTGATCGCGTCCCTGCTGAAAATTCAACACCTCGTGGTATGCGTCAATAAAATGGACCTGGTCGATTACAGGGAGGATATTTTTGAGCTGATAAAATTAAATTTTGACAATTTTGCTACAAAACTTGAGGTACAGGATATCCGCTTTGTGCCTGTTTGCGCGCTAAATGGCGATAATGTGGTCAATACCACCACAAAAATGCCCTGGTACAAAAATGGTTCCCTGCTGAATTTGCTGGAAACGGTTCATATTTGCAGCGATGAAAACCTCATCGACTGCCGTTTTCCTGTGCAGTATGTTATTCGTAAAAACGACGGTAATGTACCTGATTACCGCGGTTATGCAGGTAGAGTGTCCAGCGGAATTTTTAAACCCGGCGATAACGTGCTCATCCTTCCATCTCAGCACACCTCACAAATAAGTTCTGTTGATACTTTTGATGGCCCCGTGCCGGAAGCATTTGCGCCGATGTCGGTGGCTATAAGCCTTACAGATGATATTGATATTAGCAGGGGCGACATGATCGTGCGCGAAAATAATGTGCCTACCGTTGCACAGGATTTCGATATGATGTTATGTTGGCTGCACGATAAAAAACTTTCACGGGAAGTAAAATATTTGATAAAACATACGACCCGCGAAACCCGTTGTGTCATTAAAGAGATACGCTACAAAGTCGATATAAATACCTTGCACCGGATCGAAGGCATTGATGAAATCGGGATTAACGATATAGCCAGGGTTTCGGTATGCACCACACAGCCGTTGTTTTTTGATAAATACAGAATCAACAAGGTTACGGGAAGTGTGATACTAATTGATGAATCGACCAACGAAACGGTAGGAGCAGGGATGATCCTTTAGCTCCAAGGCTTTCGGTCACTATCAGATGATTTTATAATTCTTATAAGTAAAATCAAGCCCGAAATGCTTTTCAAGAAAATCTTTTGTTTTATCCTTTAAGGTCCTGCGGTCGTAAGTTGGGTCATAATCGAATTTCCAGTTTTTTGCATTGATCCGTTCTTTCATCACCCGGGGGTGGGTTTCGGTAAAGGGAAGCAGGAAATTTGGTTTTTTTGAATAGTCGAAGGCTTCTGATTTTTCCACATTACGGTCAATCCATTCGTCGTCATGCCAGTATTTATTGAAATTTTCCTGTTTACGCTGCATGGCCGTTGGTTCTTTTACCCAACCGTAGTGGTACATAAAAGCGTCTATAGGTTTCACCTGTAACATCTGATTATTTCCTTTGCGAAAACCCTGAGCATCGCGGAACGAATAAATGGATTTGTCGTTTCTTACAATCCTTATTTCGTGCCGGTACCAGTTTGGGGAAGCGCCTACATAATCATAAGAGCCAAAGAAATGTTTATAATTAAAAAGGAGCCCGTCAACTTCTTTGCTTCCCTTGTATTTCATCATTCCTTCGCGGATGACATCGAAATACTTCTCGTGCACCACTTCATCGCCCTGAATATAAAATGCCCAGTCCGAATCGCTTGGTATGCCTGCAAAAGCTTTATCAGTTTCCACAGCCAGTACTTTTCCGCCTTCGCGTAATGTTTCGTCCCAGACGGTCTCAATAATTTTTATTTTACTTTTATCAATATTGTCGATCAGTTGGTAAGTGTCATCATCAGATTTGCCTACCGCAACTATAAAATCATCACAGAGCGGTAAAATGGAGCGGATGGCTTCCACAATAGGGTAGTCATAGATCAGGGCATTTTTAATAAAGGTAAACCCGCTGACTTTCATAAAATGTTGTCTGGATATTTTTTGCAAACCTACATAATATTTTTTAATTGCATTTTGATAGTGTTGATTGATTGTTGGGTTAATTTTTATTTGGTTTGTAGGGCCCTCCAAACTTCCAAAAATATTCCTACATTATTAATCTAATGTGTATATATTTGTAACGAAAAATATTTACATATAGGCTGAAGTTATTTCCATTGTTTATTTTTTTATTATGAAACTTCTCAAAAAAATCCTTTTAGTCCTCCTGGTTTTATCAAACTCATTGACGTTTGGGCAGGACAATATAAGCAAGTCTGATAAAGCTCTTGATAGCGGAATTGAGAGGTATAATCAAAAAGAATATGAAAAGGCCGAAGAATTTTTAAAGAAATCCATCAATAATTACCCCCAACAAGAGGCATATTATTATTTGGCTCTTACTGCTCTGGCGCTAAAGGATACATGCGAATATTGCGATAATATTAATTATGGGGGAGGTTTTGTTGGTGAGGACGCAAGAAAATTATCTGATTCATTATGTTTTAAAAGAAAAATAATAAATTACAATAATGGAAGTAGCCCCGTGCGCATTTATTACTCGGAATTAACTACCCAAATTTGCACAAAGAAAACGTATCAAACATTTTATATTAAAAATCTAAAAAACGGGTTAGTATCATCTTTTGATCCGGTTAATTATGATTCTGTTGCATCCAGGGATATTGATTTTTTTGTTAAAAACCCCGAATTAATGGACATTTCATCAGACAAATTAATATTTTTTGTTGTTGAAGAAATGCCCGAATATCCTGGTGGTGATGAAGCACGCATAAATTTTTTAGTTAAAAATTTGAGATATCCGCAAGTTGCCAAGGAAAGTGGCATTCAGGGTACTGTTTATGTAAGTTTTATTGTTGAATCTAATGGAAGTGTATCTAATGTAAAAGTACTGAGAGGAGTTGGCGGTGGCTTAGATGAAGAATCTGTCAGAGTGGTTAAATTAATGCCGAAATGGATTTCCGGAAAATGTGATGGTGTTCCTGTCAGGGTTCAATTTAATATGCCATTAAGGTTTACATTGGATTAACTATAATACCGCAAAGCCATGCTCCTCTCTTAGAGTGTAAACTAATGTACAAAATTTTTTTTCCAATTAAACTCCCGAAATATTTCCATTCCATTTGCCTTGTTCCGTGTACTCCTATCGGCATTGTTTAGTGTTGTTAATTTCCTGCATTTTACTGTCCACCTTATATTGAAGATGTGTAAAAGAAATGACCCAAATTGCATCAATATATTTTATAAATACCTAACTTTACTCTTGATTATTTTACCAAAACTATGAAAACTGATATTGAAATTGCTCATGAAGCGAAAATGCTTCACATCCGCGACATAGCTGCGCAACTTGGCATTGCAGAGGACGATCTGCAATATTTTGGAAAGTATAAAGCAAAACTTCCGTTAAAACTTATTGATAAAGAAAAGTTAAAACAAAGCAAGCTCATCCTTGTTTCTGCAATATCTCCTACCCCTGCAGGAGAAGGAAAGACCACCGTTTCGATCGGCCTGGCGCAGGGGCTGAACCGTATTGGCCGCAAAACGACCGTGGTGCTTCGTGAGCCATCGATGGGCCCTGTTTTTGGCGTCAAAGGCGGTGCTGCAGGCGGAGGATATTCACAGGTGCTGCCCATGGAAGATATCAACCTTCATTTTACCGGCGATTTTGCTGCCATTGAAAAAGCCCATAACCTGCTCGCAGCGCTTATTGATAACAATATTCAGAACAAGAATAATAACCTTTTCATTGACCCGCGCACGGTTTCGTGGAAACGTGTCATGGACATGAACGACCGTTCGTTACGAAAAATTATTGTCGGATTAGGCGGTACCATGTCGGGAGTTCCCCGCGAAACCGGTGTGGATATTACCGCAGCCTCTGAAATTATGGCCATCCTGTGCCTGGCTGATGACCTGCAGCATTGTAAGGAAAAAATGGGGAATATTTTTATCGGTTATACCTACGATAAAAAACCGGTTTATGCACGCGATCTGAAGGCCAACGGCGCCATGGCCGCCCTGCTCAAAGATGCCATACTTCCGAATCTTGTTCAGACTATTGAAAACACTCCAGCAATTATTCACGGCGGGCCTTTTGCCAATATTGCCCAGGGTACTAATTCGGTAATAGCAACACGCATGGGCCTTTCCCTGACTGACTATGTGGTTACGGAGGCAGGCTTTGGATTTGACCTTGGCGCAGAAAAATTTCTTGACATCAAATGCCGGTATGCAGGCCTGGAACCCGATGCGGTTGTCCTGGTCGCAACAGTGAGGGCATTGAAATATCACGGGGGAGCCGACCTTAAAACCCTAAAAGAGCCTAATACAGAAATTTTGAAAAAAGGATTACCCAACCTCGAAAAGCATATTGAAAACATGCGGCTGTTTAATATCTGCCCTGTGGTGGCTATTAACCGTTTTGCTACGGATACGGATGAAGAAATTAATGTGGTCAAAAATCGTTGCGACGAGCTGGGCATTCCCGTTTGTGTTGCTAATGTCTGGGGCGAGGGTGGAGCTGGAGCCTTAGAACTTGCCGAAACAGTGGAGAAAGTTGCGGATATGTGCACCTCCAAATTCAAAACCTTATATGATCTGGACTGGCCGGTGGAAAAGAAAATTGAAACCATTTGCAAAAAAATCTATGGCGCTGAACATGTTGATTATACTCCAAAAGCCAAGAAAGACCTTCAGAAAGTATATAATCTGGGACTGGACAAGCTGGCTGTATGTATTGCCAAAACTCAGAAATCGTTATCCGACAATCCCGATTTGCTCGGCAGGCCAAAAGATTTTGTGGTTACGGTCCGCGAAATTGAAATGGCTTCCGGCGCCGGTTTTATTATTCCTATCACAGGTGAAATCATGCGCATGCCGGGCCTTCCTGAAATTCCGTCCGCAGAATTTATCGATATTGATGAAAAAGGAAATATTATTGGCTTGTCTTAATCGTTGTCACTGGCAAACCATTCGGCTGAGGAAGTCACCGTTTCACAAAGCTTTAAACTGAATAATGCTATATGTGACGGAAGCCTCTTTTTGATCCGGACAGCAAAATCCTGCAGCATATTTTCGCAGGTGGGCTGGTAAGGAAGCAAAATCAAATTATTGAATTCTTTTAATGACTGAAGGATGTTTGATGGTGTTTTATCATAGAGCACCAGCGCATGGTCCAGTTCATTTGTGATTTCATCTTTTACAAGTTCTTTTAATTCATTGAAATCCATGACCATACCGTTAAGGGATGATTGGTCGTCCTCCAGCGTATTTCCGGTAACGGTAACATAAAGGTAATATGAATGCCCGTGAATATTGCGGCAGGGCCCGTCGTATCCGAGAAGTGCATGGGCCATTTCAAATTTAAATTCTTTGGTTAATCTGATTTTTGCCATGGGTTTATGAGTTCAGATGTTCGATTAATATTTTTATTCCGATTCCGATCAGAACAAGTCCTCCTATTATTTCAGCTTTCTTACCGCTGATAAAGGTAAATTTTTTTCCCAGATAAATCCCTGTAAGAGATATGATGAATGTTACAAATCCAATAATGCTTACGGTCAGCAATATATTAAGCTCCAGAAAAGCAAAACTGATCCCGACAATCATGGCATCAATGCTGGTGGCAACAGACAAACTGATAAGAACCCAGAATTTTGTGATGTTCAATTCCTGTTTATTATCTTTTTTAAAAGCTTCAATGATCATTTTTATACCAATGGCACCTAAAATGCCGAATGCGATCCAGTGGTCAAAATCGGTAATCAGGTCTTTGAAGGTAAGTCCCAAAAGCCATCCTGCAACGGGCATTACCGCCTGAAAAAACCCGAAGAAGAATGCAATCTTTAGTGCCTCGGATGTTTTAATATCTCTTTGTACCAGGCTGCAGGAAATGCATACGGCAAAACAGTCCATCGCCAGTCCGATACCGATCAATATGATTTCAGGTATTCCCATTTTTATGCAAAACTATAAATAAATCTTCAGTTGTATGGCTAAATGTATATTGTTGTTACTAAAAAACATAAGAAGAAACAGTTGATATTTTTTTATTTTAAACCAAAGCATACAAACCTTTTTCGTATTTTTAACGTCGTTAATGAATAACTACCAATACCTAGAGTTTTGAAAAAAATTGCATTATTATTATCAGGGCTTTTAATAACCTTGAATGTCTGGGCACAAGCACCTGTTGCAAATTTTTCTGCTAATGTAGTTTCCGGCTGCGGTTCGCTTATTGTTACTTTTCATGATTTGTCAACAAATACGCCTACTTCATGGTTATGGAACTTCGGTGACGGCATCACTTCAAATATTCAGAACCCCACTCATAATTACACCGGGCCCGGAACTTATAATGTTACCCTTACCTCAACCAATGCCTCCGGATCAAATACGCTGGTTAGAAATGCATATATTCACGTTTACAATTTACCCGTTTCAAACTTTACCGGAACACCCTTATCGGGTTGTTCACCGTTGAATGTTTGTTTTACCAGCACCTCCACTCCGGGTGATGCGCCGATAACCGGCTATTCATGGGATTTTGGTGACGGCGTGATTGGAAGCACACAGAGCCCTTGTCATTTATATACCGTGGGAGGCAATTATCAGGTAACACTTACCGTGACGGATCAGCATACTTGTACTAAAAGCCTTGCAAAACCAAGCTATGTGAGTGTAGGTGCGAAACCTGTCGCGGGATTTACTTTTAGTGTTCCCACACCTTGCAGCGTACCTGTGAACATTACTTTTACCAACACATCTACTCCGTCCTCTTCCACCTCATCATGGAATTTTGGGGATGGAGGCACTTCCACCCTGCAAAATCCATCGCACGGATATACTTCTGCCGGAACCTATGTCGTAAGGCTTATCGTTTCTAATAATGGCTGCACGGATACAATTGAACATACTGTTATCATAACCGCCAATCCGTTCCAGGCAAATTTTGTCGCCAGCCCCACTTCCGGTTGTCTGCCGCTTAATGTTAATTTTACTGATATTTCTGCACCCAACGCGAATTCCTGGGCATGGGATTTCGGTGATGGTTCTACCTCTGCCACTCAAAACCCGACGCATAGTTATACAGTTCCGGGTACTTATACTGTTTCCCTTACTGCTACTAACACAAGCGGATGTAGTAACACAAAAACCTTAAACAACTACATTACTGTTTATGCTCTTCCAAATGTGTCGTTTGCCGGTTCCCCGCTTTCGGCATGTCATGCACCGGTAAATGTGAATTTTACTTGTTCGCTTCCGAATATAGTTTCCTGGCAGTGGAGTTTTGGCGACGGAGGCAATTCCACTGCTCAAAATCCTTCCCATACCTATGTTGCCGACGGGATATATTCGGTAACACTCACTGTTACTGATAATCACGGATGCTCAAATTCGTTGTCAAAAATCGATTATATAAATATTGGCCCGCCCATGCCAATTATTTCTTTAAGCCCTTCTCAGGGCTGTTTCCCGTTACCGGTAAATTTTACTGATTCCACGCAAACATTCAGCTATATTACCAGCTGGATTTGGAATTTTGGCGATGGCAGTTCCTCAACCCAACAAAACGTTAATCATACATATGCGGATACAGGAGTTTATGTAGTCACACTAACAGTGACAGATTCCGCAGGATGTACAAACACTGCTACCGACACCGTTGAGGTGGGTATGCAACCGGTATCAAATTTTGTCGCTGACGACACGATCGGATGCCATATGTTTTCAGTCAATTTTACCGACCTGTCTAGCAATATTGCCAATTCGTGGCACTGGGAATTCGGGGACGGAGGGACTTCAGAGTTACAAAACCCGCCGCATAATTTTACCGACACCGGATATTTTGATGTAACACTTATTGCCATGCATAATGGTTGTCCGGATACGATGGAGATAGAAGATTATATTTATGTTTTACCTCCTAAACCCATGTTCACGGCAGTGCCAACTATCGGATGCACCTATCCGCTTACGGTCCAGTTTACAGATCAATCCATACTTCCTGAAACATGGTTTTGGGATTTTGGTGACGGAGCGACTTCGACGCAGCAAAATCCTTCACATACCTACACCTCTCCCGGATTTTATACTGTAAAACTTGTGGTAACAAACAGCAATGGGTGCAGAGATTCAATAGAAAATGCAGCGTATATTAAAATATCCGAAATTACTCCGGACTTTACTCAGAACACCATTGAAATATGCCAGCATAACGCCGTGACCTTTTTGAGTACTACATACGCCAATACAAGCGCTGAGGGCTGGACCTGGGATTTTGGTGACGGTAATACGGGTACCGGTAATGTGGTGTCCCATACCTATAATGCCTCAGGGGTATATTCAGTGCAACTGGTAGTTGTGGACGCGCTTGGATGTGCCGACAGCATTACCAAGCCAAGCCTGATAACCGTAAATCAATTACCTGTTTCTGCTTTTACAGCAAGCCAAACGGTGGGTTGTGCTCCTTTTTCGGTTCAGTTTACCGACCAGTCTCACGCAATTGCACCGGCAACGTTAAACAACTGGTTTTGGGATTTTGGCGATGGAACTTCATCCATATTGCAAAACCCGGTGCATATTTATTCGCAGCCAGGAGTTTATAGTGTTCTCCTGAGAGTGGCGGATACGAAAGGTTGCGACAGTATACTGGTTAAACAGGCATATATTACCGTGAGTCGGCCGGTTGCAGCGTTTTACTCTGATACCTTGAAATGCAACCTCGAGGATGTGAATTTTGTCAGTACTTCTGTTGGAGGTGGATTGATCTATCATTGGGATTTTGGTGACGGCAGCCCGGTTTCGAATGCCACCAATCCGATACATAATTTTAATGTTCAGCAAACGACCATTTTTGATGTAACGCTAACTGTAACTGATACCAATGGCTGCGATAGTTCGGTAACTCATCAGGTGCGGATTTCGAGGCCGGTAGCGGATTTTTATTCAAACACGAATATTGCAAACTGCCCGCCATTGGCTGTGTCTTTCATGGATTCATCATCTTCCGATGTGGTTAGCTGGTATTGGACATTTGGCGATGCTGCAAGTGGAGGCAACAACCATTCAGCTGTTGAAGACCCTCAGCATATTTATAATTTCTCGGGCGTTTACGATGTACAACTGGAGGTTACCAATGCTGACGGATGTTCTGATTCAATTTTTAAACCTGACTATGTAATCATCAATGGCCCAACGGGGAGTTTTACCTACACTCCTCCATATGGCTGCGCTCCGCTGGATGTAGGTTTTACAGCAACCTCATTGAATACCACGAGTTATTTCTGGGTGTTTGGCGATGGCAATGCATCTGTAACCAACACGAATCAGACAACACATACCTATACCGGCGGCGGGGCTTATTTAGCTTCGCTGGTGCTGAACGATTCCATTCATAATTGTTCGTTGACACTGACAATTCCTGATTCCATCAGGGTAATTGCAGGAAGCGCATCATTTGCCTATACATCTTATATTCCGTGTTCCGATACAGCGACTATCTATTTTACTGATACTTCGCATACCTCATATCCTGTAACAAACTGGCACTGGGACTTTGGCGACGGCAGTACCTCAAACCAGCAAAATCCCGTACATTTTTATCATTCCAACGGCACCTTTGATGTTACATTGACAATCTGGGTTGATACATGTCAGTTCACCGTAACCTACGAAGATATCATTACTATTTTTATTCCTCCGGATATTACTTTTGACATTGAAGGAGTAGCTACCTGTAGTCCGCCTTTGCACTCGCAATTCATTGTAGATGATGCCACCGTTACCGACAGCGTTGTGACCTGGCAGTGGAATTTCGGTGATGGAGGAACCGGATTGGGGAAGAACCCTTACCACGATTACAGCAATACCGGTTCTTATGATGTGTTGCTGACAGCGACATTCCTTAATGGTTGTACAGAAACCTATACAAATACTTTTACGATACAGGTTTATAATTATCCCATTGCCGGTTTTTATACCGATACAAACAATGTGCTTGCCGAAGAACCAATATCTTTTTTTGATGTCAGTACAGGTACGAACCTGCACTGGGATTGGGACTTTGGAGATGGAAATTCTTCAGCCAACCAAAATCCTGCTCATTCATATAATGAAGCAGGTGAGTTCAATGTTATGCTGATTGTTTCCACACCCAATGGATGCGCAGATACTGCTTACGGCACAATTACGATACTGGATGATGTAATTATCCCGAATGTTTTTACTCCGAATAACGATGGCTATAACGATCTCTTTGTGATTCTTTCACGCGGCTTTGCCGAATTCACCTTTATTGTTTATAACCGCTGGGGAAAAGAAGTATTTCGTTCTGAAGACGCAGGACAATCCTGGGATGGCAGAATCAAAGGTGAGCCCGCTGCAGAAGGAACCTATTATTATACCCTTGATCTCGGAAATCAGGTCAGAAATAAACGGCTTCAGGGTACAATAACCCTTATCCGATAGAATTGAAAATTAAATTGTTTGTTATGAGATATTTAATCTTTTCTCTACTATTATTATTGATAGTTCCATGTGCTGGTTTTTCTCAAAGCTGGCTGCAGGCTGCCATGAACGAAGACCAGACAATATCCGTCAGTAAAGTCCAGCCTCCTCAAAACATAAGTGATAAGAAGGTTTTGTTCAATCAGATGACTGGTTTCCCCGTTTCTGTTGTTGGAAATCCAACATTCAAGAATATGCGCGGTTTGGCTATTGCCGATATCGATGGCGACAGTATTGCCGACATAGTTTTTGCCACGCATAATACTATTTATGTCTATTCACACCTGGGATTAATCTGGCAAAAGACGCTTATTGGTACAGCCATTTACCCACCTTCGGTCAGCGATCTGGACAACGATGGTAATCAAGAAATTGTCCAGGTTACAGGCGGATCTCCGGATAACGGAAGGATATTTGTTTTTGATAAGGACGGTAATATTTTAACAGGATGGCCGGTGAACTTCAGCAATCACTGGATGATATGTGCACCGGCGCTTTCCGATCTGGATAACGACAGCGTGAAAGAGATAATCGTGTGCGAACGTATAAGCCCTGCAGGGAAGGTCCATATTCTGAAGATCGACGGAACAGAATTCAGCGGCAACTGGCCGGTCACGCTGGACGGCATACCTGCCGTTACTCCTTCTGTGGCTGATGTTGATGGAGACGGCGAAAAAGACATTGTAGCATACTCAACAAAGTCGCGTTATATCTTTGGTCTTGACGGATTGCCCAAGGCGGGATTCCCGAATCTGACAACGCCGTTGCAAAACTACAGTTATCAATCGCCGGCCATCGCTGACCTTGACAATAACGGCCAATGCGAAATTATCGGCGCAACACATGGCGATGCACCAAGGTTTTATGTTATGAATAACGATGGAAGCTCTTTTCCCGGTTGGCCGCACAACGTTCCCGACAGCAGCTGGACATATTCCGCACCTACAGTGGTAAAAATCAATGGCGCATGGAATATTTTTATGAGCCGGCCCATCGGTTCTGATCCTGATGATATGCTCTACGGCTGGGATGCCGGAGGAAACCTGCTGCCGGGATTTCCAATTGTAAAACCGGGCGGCCTGGAAGGCTTTATTTCGGTTGCCGATATAAATAACGATAACGAATTTGAGCTTGTTTTTGGCTCAAACCTGCTCGACAGCACCGGGCGCGGATTTATACATGCCTATAAAACCGACGGCAGCGGCGAACTTCCCGGTTTCCCGCTACGGCCGCTTGGATGGACATTCATGAATGGCATTAACATTGGCGACGTGAACGGTGATAGTATGATGGACCTGGTGGCATTGTCATATACCAATTCTTTCGGTGCCACCACCGATTCGGTTTACATCAATGTTTACGAGCTCAATGTCCCTTATGCTCCTGAGAAAGTTTTGTGGGGAACCTATAAAGGCAGTAACGAACGCACCGGTTTTGTTGGAGAAATGATAAGTAATATTCAGCAGGTTGATGCAGTTCAGCAACAAATTTCTGCATACCCCAATCCTGTTATTGATAAGCTGAAATTAACATGGAATAATTTTTCTGAAGGTAGTTCAATAGTGAAAATTACAGACATCACAGGAAGGATCATTCAGAAATATGAATGCCCGTATTTTCCAGCTGGAGAGGCTAGTATTGAAATCGATTTTTCTACCATGAAAGCAGGCTGCTATTTTGTATCACTCCAAAAAGAGAATGAAGGTGCTTGTACGGTAAAAATATTCAAACAATGAACAATCTTTTTTTGACGGCGAAATATTAAAAAAATATTTCATGTTGTTATTATAGTTATTTAGATAAAATTATTAATTTTGGTTATTAATTTCGATCAAAATAAATTAGTTTTTAATTTTAACTGTTTGAAAATCATGATTTATTGAATAATATGAAACTACACCGATTCATATTCAGTCTTTTGATTTTGCTAAGCATAAGTTCTTATGCACAAAAAGAAAAATATATATGGTATTTTGGAAAACATGCAGGCCTGGACTTTAACCAGACTCCCCCAACGGTATTGACTAACGGAGCTCTGAACCAGATGGAAGGTTGCGCATCCATTTGTAACCAGGCTGGCCAATTATTATTTTACACGGATGGAATGACGGTTTGGAATAAGAATCATATTGCCATGCCTAACGGGACAGGGTTAAGTGGAGATCCCCATTCAACAAATTCAGGTTATATTGTTAAGCAACCCGGAAATGCTAATATTTATTATGTTTTTACGGTAAACAGTTCCTTATCTTCAAATGAATTAAAGTATTCAGTTGTGGATATGTCGTTGAATGGAAGCCTGGGCGGTGTAACATTGAAAAATGTATTTTTAAGGGCTAACATGACCGAAAAATTATGTGCTGTGCCAGATAATAATAATCAGAATATCTGGCTGCTTGGTCACGAGAGAAATTCTACTAATTATATCAAATATCTGATATCCGCTACAGGAATTTCATCAGAAATTGTTCAAACCATTGGGTCAACAGTAAATACCGAGCCAGGATCCTTAAGATTCACTCAATGTGGAGATAAGTTAGCCAATGCAAACCCTGCTACTTTTATTTTAGACCTTTTTGATTTTGGCAGGTCAACAGGTATAATTTCAAATGCACAGCAAATTGCCTTTCCTGCCGCAGTACTCTGGTTGGAATTTTCCTACAATAGCGAATATCTGTATCTTGTAATCGGCCATCCTACCTCATTATATCAATTAAATATTTCAACAGGATTATTCAGTTTAATTTCGACTCCGTCAATAGAACTGGGACAAATGCAAATAGCTCCAAATGGGAAAATTTATATCGCCGAATATTATTATCCTGCTCCTGAAACATATAATCCATATGATTACATAGGTGTAATAAATAACCCTGAATCGGCGGGAGCCTCATGCAATTTTGTCCAGCAAGGTGTCTTTTTAAACATTAATGGAAATACTCAGTCGTGGAGAGGAATAACTTCTTTTGTATCGTCTATTGTTAATAATCCTGTTGATCTTGGACCGGATACATCAATTTGTGCAGGCAATTCAATCACTTTTCACGCAGGCGATGGCTATAACAATTACTTATGGCAAAATGGGTCAACGGATTCTGTTTTTATCGCTACCACCTCGGGTGTGTATTCTGTTACGGTTACTAATAATTGTGAGACGTATACTGATTCAGTAATTCTTACTACTATTCCAGACCCACAGCCTGATCTGGGTAATGACACCACAATTTGCCCGAGTGATATCTTTATTTTAGATCCCGGGTCCGGCTTTTTAGGTTATTTATGGCAGAATGGCTCAACAGACTCGACTTTTACTATTACGGTACCAGGAATATACTGGTGCCAGGTTACTACCTTATGTGGTGTTAATTCAGATACTGTCATCATTACCCAAGGACTTCAGCCGAGTATAAATCTGGGCCCGGACACTTCGATATGTGAAGGTACTTCAATAATTTTTCATGCAGGCAGTGGTTTTAACGCTTATCTCTGGCAAAATGGGTCTTCAGATTCTGTTTTTGTGGCCACCGCTGCCGGCATATATGCTGTTACCGTTACAGGAAATTGCGGGACTGATACTGATTCCGTTAGTATTATTAATATTTACCCCAATCCCCAGCCCGATCTTGGGAATGATTCATCATTCTGTATTTCTGTTTCAATCACTCTTGACGCAGGAAGCGGTTATGCTGGTTATCATTGGCAAAACGGAACAACAAATCAAACACTTACTGTTAATGCTCCTGGAACTTATTCCGTGACGGTCACAAACAATAATGGCTGTGTAGGTTCAGATACCATTCATATCCTGCTTGATACTATTCCAGTAATAACACTCGGTGATGGCAGAAGTCTTTGCGATGCGGCCTCTTTTATTCTTGATCCTGGTCCCGGATTTAACAGTTACCTCTGGCAGGATGGCTCGTCGGGGCAAACATTTACGGCTACCTCAGATGGAATTTATTCAGTTACTGTTACTAATGATTGTGGCTCTGCAGACGCAAGTGTTATGATAAGCGCTTGCCCAAGATGTATCTGCGACATCCCCAATGCATTTACACCAAATTCGGATGGGGAAAATGATGTGCTTTTTGTTAAAGGCTCAGGATTTACTGATCTTGATTTTAAGATATTCAACAGGGTAGGTGAACAGGTGTTTTCTTCAAACAGTATTGAGAACGGCTGGGATGGAAAATGGCAGGGAATAAACCAGGAAAATGAAGTTTTTATTTATGTGATCAAAGCCAAATGTCTGAATGGCGTGAATGGCGAAAATGTTTTCTTAAAGGGAAACGTCACACTTTTAAAATAGTGATCCTATGAATAAGAGAATTATACTTTTTCTGTTGCCAATGATTTTTTGCCAGCTTTCTTTTTCGCAGGATATTCATTTTTCACAGTTTTATAATTCCCCGCTTATTTTAAATCCCGCGCTGACAGGCAATTCTGATTGCCTGATAAGGCTGGGCGGTAATTATCGAAATCAGTGGTCGAGTGTTACGGTGCCCTATAAGACATTTTCCTTTTTTGCAGATTGTAAACTTGACCCGCGTTTTTTAGGACGAACCTGGTTTGGCGTAGGCGCGTCATTTTACAATGATGTAGCCGGTGACGGAAACCTCAGCACTACGGATGCGGCGTTTTGCTTTTCCTTTAATATGCCCTTATCAAAAAAGAATAAGATAATAATGAGTATTGGCGCTACTGTTGAATATATGTCCAAAACAGTTAAATTGGGTAGTTTTTATTTTGATAACCAGTGGAACGGTTCGGGTTTTGATCCTTCTATATCCAGCAATGAGCCTTTTGCTTCCGACAAATTTAACCATCTGGATTTTGATGTGGGTATGTTGCTTCATGGTGAAACGAGAAAAGGTTTTTCCTATCATTTCGGCAGCGTTTTAAACCATATTTCCATGCCGCGGGAACATTTCACCGGGTCCATGAGCAAGCTCGGATGGAAAATTGTTGCTCATGGCGGCGTAAATGCTGAAATTTCACGGACGATGGTGATTTCCCCTAAAATATATTTCTCTTATCAGGATGGCGCGAAAGAAATCCTGTTTGGCACCAATTTCTCAAAAAAATATACCAAAAAATCCAAACTGCTCTTTGGTATTTGGTACCGATGGAGCGGCGATATTATCGGAACTCTGGGATTTGATTTGTCGGGATTTCAGCTTATGTTGAGCTACGATGCCAATATATCAAAACTAAAAGTTGCCACAAAAAGCTTTGGCGGATTCGAGGTGTCACTTATCAAAACATTCCTCTGCGGCAACAAGAGCTTTTTCAAAAAACAAAAAGGAAAAATACAGAATTGTCCTATTTTCTGATGGACATACTTTTCTGAATCCGAAATTAATATTCAGGCCGTAAATAAGTCATAAACGCTGTTTTTACTATATCTTTTCCAGCTCTACCGTGAAATGCCGCATGATCGGTAATTCGTACTTAATCTTATACCCGTGTTGAATGGACATGCGTCTTTCGTAAACATTTCCCAGGGCTACAGCAACATAATCCATATGATTATTGGTATATACCCTGCGCGGTACAGCCAGCCTTAATAATTCCAGTTTTGGGTAACGGGCTACATGGGTAACGGGATCAGGGTCAGTCATGATGGCGCCAATTTCCACACCACGAATACCGCCTTCAATATATAATTCAATGGCGAGTGTCTGTGCCTGAAATTCTTCTTTGGGAACATGTGAAAGGAATTTTTTTGCATCAACAAAAATGGCGTGGCCTCCAAATGGTTCCTGCAACGGAACACCGAAATCTTTTATTTTCTGGCCTAAATAAGCTATTTGTTTGATGCGGGTTTCTAGGTAATTAAATTCAGTTCCTTCGTCCAGTCCCTGAGCCAACGCATTCATGTCGCGGCCGGACATCCCGCCATAAGTAACAAAACCTTCAAACATGATGTTGTAGAAACTGGCTTTTTGAAACAAATCCTTGCTTTTCATGCCGATAAATCCACCCATGTTGACGATAGCGTCTTTTTTACTGCTCATGGTAGTGACATCAGCATAGGTATACATTTCCTTTACGATTTCCTTGATGGATTTATTTTCGTAACCTTTTTCGCGGATCTTGATAAAATAAGCATTTTCAGCAAAACGGGCCGAGTCGAAAACTACAGGGATGCCGTATTTTTGAGCCATTGTGTGAACTTCCCTTAAATTGGCCATCGAAACAGGCTGTCCGCCGGAGCTGTTACAGGTTATGGTAATTATTATGAACGGAATCTTTTCTTTGGGATTATTTTTCAGAACAGTTTCCAGTTTGTTCAAATCAACATTTCCTTTAAAAGGATGAATCAAGGTGGTGTCAAAAGCTTCGTCAATAGTGCAGTCTATAGCTTCGGCCCTGCGGAATTCTATATGTCCTTTGGTGGTGTCAAAATGAGAATTGCCCGGGACCAGATTGCCTTCCTTAACCAATACCGAGAAAAGTACGTTTTCTGCTGCACGTCCCTGGTGGGTGGGTAAAAAATATTCAAACCCCATGATGTTTTTTATGGCTTCTTTGAGGTTGTAATAAGATGATGCGCCTGCATAACTTTCGTCTCCAACCATCATGGCCGACCATTGTTTATCACTCATGGCTCCGGTACCCGAATCAGTTAGTAAGTCAATAAATACCTGCTCACTGCGCAGGTTGAAAAGATTGTATTTTGCTTCTTTGATCCAATTTAAGCGTTCTTCTCTCGTACTGCGGCGAATATTTTCAACCATTTTTATTTTGTACGATTCTGTGAATGGTAGTTCCATAAAGTTTATTTTAAAGTTGTATTTGTGGTCAAAATTAAATTATTGTTTCAATAAAAAAAAAATTATTTAATAAAAATCAAAAATCTCTGCCAACGAATTTGTTATCACTATCTTGAAAAAAAATGCCCATCATGTGTTTTTGCATTATTTTATATTTTATTGTCAAAAACAATAGGAATTTGCTTGAAAATTTAGTATTTTTATAGTATGCATTTTTAAATGTAAAAGCAGGAGGTGAATTATGGAAAATATACTTTTGAAATATATGGTTGAACGATTCAACGCTGTAAAAGAGGTGCAGAATGTTCCCCTTAAGAATTTACCATTCATTACCATATCCCGTGAGTTTGGTTGTCCCGCCAAACAGGTTGCAAAGATCGTTATCGACAAGCTTAACCTGGCGAATGAAAAAAATAAGAATGCGCACCCATGGACAAAATTAAGCAAAGAGATATTGCAGGCCGCTGCTATTGAGCTTAATATAGAGCCGGCTAGAATACAAAAAATATTTAATGACGAAAAGAGGGGTACCATCGATGAAATCTTGAACGCTTTATCAGATAAGTATTACCAGTCCGACAGAAAAATTCTAAAAACTATTGACAAGGTCATTGTTGATTTTGCAATGTATGGAAATGTGGTTATCATTGGCCGTGGCGGCATGTCCGTAACACGACATCTTCCGCTGGGCGTTCACGTTCGCCTTTTTGCACCTTTGGAATGGAGGTTACAACGGTTGATTGAAACATCCCAATGCCAAACATTAAGTGAAGCAAAAGCCTTATCAAAACAGATAGATTTTAAAAGAAACGCCTTATTAAAAAGCAAGACAAAAAGTGAAAATTTCGAAGACGATTTCGATGTTTTTTATAATTGCAAATATATGGACGAAGAGGAGATTTCAGACTCAATCATTCATCTTCTCAGGGTTAAAAAGCTAATTTAGCTTTTCCGCCATCCGTTGTTGAAAACTTAAGCCACAACACATCAGGCAGCCATTATTTTTCGATATTTTTGTTTTCATGAACATACATTTTATTGCTATAGGCGGCAGTGTCATGCACAACATGGCGCTTGCCATGGTTCAGAACGGCCATACGGTTACCGGTTCTGATGATGAGATTTTTGAACCTGCAAAAAGCAGGCTGGCTGCTAAAGGGATTTTGCCCTTATCATCCGGATGGTTTCCAGATAAAATAAATAATAATATTGATGCTGTGATCCTGGGAATGCACGCGCGTGAAGATAATCCCGAGCTGATAAAAGCAAAAGAACTGGGCCTGAAAATTTATTCTTTTCCGGAATACATTTACGAACAATCGAAAAATAAAACACGCGTGGTGATCGGCGGAAGCCATGGAAAAACCACGATCACTGCCATGATCATGCATGTGTTACACGAACTGGGAAAAGATTTCAATTATATGGTGGGCGCGCAGCTCGAGGGTTTTGAAACGATGTTCCGCATTTCTGATGCGCCTGTCATCATTCTTGAAGGTGATGAATACCTGACTTCCACACTCGACAAACGCCCGAAGTTCCACCTGTACCGGCCTAATATCGCCTTGCTCAGTGGTGTTGCCTGGGACCATATCAATGTGTTTCCGACTTTTGAAATTTATGTGGATCAGTTCCGGAAATTTATTGAATTGATAGAACCCGACGGTAGCCTTGTATACTGCGAAAACGACGAAGAACTCAACCGCATTTGCCCCGAAGCCAGGAACGACATTAAACTATTACCTTACGGAATTCCGCAACATTCAATAAATAGCGGAACGACTTCTGTTGAGATAGGAAATTCAGTTACAGATATACAGGTTTTCGGTAAACACAACCTGATGAATCTTAACGGCGCCCGGCTGGTGTGTGAATGCCTGGGCATTTCTACTAATGATTTTATGAAGGCGATTGCCGGATTTAAAGGCGCCGCCAAGCGCCTTGAACTGGTCGGTAAAAATGAGAATTCCGCCTTTTACAAAGATTTTGCGCATTCACCTTCCAAGCTCAAAGCTACGATTGAAGCCGTCAAAGAACAGTTCCCGCAACGGGAACTTGTTGCCTGCATGGAGCTGCATACATACAGCAGCCTTAACAGCGATTTTCTCGATCACTACAATGCCTGTATGGAAAAGGCGGATAAAGCCATCGTTTTCTACAGCGCCCATGCCCTTGAAATAAAAAAGATGCCGCCTTTGCCCGAAAACAAAGTAAAAGAATCATTCGGCCGTGAAGACATAATGGTCTTTACAAATAAAGAAGAACTTGTTAAATACCTTGAAAGCCTCGAATGGAAAGGCAAAAACCTATTGATGATGAGCTCGGGAAATTTTGACGGGTTGGATTTAAAAGCCTTTTCCGAAAAACTTGAAATCAGTTAATACATCAGCTGTTTCTTCGAATTTGTCCTCCAGCCGGCGTCGTATTTGCTGTCCACAAAGTAGATGATCAGGTCAGCGTCATACTTGCTGTCCACAAAATAAATTAGCTTGTCCGCATCGTATTTGCTGGTTACAAAAAACCATAAGCCTTCATTACCCGTGGCATCGTATTGGCTCGAACATTTGTAAACGCTTAGGTCCGCATCGTACTTGCTGTCGGCCACATAAATTTTTACCTGTGCATCATATTTGCTGTCGCAGGAAAACACTTTTTGTGCAACAACGTTCTGTTTCAAAAGAATGGTAGCTGATAAGATCAGCAAAAATGTAAATAACTTTTTCATGGCTAATAATTTAGGGTTGCCAAAAATACAAAAATTGTTCCCAAATTAAAAATCCAAATAGAAATCTTTGGTTAGCGCTATATAAGATTCAGAGGGCGTTCCGTCCTTTTTTTTCAGGATCAGGCTTTGAGATTCAATGGTGTCAGGGGCTTGACGCGAAAGACAGAAAATCACCCGGTGAGGTTCTGTTTCGGGGTTGTCGGCAATAATAATGTTTTTGGTACAGTATAATCCTGACTTCAGAAAGATTCTCAAAAAATTGTTTTTTTCAGAAACGGGGATGATCACCCAGAATAATCCGTTTTCAGAAAGAAGGTTCCCTACACATTGGCTGAGTTCTTCAAAGTCAAGGATGCTATTGTGTTTGGCGTTGTTCCTGTGTTCATCGGGACTTTGTAACTGTCCCTGAAAATACGGCGGATTACAAATAATACCGTCGTATTTTATGTTGCATTTTTCTGAAAATTCCCGGATTGAGGTGTGGTGAATTTTTATTCGATCGTGCCATTTACTTTCCTGAAAGTTTTGATTTGCCTGCCTGGCAGCATGTTCCTCTATCTCAACAGCGTCAATCATGGCGTTGCTTTTCTGAGCTGCCATAAGGGCAAGAATCCCGCAGCCGGTGCCGATATCTAAAATAGTAAATGATTGACCAAAATCTGCTACAGCTCCTAGCAAAACGGCATCGGTGCTGAGTTTCATGGCGCAGTTATGATCGGAAATGCTGAATTGTTTAAAGCGAAAGGCGGCTTTCATTCCATGTAAAAATCAATAAGGCCTTCAGGAGCCTTTATCTTGATGGTTTTGTGCTGAGCGTCTATGCTGAGAACAAAATCTTCGTTAAACGGGATCAATATCTCTTTTTTATTGTTAAAGAGTTGCATGATGTGTTGTTGCGGGAGCTCGAGGATTTGGTGTATCTTTCCCACGATACCGAATTTTTCGTCTGTAACCTCAAAGCCGATAATGTCTTTCAGATTAAATTCGCGGGATATTTTTTTTGGTTTCCCTGTTTCGGCAATGAATAAGGCGCTGCCTAACAGTTCACGGGCTTTCTCAATGCTGTCTATATCTTCCAGCATGAGCGAAAAAATATTGTTGTATTGATTTTCAACAGAAACAACAAAAAACGGAACCCGTTCGTGTTGAATTTCAACAAAAACAAATTCCGTTTTATTTAGTTGCTTACAAAAACGTTCCTCAATAGTAGCGATGAGTTCGCCTTTGTAACCGAAAGTTTTTACAATTTTACCCAAAGAGGAAAACTGAATTTTTTCCATCACAGGGGTTATGGTAATTTATTCGGCTTTTGGTTCAGTATCAGCAGTGTTTTCTGCAGGTGCTTCTGGAAGTTCAGCAGTTTCGTCTTTTACTTCTTCTACTGCGGGTGCTTCAGCGACAGGTGCTTCAACGACAGGTGCTTCAACGACAGGTGCTTCAGCAGCTGGTGCTTCTTCAACCGGTGTTTCTGCTACTGGTGCATCTGCTTCATGTTCTTTTTCAAGGAGTTTTGCTCTTTTCTTAGCAACAGCTTCTGATTTTGCAATGTTTACCTTGGCTTCAGCTTCGAGGCGATTTTTCAATTCTTCTTTTTTGCTGAGCATTTGTTTGTTCTTCTTATTCAGGACTTTGGCTTCTTTTTCCTGCATCCATGTCTGAAATTTGGCTTCTGCCATTTCTTCTGTCAGGGCTCCTTTGGCAACACCTTTCATAAGGTGGTTTTTTAAAAGGACACCTTTGTATGCCAGTATCGCTTTGGCGGTATCTGACGGGGTTGCTCCTTTGTGAAGCCATGAAATTGCTTTGTCGAAATCGATCGTGATTTCTGCTGGTATTGTAAGTGGGTTGTAGGTGCCAATGCTCTCAATGAATTTTCCATCCCGTGGTGCACGACCATCCGCAATTACAATATGGTAATAAGGCTGGCCTTTTTTACCATGACGTTGTAATCTGATTCTTGCTGGCATAATTTAATTTGTTAATTGTTACTTTATTATTGATTGCTGTTTGATTTTTTGAAACAGGGGTGCAAAGATGCGATTTTTTTTTGATATACGAAAATATTTTTTAATACAAATTTTTAAAGAGGTCCTGTTAAACAGGTACTAAGAGGTTTTATTTATGAATGTATCAGGTACAGGATGTTCACAGTTTTTCTTAAATGAATTGGTTCTACTTATTGAAACCATTACGCTTGTATCCCTTCATGATTCCCCGTTTGGAGTTTGAAATAAAAGAAATGATTTCATCTCTTTCAGGTGTGGCAGGAATTTCAGCTTCGATATATTCCAGCGCCTGGGTTACATTGTATTTTTTTACAAAAAGTATACGATATATATCCTGAATCTCTTTTATTTTTTCAGATGAGAATCCTCTGCGGCGCAGGCCGATAGAATTTATTCCGGCATAAGCGAGCGGGTCACGGGCTGCTTTGCAGTATGGCGGGACATCTTTTCCGACCAGCGATCCGCCGGATATCAGCGAATGCGCTCCGATACTTACAAACTGATGAATAGCGACCATTCCGCCGACAATGGCCCAGTCGTCTATTTTAATATGCCCTGCCAGCCCGGCAGAGTTTGCTAAAATAACATTGTTTCCTATGATGCAGTCATGGGCAATATGGACATAAGCCATGATCAGGCAATTATTCCCGATGGTCGTTTCGTTATTTGCTTTTGTACCTTTGTTGATGGTTGCAAACTCACGAATGGTCACATTGTCGCCAATTTTAACAATGGTGTCTTCTCCGGAATATTTAAGATCCTGAGGGACCGCTGAGATCACGGCTCCCGGGAAGATTTTGCAATTTTTACCTATGCGGGCGCCTTCCAAAATAGTAGCATTAGGGCCTATCCAGCTGCCTTCGCCTATTTCAACATTTTTATCTATGGTAACGAATGGTTCTATCACCACATTCTTTGCGATCTTGGCCTGCGGATGAACAAATGCTAAGGGTTGGTTCATGGTTTGGTTATTTTAACGATTTGTGCAAGAAGTTCTGCTTCCATAACCATCTGGTTATTTACAAATGCATAGCCTTGCATGTGGCTTATCCCCCTGCGTATAGGTTCAAGAAGTTCAAGTTTGAATACTAGTGTGTCGCCAGGAACTACCATTTTTTTAAAACGGGCATTATCGATTTTCAAAAAGTACGTAAGATAATTTTCAGGATCCGGAACCGTATTAAGGACAAAGATACCTCCACACTGTGCCATGGCTTCTATCTGTAAAACACCCGGCATGACAGGTTTGCCGGGAAAATGGCCTGTAAAAAAGCCTTCGTTTATGGTTACATTCTTTATCCCAACTACGCCCTTGTCATCCATTTCAAGAATTTTATCAATAAGTAGAAAGGGAGGGCGGTGTGGCAAGATTTTCTGAATCTGAATGTTATCGTATAATGGTGCTTTAGTTATATCTGGTAATGTAATAGAAGGCTTATTCAATCCCGGGTTTTTTTTTTCTGCGACAGCAGCAATTTTTTTTGCAAACTCAATATTTGAAAAATGTCCGGGACGTTTTGCGAAAATATGCGCATTCAAAGTTCCGCCAAGTAATGACAGATCACCCAAAAGATCTAACAATTTATGACGCGCCGGCTCATTTTGAAAATGAAGTTCCACGTTGTTTAAAATGCCTTCCTTGAGCACGGTGACTTTAGGCTTGTTGAAAAAAGTTGCCAGCCTGTCAAGTTCTTCCTGAGAGATGATACGGTTTACAAAAACGATGGCATTATCAACATCACCACCTTTGATCAGGTTGTTTTTTGCCAGATATTCAAGTTCATGCAGAAAAACAAAGGTCCGGCAGGGTGAGATTTCTAATTCAAATTCAGAAATATCATCCATGCTGGCAAACTGTTTCCCGGGTAGATCCGAATCATAATCAATCATGGCAGTAATTCTGAACTTGTCGCTCGGAATTGCAATTATTTCAACCTGATTTTCCGGATCCGTGAATTCCACGGTATGATTGATGGTAAAAACTTTTTTCTGGGCATTTTGTTCCAGGACCCCGGCTTTTTTCAGTATTTCAACATACTTTGAGGAACTTCCATCCAAAATGGGTGTTTCAGGGCTATCAATCTCGATCAACACATTGTCGATACACATGCCGGCAAGTGCAGCCAAAACATGCTCGATGGTACAGACCCGGATTCCATTTTCTTCAATACTGGTACCCCTTGAGGTGTCTTTTACATTGCCAATAATTGCGTGAACCAAAGGCTGATTTTCCAGATCAGTACGTTTAAATACAAAACCGTGATTTTCCGGAGCCGGATTAAACGTGATCGTAACATTTTTTCCCGTGTGAAGGCCTTTACCAGTAAGGCTTACCGGTGATGCGACAGTGCGTTGTTTTACCATATCAACCGGCAAAATTAATAAAAATTATCAATCGGCAAACAAAAATATCCTTGTTTTAAACGATGTTATTAACAAGACAAATAAACAATATAAGATCAATTGGTTATCAATGTAAGGGCAGCATCAGCAGGTCAATTTCCTGAAATGGAATATGAAATAAATCACTGATATGCTTGCTGGTAAGTATGCCGTTATAAAGATAGGTTCCTGTCCGCACACCTTTATCGTTCCTTAAAAAATTCTCTATGCCTCCTTCTTCGGCAATTTGCAAAACAACAGGAGCGAAAAAATTACTTAAAGCGTTGGAAGCGGTATGCGGAACTTTTGAAGGGATGTTGGGTACGCAATAATGCGTTACACCGAATTTTTTGAAAACCGGCTGGGTATGGTTGGTAGCGTGTGATGTCTCGGAACAACCTCCATTATCGATGCTAACATCAATAATCACAGAACCGTAGGGCATTTCTTTTACCATATCGTCGGTCATCACACAGGGTGTACTTCCGTTAAGCGGATTGAGGGCGCCAATAACAACATCGGCGGTTCGAAGGGCTTTGGACAGAATTTTTTGCTGAAAAACGGATGTATATAAGCGGGCACCCAGTTTATTTTGTATGCTTCTCAGCTTATATATTGAGTTGTCGAATATTTTCACAAAAGCGCCCATGCCAATTGCCGCGCGAGCAGCATATTCTCCAACAGTTCCTGCACCTATTATCACTACTTCGGCCGGTGCTATTCCGGGGAAGCCTCCAAGGCTCTTGCCTTTCCCATATTCTAAACTGCTCAGGTATTCTGCTGCGATAAAAACAGAGGTATTACCCACGATCTCACTCATCGAACGGATGACAGGATTGGAGTTACTCTTATCTTTAATATGTTCGTAGGAAATAGCGGTAATTTTTTTTGAGATTAATTGCTTGAAATATGTTTCGGTTTGCCCGGGCAGGTTCATGGCAGAGATCAACGTGGTTCGTGCTTTAAAATGTTCTATTTCAGCAGGAATCGGGGGCGCTACTTTAATGATCAAATCAGATTGATATATTTCCGATGATGAATAAACCATGCTGGCACCAGCTTCAATATATTCATTATCAGGAAAATGAGCGGCTTTTCCGGCATTGGATTCAATCACCACCTTATGGCCATTATTTACGATAACACTAACATCTTCAGGTATTAAGCCAATGCGGCTTTCCTGAAAAGCGATTTCCTTAGGGATTCCGATAATCAGCTGTTTCTTATGCTTTTTGATTTCGAGCATTTCTGGCTGAGTTATCATCTGCTCGGAATGTGCAAACTGAATAAAGTCCTTTTTTGCATTCATAAGAGTAATTTAGTTGTATAAAATTACAAAAAAAAACTATACCGCAGATTTTTTTTCTGAAAAAGCAATGATCCGCGTTTGTTTATCCTCATCCACCCTGATTTCAGTTTCCACGTATGCTGGAGGTAGAATTTGTTCGGCAATCTCAGGCCATTCAATAAAACAATAATGGCCGCTGTAAAAATATTCTTCGTAGCCGATATCAAATATTTCTGCGATATTTTTTATCCGGTAAAAATCAAAATGATAAATCATTTCTCCTTTTTCAGTTGTGTATTCGTTAACAATGGAAAACGAAGGGCTGTTTGTTAACCCTATCACATTCAGTTCTTTACACAGGGCTTTTATCAGCGTAGTTTTTCCTGCACCCAGCTCTCCTTTAAAAGTGAAAACCCGGTTATTAGGATACAAATTCAATAGTGTTTTGGCAGTCCCGGTCATATAGCCGGTATTATTGCTACCTGGGCCTTGACTCATGGCATTATTTCGGGTTAAGAAAGATCACTGGAATTAAAATTTCTTCAAGCGAAATGCCTCCGTGCTGAAAGGTGTTTTTATAATAATTAACAAAATAATGGTAGTTGTTCGGGTAAGCAAAAAAATCAGTTTCCCTGCAAAAAACATAAGAAGTACTTACGTTGATCCTTGGCAGAAAAATATCCTGTGGATTTCTTACTTCAAAAACACTTTTCTTTTCGAAATTGAGGGCTTTACCGTATTTATACCTCAGGTTGGTATTGGTGTTTTTATCTCCGACAATTTTAACAGGATTCTGAACTTTTACACTGCCGTGGTCGGTGGTGATCAGCAGGTTTACTTTTGCTTCGGAAAGGAATTTTATCACGTCAAGCAAGGGTGAATGTTTGAGCCAGGATAAGGTAATGGACCGGTAAGCAGACTCGTCATCAGCAAGTTCCCGGATTATTTCCATATCCGTTCGTGCATGGGACAACATGTCGACAAAGTTGTAAACCAGCACATTTAATTTGTTGCTCATCAGGTTGCCCAGGTTTTCTACATATTTCTTTCCAGCAGCAATATTCAATATTTTTGAATAGTTGTACCTGATATCCCTGCCGTAGCGTTTCAGCAACTCACTCAATAGTTCATTTTCAAATTGATTTTTGGTTCCTTCATCTTCTTCGTAGGTCCAGTATTTTGGATATTTCCGCTCAATTTCTGTAGGAAGCAGGCCTGCAAATAATGCATTTCTGGAATACTGTGTGGCCGAGGGCAGAATGCTGTAATAAAGGTCGTCGTTCACAACCCTGTAAAATTCTTCAAGGACGGGCTGAATGACTTTCCACTGGTCGTACCTGAGGTTATCGATAACAATCACAAATAATGGCTCAGACAAATTAAGTGCTGGAAAAATCTTTTCCTTGAAAAGATTGTGCGACAGTATCGGGGTATCCGAATCTTTTCCGCTCAGCCATCTGACATAATTGTTTTCGTAAAACTTTGAAAACATAGAGTTGGCTTCTGATTTCTGAAGTTGCAGCACCTCGTTCATCGATTCATCGTTTGACTTTTCGAGTTCCAGTTCCCAGTAGACCATTTTTTTGTATACATCGATCCACTCGCTGTGAGTCAGGCGGTTGGAGATGTCCATGCCAATGTTGCGGAATTGTTGCTGATAGGCCTGGGTGGTTTTTTCACTGACGAGGCGCTTGTTTTCAAGATTTTTTTTCAGGCAGAGCAAAATCTGGTGAGGGTTCACAGGCTTGATAAGGTAATCGGAAATGTTCGAACCGATGGCATCCTCCATGGTATGCTCCTGTTCATTACGGGTAATCATCACCACCGGAAGGTTGGGGTAACCTTTCCGTATCTCGGTCAGGGTTTCCAAACCGGAAATTCCGGGCATGTTTTCATCCAGAAAAATGATATCGAAATCATTCTGTTTGATTTCATCGAGCGCTTCATCACCGTTGTTCGTTGTATGCACGTCGTAACCTTTTTCCTGTAAAAACATAATATGCGGTTTCAGCAGATCTATCTCATCATCTACCCAAAGTATCTTTACTTTACTCATAATAATGGTTTCTATTGTTCAATTGTGTCAAAAAAAAATTGTAATATTGAAGACGCATTCTTTATACAAAAATACGAATAAAAAGCCTGAAAACTGTGGTTCATAACAAAAGAAAAATTATAAACGATCCGGTACACGGATTTATTACTGTTCCCAACGAATTGATTTTTGATATTATCGAACACCATTATTTTCAGAGGTTACGGCACATAAAACAGCTTGGGCTCACCTATATGGTTTACCCCGGAGCCATTCATACCCGTTTTCAGCATGCACTCGGCGCTATGCACCTGATGACAATGGCTGTTGAAATACTGAAAATTAAGGAAACCGAAATTTCTCCTGAAGAAATGCAGGGGCTGTATCTTGCTATTTTACTGCACGATATCGGCCACGGGCCTTTTTCTCATGCACTGGAACATACCATTGTTGAAAAAGTTGACCACGAAACGCTTTCATTGTTATTCTTAAACCGCTTGAACCGGATTTTTAACGGGGAATTGGAGACTGCCACTGAAATCTTTTCCGATGCTTATCCGAAAAAATTCCTTCATCAGCTGGTATCAGGCCAGCTTGATGTGGACAGGCTCGACTACCTGATGCGCGACAGTTTCTTTACCGGAGTTTCTGAAGGAGTTATCAGTACCGACCGCATTATTAAAATGCTTAATGTGCACCATGATGAACTTGTGGTTGATGTTAAGGGTATTTATTCCATCGAAAATTTTATTGTTGCCCGCCGGCTGATGTATTGGCAGGTTTATTTGCACAAAACGGTATTGTCGGCCGAACATCTGCTGATTAATATTTTGAAACGCGCCAAATACCTGAGCGAACAGGGCGAAACGATCTTTACCACGCCTGCGCTGGAGGTTTTTCTGAAAAACAACTTTACCGTTGAGGATTTTGAGCGTAATCCGGAATTACTTGATACGTTTGCAGAACTCGACGATTATGATGTGTTTTTATCTATAAAAATGTGGACCAAAGCCAGCGATAAAGTGTTAGCCTTGCTTAGCCGGAAACTGGTAACCCGCAACCTGTTCAGAATTGAGATAGGCGATCATCCGTTTAATGAAAATCTGATAGAAGGACTCAGGCAAAAAGCCAAAAGCGCTTATGACATCACCGATGAAGAAACGGAATATTTTGTATTTTTCGGCGAGGTAGCCAACAATGCCTATAACCCATATTTCGATAAAATTCATGTGCTTTATAAGGATGATCGTGTGCTTGACATTACCGAAAGCTCCGACCAGCTTAATATTAACCTTCAATCGAAGACGGTAAGAAAATATTTTTTATGTTATCCGAAGTCTTTGTAAGGTTACCAAATAATAAGAGAAATCCATGATAATAATAGATTATTGGTTTTATAAGATTTACTCAATGCTTCTTACAAAAAGAAGAAAAAATGAGCCAATTATTGAAACTTTAAGTTTTATGGTCTTTCCAACAACTCTTTATGTTCTTGGAATTTTAAGGTTGTTTGGTATTGAAATAGCTGAATCTAAAATTGGCTTTCAGGTAGCAATTATTATGGCAGTAATCTTTTTTATTTTTTACTTGATTTTTATCAGAAACAAAAGATATAAAAAAATAATAAAAAGGTTTAAAGGTGAGAAAATGGCGTTAAAAATCATTGGTTATGGTCTACTAATCATTTTTTCATTTACACCAATGGTAATTTTGTTAACTGTAGGTCCTCGAAATTAAAATTAAAATTTACCATTGTCCGGTAAATAATTTAAAAGCTTAAGGATGTAAAAAATTCGTCTTTAGCCTCTTATCCTAAAGGAAGAATTGATTTTCAGCAATTTACATCCTTTAGGACCGAGGCAAAATAAATTGATGAAAAGCAATTCTTTAGATAAATAATGAAGGTTATAATTTCAAATATGCCTGAAAGTTAGTGATATTAAGGCTTTTCATAAATTTACAAAATTTTTACCGGACATCAATGATTTTAATTTAAAATTTTTTGTAACAAAAAATGAAATAAACTGTCTGAATTTTTGTTTATTTGTTTCTCCTAATATTATTAATTCAAAAAAATCATTACAAAAACCAATCAACATGAAAAAACTTCTGCTTCTATTTCTAAGCGTTCTGCTGGTTACAGGACTCAGTGTAAACGCCCAGAATCTAACCAACAAAATCCCGGTTTCCCAGCAGGTGAAAATCGGAACCCTTCCCAACGGGTTGAAATATTACATTAAATACAATGCAAAACCTGAGCACAAAGTAGAACTCAGGCTGGCCGTAAATGCAGGCTCTATTCTTGAAGGTGATGATCAGCTTGGCCTGGCGCACTTTATGGAACACATGAACTTCAATGGATTGAAGCATTTTCCCGGAAACGAACTGGTTCATTATCTGCAAAGTATCGGTGTCGGATTTGGTAACGACCTGAATGCTTATACCGGTTTTGACCAGACAGTTTACATGCTGCCTTTCCCAAGTGACGATTCGGTAAAAGTTGATAAATCTTTCACTGTTCTCGCCGACTGGGCACAGGGTTCATTACTCACCAACGAAGAAATTGATAAAGAACGCGGAGTTATTCTTTCCGAAAGCCGTCTTGGTAAAGGTGCCGACGACCGCATGATGAAAATCTGGTTGCCAATGATGCTCAACGGTTCTAAATATGCCAACCGCTTACCTATTGGAAAAGATTCGATCATTGCAAATTTTGATTACAGTGTGTTGCGCCGTTTTTATTCAGACTGGTATCGTCCCAGCCTCCAGGCAGTTATTGTAGTTGGCGACATGCCGGTGGACAAAGCCGAAAAAATGATAAAAGAAAAATTCGGCGCTTTGAAGAATCCGGTTCCCGAACCCACACGTCAGCCGTTATTTGAAGTGAAGCCTTTTACACAAAACCAGGCGGTAATCGTCAGTGATCCTGAAGCGGATATGACTTATGTTACCATTTTGGGGAGTTCAATTGAAAAAAAACCTTCGGTTACCGAAGCTGATTATTTAAATGATATTATTGAACAGTTGCTACAAGCAATGATTTCTTCAAGGTTAGATGAACTGGTAAGTTCAGCAAATCCTCCCTTTATGTATGCCTATAACTACATAGGTGGCTGGGCGAGAGGTTATGAAAACTTCAATGCCGGCGCACTCTGTAGTCCTGATGGTATTAAAAATGCAGTACAAACGCTGGTTGTAGAATGCCTGCGCGCAAAAAAATTCGGATTTACAGAAGCTGAACTGGCCAGGGCAAAAGCTGCCGTTCTTTCTGAATTCGAAAAACAATATAATGAACGCGATAAAACCGAATCCGGAAGACTGGTTTGGGAATATGTGAATAACTACCTTGAACAGGAACCCATCCCCGGAATAGAATGGGAATATAATTTCGTTAAGAATCATATTGACAAAATAACGTTGAAAGATTTTGATGATGCGCGCAAAAAGATCAATATTGATGAAAAATATTTCAGCTATGTCACCACCAAAACATCTGATAAACTGCCGACCAATGCCGAGTTTAAAAAGTGGATTGATGAAGCCCTACAAAGCAAAATTACGCCGTACCAGGAAAAACAAATTGCCTCCAAACTGCTGAAAAATGAACCGCAGCCGGGAAAAATTGTAAGCACGGCAAAGAATGAAAAACTGGGTACCACCACTTACACATTAAGCAACGGAGCTATCGTATGCCTGAAACCTACCGATTTCAAGAACGATGAAATATTGTTCAAAGGCTCTAAATTCGGTGGTTACAGCGCTTATACCGGTAACGATTATCAGAGTGCACAATTCTGTAACAATGTTACAGAGGAAATGGGTTATGGCGAATTTTCTAAAACAGACCTTGAAAAGTTTTTATCAGGGAAAGTTGTAAGAGTAATTCCGGTTGTTGATGATTATACCGAATATTTAACGGGTAACAGCACCGTAAAAGATCTGGAAACCATGTTTCAGCTGATCTATTTGAAATGTACCGAGCCGCGCAAAGATATGGAAGCTTTTGGTTCGTTCATAACACGTTCAAAACAGGAACTGGCACTGATGAAACAAAATCCCGAAAACCTTTTTGTTGATACTTTGTACAATACGATATATCAGGGAAATCCAAGAGCGCATCAGATAGACAACCCAAGTGATTATGATAAAATTAATATTGACAATGCCCTTGCATACTACAAAGACAGAATCGGCAATCCTACCGGAATGTATTATACATTTGTTGGGACCTTCAATGAAGAACAAATCAAACCACTGATCGAGAAATATATCGGCGGTATTCCTGCAGGCACGTCAAAGGCAGCATACAAAAGCCTCGACATGACCATAAAACCGGGAAACAACAGCTTTACCCTGCACAAAGGCAGCGAACAAAAAGCGATGCTCATGCATTATTTCTCAGCCGATATGCCATTTAATGCCGATGATAATTTCATGCTGGCACAGCTTAACGGAGTCATCAACAATAGGATAACCGATACGATCCGTGAAAAAATGGGCGCTATTTATGGTGGTGGTTGTTATGGTTCTATCAAGAAATACCCAAAGGAAGAATACCTGGTACAATCTTATTTCCCTTGCAGCCCTGAAAATATCAGCAAAGTTGACGAAGCATTTATGAAGCTGGTTGAAGGAACAAAAATTCCGGGAGACATCACGGAAAAAGATTGGGAACGCGTACGCGAACCGGCTATTGAAACATACAAGGTAAATATAAAGAAAAACAATTTCTGGCTCAATAACCTGCAGTCGTCATACCTCAACGGCACCGATCCTGAAAGGATTATCAATGTTGAAAAACGCCTGAAAGAGATTACACCTGCACAGTTGGAAGCCACAGCCCGTAAGTTTTATACGAAACAGAATATTTTTAAAGGATTCTGGCTGCCTGAAACAAAATAAGTCGGAATTCAGAAGTCAGAATTAAGTCCGCCGCAGGGAATTCTGCCTTCTGACTTCTCACTTCTGAAATAAAAAAGGTTCGCATTAAAGTGCGGGCCTTTTTTTTTAATTCATGCGATGAAACTTTGCCAAAGGTGTTGGCCTTTTTTTATTTTACCAATTAAAGACTTTTTATAACTTTGCTTTTCCAAGAAAAAAATTGAATTATGAAATTTACTGCACAACAACTGGCTGAAGCGCTTCATGGCACGGTAGACGGCAATCCCGAAGCATCCTTTACAAAACTTGCAAAAATTGAAGAAGGCGATTCCGAATCACTCACGTTCCTGGCTAACCCGGCATATACCCAGTTCATATATTCCACTCAGGCCGCTGTTGTTATTGTAAACAAAGATTTTGTCCCTGAACAAAAAATCAATGCCACATTAATCAGGGTTGAAAACGCCTATTCCGCTTTTTCTACCTTGCTGGAAATGTACAACCAGATAAAACTGAATAAAACAGGTGTTTCGGAACAGGCTACTATTTCTGAATCAGCCAAGATAGGCAAGAACGCTTACGTAGGAGCCCAGGCATTTGTGGGTGATAATGTCGTGATAGGCGATAACGTGAAAATTTATCCGCTTTGCTATGTCGGCGACAACGTGGAAATCAAAAACAATACTACGCTATTTGCTTCCGTTACGGTATATTCAGACAATGTTATCGGAGCTAATTGCATACTGCATTCCGGTGTGGTCATAGGCGCCGATGGCTTTGGCTTTGCTCCACAGGCCGACGGAACCTATAAGAAAGTTTCTCAGACAGGGAATGTCGTTATTGAAGATGATGTAGAGATCGGCGCAAATACATGCATTGACCGGGCAACACTTGGCTCGACCATCATCCATAAAGGCTGTAAAATTGATAACCTGGTGATGATCGCCCATAATGTGGAAGTGGGAGAAAACACCGTGATCGTGTCGCAGACGGGTATTGCCGGCTCAACCAAAATTGGTAAACATGTTACCATTGGCGGCCAGGTAGGAATCGTCGGGCATATCACTATAGCGGATAAGGTGATGATACAGGCACAGTCGGGCATTGCGGCAAGCATCAAAGACGAGGGCGCCATTGTACAAGGTGCACCGGCATACAACATCAAAGATTACCTGCGTTCGTACGTGCATTATAAAAACCTTCCGAAATTAGTCGAACGGCTGAATGCGCTGGAGAAGGAGATTGAGAAGCTGAAGGGGAGAGGTTAGGAGGTTAGACGTTTAGGCTGTTAGGCTGTTAGTTCGCCGAGGCGGATGGCTTGTGGCTAGTGGCTAGTGGCTAGTGGCACTTGGCTCGTGGCTAATGGCTAACCTACCAGCTGGACCCGCCGCCGCCGCCAAACCCGCCGCCGGAAAAACCACCACCGCCGCTAAAACCGCTGAATCCACCGCCACCACCAAAGGAACTGAATCCTGAACTGTGATTGCCCGAACCCGATGATGAAGCGGTATAATGATAGTTGAAGTTATGGTCCATGTGGTACATGCTTGAAATCATGGACGTTACAAGGAATGTGGTATTAAACGAACGTGTGTCGGCGCCCTGATACCAGTCGGGTGCAGCATTGATGAGGTCTTTGAATTTTTCGGCCCATTGGCTGCCAAGCCCCATCACTATTGCAAAGGAAACTGTCTCGTCAAAATATTTTGGATTTTCCTTCAGCAAGTCCTTTAGCTTTTCTGATTCCGCACGTTGAATAAATTCTTTGAATCCCTGCAACTCAAAATATTTGCCCGAACCAAAATGTCCGAGCTTGGGCATGATCATCCCGAAAAAGTATATGATCCCTGAGGATAAAACAACCGAAAGTTGATGCTGCAGCCAGTTTTGCCCGCTGAATAATGATAATGTAACACCGATGGCAAGGACAAAAAATGCGATCACTTTCAGAAAACGACTAAAACCCAGTGTGCCCGGAACAAAGAACTGATGTGTCTTTGAATAAGTCCGCAGCTCCTTGTCTGTAGAATTCATTGTCACATAAAAGGAGTTTTTCAGAGAGCTGACTTTTACGGGGCCTTCTTTTCCATCTTTGAACAAGCCTTTGAACATGGTCTTCTCAAAGTTTTTTGCTTCGGCCGGCAGGTCTTTCAGTTTTGTAAGTTCATAATCGGCTTCTTCTTTACCGACTGCCTTTATTTCCTTGATCGAAAGAAATCCGTTGCCGGCCCAGTAATAGATAAGTGAAACCAGGTCGCGCTTGTGAAGCTTGTTGTCCCATAGGTAACCGGCTTCGGCAGGTGTAATTTCTTTGGGTGGATTATACTGAACAACGATGGCGTCTTTTCTGTCCCTTCCTATGAAAAACCACAATACCAACAAAATCAAGAAAAGTATGACCGGATAAAAAAGTAATTTATTATTTGCCCAGATGATTTTCCATGTGAGCCAGCCTGAAACAGCTAAATCACCCTTAGGAATGTAAAGTTCCAGGACAGGAACTTCATCAGCAAATAAAGGACTGGCAAGCATACAGGTAATGGTGTTTTTATCCGTAACAAATTTTAGTTGCTTTGATTTGTCGTTATTAATTAAAAACGCTGCAATAACATCGCTTGCATTAATATTGTCGGGTAGTGTAATTTTAATGGTGCCCGATTTTACAGGTTCCTGGAAGTTGCTAAGCAAAGAATAATTCAGGTAATATTTCCCGTCTTTTTTGTTGAGCAGCCCGAAAACATCATATTCGTATGCATACACGGTATCCTGTGCGGTTCCTTCTGTGTTTCCCCAGTATATGGAATTAAAATAATTATTCCTGCGTTTGTATTCGTCATTTTGACCGCTTACGTTCAGATTGCTTATCAGGAGTTTGGTATATCCGCTTAAAAAGGACCAGTTCGGCAGTGCTAAATTTAAATCCTTATTTTCGGGGTTGTCCTCATAATAGGAAAAGTTCTCAACTGCCGTAAAACTGTTTTCGAGGCTGTATGGATTTTTAAACCTGGCATTATACTGATGTTTGAAGTGTATGCTTCCGTTTTTATTGATCGTGATCTCGGTAAGAAAATCCGTTATGTAGAATTTTTTCGCATAAACTTCGATGGGGATTTTTGATTTGTCAAAACCTTTGTCCCTGAATGATCCCGTCATGTAAATGGCATCTGTTGCAAATACCTTGTCGTATTTAATATGGTATGTTTTATTTTTTTTGTCGTAAGTGATTCCGGGGGACACCTCATGATCCGCGTTCCCTTTATAAAAACTGAAATTTATTTTTTCAATATCAACTGATGGATCAGCGGTCAGTTCTGCTTCCAGGCTTCTGAAGGGATCTCCGGACATTTCCCCTGTGAACGGCCATTTTATTTCAGCGTTTCCATTATTAAAAGTTACCGCTCCCCAAACCTTGTAGCGAAGCGTGACCTCAAGTTTATTGCTGAATTTTTTTAAGTTGCTGTAGACGTTTATATATTTGTTTTCTCCTTCAGTTTGGGAAGTAAATAGCACATCATCTGCATCAGCCGAAACATAATTAACTTTTATATCACGGATGATCTGGTCTCTAACATCTGCATCTGAGGAATCGTCTGCTTTCAGGGTATAGAAATCACGTATAAATGACGCTTGCGGGAACAGCAGCACAGCGTTGAATTTTTCTTCAATATCAATTGATGCATCAGCATTGATGTTGATTTTTGAACTGAATTTATCGATATAAAAATTCTTCGCCATGTCCTCAATCGGGATGCTCGTATTTTGAAAATAAGAGAGCGGAAACCTTACCACGACGGTCATTCCTTCGTTCGCTTTCAGCGGGCTCACAAGTGCTCCTTCAATGGTTTTGGAACTTATATTGAATTTTGCCCCTTTGTCTTTTGAACCTTCAGCGCCGGTGAAAAGCAAGATGTCGTCGTTGTTTAAGCTGAGCGGTTTTGGCAGCGTTATTCTGAATCCGGCTTTGGCAATATCGCAATCCCACTGGTGCCCGATGAGGTTCCAGTATAATTCGGTGTGGTCGGTGAATTTGTTTAAACCGCCCCAGACAAGGTATGTAATGATAAACTTCTGGTCGCCTTCCACATATTTATCTGCTGAGCCGATTTTAATATTTAAAAAATCTCCTTCATAGGTGGTGCTGAACTCAAAACCGTCAACGCTGATATTTTTTATGATAAGCTCGTAATCGGCCGAGAAACTTGCCCTTTCTGATTTTTCTCTTCCGGGGAAATCTACCTGCCTGTACCTGAAAGGCAAAGAGCGGATGATACCGTGCTTTTGTTCGTTGAAATGAACATCAATAGTTTCGGTAACCCAGATGGACCCGTCGGCATTCATTTTCATATCAATGAAATAATTGGTGATGTCGAAGGCTTCTGAAAATCCTGCAAAACTCAGGAATGTCAACACAATAACTACTATTATTTTTTTCATATTGTTTTTTGATTTTTTTATGGACAAATTTTTCAAGCCGGCTTCCGCACCTTGATGCGGTGATGTTTCAGCTAGTTTTGAAAACGCTATTTTTTAATTTCAACCCTGATCACTTCACGTTCTATGTTTTCAATCTCAAAGAAATCGGCTGTGTTGAAACTGAAAATTTTTGCGAAGACATTCCCGGGGAATGATTCAACGGCTGTGTTGTTATCCCGGACAACGGCATTATAATACCTGCGGGCATTCTGTATGGTGTCTTCCACTTCGATCAGTGAATCCTGAAGCTTCATAAAATTTTGATTTGCCAGCAGGTCGGGATAATTCTCCACCGTGACCAGGATATTTTTCAACGCGGAGATCAGGTTGTTCTCTGCAGCTTCATGTTCTTTTATGGTGCTTGCATTTTCAGCCTGCGAACGATATTTGGCCACATTTTCAAAAAGGCCTTTTTCATGCACCGCATAGCCTTTCACTGAATCAACCAGATTGGGTATGAGTGAGTACCGCCTTTTGAGCTGGACATCAATATCGCTCCATGCATTTTTGATCCTGTTCCGGTACGAAACAAACTTGTTAAAATAAATGGCTGTTATCAATAAAAGTACAACAGCAATTCCGATTAAAATATATAGCCCCATAGGTTGAAATTTAGAATATCAAATATACAACATCTTTTAAAACAGGTAATAAAAAAAACCTGATACCAATGGTGGCAGCAATAAACTAAATGGTTTTATAAATAAGGTGCAGCCAATATAAATAAAAGCATTATTAGAATTTCTGGATAAATCACAACCATGTTTAGATTCCTAAATCTCAGGACTAATTTCTAATAAAAAAATCTTCTATTTGCACAAATCATTACAAACCTTACCGGCCGCATTGGAGCCGAGCTCAGAAGCTTTTCGCCAGTCTTCGCAGGCACCGGCAGTATCTTTACTGTTAAATCGTGTAAGACCCCTGTTATAAAGGGCGGTAGTGTCTTTGGGATTTTTATTTAATGCTAAACTATAATCTTCGTTGGCGCCGGAAAAATCATTCAGCATGGCTCTGATATTGGCTCGCGTGCTGAACGATTCGGCATCTTCAGGATTCATGGAAATGGCCTTGTTAATATCTGCTAAAGCTTCCCGGGGATTTCCCAGGACTGCTTTCACGGCGCTTCGGTTTTTGTATACCTGGTCATATTCCGGATTGCTCAAAATGGAGTTGTTATAATCGCGCAACGCCTGCTGAAAATCGTTCATTTTAAACAGCAGCAATCCGCGGCTGTTCAGGCAATACGCATGCATAGGGCTCATCTGTATGCATTTGTTATAATCTCGGAGCGCGCCCTGATAGTCCTTCAGGTTTTCTTTAAAACCGCCTCTGGTGTAATATCCATCGGAGTGGTCCGGGTATTTTTTTATGACGTCGGTAAAAAGTACGATACCGTCCTTCCATGTGCCAATCCTTTCCCAGGTCAGAAATGAAAACAGCATCAAAATAAAAACACTGAAGAAGAGCATCGTTTTCTTAAGGGATTCTTTCCGGATGTTCGAGATCCACTGGCCTCCGATATAAAATAAGCCGATGTACGAAACATACGTATAGCGCTCTGCAACAATGGCATTTCCGACTGAAATGACCTGAAGCATCACCGAAATCGTTATCAGGAAAAAACAAATGCCGAAAATATTCTCACGCCTTATTGATGTCTTTCTTATAACAAGCCACGCTATCAATATCAAAGCGGGAAGAGAAGCATAATAATACCAGGGCAAAATACCTGTTGCTGAATCAGGATAATAGTGCATTGCAGACAAATGGAACGGGGCGATGAGTTTTACTACGTAAAAAACAAGCGTGTATGAGAACAAAAATATCCGTTCAAAAAATGTAAAAGTAGTGGGTAGGACTTTCATGGCGGTCTCTTGCGAGACTATCGCCAATACCCCGAAAAGAATGGAAAGTGCAAAAAAAGGTAATTTCTCAAGAAACATTTTTGCACTCAGTTTTCTGTTTTTGTATAAGTCAACAGCTAACATAAGCACAGGCAGGGTTACTGCCGCAGATTTTGATAATAATGATAAAACGAACAGCAGCAGGCAAATCAGGTAATACTTAATTTTAGATTTTGAGTTGATGTAATTCAGGTATACCAGCAGCGCACTCAGGTAAAACAAGGTGTACAGGACATCCTTGCGTTCGGCGATCCAGGCAACCGATTCGACATGCATGGGATGAACGGCAAACAAGGCTGATACCAGCAATGCCGTAAGTTTTTTTCCGCTTAATTTTTCAATAAGTTTATATACCAGCAGTGTGTTCAGTAGATGCAGGATTACATTAAACAGGTGATATGGCATAGGGTTGAGGCCGTATAATTGGTGTTCTATTAAGTATGTGAGGGATGTCAGCGGATGATAGTTGCTGAAATAAAAGGAGGAAAAGATTGATTTTATGGCTTCAAAATCAAAGGTTTTTATATGCGCATTTTTAAAAAGGTAATAATCATCATCGAAGTTGGCTGAACCGTTGGATAGCGCTCTGACATATATCAAAGCTGTGAACACCATCACCGCATAAATAGCCCAGGCCGGGATTTGAAAGGATTTTTCCGGCTGGTAGTTTTTCTTAACCGGCTTTTTCTTTTGTACTGCAATGTGTTTTTTGTTCACATTTTTGTGAGCCATAAACTAATTAATTATTATTAAAAAAGCTTGGCAAATATACATAAACCCAAATTATGTATTAAAAATTTCTTATTTCTGAGTTCCATCCAATTTAATAGAATTACTGGATTTAGATTATTTCAAAATTTAAATGAATAATTAGTCCCATAATCCATCCAAATTTTGTTTAGTAGTTCGGCGGTGAACCGCCAGGGTGGTGGAGCGTAAGCCTGCCCAGACGGCGGGCCGGTGTTGGGGTGAATCAGAAAATATTAGAAAATCTTCAAAGTCACCGCAGGTGTTTCCCGTCCGCTCGGCGGACGGGACCGCTTTGATTAGATTTTCAATATTTTCTGAGAGAGGGCTGAAGCATTGTCTGGGCTGTCCTTTTCTTTGGTTCGTTTCTTTTGGACAGGCAAAAGAAATGAACGACGCATTTTAATAAATGATACTATTTTACATGTTAGATTTATTATTTTCCATTTTTGAGTCTTCAAATCTGGAATAAATAAGTTTGAAAGAATCTGTAGTTTAAAGAGAGTGCTTATCTTTTTCCCCACATATTTATCAGACAACTTCCTGAAGTTTTTTCTATTTGCAAATCTGGTTAATAATTGCTTCTGCCGGCGTGAATCCGAGCTCCAATGCCTTGTGCCAGTCTGCACAGGCGTTTGCAGTATCATTAAGGTTAAACCGTGATTGTCCCCGGTTAAAAAATGCAAGTTTGTCTTCCGGGTTAATTATTATGGCAGTATTGCAGTCATTGATGGAACCTGAAAAGTCTTTGAGCATGTTCTTAATAGCGGCACGGTTGCGGTATGCTTCACCGTCGTCAGGATTCAGGTTAATTGCTTTATTTATATCTTCCAGGGCGCCTTGCGTATTTCCCATATTGGCTTTGAGTGCGCTCCGGTTGATGTATGCTTTTGACAACTCAGGATTGAGCTTGATGGCTTTGTTAAAATCCCGGAGGCCTGCTGCCGTATCACCAATTTGTGCATAAGCCATTCCGCGGTCGCTGTATGTTTCTGCCACCGTGGAATCAAGTTGAATGGAACGGTTAAGGTCGGGTAACGCTGCCTTCGGATCATTAAACCCCTTTAGCAAAACCTTGGCCCGTGCAGCAAGGCTCGGGGCAAAATCCGGAAATAACTGTATCGATTTGTTGTAATCCTGAAGCGCTTTCTGGTAGTCGTTATATTTGTAATAAATATTCCCCCGCATCCAGTAAGCAGGGTAGTTTTCAGGATATTTTTTAACGACATCAGTAAATAGTACCTTGCCGTCTTTCCACACGCTGATTCGCTCCCAGGTCATGTAGGAACACATAATTAAAAAAATTCCGCAAACAACCAAAGCGGCTTTTTTCAAAGAATCTGTTTTGATTTTCGGGATCCATGATCCTGCAATAAAAAACAAGCCGATGTAAGAAACATACGTGTATCGCTCGGCGGTAATGGTATCGCCGACAGAAACGATTTGCAGCATGATAGAAATCACGATAAGAAAAAAGAATATCCCGAAAAGTTTTTCGCGCCGGAAATTTGATCTTCTTACAACCAGCCAAACCATTATAAGCAGGAATGGCAGTGAAGCGTAATAATACCAGGGTAAAGCGCCTCCACCTGTGTTGGGGTAATAATGCATGACAGACAAGCTGAACGGAGCGACTAGTTTTATCAGGTAAAAAGAAATCGTGTAGGTAAACAAAAATATCCGTTCTATGAAAGAATACGAAACCGCAACAGATTTGAAAGCCTGCTGCTGCGACAGAAGCGCCAGAATGCCGAAAAGCACCGAAAGGGCCAGAAAAGGAATCTTTTCCAAAAACATTTTTGTATTGAGCTTCCGTTTTTTGAAAAGGTCTATAGCGATCAAAAGTACCGGTAGTGTTATCGCAGCCGATTTTGACAACAGCGACAATACAAAAAGCAACAAACAAATCCAGTAGTTTCCGGCTTTAAATCCTGTTGTAAGATACTTGTTGTAAATGAGCAGGGAACTCAGATAGAACATGGTGTACAGCACATCCTTTCGTTCAGAAACCCAGGCAACCGATTCGACATGCATGGGGTGAACCGCAAAAAGAATAGATACCAGTAATGCCGTAAGCTTGTTTCCGCTTAGTTTTTCAGTAAGTTTATATACCAGCATGATGTTTACCAGGTGCAACAAAACATTCAGGGCATGATAGGGCAGCGGGTTTAATCCAAAAATCCGGTATTCGAACAGGTAGGTCAGTGTGGTCAGTGGATGATAATTCGCTTCATAGAAGTTTGAAAATATCGCTGATATCCCTTGCAGGCTGAAGTTTCTTATAAAAGGATTATCGAACAGGTACGCATCATCGTCGAGGTTGACAAAGCCGTTGAACAGCGCCCTGACATAGATCAGTCCGGCAAATGCTATCACAGCATATATCGCCCATGAGGGAATTACAAATGATTTATTTTGTAACGTGCTGCTCCCGGATGTTTTTTTCTTCCGGGTTGCAGGCTGTTTTTTTTTCTCAGGCTTGTCAGCCATAAGGTGTTTGCTATTATTGCAGTGGTGTAATCACTTCAAGTACTTCCGGCAGATCCATACCTAAAGATTTCATCCTTTCGATGGTAGGAACACCATTTGGTGTCCAGCCACGGCGGAAGTAAACGGCATCAAGCAGTTTTTCGTACTGTTCTTCCCTGAATTTGCGGGTGATGGCCAATTTTTCTTCTGTGGATTTTCCTTCGGGGTCAATGCCGATCTTTTCTTTCATCTGCTTGTCGTAGCGTTCCTGTCTTGATTCATATTCCTCAGCAGTAACAGGGCCGGCGGCACGGTATGGCTGTGCATCATTTTTACGCAGCCCTTTACCGCAACGGATATCGAAAATCCTCTGAAACTGATAAACTCGTTCGGATTGTATGATCAGGGAATCTTTATCAAGGTCAAGGCCGGTAACCGCTTTATAAATGGCTACATAATTATCAACATGTTCGGGAACTTTTGCAGGTTCGGCAGTTGATGAGTTGTTTTCCGGTTCAACGTCATTCCAGGGTAATTTACATAAGCCTTGCAGCCCAAACCAGGTACGGAACATCGGGAAATAATATAATGCTTCCGCCTTTTTCTCAAACGTAGGAATCTGATTATTGACCATGTCCATAAAAATCAGCCAGGCTTCATCATGCTGAGGGCCTTTGTTGGTCATGGCATAACCACCTTGTTGTGCCAGTGATTCCTTGGAAACATATTGCGAATATTCAAGGCCTTTATTTTCCATTCCGATATCCTGGAGGAATTTCGGGTCACCCCAGCCTTTAGCGGCAAATAATTCTTTCATTTTAAGAACGCCTTGTCCGGCAATCACTCCAAAACCTTCGCCGCGTGCAAGCTGATGCAGAATTTCCATGGCGCCATCGGAATTTCCAAAGTTCAGTTTTATGCCTCCGGTACGTTCTTCGTTCAGGATGCCGTTTTCGTAACATTCCATCACGAAACCGAGGATGGTTCCCCAGCTGATGGTGCAAATTCCGTATGTGTCGCAATAAAAATTAGCTTCAATGGTAAAATCCGGATCAAAAATTCCGGCACAGGAACCTAAAGAAGCAGCTGTTTCATATTCAGGGCCGTCGACAATTACTTTCGAACCTTTGTAAGGGCCCGTGCGCAGTTCATAATTATCCACACCTTTGGCGCATGACATGTTGCAACCAACCCAGCACCCGTCGGGCATGTTTTGTGTGAAACGTTCTTTATAAACGTTGGCATGTACTTTAATAGCATCGGGATGACTGCCGAATTTGAAATTATGTGTGGGGAACAGATCATAATCATTCATGATATGAGTGAGGTGGGCCGTTCCGATTTTACGCATCTGGCACTGTTTATCATCAAGTTCACGCATTTCTTTATTGAAGCGTTTTCCGCGTTCCATAATGGTTTCAAGGTCCGCCACATTGTTGAGGTTTCCTTTGATGCCGGGAATTTTCGCAACGATAGCTTTTATTTTTTTATCACGCAGTACGGTGCCGATTCCGCCTCTGCCGGCTTGTTTCAGACGTACCACCTTGCGTTTCATATCAAAGAAGGTGAAGTTCAGGCATCCGATAAGTGAATGGTCGGCAGCAGTTCCTGCTGATACCACAGAAACATTCATCTTGTCTTTTTCTTCATTGGCAAAAACTTCATGCAGCACTTCGCCTATAACATGACTATCGATGGGCAGGTCATCGGCATCATAGATTTCTACTTTTCCGTTAATGCCATCGATATAAATAATAATTTCTTTGTCTGCTTTTCCCTGGACTTCCATGGAATCAAAACCTGAGAACTTCATGAAAGGCCCGAAATACCCACCGACATTGCTGTCAATAGGAATATCCGTTTGCGGTGAAATAGCTACTACCAGAGATTTTCCGGCACCTGAATACTGAGTGATACCGCAAATAGGGCCCGTGCTGATTACAATTTCATTTTCAGGATCGTTCCATTTTGTTTCCGGTTTGGTTGCATCCCATAACAGTTTTAAGCCAAAACCCTTACCACCGACGAATTTATCTTTCATCAGCTGGGTGACCGGTTTTTCTTTAATTTCATGACTGCCGGCATTAACGTACAAGGTACGCATGTTGTAGCCTTTATCAATAGGTTTCAGCGTGTATTGCCATTCTTTTAACAAACGGTGTTTGCTCTTAAATTCCTGGAGGTTCATAGTTTTATATTTTAGTGTCGTTTCCGACTACAAAAATAGGAATTTTATAAAACTATTTGACGGAAAGTTTTAAAAATAATGATATGAAACCGTTTGCATAACGAGGATGCGGGTTAAATTTATGCAATAAAAAGCGAGGAAAAATACGACTAGGTATTCATAAACAGCAGGAACTCTTCGTTGGTCTGAGCAAATTTCATTTTGTCTTTCAGAAATTCCATAGCTTCTATGGGGTTCATATCGGCCAGGTGGTTACGCAATACCCAGATACGTTGCAGCGCTTCTTTTTCGTGAAGAAGGTCATCGCGTCTTGTACTTGATGCAACCAGGTCGATAGCCGGGAAGATGCGTTTGTTCGAAAGTTTTCGTTCAAGCTGCAGTTCCATATTACCGGTACCTTTAAATTCTTCAAAGATAACTTCGTCCATTTTGGAACCTGTTTCTGTAAGAGCCGTGGCGATGATCGTGAGAGATCCTCCGTTTTCGATCTGGCGTGCTGCACCGAAAAATTTCTTAGGTTTCTGCAGGGCTGATGCTTCCACACCACCTGAAAGAACTTTTCCTGATGCCGGGGCAACGGTGTTGTAGGCACGGGCAAGACGCGTGATGGAGTCGAGCAAAATCATAACATCGTGTCCGCATTCAACCAGTCGTTTTGCCTTTTCAAGCACGATATTGGCAATCTTCACATGACGGTCAGCAGGTTCATCGAAGGTGGAAGCAATTACTTCCGCGTTAACACTGCGCTGCATGTCGGTTACTTCTTCGGGGCGTTCGTCCACCAGCAATATGATAAGGTAAACTTCAGGATGGTTGTAAGCCACGGCATTGGCAATCTCTTTAAGTATCATGGTCTTACCGGTCTTGGGCTGTGCAACGATCAATCCTCTCTGTCCTTTACCGATAGGGGTGAACATGTCGATAATGCGTGAAGTCATGGTCATTTGCGGATGCCCTGTAAGTTTGAGTTTCTTTTCAGGGAACAGCGGGGTAAGGTGGTCGAAACTCACACGGTCGCGCACAACTTCCGGGCTGCGGCCGTTGATATGTTCAACTTTGATAAGGGGAAAATATTTTTCGCCTTCTTTTGGAGGACGTATCCTGCCTCTCAACGTATCACCGGTTTTTAAACCGAACAGTTTGATCTGCGATTGCGATACATAAATATCATCGGGTGAGTTCAGGTAGTTGTAATCGGATGATCTTAAAAAGCCATAACCATCGGGCATGATCTCAAGGACGCCTTCGCTGGAAACAATTCCTTCAAAATCGAAAGAGTACTCGGGTTGTTTTTCACGCTGCGGGCGGTTACGAAACTGGTTGTCGCGCTGTGGGCGTTCCTGTTCACCTGTTTTGTTTTCTTCAACCGGAAGGCCTTCCTGTGTGCCGTTTTCCGGTTCGGCTTTTTGTTCAGTAAACCCTGTACTTGTTGCTGATTCTGTATTTTCTGTTTCCGTGGAAACGACAACAACCTTTTCTTCATCTGCAGGCTGAGCAACGCTGATAACGGGTTCATCCTCATCAAATGAAGGTAACAGAAAATCGAATTTTTTAGCTTCTTCCTGAAAAAGTTCTTTTTTATAAACTTTATCCGGACGTTGATCCTGAGCTTTAGGTTCTTCTTTTTTGAATGCAATTTCGGGTTGTTGTTCCTGGATTTTCTGCTCAATTTTTGGTACTTCAGTTATTGGGGCTACAGTTTTTGGTGCTTCTTTGATTGCAGGTTTTTCAAAAACTTTATGTTTATTGTAATCGTTGCGGTTCCGCTGTTTTTTATCGAACACTTTCACCGGTTCCGGTTGTTTGGGTTGATCAGTGCCTGATTGCAGTTTTATTTCAGGGTTTTCAAGACGGGTACGCCGTTGTGTTATTTTGCGGCGGTTTTTACCGTTTTCTTCATGATTTTTTTCAATAGGTTTGATTTCTTCTGGTTTGATAGCCTGAATGTCTAAAATTCTGTGAATGAGGTCTTTTTTTCTGAGGTCTTCATAGTCGGGAACATTTAGTTTTTCGGCAATTTCCTGTAATTCAGGAATACTCATTCCATTCAGGTCGATAATGTTATACATAAAACGTAATTTGGTTAGGGATTTTGTTCTTTAAGAGATAAAATTTGTAAATTTCTGATTAAAAGAAATGTTTCAGATGGCGAATGTCATTGAAACCGAATATTTCAAAAGGGAAATTCTGTGCAAATATACAAAGAAAAATTTAAAACAACGAAAAAGAAAAAATTATGGCAAATTCTTTTTTTGAGGAACTAGTGGATAATAATGTGAAAAACTTTCAAAAATAATATTGAGATTCCTCGCTGCGCTTCGGAATGACAGGCTGTTTGTTTTGTTTCAGAGGAGGTGGGATGGGCAAAGCGCCGGCTTAGCCGGCGCTTTGCCCATCCCACCTCCTAATTCACATAAATTAATTGTCATTCCGATTGCCCGCCTGAATGACGCTCGCCTGAGCCGCCAGAATGGCGGGCAGGCCGTCGGGCAGGTAGCGAAGCGAAATGAGGAATCTATATTTTTATTTTGCCACCTCAAAAAATGATTTACCTAAATTTATTTATTGACCATTTTTACATCCAGGGCATCTCTGAGCCCGTTGCCGGTGAGCATAAATGCGAGGACGGTGAGCATAATGGCGACCCCGGGAACCACAGCAAGATAGGCTGAATCGAGGATGATATAACCGTAATGTTCTTTTATCATAGTGCCCCAGGAAGGCATGGGCGGCTGTACACCGATACCCAGAAAACTGAGGCCTGCTTCGGTAAGTATCGCCGAAGCAAAATTGGCTGCTGAAATTACAATCACCGGTGCAAGGACATTTGGCAGGATATGCCTGAAAATTATTCGTGAATTGGTGAAGCCCAGCGCTACTCCTGCTTCTACAAATTCTTTCTCGCGGATGCTCAGAAACTGACCGCGCACTACACGGGCCACTTCCACCCACATGGTCAGGCCGATAGCAATAAACACCTGCCAGAAACCTTTTCCCAGCACAAAAGTGATGGCAATAACCAATAACAATGTAGGAATAGACCACACCACATTGATGAACCACATGATGACATTATCAACCCAGCCTTTGAAATAGCCGGCCAACGCGCCAAGAAAAATTCCTATAAGCAATGAAATAAAAACGGAGATAAAACCCACTGATAAACTTACCCGCGTACCTATCATGATCTGGCTGAGTACATCGCGCCCAAAACGATCGGTGCCCAGCAAAAACGTTTTTGTAACAAGGTGTTCGTCTTCTGTTTTTTGTTTTAAGTTGCTGAGATCTTCAGAAATGGCCTTACCGCTGACATCGGTAAATGTTACGGAATTCCCGGACCGTATTATTTTTTGTGAATCAGGTGGCAGCGCATATACCACATCGGCAAGGTTGAACGAAATCAGTTCTCCGTCGTTTGGAGTCATGCCAGTGTATTCTTCTACGAAAATTTTATCGTCCTGAAAATAATACCTTTCGATGGGTAAGTACTGGTAATTACTCCTTGAACCGAACAGCATTTTTTTAAAAAATCCGGTTTTTTCAATGGGTTCATTTTTACAGATTTTAAGCATGCGGACTTTAAATCCGGGCTTTTTGGTCGTGAGCTCCAGATATTGCTGATTGGCATATGGTGTCGGGTCGGGCGTGATGACATAGCCCAGGATGGCAACCAGGATGAGAAAAAGAATAAATATTATTGAAATCAAAGCCATGCGGTCTTTCAGTAATTTCCGAAAGGCAAGTTTTGATAAGGAACCTGAAGCTATGTATTGCTTCTTTCTGAAAATTGATGACAGCATATTTCTGCAAAAATATCATTATCTTTCCAATAAATTTTAAATATATCCTGCGAATAATTTTTTTAATTTTACAAAAAAATGCCACATGGATGATTTTTGTTATTATAAGAATTTTAAGATCCATTACACGCATCAGGGGACAGGTAATACGGTAGTTCTGTTACACGGCTTTACCGAATCGCTGAACATCTGGAACGAATTTTCGGCGAGGTTGTCGGAGTCCTTCCAGGTGATAACGATAGATCTGCCGGGCCATGGCCAGAGCGAATGCGTGTCGCAGGTACATACGATGGAAATTATGGCTGATTGCGTCAAAACAGTACTTGATCATGTTGGAATAAAACAATGTGTCGTTATTGGACATTCCCTGGGCGGTTATGCCGCTCTTGCTTTTGCAGAGGCTCATCCGGCCATGATGAAGGGATTAGGGCTGTTTCATTCGAACGCTTTTGCCGACAGTCCCGAAACGGTTAAAAACCGTATGCGAACCAACAACCTGATAAAAAACAATCATTTTAATTTTTTAAGCGAGTTTATCCCATCATTATTTGCTCCTGAAAATCAGATGAAATACGTTACAGAGATAAATGCCCTGGTACGGGAATCGAAGAGCATGAGCGCTGAAGCTGTGATGGCTGCTAATTCAGGTATGGCTGAACGTCCCGACAGGACGCATGTATTGAAAAATGCCGCTTATCCGGTTCTGTTCATTGCCGGGAAGCTTGACACCCGCTGCACCATTGATAAAATGATGGAGCAGATCGGCCTGCCCAACGACAGCGTGGCTTTGATCATGGGAGATGTGGCCCACATGGGCTATATAGAAGCCAAAGAAAAAACTTTTTATGCGGTAAAAACATTTGTTGACGGCTGTTATTAGCGATTTTTTTAATCGACAAGATATATCGAACTAAAATGATTTATAAATTCAAAAGGCTTCAACAATAAAAATTAAAACATATGAAATCAATATTAAAAATTTTGGTGGTAACAACATGGATCGTGTTCTTCACACAATGCGCTTCGAACGAGACCGCAAATTCAGATACGGTGAAACAATCAGAAATCTTTCAGAATTACTCCGTAAGTTATAATATGGCCGAGAGAGAGCTGACAGCGACAGCCACGTTCCGTTTTGGCGGTGCAAACGGTACGACTTTGCTTCTGGTAAAACCCAGCAGTGTGCTGTTCGAAAATCAGGCAATGCCCAATGAAAACAATGTTTTTTCAGGGACTTATTATGAAATGAATTTCCAGACGGGTATCAAACCGGGCTACCAGTTTGTTTATACCGACGGCGATGGGAAATCATATGCTAACCGCGCAGTGATCATACCAGCCGAAATCACATCCGCTCCCAAACTTATTGATAAAAATGAGGGATTCTCGGTAAGCTGGGATTATCCGCTGCAAAACGGAGAAAGCATACATTTATTTGTGGAGGACAAAACCGGAAACTCGGCCTCAGTTTATAATAATGCAGTCGGTTCAATAACTATGAAGATGAATCCCGCAGAATTAAAAAATCTTAAAACGGGTGATGTAAATGTTTTTCTCGTACGCGAGAACAGCAGCGCACTTGAGAATGCTACACATCTGGGTGGTAGCATGTTTGTGAAATATACGTCCAATAAAATCGGCACGCAGCTTATCGGAACAGAACCTGTTACAGAAGAGCAAAAAGATTCGGTAGCGGGGTGAAAAATTCAATCAAAAAAAACAGCATATTTTTTTTTGTAACAAAATGTTTTTCATTTTGTCCAATGGATAAATTGAAAAAAAATAAAGAATTTTATAATTACCAAATCAATAATTACAATCGCACGAATACTGATTTAATAATAAAGTAAAATTAAGCACCTGAATTACCGTCCAAAGAATTATTTTTGTACACCTGAAAAATAAAAACTCAAATATTAATTTAAAAACCAAAAACGTATGAAAAAACTGTTAATGTCATTGATTATCAGCTTCACACTTTTCACCGGTGTGTTTGCTACAAACCCGCCCGATGAAGGTATGTGGCTGCCCATGCTGATCGAACGCCTCAATTATGTCGATATGCAGAAAATGGGCCTTCACCTTACTGCTGAAGAATTATACAGCGTGAATAATGCTTCGCTGAAGGATGCTATTGTCGGACTTGGTAATATCCAGTCGCCAACCAGCCATTTTTGCACTGCCGAGGTTGTTTCAGACAAAGGATTATTGTTAACCAACCACCATTGTGGCTTCGATGCTATCCAGAGCCAGAGTTCCATTGAACATGATTACCTTACCAACGGGTTCTGGGCCTTTTCCAATAAAGAAGAACTTCGTTGCGAAGGTGTTACCGCCTCATTTCTTGTCCGCATGGAAGATGTTACTGCTAAGGTGCTGGCTGAACTGAAGGACAATATGACAGAAGACGAACGCGATGCAGCCATTAAAAAAGTTTCAACAAAACTTGAAAAAGAAGCTGCTGAAAAAGGAAAATATGAAGTGGATGTAAAAAGTTTCTTCGATGGAAACGAGTTTTACATGTTCGTTTATATTATCTATAAAGATGTTCGCCTGGTCGGTGCGCCTCCTTCAGCTATCGGCAAATTTGGCGGAGATACCGACAACTGGATGTGGCCGCGCCATACCGGTGATTTTTCAATGCTCCGGATATACAGTGCTCCCGATGGTTCCCCGGCAGAATATTCTGAAAATAATATTCCGCTGAAGCCCAAACACCACCTGCCAATTTCATTGAAAGGTGTTAAAAAAGATGATTTCTCTATGATCTGGGGTTACCCCGGCACTACCGACAGGTATTTAACTTCTTACGGTGTGCAGATGGCACTTGAACAATCAAATCCCACCACCGTAGCCGTTCGTACAAAAAAACTCGAACTGATGAAGGAAGATATGGATGCTGATCCAAAGATTAAACTTCAATATGCTTCTAAATATGCTCAGTCGGCCAACTACTGGAAATATTTTATCGGTCAGACCAAAGGTTTGAAACGTCTTGATGTGTTTGAAAAAAAGCAGCTGATCGAAAAAGATTTCACCCAGTGGGTAGTTACTGATGAAGCCCGCAAAGCTAAATACGGTGAAGCGCTTCAGATGATTTCCGATGGTTATAAAGACTATAAAAAATACAACCTGAGCATGAAGTATCTTGAAGAAGCTGTTTTCCAGGGCCCGGAATTTATATATTTTTCTTTCGGAGCATTTCAGCTTTACATGAAACTGAAAGCACAGAATGATACCAAGGACAAAACAGTGAAAGCCTCCTATGATGCTGATATTAAAACTATGGCCGATGGCTTTAAACCAGAAGTGGAAAAGTTTTTTAAAGATTACAACCTGCCCACAGATAAAAAACTTTTCGTTGCCTTGCTGAAAATGTATTACGATAACATCCCCAAAGAACAGTGGCCTGATATTTTTACAACTGACGCAGAGAAAAAATTCAAAGGTGATTTTAATAAATGGGCAACTGAAGTTTATGCCAAATCGATTCTGGTCGATAAAAACAAACTGACGGCATTCCTGGATAAACCTACCTATAAGGTTCTGTTAAACGATCCCGGTTTTAGAATTACCCTTTCGATGGTAACATGTATTCGCGGGCTTTATGGCTCTATGGGCGACCTCGAAGCCAAGATCAACCATGGCAGCCGCTTGTTTGTTGCCGGTTTGCGCGAGATGAATGCAAGTAAGAAATTTTATCCGAATGCAAACTCTACCATGCGTATGACCTACGGCAAAGTGTTAGACTATGATGCAGCCGATGCCGTACATTACAACTACTTTACTACACTGAAAGGTGTGATGGAAAAAGAAGACCCTTCAAATGATGAATTTATTGTCCCTGCCAAACTCAAACAGCTTTATGAAGCTAAAGATTACGGACGTTATGGCAAGAATGGTGAAATGCCTGTTTGTTTCATAGCTAATCTTGATATTACCGGCGGTAACTCGGGCAGCCCCGTGATTAACGGTGATGGCCAACTGATTGGTATTGCTTTCGACGGCAACTGGGAAGCCATGAGCGGCGACATCGCTTATGAACCGGCTGTGCAGCGCACCATCTGTGTGGATATCCGTTACGTACTTTTTGTTATCGACAAATATGCCGGAGCAAAAAACCTGGTGGATGAAATGACCATCATTCAGTAAAAAAGAATAACATGATGAAAAAGCTGCTTCGGAAACGGGGCAGCTTTTTTTTGGTTTTGTCCAAACCTGATCTGACACTTTATAAATTTCCTGGCTTCTGATCCGCCGCGTCGGATTAATTAAATGAAAGCTAGTGTGCTACTTGTCCGAACTAAGGAATACTTTTTCATTCCGTAGAAATGTGATGTCGGTAATAAATAATATCCAGGGAATGTTCCGCTCCTCTGGAGCGGGATGTTCACATTGAGTTGTCATTTTACCAACATTAAGCTCCTACGGAGCTACCACAATATTACTTGTCATGACTATGATACATAATTAAATGTTGACTACCGCTCTATTCATCCGGACTCAGGAATACTTTTTCATTCCGTAGGAATGAGATGTTGGTAGAAAATTAAATTAAAAGAAGAGTTCCGCTCCGTAGGAGCGGGATGTAATGGTTGTGGGTTTGTTTTACCAACATTAAGCTCCTCCTGAGCTAATCACTATTATGCTTATCCAGACTTCTGATCCGCCGCGGCGGATTAATTGAATGCAAGCTACCTCACAAATCGTGCGAACGGAGGAATACTTTTTCATTCCGTAGGAATGAGATGTTGGTAAAAAAGTAATATAAAAGAAGAGTTCCGCTCCGTAGGAGCGGGATGTATTGGTTGTGGGTTAATTTTGCCAACATTAAGCTTCGGAACCGACCACTATATTACTAATCCGGACTTCCGACTTTGGGTTTTATCTTTTATCTTTGTAACCAAAAGTATAAGTATTTTCCTATGGAAATTCATTTTGTGAATGCCGAACACGTGAAATTCGATGGTGGCGCCTGTTTCGGAGTGGTGCCAAAATCAATGTGGAGCAAACAATACCCTCCCGATGAAAACAATATGGTTGTTTTTTCTTTAAGAAATCTATTGGTCGTTGAAAACGATAGAAAAATTCTGTTTGATACCGGTGTCGGAAATAAACAGGATGAAAAATTTGGAAGTCATTTTTATCTGAGCGGCCATGATAACCTGATAAATTCATTAAAAGAACTTGGTATTTCCCCTAATGATATCACCGATGTGGTGCATACCCACCTTCATTTCGATCATTGCGGCGGAACGTTTCGGCTGAACAGCAACCATGAAACCGAAGCGGTTTTTAAAAATGCGGAGTATTGGTGTTCAAAGGCACAGTGGGATTGGGCTCATGATCCCAACCCGCGCGAGAAAGCTTCCTACATGAAGGAAAACCTGTTGCCGTTTGAACAAAGCGGAAGGTTGAAGCTTATTGAAAAGGAAATTCAGTTTACCGAAAATATTTTTCTGAAATTGGTTGGCGGGCATACCGATGGCCAGATCATTCCCATGATTCATTTCGGAAATCAGACACTGGTTTATATGGCGGACTTTATTCCAACAGCAGGACATGTGTCGCTGCCTTATATTGCCAGTTATGATACCCGTCCGCTGCTTTCTATGGAAGAAAAACAAAGGTTTCTGAACGAAGCTGCAGAAAAAAATTACCTGCTGCTTTTTCAGCATGATGCCATAAATGAATGTTGTACTGTTCATCAGACCGAAAAAGGTGTGAGGGTGAAAGAAACAGGTACGCTGGAACACTTTCTGAACCGATGACCAGTTATAACTTCAATATTGCCCAAAGCCCGTCTGCAAAAGGCTTTTAAAGTTTGTAAACATTTAGTACAGAAAATTTATTGTTCAAATTTAAAACGCGATAAATGTATTTTGCCAGGAAAAATGGTTTCTGCAATTAGCGCAAAACAACAATTTTTCTTGTTGAGCAGCTGTTGTTTAATGAACTGCTGATTTTTACAAAATAAATCCCACCACTTTTCACGTTGCTAAGGTCTAAGGAGATATGTTGCTGCTTAATTTCCGTATAAAATATTTCTTGTCCAAACAGGTTGGTCAGTTGCAGGTACAAACCTTTGCCTCTAACAGGTTCTTTTACTTCTACATTCAATAATTCGCGGCATGGGTTGGGCCCTATGCTGATATTGTCCGAAGTGGTTTCGGGGCTTTGTATACCAGCCCAGTATCCACTGTTGATAATGTCAACGGCGGCCTTGCTGTCGCCACGTTCATAAAAATCCACTGTAATAAAATTCGGGAATTTATTATGAATATTCATGCAGTCATATATGCGATTCAGCAGGTAGGGATTGGCATTCGCCATGGTGGCCTGTGCTTCCACGCCTATGCCCAATGTGGCGTCTGTTATAAAATGGTTGAAAATAAACAAAGGGTTGTCCGGATTACCACGGTTATAGCTGCAGTTGAACTCGCTGGTGTCGTGCACTGTGAAATTCGTTTCTACCGCATAGTCCCACACATAGTGATACCATGGCTGAGAAGGAGTTGCATCATCAGCTTCGCTGAATATTACCAGGCGCTTTCCGCTATTGATCATCTGCTGCAATGTTGGCCACAGTATTGTTGTTGTGTCTTTTACAAACAGGTAGGAGAGCAGCCCCGACTGGCTCAGCGCTGTTTCAACAAGAGCTGGCGAAGCATAATTTTCAAGAATGAGCGTAACGATTTCCTGCGGGTTATTGTAAAGAAAAGCCTTTATTTCATCGAGTTTATCTGTCAGCGGGGCATTGCCCAGGTAGGAAAATCCATGATAAACGGTAGCAACTCCGTTTACATCGTACACATCAATCATGAGTGCACGCACACCGTCGTTGAGTTGTTGTGTGATGGTGTTGTTCTGGTTGGGCAGCAGAAATCCATCCGTGGCATCATTAAAAGCGTTGTGCGTAGTAAGATAAGCTACATCGTCGTAAGTCCTGTCGCAGAGGTAAGGGAACCCATTGCATTGAGCATATGTACGGCAAATCATGAAAACATGAAAAATCAATAATAACAGCAGGCCTTTTTTCATTTCGAGTTTTGTTGCCGCAAAAATACTTTAAACTTCAAGAAAAAGGAAAATATTAATTGCTTATAGCCGGCGCTTTATTGATGTAAGTGGCATTTTCAACCTGATCAACAAAAAATGCAGCCAGGTCGGCCCTTGAAATACCGATATTAATTTTATCCTTGCCGAAATATCCTGCATTGACTTTTCCGGTAAATGCTTTATTGGTCAGCATTCCCAGCCTGATGAGCGTCCAGTCGAGCCCGGATTGTTTTACAAGGTTCCCGATTAGCCTTATCTCCCGGTATGCTCCGGGGATCACCGATTTTACAATTTTAACCAGAAGCCTGAACTTTAATACGGGCAGGTCGTTTTCATCGTCAACGCTGGCTGTGCCCATAGCAACCAACCGGCGGACATTAAATTTTTTCATGGCATCAATGATGTTCCGGGTGCCATCGCTCAACTCGGTCGTTTTCACATTGGTGCTTGGCCCGAGAATGCTTACCACCGCATGAACACCGTTGACCGTGCTTTCGATAGCCGGAATGTCACTGAGAGTCCCTTTGATGATCGTTAAATTTTTATCCTGAAAACTAATTTTTGAAGGATTCCGTGCATAGGCAACTACTTCATACCCTTTGGAAAGTGCATATTTCACGATCAATTGCCCGGAGGGGCCTGTGGAACCAAAAACGGCTATTTTCATAAAATTATTTTTTAGATTTTTTCTGAAAATACATTTTAGTTGACGGGGAAATATATCGGATGCCGGTCGTTATATTTCAAAAGAAAATGATGTATCATTTTTCTTTTTTGCTTTGTCTTCTGAAGTTCCTGGTAAAGCTCTTCATCATGTGCTTTTAAAAAATCGCTGAAGTCTTTATAGTTGAAATGAATGGTGTTGCCTGTTTCAAAGTCGAGCAGGAATTCTGAATAATCATTAGTTGTCCCTACATAAGCAAGAGGTTCGGGTGAGAGGTACATATCAGGCATGCCATACCTGTTGAAAGCAATGAAATGAGACAACGCCCCGACAATAAACATACGGTAAAAGTATCCGGAATAACCCTGGCTTAAATACAAAACGCCGTTTTTACAAAACCCGAAACAATCCTCGATTTCGCAGGTTTTTTTGCTTCCTATGGAGTCGGGACAAGGGTATCGTAAGATGATGCTGCCATCTTCGCCGTATATTTTATCTTTTATAACTTCGAATTCCGGAAGCGATGGTTTGTTGTTTTTAAATTCTTTAAAAGTCTGGTAGATGCCATCTTTTAATTTAAAATCGCGGGTATATTTTACCAATGCCGAGTCGTTTTGTGCATGAAGAATAGCAGGCATAAAAAAAGGGAACAACAATACCAGCAATATCCTGAAATACCGGGCTGCGCTTTTGTTGCACAGATTTACACGGTGTATGCACATAGAAGACAAGGGAACCATTTTATTAATTTAAAACAAAGTTACAATAAAATTATTAGCGGGAAACTTAAAAATTTATAACCAAGTTATGAATGATTTTCATGAAACGGTCTGGGTTGTATGGTGGAAATCTACAGTAACCATTCAAAGAAATACACCAATTTATAAATCCCCATGCTGATAAAGTCAAATAAAATTCCCACAACTAAAGTTAATACACTAAACATTGTAAAAATCAAATAACTCCATTGTTTACCGGAATTTTTTTTAACCTTATAATTAACTGATAATACAACTGAAATTAAAGGAATAAGAATCATATAAATAGCAGACGAAAGATATAACCTTTCATAAAAACTAGCCACTTCGGATGTTGCACGTGATTCCGGATGAAAAAATGAATAAATAATAAAAACTAAAAGGAACCATCCGATAAAATACAAACCAATTAATAAAAAAGATAATCTTAAATTACTTTTCATATTATTATAAAATTTAATAGTCCCATCTCGTTCCCGCACGATTGTATCGTGTGGTAACCTCAGCTCTTATTTGGCAACAATAACCCCATTCAATATCCCGTTCGGCTTAGGCTCCAGCCTAAGTCGCAATTATTATTACAGGCTCCAGCCTGTATTATTTAACCGTCTTCCATAAAAAGGTTACTTTTTCTATCTCAATAACAGCACTTAAATCAGCGTAGTTTCTCGCACTTGAATAAAGGTAGTCTTCGGGTTTTTCAACTATACCTGCCTGCACTGGATTATTGTGAATATAATTTATTTTTTGTTCTATAAACTTTTGGCTGTAAATAAGCTCCGGATGATTCTCATGTGTCCATATTTGATTTGTTTGTTTTGGCTTGTATTTACCATGGTATTCAAACACAAGTTTCATCCAGTCTTTTCTACTCTCTGCATTATCCTCAATTATTTCTAAGAATTTATTGCTGCTGTAATTCTTAAAATCCCTGATAAATCCGCTCAAGTCGTTCTGTTCGCTTTGAGCCAGCAAATGAATATGGTTTGACATGATTACATAAGCAAATAAATTCAACCCTTTATTTTGCTGGCAGTATTTAAAACTTTCTATTACAATATCCCTATATGATTTTCTTGTAAATAGATCAACCCATCCCACAATTTGAAATGTAAGAAAGTAGGCACCTTGTTTTTCAATAATTTTATACCCTGTTGACATTTTATTTTTTCTCTAAAAACAAAGTTATTACTTTTTTACAGGCAGAGCCTGTTAAAATAGATTTGCCGAAGGTAGAACCTTCGCCGAACGGGATTGTCAAGAATGGCTTGTACAATTTTTTTGCTGGTAAACCTTTTAAAATCACCGATTAACAGCTGTGGCTTTTTTTGCCCGGCATCCCTGAATATCAAATGCACGTGGTTTGTCATAATACACCATGCAAAAATTTCCATGCCTTTCTCTTTTTGGCAAAATGTTAAACTTTCAACAACAATATCTTTATACTCATTTCTGGTAAAAACATCTAACCAATCAACCACAGCAAAGCTAATAAAATATATACCTTCCGGGTTGTGAAATTTGTAATTTCGACTCATGTATCAAAATTAATAAAAAGATTTTAGAATGTTTTATTAATAAAACCACACGATACAATCGTGCGGGAACAAGGGTGGAGGTCTTTATAAAATATTTCAAACTCTTTTACTTATCAGAAGATTCCTTTTTAATTAAAAATTCCGAACCAATTAACCTGCTTATAAGAGGAATATTCCAATAAATAGTTTTATAGTTAATATTAAAAAAAGATAATATCTCTTCCGGATTGCATATCAGATTTGTAACAAATATTCTTTTACGTTTATTTGTAATAATTATTGCATATTTATACCATGGGAAATATATTCTAACTCCCGTGTTTTTTTCAGTCATTACCTGATAAGCAGCAATAATCTCCTTCCTTTTTATATTAATAATTTCATTCTTTTTTTTAACTACTAATATTTGATTTTTAACATCGAATTGAACCGTTTTATTTAAATCCTCTATAATATATGTTAAACTCAGAAAAAAAGGAATCAGGGAAAATAATAAAAGAACGATTATAAATATAAGAATTGGCCAAAATGGCAAATCGTTTTTATTAATTACAGTAGAAAATAATAGGTAAATAAAAAAAATAATTGAAATCAAGGATAAAAAAACAAATATAACAAGTTTAAGAGGCTTTACTTTTTTAATCATTTATTAGGCATTTATCTATGGTTCAATAAAATCATTTATTTCATAACGCATATCATTAATTGTATTTTTCTCACAGACTCTTTGATTTTTGTATTTATATTAATTTCCTGTTCTCGAAAAGCCCCGCCTGAACCTGAGTTCGTCGATATTAACGCTGTAAACAAATTCGGGCAACACAGCCCCGTTGTCAAAACGGTATGTGGTACGTATCCCCATGCTCAGCGGCGCCAGAAATCGCAGTGCGTGAAAATCAGCAATCAGCGCAATTCCCGCGGAACTGAAGGTGTACCGGTTGTCATTTTTATCAGAAGCAATAGCATAGTCATAATAGAACGAAGCCCTGAACCTCTTGATATAAATCAGGGAGCCGATGCTCCAGTCCGGGTAAAACAACGGCATCTGGTACGTGCCTTTCAGCGTGAGTATCCTGTTATAACCGCTGCTGTCGTATCCCTGAGGCAATGAAATGATGTCGTTGAATAAATAATCTTTTCCGTTTTTCTGCTGGTACCCTCCGTAAATACTAAGACTGTGATGCCGGCCAATACCTGGAAATAAAAGCAGTCCCTGGAGCGACATGATATCGCCGAGCCGTGATCCGCTGAACGGCGTATGCCTGTATGTGAACTCCAGTGACTGTCCCCAGCGGGGATTAATATCCCTCAATGAAGTCTTCAACACATTGTATCCGTAAAAGCCATATTCCATAGCCTGGTAGTACCCTGAATAATCCGTAGGCTGGTAATTTTTTTTCGGGATGAGGTCGTAAAAATGGAAATTTATTTGAGGTTGTAAGAAAATATAATATTTTCCCTTCGTAAACTTAAATGGAATTTTGATGCCAGCCTGCCATGCAAAGACTTCCCACGTAATGGTGTCGGATCTGAGAAAATGGTAAGAAAACTCCATGTCGAGCTGCGGGTACAAGCCTCGGTAGCTCAGCTTTGCATAAATTTTTGACTGAGTTTCGTTCCACTCATGTTCATAGCCCGCGCTGATGACCATGGTGCTCAGCAGATTTTGCGAAAGTATTTCGAACCCGGGTTTCACCGTTGTATTATCAGCATCGATGGAAATCGGGCCCCAGCTGTGGATGTTAAAAAGATTCAAAAGTTTGGAATAACGTTTTACCGGGTACGTGATTTTTTCATCTTTGTAGAAATCTATGATCTGTGTCTGCGGCGTATTCAGCGATTGGTAAAGTTTGTCGGAATAGTCGGCCACGTTTTCTACCGGTACCCACTGAGCAGGATTAATAACAGCCTTTGCGGGTTTATAACCGTCGGCAGTGTAATCTGAATAAATCAGTTCCTTACCATCATCAGACAGTGCCGGTTCAGAGGCGCCATAAAGTGAAGATGTAACCTGAAAGATTTTTTTTGTACTTAATTCCAGCGCGTAAATGTTATTTATTCCGGAATAGGCGCCAACAAAAAAAACATGCTTATCGTGCATCACCGGCTGTGAAATTTCCATGAATCCGGCATCTGTCAGGTCGCGTGAAATCCCTGTGCTGTCAAGAAGGCAAATCCTTTTTCCATTCCGGTTCAGCGCAATGTATACGATCTCATTCCCCGTTTCGGACCAGCCGGGTGTCATAATGAAATCAGCAGAATCAGCCTCAAAACGTTTCAAGACACTGCCTTTTTCTGCATCAAGCACCAGAAGCGCTGATTGGTTGGCAATGCTTTGTTCAACGCAAATAATTTTTTTTCCTTGTTTGTCCAGCGCAGGCACAAAATACCTTGACCTGTGTGATAACTGGCGGATCCGATGTTTTTTTTGATCGTAAATTTTAATAACGGAATAGGTCCGGTTTTCCCAGCGAGGATCATGGCTGGTTTCGGCCCAGGTGATTTTGTTTGCTGCCACACTGAACGATGTGCCTGCATAAGAACCGGGTGTGACTAATGTATGTTCCCGGCCATTGCTGTCAATACGGATGAAGCGGTCCACATCGTTCAATCCGGAACGAACGCTGATGTATGAACCGTTACCGGAGAATTTCGAAAAATTATAGCTTGTATAAAGTTTGTTTTTCCTGGTCTTTATGAGGGTGGCTTCCGACAATTTGGTCTGGGATTTCTGGTAGTTCCATAAGCTATCCAGTTCGCGGAAACAATATTTGTATAGTTTCACCTTGCCCATGCCGCTCACTTTTTTTATTCCGTGGTTGAACGGAACCACCATGATTGGGAGCTTGGCTGCCTTGTCCATGGCCCGTTCCCAGAGTTCGCCGGTATAATGTTTTTTTGCGGTGGCCACCAGATGGTACCCGAATTCATAGCGGTTGGGAACAAACGATTTATAAGAACCAAAAGAAGCTTTATTATAATTATATAATCCTTTATCGAGCACCTGTGCCCTGAGTTTCATAGTGAACTGCGGCGTCCTTCCCCGGCCGCTTTTACTGAAAGCTGTTTCAGTGCAGACAGCATCGCCTTCTACAAACCAGAGCGGGACAAACGTGCCAATGACGCCAGCGGTGATCTGCTGGCCGAAAATGTATGATAAAACTTTCGTCAGTCCCTGGTTGATTTTGCTGTACTGAACCACATGCCTGAACTCGTGCAGCATAAGCTGGTCAACCCATGGCTGGGCATAGTCGTCCTGGCCGGGATTCATAAAAAATTCTATGCGTTTGGGAGCCCAGGGAACTTCGGCATTTGATAATATCGCCCTGTTGTGCAGCACCACGGGAATCCGGACGGGTTTGATTTTCATGTCAGCGCTCAGCGGCGCATAAACCTGTTCAAAACCATTGGCGATATGTTGTGCCTGTGCTTCGATACCTGCCGGAAAAATGATCTTGAAATGCGCTGTTTTTATGACGTTCCATTTTACAGACGCCGGATCCTGTCCCAGATCATAAAACTGTGCACGAATGCTTGCTGAAAGAAGCAGCAAACAGGCAAGAAGAATATTTTTCAAAAGAGTTGTCATATGGCTGATATGTCAAAAATACAAAATGCATTAAAATATCTTGCACAAAACTTTGAATAACTTTTTGAAAAACGTATATTTGTTGAAAAAATAAGATCATGAAATTCATTATTAGAGTCCTGGTTACTGCCTGTGCCGTAATGCTGACTGCCTGGCTGCTCGAACCCCATGTGTTGGTTGAGAATTTTTGGGCCGGCCTTATTGTCGCCCTTGTATTGGCTATACTCAATGCCTTCGTCCGGCCGATACTGCTTCTCATCAGCATTCCCGCGACCATACTTAGTTTGGGCTTATTTATTTTTGTAATTAATGCCATGATTATTTTATTGGCAGATTACCTGATTGGTGAAAAGTTTCAGGTGGAAAATTTCTGGTGGGCGTTGTTGTTCAGCCTGATCGTGTCGTTTATAAGTAGCATCCTTAACAGCATACTAAAAACGGACACACCACAGAAACAATAAAATGCTTTATGGATCTTTCTGATATCATCAATCATCTGGGTGAGGGCCGCGATGAATATTACAATGCCGTTGCTCCGCCGGTGATGCGCACCAGCAACTTCTGTTTCGGAAGTGTGGAGGAAATGCGCAGCAATATAAATAGAGAATTTGAAGTGCCTTTTTATACCCGTGGAAATAATCCCACCGTCCGGATTTTGCGCAAAAAGATGGCCGCCCTCGAAAAAACCGAAGATGCCTTGATCACTTCCAGCGGCTGCGCCGCCATCAGCACTGCGGTGTTTGGAAACCTCTCGGCAGGCGATCATGCTATTTGTGTGAAAAATTGTTACAGCTGGACACATACCTTATTTAATGATATACTGAGAAAGTTTGGCGTAAATGTCAGTATTATTGATGGCACCCGGATAGAACATTTTAAAAATGCCATCACTCCAAACACGCGGCTGATTATGCTTGAAAGCCCGACATCATTCATGATGGAGTTGCAGGATCTGAAAGAGATTGCTGCATTAGCACAGACGCATGAAATAACCACCATAATTGACAACAGCTATTCAACGCCGCTCTATCAGAATCCGGCGGAATTGGGAATTGACATCGTGGTACATTCTGCTTCCAAATACCTGGGTGGCCACAGCGACCTGATCGCGGGAGTGATTTGTGCTTCCGAAAAAATGATTCGTAAACTTTTTGCTCAGGAATATCTGGCTTTTGGTGGTATCATCACGCCCGATAATGCATGGCTGATATTGCGCGGGTTAAGGACATTACCCATCCGGATGAAACAGATCAGTGAAACAACACAAAAAGTTGTTGGGTTTCTTGAAAATCATCCCAAGGTTGACAAAGTGTTATGGCCGTTTGCCCAACACTATCCGCAGCTTGAACTGGCAACAAAACAGATGAAAGCCGCAGGAGGCCTTTTTTCTTTTATTTTGAAAACGAAAGAAATGGAAAAAGTTGATGCCTTCTGCAACAGCCTGAAGCGTTTTCTCCTGGCATGTTCGTGGGGCGGGTACGAATCGCTGGTTTTTCCGGGTTCGGTTTTATATAGTTCCATGAACAACAACAAAGAAATACCTTTTAACCTGGTACGCATGTATATCGGGCTGGAAGAAGCCGACGTGCTGATTGAAGATCTGGCCCAAGCTCTGGAAAAGGTTTGATTTTGCTAATAACTATTTTAATAGCTATCCATAAAGCCCCAGCGGGGCTTAACATTTTTAAAAATTAATCATAAAAAGGACCATTGACCCAGCGGGGCAAAACAAAAAAGCAAACTATGTCTTGTGCTGAAATTGATTGAAAAAAAACTATAAAATAATTCCAACTAAAAGGATTGTGATTTATAATGTCGGTCCAATATGTGGTATCCTTAACGTCTTTGCCGTATCGAAGTATTGTTTTATATGTCTTTTGATCTATGGTAAACACTAAAAAATAATTTGTACTTTTGATTAATATCAAATTTCAATTATGAAAAAACGATTAACCATAGTTTTATTACTGGCACTGGCTTTTGGAGCAGGCTATGCATTAAATGCCTTTATTTCTGATAAAACACCCGACAAACCGCTGAAGCGCGTAAAAGCTATCGGCGGAATATTCTTTAAAAGCAGCAACCCTGATAGCCTCAAAGCATGGTACAGCAAACATCTTGGTTTTAATACCGACGATTACGGCACAAATTTTAAATGGTACCAGGGCGCTGATTCAACAAAAGTAGGATACACACTTTGGGCGCCTTTCTCGTCAAAAACAAAATATTTTGAACCCTCTGTAAAAGATTTTATGTTCAACTTTATCGTTGACGACCTCAAAACTTTGGTAGAACAACTGAAAGTAGAAGGTGTAACGATCACCGATACTATCGAAACATACAGTTATGGAAAGTTCGTGCACATCATGGATCCCGAAGGAAACAAAATTGAACTTTATGAACCAGTGGACCATGAATATTCAAAAATTGTCAGTGGAATAACAAAATAAGATTTCAAATGCTGCTGAATATTTCCCACTGGCTCGAAAATCACACCATTCCCTGTTTGTATAAAACACTTTTTGGAATAGAATGCCCGGGATGCGGCACGCAACGAGCTTTTATCGAACTGCTGAAAGGAAATTTACTGGAAAGTTTCAAAGCCTGGCCCACCTTGCTACCGGTGATGTTTATGCTTGTTTACCTGTTGTTATTTGTGATCTTCAGGTTTAAAAACGGACTGAATATTTTAAAAATAAGTTTTGTCGTTAATGCGGTAATTATTCTGGGCAATTACGTTTATAAATTCGCTTTCCATTTACTCTGAATTATTTTAAAAGCTTAACTTTGTTGTTGAGATAGATATTTTTTTATGAAAATTCTGATCGCTTCCAAGATTCACGAACTTTTTGTTGACGAGATACAGAAGGCAGGCCATGAGTGTGTCACGAAAATTCTAAAAAATTCCGAAGAACTGGAGCCGCTTATTGGCGATTATCATGGTATTGTGGTTAACAGCCGTTTTGTGATCAGGAAGGATTTGATCGATAAGGCTCACAAGCTTCAGTTTGTAGCCCGCATCGGTTCTGGAATGGAAAGCATAGCTACCGATTATCTGGAGCAAAAAGGCATTCGCTGGTTCAACTCTCCTGAAGGCAACCGGCAAGCTGTTGGAGAACATACACTGGGACTGCTATTGAATTTATTGAATAAAATAAGCATTGCGGACAAACAAGTGTGCAAAGGGCAGTGGATACGTGAAGCCAACCGTGGCATGGAGATCGAAGGTAAAACGATCGGAATTATCGGTTATGGAAATATGGGCAGCTCATTTGCGCGCTGCCTGCATGGTTTTGATTCAAATGTGATTGCTTACGACAAATACAAATTCAATTATTCTGATGATTATGTCTGCGAAAAATCGCTGGAAGACCTCTTTGAACAGTCCGACATCGTAAGCATGCATGTTCCCCTGACTGAAGAAACAACATTTATGGTGAACGATGTTTTTATCCGTTCGTTCAAAAAAAATATTTTCATCATCAACACTTCACGCGGTAAAGTTTTAAAAACAGATGACCTGGTTAAAAACCTGAAAAGCGGCAAAGTGCTTGGCGTAGCCCTGGATGTGCTGGAATATGAATCCGCTTCTTTTGAGCAGATAGGTTTTGAAAATTTCCCCGAACCCATGCAATATCTGGCAAAAGCGGATAATGTGATTTTAACCCCACACATAGCCGGATGGTCGGTAGAATCAAATGTAAAACATGCTCAGGTGCTTGCCAGAAAAATTATAGAAGCTTTTAATGAGGATAAAAAATGAAATTTTTTTATTGGAACTCTAAAATATTAATTTCAATTTTTTTTGCCATTACTGCAATCGCCACCGGGTGTAATAAAGCCCAGAATACCATTCGCAAAATTCACGGTGATTATACGCTGCTATTATACACCGTCAACGGTTCAGATTCCATGAATCTTTATAAAGAAAAGTTTGGGACAAATTTTAGGTTTTATCAGGAGGGAACGTTGGGCGATGAGGTTTGTGTTATTTCCGGTCCAAGAAACGATGGTAAAGAAATTGAAATAAAATGGACGTGGGAGTACCTTGGCTATGAAGATGGTTTTGATGTCCGTACCTCGCAGGTGCGAGTGATTGAAACCGAAACGCTTGATACAACAATGGGTACAGGCCCTTTTGGTGCAAACAGAGTTCCTCGTTGGCATATAGTCAGCATAGACAGGGATGAAATGGAGCTCAGTTGTAAAACTAACTGCAAATATTACCTAATCAAGCTTGAAGAATAGAAAAACCTAATCCGCCTCGGCGGACCTAACAGCCTAGCAGCCTAACAGTCTATCCACCTAACTACCTTCCCTGAAAAATTTTTCCTCTCAGAAAAAAAATATCCTATATTTGTCTTTAAAATTTCAAAACAAAACCAATGAAAAACAATCAAAAATTATTCAAAGGGCAGACGCTGGCGATATTGACCGGAGGTGGTGATACTCCAGCTTTGAATTCGAGCATAGAATCCATCCGTAACAGGGCATCAATGTTGGGCTTTAAAGTGTATGGAATCCGCAAGGGATGGAAAGGCCTGCTGGGCGATGGCGATATTATTGACCTTACGAATCAGCCTTATGATGGAATCTATGGTGGAACGGCATTGCTTTCGAGCCGCACCAACCCTTTTCCATCAAAGAAAAGTCCAGAAAACCGTGTTCCACAGATATTGCAAAACCTGAAAAAATATAAGATCGATGTTATCGTTACCATTGGCGGTGATGATACCAACGGAGCAGCAAAAAAACTTTATGAAACGGAAGGCATCCCGGTGATTGGATTTCCAAAAACTATTGACAACGACCTGCGCACAAGGACCATGCATAAATACAACCGTAAAAATATCGAAGCGGTTCTTTGTCCTGGGTTTCCTTCAGCAGCCAAAGGAATCATGGAATTCACCGACCGTATCCGCTCGACGGCCTATTCTCATTCACGCATTATCGTGCTTGAGGTGATGGGGCGCGATGCAGGATGGCTTACAGGTAGCGCAGTTTTTGGCGGCGCTGATCTGGCGCTGATTCCGGAATATGAGATGACCAAAGAACGAAAAGATTTCTTTTTTGAAACAGTGAAAGAAGCATACCTGAGCTCAAAGAAAAAAGCGCTGGTGATAGCTGTTTCCGAAGGCGTCCGCTGGTATGATGAAAAGAAAGGTAAAGTAGATGTGGTATATGCCAGTTCTGAAGTTGATGAATACGGACACCCGCGTTTCGGCGGCATCAGTGGTATTATAGCTTCTGAAATTACCAACAAGCTGAAAATTGAAGCCCGCGCACAAATCTCTGGCTATTATGCCCGGGCCGGAGTATGCAGGCTTTACGACCGGCGGCTCACACAAGCCCTGTCCGACAAAGTGGTGGACCTTTTGCTTCGCAAAGAATACGGACAAATGCCGGTAATGAAGAAAATTGTGACGTTTCCGGAACTTGAAGAATTCAACACGTCATCGGTGGATATGGGCTCCATTGGCAATCGGCCGTTACCTGAGATATATTACGACATCAATGAATTTAATTTTACTCCAGCCTATATGCATTTTCTGACCATGATACTGGGACATCAGCATTTCCTGAATTTTGATACTGACTTTCCTGTGGTGATACCATAAGAAGATGAATATTGAAAAGATAAAAAAGGCGGTACTGAAGTTTCTCTTCCCTGATTATGATGAACTGACCTTGTTCTTGTTTAGCCTGGTAACATTGCTGTTTGTAATATCAAGTTCGGGCTCCTTGTTTCGTTTGCTTCGCCTGGCACTCATACAGGATAGCTTTTTTGATATTATAATGAGCTTTCTTTTTATTCTTGTCGCACTGGCAGTAATTTTCCTGCCTGTCTTTCATGCGTTTTCGAAACGAAAAAAAAGAAAATGGGAAAAGAAGGTCATGCTGTTTGCCATTGTTTTTATTGATTACCTTGTTGCCTGGAATGTTTACGATCACCTGAAAGGAGAATTTGACACATGGTTAATTATTTTCCCATTGATAAATGCTGTTCAGGCATCATTGGTGGCTATCGGTTTATGGTATAATTTAATCACTTCTGAAAAGATATCCGATGAAGATGCCGATAGTACTGAGATTATCATCAGCAGCATACTGCTTATGGCATTATTCCTTGTGTTTCATTTAATATTACATCAATATTGGGCCATCACTTTTTCGGTATGTGTTTTTTATGCGACCATCATTAATAAAATCGTCCTGCAAGCCTACCGCGCAATTAAAAAAATTATAATGTTTTAATTTGGCCTATAGGTCAAAATTTCAGAACATATTTATCAAAATAGTACCAAAAATGAAAAAGAATTTTGCAACTATAACCCTTCTACTGTTTGTTTTTGTTTGTGCCGCTCAAAAGCAAGCTGAAAATCCCGGTCTGAAATATATTTCGGGAAGTGAAATGATGAAGAATGTTTCGTTTTTCGCCTCTGAACAACTGGAGGGCAGGTTTCCGGCAAGCAAAGGATATCATAAAGCGGCTGATTATGTGGCAGCCTATTTCAAATCGTTAGGATTGGAGCCATATCAGGGTAATACATACTTTCAGCCCGTTCCGGTTGAATACAATGAGTTTACAGGCCCTGTGAAACTTGAAAAAATTCACAAAGGAAAAAGCGTGAAACAATATAAGCATGGCAGTGATTTCGTGTGCAGGGGATTTTCAGGTAAAGGTAATTTTACCGCGCCGGTAGCGTTTTGTGGCTATGGCATGACGTTCCCTGCGATGGGCTATGATGATTATGCAAATGTGGACGTTAAAGGTAAAATTGTGATCGTGTTCAAGCAAAACCCTGCCTGGGCGAAAGATATAAAAGGCATTAATGAACTCATGACCCGTTATAAGGCGAACAATGCCGAAAAGAATGGGGCGAAAGCCATACTATTTGTAACCATGCCCAATATGTCCGACTCACAGAAACCCATTGGCAGCCTCATGGATGGTGTGGGTGTTCAAAATCCCGGATTCCCGCAGATGCAGATCAGCCTTGATGTGGCTGAGGAATTGTTGGGTAAAACCGGGAAAAAACTTAGTGATATCCAGACTCAGATTGATTCCCTGAAAAAGCCGTTCAGCCTTGAAACCAGCGACAGCCTGTTCCTTGAAGTGAACACTGCTTATGAAAAAGAACGTTTGTCTGAAAACATTATCGCTGTTTTGCCCGGCTCGGATTTAGTGTTGAAAAATGAGTATGTCGTTATTGGTGCACACCTTGATCATGTGGGCAAACAGGGTGATATTTTATTCCCCGGAGCTAACGATAATGCTTCCGGCTCAGCAGCCGTGATGGAAATTGCAAAAGCCTTTGTATCATCGGGCATAAAGCCGAAACGCTCTGTAATTTTTGTGTTGTTTACCAGCGAAGAACAGGGGCTTTTTGGGTCCGTTTATTTTACAGAACATCCGCCGGTGCCGCTTGAAAAAACAATCGCCATGATCAACCTCGATTGTGTCGGATACGGCGATAGCATCCAGGCCGGTGGCGGGCTTTCGGCTCCGGTGCTTTGGAATATCGCCCGTAAGCAGGATTCATTGAATACAAAGCTTATGATCTCAAAGACCTGGTATGGCGGCGGCGCCGATGCTCAGGCCTTTTTTGATAAAAGCATCCCGACCTTGTATTTTGCATCCAAAAACAGTTACAAACATCTGCATCTTACCACAGACAAGCCTGAAACACTGAATCCCGGCCTGCTGGAAAAAATGGCAAAATTGTCTTACCTGATTGCACTTGAAGTTGCAAACGGGAACTACGTGAAGGAAAAGTTTGCTGAACAAAAAAAATCTTTTTGAGGTACGCGTATCTCTTTAATATAGATATCAAAAATAATTATAATTTTACAAAAAAATCAATCAACCAGCTAAATACTCAATTTTTGCGGTAATTACATAAGAGCTAGTGAATGGATAACATATGAAATCCGCAATCATAAAGAATACACACATGAAAATTGTCCGTAGTTTATTTCTTTTTTTCTTAATAATATTTGTGCAACAACTTTCAGCACAAGACACCATCAAAAATATCAATCCCATCAGAAAACTTTATGAAAGAAAGATTTTCTTTGATAAATCGCTTGATTCAAAAACTATTGAACATGCTCCATATACTGATCTTAACAAACTCAGGCTTTTTAATAGCCCGGCAGTATATTACGGCACCTCTTATCAAATACAGGGATTGTCTTCTGCAAGTGATAATTGCTATGTCGACGGTATGCTTACCGGTGATATTTCTTTGTTTCCGTTAAGTGCCATCAAGAGTTACAATATGTATGCAAGTTTCAGCCCGATTGAAATTGGAAACTCTTCATCCGGTTTTGTTGATGTTCAAACCTTGTCACCACCTGAAAAGACAACATTTAGCATCAATGTTTTGGGGGATTTTACAACAAATATCTCCTTCAGCATGAATCAAAAAGGGCTGTACTTCACGTTTAATAGCCCATTGTCGTTTCTGAAGCCGATATATAAAAACAAAAATGTTCAACCGTCCATATTAATTGCCGGGAACCTGAATTTTACCAAAGATCCTACGCCTTCCTATATAGGTGTTACATCTCTTGACAATGATTCATTTACGCAAATAAGCGAAAATCCGTTGGTTCCAACCGGCAATGGAATGGGAACTTATACGGCCGGAGAATTTATTACTGAAGACAACCTGTCCAGGCAGGCTCTTAAAAAAAACGCCAAACGGAATTCATTTAATCCATACATAAAGCTCATTTTGCCGATAACCTCAACTATGAGGATTTCGTTAGGTTCATACATCAACCTTTCAAATAGTACGCTTGATGTTTACAGAAACTCCGTTATTAATGCTGCATTAAACCCTGAGATAAAAGATCGGAGTTATTATAACTATTTGCGATTTGAACATGATTATACCATTAACATCAATCTAAAATTGAAGTATTATATTCAAATCAATTATACGCGTAACAAATTCCTTCAACAGAGCGCTCAGCATAAAGATAATTTCTTCAATTATGGTTATGTTGGAAAATTTACGACACAAAGAATAAAATCTTACGAATATGGACAAGATGAAGTCACCGGACTGTCCGGATATATTCAAAATGGTCATGTCGACACCTTAGTAACATTTGAACCTTCAGATATTAATCCGATACTATCAAATTATACGGAATCTTATTACGATATTTATTCAGACCCTAATAACCATTACAGAAATCTCGATCAGATTCAGCTTGGCGGAGGCCTTATCAATGGTGTTTTCTTAAGCCGCGATGTAATTTATGGGTTATATTCCAATGTGGGTATGCCTTATGATGCTTATCAGAAAAGCGATTTCAGCCGTTTAAATCCCAAAGCACAAATTGCTTTTGATTATAAAAGTAAGCATCATTTTTTACTTGGCTTAGAATTAGATAGAACTTCGTCTTCATCTTACACCATCAACCCTGCACAACTTTGGCAAATGGCACGTATGCAAACAAACAAACATATTATGCAACTTGACTATAACAACCCGCATCTGGTGGTTGATAATTATGGTGTTTTTCAGGATACCATTTGGTACGACAATTTGTATAATGCTGGTGAACAATCTTTTTTTGATAAGAACCTGCGCGAAAAATTGGGCTTACCTATAGATGGCACTGAATGGATTGATATCGACAGTTATTCACCGGAAACATTCAGCATTGATATGTTCAGTGCAGATGAGTTGTTGAACAACGGTAAAAGTTTAATAGATTACTACGGATATGACTATGCTGGAAACAAATTAAAGGGAACAGGCAATTACGATTTCTTTACTGATAGAAATGAAAATGGTTATTACTCCAGAAATATCGGCGCTTTTAAACCGGTTTATTTAGACGCTTATGTTCAATATTCCTATACCGGAAAAAGATTTTCATGTAATGTCGGCTTTCGGTTCGACAGATATGATGCTAATCAGCCGGTTTTAAAAGACCCTTATTTGTTATATGAGGCAAAAACTGCAGAAGAGGTTACTGATTTAGGTCCACATCCGGAAAATATCGGATCGGATTATGTGGTTTATGTGGACAATAGTCATAATCCAACAAGTATTTATGGATACCGCAACGGAGATACATGGTATAATGCTTTAGGAGCAGAAATCAGCAATCCATCTATTATAGGAACATCAAGTGGGATAGCCCCTTATTTGACAAACCCGGATCAGAAAACAGTGAATTCATCTGTATTTACCGATTACAAACCAGCATTAAATTATCTTCCGCTTGTTAATGTTGACTATCTGGTTACCCGTACCACTCAGATTTTCGGAGATTTTCAAATGCTAACCCAAAATCCAACATACAATAATTTCAGGCCTGATCAATATTATTTCGTTGATGAAGACCAAAATGAAATCATTACAAACCCGGATTTAAGGCCGCAAAAGATAATTACTGCGCGGATTGGAGTGCGGCAAATGATTTTGAAAACAATACAGGCAGAAGTGTTTTATCAGTATAAAAATGTAAAAGACCTTCCGGTTTTTTGGGATTATAATTTTGCTTATCCGTACGCTTATTTCACCATTAAAAATGCTAAGGATGATTTTATCAACCATTCGGTCGATATTTCGCTGATGTACAAAAAACAAGGCAAGCATGAATTTAATATCGGAATTTATTATGAACGGCTGCTGTCGGAAAATAAAAAGTTTGACGAAATCTTGTTATCCAAAAATGTACTAAACGGAATTGTACAATATAACATAAATAAAAGTTTTGTTTCCGATGGCCAACTAGGCCTAAAGCCGGTTTTTAGTGTTTCTTTGGCAAGCCATTATCGCTCGGATACCGATTTTCCCGGATCTAACGGGTTGCCTTATTTTAATAAAGAAAAAACCAAGCTGCCCGGTTTCTATTATTTTGATATAAAAATTGAAAAACCGTTTTATTTCGGTAAACGAAAAAATTTTAGTGCATCTTTTTATGTTGCTGTTCAAAATATTTTTAATAAAAAGAATGTGTTTTTTGTGTATTCAAACACTGAAAAAACGGATGACGATGGCTATCTCACAAACCCGGATTATCAGGCTCAAATCAATGCACAAACGTCCCCGGAATCATATGCGACGTTGTATAAGTTGTATCTTAACAATTATAATAATTACGATATACCCCGTATGTTGATTTTCGGATTCAGTTTCAATCTTTAGGCGCATTTTTCCGCCTTTTCAAATTAGAGCTGTCACTAAGATTATCTTGAAAAGAGCTAACTTTGCAAAAAAATTCAATTGAATCTTAAGGAACTGGTATCGGTTTATAACAACAATGCAACGATCAGCCAGATCTCTGCATTGACTGACACCGGAGATCTGAGGCGGATACAAGTTAGCGGTCTCAACGGTTCGTCAAGAGCTTTTGTGATTGCTTCGGTATATGCTCATTCAGAGAAGACACAGTGTATTGTGATGCCTGACAAAGAATCAGCGGCTTATCTGTTCAATGATATAGAAAATATTCTCGGTGAGCAGGATGTGAAACTTTTTAAAAAAAATGTGCTCTTTTTCCCTTCTTCATACCGGCATCCTAAGAATTTTGACAAGATGGACAATACTTCGGTCTTGCTTCGTACCGAAGTCCTCAATAAATTGCAGAAAGGCCGGAAAAAACTCATCGTGGTTACCTATCCTGAGGCTCTTATGGAAAAGGTGGTGTCACAGGGTTTTTTTGAAAAAAACACCTTGCGCATCAAAACAGGGGAGAAGCTTTCAATAGATTTTCTCCGCGAAGTACTGTTTGAGTATCATTTTGAATATGTTGATTTTATTGCAGAACCCGGACAATTTGCTGTACGCGGAGGTATCATCGATGTGTATTCTTTTGCAAATGAAAATCCATACCGTATTGAGTTAGCCGGTGATGAGGTGGCATCCATACGCACATTTGATCCTTCGTCACAACTCTCACTGGAGCGGATAGAACACATAAAGATAATCCCTGATTCCAGCGGTAATGAGCTTATCCGGAGAAAAGTAGATTTTCCGGAATACATCAGAGATATGGCTGTCTTCTGGTTTGATGATGCCGGTTTTTCCATTGACCAGTTGAATATTCTTTATGAAAAAGCAGAAGAACAGTGCAAAGCAAAAAAAAACGAAGACGGGATAAACCCTGAAGCTGCTGAATTGTTTATCGACAGCGATACATTAAAAAAGCAATTACTTGATTTTCCGCTGGTGGAATTTGGCAAACACTTTTTTTTCGATCCTTCCAATATTTTTACCTTCGAAACTTCCCCGCAGCCTTCTTTCAACAAGAACTTTGATTTGCTGATTAACAAACTCGCAGAGAATACAAGCAGAAATATTACAAATTTTATTTTTTCTGATTCGAAGAGCCAGTCGGAGCGTATTAATACCATTATCAATGATATTCAGAAAAGCCGTAAGCAGGATATAACTATTGAGTTTACGATCATAAATACTTCCATTCACGAAGGTTTTATCGATGCAGAACAAAAAATATGCTGTTACACCGATCACCAGATTTTCGACCGCTACCACCGTTTCCGGCTGAGAGATAATTACAGTGCGCGGGAAGCTGCGACGCTAAAAGAAATTTATAACCTCAAACCGGGTGATTATATAACACACATCGATCATGGCGTGGGACGCTACGCCGGCCTTGAGAAAATTGAAGTCAACGGTAAAAAACAGGAAGCCATCAAGCTGGTATATGATAACCAGGATTTGTTGTATGTGAGCATCCATTCACTGCACCGTATATCTAAATTTGTCAGCAAGGAAGGCACACCTCCAACGTTGAACCGGCTTGGCTCCAATGCCTGGAACAAGCTTAAAAATAAAACTAAGGACCGGGTCAAGGATATTGCCAAAGACCTCATCAAGCTGTATGCAGAACGTCGTGCCTCCAGCGGCCATTCGTTTCAGCCCGATAATTACATGCAACATGAGCTGGAAGCTTCTTTCATTTATCAGGATACACCGGACCAGGTAAAATCTACGGCCGATGTTAAAAAAGATATGGAGGCTGACTTCCCCATGGACCGGCTGATATGTGGTGATGTCGGCTTCGGAAAAACAGAAATAGCCATACGCGCGGCTTTCAAGGCAGTATGCGACAGCAAGCAGGTGGCGGTTTTAGTGCCTACCACAATTCTTGCATTGCAGCATTACAAAACATTTACCGACCGGCTGGCAGAATTTCCTTGCAACGTAGAATACATCAACCGTTTCCGTTCCGCCGGAAAACAGAAAGAAATCCTGAAAGACCTGGAATCCGGAAAGGTTGATATTTTGATCGGCACACACCGCCTGATAAGTAAAGATGTTAAATATAAAAACCTGGGCTTGCTGGTCATTGATGAAGAACAGAAATTCGGTGTGGCCACCAAAGAAAAACTGCGGCAAATGAAAGTCAACGTGGATACACTCACACTTACCGCAACACCAATACCCCGTACGCTGCAATTCTCACTTATGGGCGCCCGCGATCTTTCTATTATTTCAACTCCGCCGCCCAACCGTTATCCGATACAAACCGAGCTTCATGTATTTAACGAAACAAGCATACGGGAAGCCATCATGTATGAAATTTCAAGGGGAGGACAGGTGTTTTTTGTTCATAACCGCATTCGGAATATTAATGAAATTGCTGAATTAATTTTAAAACTTTGTCCCGGGATACGTATTGCCATCGGCCACGGACAGATGGATGGCGCTGTGTTGGAGCAAACCATGGTAGACTTTATTGACGGCCAGTTTGATGTGCTGGTTTCTACCACGATCATCGAATCAGGCCTGGACATTCCGAATGTAAACACCATCATCATAAACGAAGCACAGAATTACGGGCTAAGCGACCTTCACCAGTTGAGAGGCAGGGTGGGACGAACCAATAAAAAAGCTTTTTGTTACCTGCTGGCCCCGCCTCTGTCGGTATTGACCGATGAAGCGCGTAAGCGACTGAAAACGATAGAAGAATTTTCTGATCTGGGCAGCGGATTCAATATTGCCATGAGGGATCTGGACATTCGCGGAGCTGGAAACATCCTCGGTTCTGAGCAAAGCGGTTTTATTTCTGAAATAGGTTTTGAGATGTATCAGAAAATTCTGGACGAAGCATTATTTGAACTGAAACAAAAAGATTTCAAGGACCTGTATAAAGATGAACCAAATATTAAACAAGACTTTGTAAAAGACTGCCAGATTGAAACCGACCTTGAGGTGCTGATCCCCGATTCTTATGTTTCGAACATTGCGGAACGGCTGTCTTTGTATAAAGAACTCGACAGTATTACTACAGAAGAGAGCCTGCTTGCTTTTCAGGATATGCTGCTGGATCGTTTCGGGCCGGTGTCGCTGCAGACTCAGGAATTGATCAATACGGTACGGCTCCGATGGATAGCGACAAAACTTGGAATGGAAAAAATTGTGCTGAAAGAATCATCGCTGAAAGGCTACTTTGTAAGTAATCCCGAATCAGGATATTACCAGTCGGAGGTTTTTACGGGTATCATAACTTTTGTAAAAGAACATCCTCATTTTTGCAAGCTGAGGGAGGCGAACAACAAACTTATCGTAGTTATTAGCAATGTCAGCAGCGTGGCTGAAGCGCTGGACAAAATATCCCGGATGAAACCGGAGGGGCAGTAAAATTGAAAAAGTGGCTGTCTCAAAAGTCCTTTGTGTGCCTTCGTGCCAACCTTTGAGCTACTTTGTGGTAAATTTAAGTAATTAAACCACAAAGTCCGCCGAGGCGGACACTAAGTACACGCAAAGGTTCACTAAGGTCAAATACTAACAAATTTTGATTTTTGAGACAGCCTCTTTTTTAAATAAAAAAAATTCCGCTTTAAGCGATTCTTATCTCACAAAGAAAAAAGTTTTTGACTTTTCATTTCTTGTTTTATAAATTTAGTTTAAATACATTTGTTGAAAGTTTCGTAACGAAATTAAATCATTATGAAAAAATCTTTCCACATATTAGTATTTTGGCTGTTATTAACAGCGCCCATTATTGTTATGGCACAACAAAATACTTTTTCTAAAGTTTTACATGATTTAGACTTTGGAATCCAGGCAAATTCAATTCATTCCACATTTGACCATGGGTATATTGTTGCAGGCCGATCAGTTCAATCAGGGCTGATATTTAAAATGGATTCTGCTTGCAATGTGGTATGGAATAAAACTTTTTTCAATGTTCTGACTGATTATACTGATATAAAATTAAATTGTATAATCCAGAGTAATGATTCTTCTTTTATAGCAGTAGGTGATTGTTATAATCCAATTAACTATTCAAGTAATGCTCTTTGTATAAAATTAAATTCTTTTGGGGATACTCTTTGGACTAAGAATTATATTGCAACTGGCTCAGACAAGACAACTCTTCTTTCTGTTCAGCAAACCAATGATTTGGGATACATCATGGCGGGATATGTTGAAGGATCAGCCAGCCCGTATTCAAGAGTTTTCGTTGCAAAAATTGATTCCTCAGGCAATCTTCAATGGGCAAATCAATTAGATTGTGGAAATTATACAAATATTGGTTATTCTGTCAAACAAACGTCTGATTCAGGTTATATACTTTCAGGAACCTTTATAAATTATCCACCAAATGACACCAAATCATTTCTAATTAAGTTTGCCGAATCTGGAAACATTTCGTGGTCGAAGTCATTCCAATCTAATTCTGGTATTTATGAAATGGGCGGATTTGATGTGATAATTATGCCTGACGGTTTTATGTTATATTCAGCTGGAGCTCTTATTAAAACAGACTTTGCAGGGAATGTTTTATGGAATAAGATATATAGTAGAGGTGGTTATATGGCTAATGCAGATTTCCCGTCACCGAAACTACATAGAACGAGTGACGATGGTTTTATTTTTATATCTACTGCTGAATGTTTAAAAAGTTACATGATTAAAACTGATTCAGTCGGTAATTTAGTATGGTCGGATTATTTAGATATAATTGCCGTTGATATACTACAAACAAAGGATAATGGATTTTTATCCATTGGAAATGGTCCAATTTGTGGCGTGAAAAAATATACTACTTTGCCACAAATCGGTGTGATAAAAATGGACTCATCAGGTTTTGCTGCGGCATGTTATGGTCAAAACGATGAGGATAGTTCATTTATTGGTACAATTGTAAGTTCCTCATGTGTTTTTTCGACTATTGCTGGTGCGACAGAAAACTCGGTACATCCTGATGTTGACTCAATTGATATCGAATCTATTAATGGTTGTGTTCCTAATCTTGGTGCAATTAATGAAAATGAATTCCAAAATCGAATTTCAATATATCCCAACCCAGCAACAGGTAAAATAAATCTGGTAGTTTCTCAGCATTATGGTGAGATTAAAACAATAGAAATCTATAACTGCGTTGGACAGCTGCAAATGAAAAAAACTGACAATTTCTCTGACCTGGAAATCAGCCAGTTTACAAAAGGATTATATTTTATTGTAGTAACAAATAATAAAGGGGAGACGCTTGCCACGAAAGTCATAAAAGAGTAAAGTCTGCCTGTGACAGACAAAATGATAGTTGTGCGAAGTTTGCAACTTCGCACAAATTATGATGGTCAGATGCAACAGATTTTAAGAGCGAATGAAAACTATCAATTCAACTAAATTTTTTTGCATTATTATTCTGTTACGGGTTATATTTGTGGAATAAAACAAATAAAAATATGATTAGGAAATAACATGCTTTCCACAATACGTTATACACAATCTTTGATATGAATGATACTAAACAACAAATCGAATTATTTGATAAAATTTTTAATTATTTTATTGAACATTATATCAATCGCACTCAAAAAGATAAACCGACGAAGGTTCTTTTTGAAAAAATGTTCAATGTCAAATATGATATTGCCCAAGAAGCTATTAATTTAGTTTGCGAATATGGTATTGATCTAAAATTACTTAAAGCGTATAAAACTGGTTATGGGAATTATTCAGTTTTAGAAATGTATAAAATGTCTTCAATTAATTTTAAAGATCAAGGTGGATTCAAAAAGTATTTTAAAGATAAAGAAAGATTAATAAAACAAGAACCAATGATAAAAATAGTCAATAATAATACTCAAAGTCAAACACAGACTCAAAGTCAATCTATTGAAGTTACACAAATAATAAAATCATTTGAAAATGAATTAACTGTTGAGCAAATAAAGGAGTTAAATTCAATAATCAAAGAGAATAATACAAAAGATAAAGGGAAAAAAATAACAGATAAATTATTGAGTTTTGGTTCAAATGTGGCGGCATCGATATTGGCAAATATTTTAACTAATCCACAGATAATAGGGCTATAGTTGTGCAACAGGCACTGCAAACTTCGCACAACACAATGAAACCGGACGGGCAGTTAAATTAAAAAAGCCTTCACAAGAGTGAGGGCTTTTTTATTTCAAAATTTTTTCAGATTAAACGATTCTGATCTCTTTCTTGTCCGAAGGATCTAATGCAGCAGCTTTAACATCTACCTGGGCATCAACAAAAAATTCTGATTTTTCGTTATCGGCATATGATGCAAATTTACCTAAAGCGCCCAATGCGCCGCCTTTTTCTTTGAGCGTATCGTTACTTGATTTTACAATATTGAAAGGCAGCGAAAAGCTGAACTCTTTGCTGTCGCCGGGTTTAATAATAAAATTCAGCGGTGTCTTTAGTTCTCCCAGCTCATACGTTTTGGTTCTCTTCTGATCACCGCGGCCGGTGGTGTATTCTTCGAACATTTTAACCTTATAGGCGATCACTTCCTGTTCACTTTTGGTGGTAAGTGTAATTTTGCCTTCGAGGACATTGCTGTTGCGTGCCACCTGTCCGGGAACATTCAGTTCGACATGTACGCCGCCAATACCTAATTTGTTTTTTACATTTGAAAAAAAGCCCATGATTTTTGTTTTTAAGTTAGTTGAGCCAAATGTAAGAAAAATAATGCGAGTTTTCAAAAATAATAGGCGAAGTTTGTATATTCGCACAACCGCGATTTATAATCAGATAAAAAAATAAAAATGAAAAAGTCATTAATTTTATCACTTCTTATCTTCCTGACTTTGATAGTATCAACAAACCTGAATGCACAAACACAGCCGGGCGATACTATAAAAATCCAGACCTTCACCTTTGGTTCGCCATTGGATTCCTGGTTCGAGTTTCCGGCTGATACCGTAAGAGTTAATAAAATTCTAATGTATTATACGTTGAAGTGCAATCCGGCACAAAATCCCGCATGTGGTGAATGGGATTATCTTACCAATACCTATTTGTATGAACATACCGGTGTCGATGATTCAACATTGCTGAATGCGCCAAGTTATATTGTAAATGGCTCCAGTCCTGATTCTGTGGAGTTCATGTTTCAACCTTCCTGGTCTTACCACCCCCATTTCAACGCACAAATCGCCTATACCAATACCCTGAGTTTTGATTCAACAGTATTCAACAACGGAGCCATTATTTCTGAAAACCCTTTTAATGCTGCATTTCCTGAAAGCCGTTCCCAGTATTTATGGAAAGCGTCCGAGTTGCTCACCGCCGGTTTAGATTCAGGCAGCATTAGCGGTTTGAGGTTCTATGTACAAAACACGGGAAGTGAATTGAAAAACCTTACCATAAAGATTAAAAACTCAGCGCTCGATTCGATAACATCACTCAGTTTTGAGAATACAGGATTTACCGAGGTCTTCAGAAATAATATAGCTTTTGGTGCGACCGGATGGAATACTATTCATTTTACAAACCCTTTCACCTGGGATGGTGCAAGTAATATAGTTTTCGATATTTCTTTTGATAACGGGGCTACAGGGTTATCCAATGAAATTTTATCGGAAAACACATTGCTGAAAACAGGTATTACCTCTGCAGGTTCCGACAAATCGTTGTTTTTTATGGGGAGTGATTTTTTAGAAGTACCCAAAGAAGCCTTTGCTGCCATCGATAGTTTTATCACTGTTTCATTCTGGCAGTATGGCAACCCGCTTTTTCAGCCACAGGACCAAATGACTTTTGAGGCATTTGATTCGCTCAACCAGCGTGTGATAAATACTCACATACCATGGTCGAATGGAAATATATACTGGGATGCCGGAAACAGCGGAACCGCAAGTTACGACCGGATTAACAAAGCAGCTGCCACGCTGGATTATGAAGGCAAGTGGAATCATTGGGCTTTCACGAAAAATGTGGCTACAGGCAGCATGAAAATCTACCTGAACGGAGCGCTTTGGCATTCCGGAACAGGCATGAACAGAAGAATGTACGGGATCAAGACAATGAAAATTGGCTCCAGCGCAACCGGCACCTACAATTATGACGGAAACATTGATGAATTTGCCGTTTGGAATGCTGAGCTCGATTCGGCCACGATAAGAAAATGGATGCGCCGTAATCTGGATATCACACATCCTAATAGCTCAAATCTACAATTGTACTATAAATTTGATGATAATGAGTTATATACCGCTGCGGATTCCAGTCTTGGAAATAATGACGGTTCACTTTTTGGCCTTCCGGTTTATGTTTATACCGAAGGAAGTGATATTTTCCGGAATTTCACTGAAACCACGTTAAGGCCGGATATCATTTTTGAACAGGGTGTTTATGAATCGCATCTGGACACAATTATCAGCATAGATTCCATTCAGAAAGATCCAATGCAAATTGTTTTTTACAGCGATTCCTTAAACCCTTTGACGCCAAGTGACACTTTAACTGCCTGGCCGGTATATTTTAATCATTACGTCTATAATCATTTGGGGCAGGCGATTGATTCTGCCTATGTAGCTGCTGATTCGGTTATTCATCTTAACAAATGGTATTATTACAGCGAGCCCTTTGAAGTGGTGAACCGTTACGAATTAGCCAGGTATATTACGCCATACGGAAATGGGCTTTCGTTGGGCAATGGAATTACCTGGATATTTGATGTCAGCGATTACCGCTCCTTGCTCAAGGATTCGGTACACTTGAGTGCCGGAAACTGGCAGGAACTGATGGATATGCGTTTCGAATTTATACTTGGCACACCGCCGCGTGATCCTATCAGCGTTAAAAATTTATGGAATGGAAATTTTGATTACGGATTTTCTTCCAATCCGATTGAGAGCCACCTCACGCCAAAAAAAGTTTTTATTCCCCAGGATGCACTCAATGTTCGCTGGAAATCCCGTGTTACCGGCCATGGTATGGACACACCGCAGAATTGCGCGGAGTTTTGCCCCAAATACCATTATTACAAGGTGGATGGAATACAAAAATACCAGCAACTGGTGTGGAGGGATGATTGTGCGCTCAATCCGCTTTATCCTCAAGGCGGTACATGGGTTTATTCAAGGTCGAACTGGTGCCCGGGAGCAGAAGTTAGAACATACGACTTTGAACTTACTCCCTTTATAACTTCAGGTGATTCGGTAACTTTGGATCATGATGTTCAGCCCTATAATCATACAAGCGGGTGGGATTATTATCAGATTGAAGACCAGCTGGTAACTTATGGCCCTATGAATTTTACTAAAGATGCCGAAGTGTATAATATTAAAACTCCTTCAAAAAACCATTTGTTCAAGCGGTTGAATCCTGTTTGTAATAACCCGCTTATTGTCATCCGCAACAATGGAAGCGATACCTTGAAAACACTGACTGTTACTTATGGACTTGAAGGCGGCACACCAAGCACCTATGATTGGTCGGGAACTCTTGCCCCCATGCAAACAGAAGATGTACAGCTTGAACTTTTTTCATGGGCGGTCAACAACGGAATATTTTATGCCCGTGTTTCATCACCAAATGGGGGTACAGACGAATATGCGTTAAATGATAAAATGACGTCTGTATTTGATGCAACTCCGGAATTCCCGGCTGACATTATTTTTGAAGTCAGGACAAATAATTATCCCTCGGAAAACGAATACACCATTAAGGATGATTTGGGCAATGTTATTTTGCATAAAACATTCAGTCAGGCAACCACCACTTATAAAGATACTGTTCATTTTGCTTATGGCTGTTACGAACTTCGGTTAACCGATAGTGATGATGACGGACTGTCCTGGTGGGCTGCACCCGATGATGGTTCAGGTTATTTAAAGCTGAGGAGAGGGGAGAACGGTATACTTTTTAAAACTTATAACAGCGACTTCGGACGCGAGATTTACCAGCAGTTTACCGTGGGATATAATTTGCCGGTCGATGAATTAAGTACGGAATTGTATTTTAATGTTTTTCCAAACCCGGCCGAAAGTAGATTTACAATTGACCTGTCATTAACATTTCTGCAGGATATCGATATAAGCATCTATGATTATCTGGGTATTTCAGTAAAGCAATTTCATGAAGCGGGTATTGCTGACAAACAAATCGTGGTTGACATGTCGGATAAGCCTTCCGGAATTTATTTTGTAAATTTAAAAACAAAAAATTCAGTAAAAACGGTAAAACTTATTCTACAAAAATAGTTGATGCTATTTTAGCAACTTTTATTTTTTCCTGACTACACCCAACGGTAAAACAACCTTGCCGGACATTTCGTTTATCACTTGTGCAAAGGCTGCATAAAACGCCAAAAACCCGCAAAGGATTCCTTCATATCCTGCCAAGACTTTTAAGCTTGCATTTTCAGTAAAATCGCTGAGGGCAAGCAAAAAGAAAAGTAGTACCAATGTGCCGAACACCAGCTGCAATGCCCGGTTTAGTTTTAGCGTACCTATGAATAGGAACAATGAGAAAAGTCCCCAGAGTGCGAGATACGCCGCCATTTCGTTTTTATCTGGTGCAGATGCATAGCCGGTTTTGGGTAATATAATCACCAGCACCAGCGAAAGCCAGAAAAACCCATAGGCAGTAAATGCTGTTGCTCCAAAAGTGTTGTTCTTTTTAAATTCCATCACTCCTGCAATAACCTGGGAAATGCCACCAAAGGCAATTCCCATTGCAAGAATAGTACTGCCCAGAGCAAAACCGCCGGCATTATGTAAGTTAAGTAAAATGGTTGTCATGCCAAATCCAAACAGCCCCAGAGGTGCCGGGTTTGCAATTGTGTCTTTTATTATTGAATAATTTTCATTTTCCATAGATATTGTTTTTGAATTGATTTGAACATTTTGAAAAAAACAAAAAAAAAGGCTGTCAGAATTTTTCTGACAGCCTCTTTTTCATTACCTGAGCATTTTCAGAACAGCGTAGTTTGATTTTTGCTGTCCTTCAAATTCAATTTTGAAGGTGTACATCCCTGCAGACAGGTTTTTTCCTGAAAATTCAACAGTATGTTTACCGCTTTGCTGAGTCTCATTTATCATAACAGAAATCAGCTCACCTATTGAATTATATACTTTAAGGTTTACAGTACCATTCTCGGGGAGGTTGTAATATATGGTCGCTTCCTCCGTGAAAGGATTCGGATATCCCGAAAACTCGAACCCCGCACCTAAATTGGAATTGTCCTGAACGAATAATTTCGGCATGAACAAAAACACATCCGGAATCTCATTACCGTACTGATCTCCTACCACACCTGTTCCTGTTAATTGGAAATCGATCATACCGGTTTGAGCTTTCAATGCTTTGAATCCGAAAGTAATGATGTTGTCATTTGCAGTGATATCAAAGTGTTGGGTTGTGGCATACACTATTCTGATAATTCCATTATTATCAGTAACAAGCAAATCATTTCCATCTTGTATAATCTCTTCGAGCGTAGGATTGATTTTTTGAACAGAGCCTTTAGTCTTTACTCCGGGCATATAAGCTGAAACCAATTTGTAATCAGAAGACGGATAATTCAGTTCCAGCCCTAAAGCGGAGAAATCTTTTACATTCGTGTTGATTTTTAATGGAACTTCAATATAGGACGGATCCGAAGTTATTAAAGATTCATCAGAAACAAGTATGATGTCACCTGGCAATGATTTAGCCCCGTTCCATGTTGTTAAAGAATCTCTGTATTTGCTGCTCGACGCATTATAGTCGCCATAGCAAATTGTTTCAAGGTTAATGCTTACGTCGGACCCGGCAACAGTAACGGGCTTATTAAAAGCTACCCAGTTACTCTTCGGAAAGTTCTTAAGTGGATCATATGGAGCTCCGATCTTTGATTTCATACGGGCAACATCAATTGCATTGGTAGACAGGTTGTTATCAACATTGGCTGCTTTCTTGTAAATCGATGAAAAACATCTGGAAGGATCTGAAAGAGTATCGCTGCCAATAAAATATTTCATCAGTGCCACGTCAATAGCATTAACATCATTCGACCACATCATGGTGTCAACGGTATATTTATCGTAGGACAGCAAATAATTTCCATCCATGACACCTGAGAATATGAAATTCCCGAGCGCATCGCTAGTATCCCTTGCGACTTCTATACCTCCGGGAGAGGTTTTCAGAATCACAATAACCTTGTCAATGGTGTAAATTACAGCATTATACGTGGGCGGGTTAGGCGCACTTGAGGCATTTGCCTTGGCAGCATATCTTGTTTTACCGCTGATGGTGCGGCCTCCGAAAGCAATGGTTACCGTATCGGTAGCGATACAACCATTGTTGTTTACGCTCAGGGTATAGGTTGTGGTGATTGTCGGTGAGGCTAAAGGTTGGGCAATGCTTGTATTGCTTAAACCTTGTGGCGGTGACCAGGAGATTATTCCCGGACCATTTAACGGATCTCCAAGAAGTATTGGAGAACCTGTATATATAGCAGTTTCTCCGGCTTCTGTTGTTGGGATAGGACTCACAACCATATGGACCGTATTAGACCAAGTCGGATTATTTGACACACAGGCTTCAGTTGAAGTCAGCATGCACTGTATAGAATCTCCATCACTCAGCGAATTGTGGGAGTATGTACTACCAGTGTTAACTAATGATCCGTTCAAATACCATTGGTAGCCCGGAATGGTTCCTCCATTTACAGCTGCCGCTGTAAAGGATACCATCGTGTGTGTGCAGGTGGGGTTATCAAAAACATCAATGGTTACGCCAGCTGTAAGGCTTGGTTTAACTACCATTGAAATCGTATTAGATGTAGCAGGATTATTTGTAGCACATGCCACATTTGATGTAACCTGGCAAACAACGATATCGCCGGTCCCTAGTGCATTGTTGGAATAGGTTGAGTTATTTCCTCCAACGGCACCTCCATTTAATGTCCACTGGTATACCGGTGATGATCCTTGGTTTGTTGGATTTGCTGTAAATGTTACTAAAGTACCTGAGCATACTGCACCGGCCGGACTTGCTGAAATAGAATTACCGACAGTCAAAACTGAATTTACAATTACAGGCATTGAGGCTGTGGTTGCACACTGACCGCCGTCAGGTGTGAAATTGTAGGTAGTAGTTCCTGCTGCGGCTGTATTGATGGTTGCCGGGCTCCAGGTTCCCGTAATTCCGTTAACAGAATTTAAAGGAAGTAAACCAGGTGTATCGCCAACGCAGTAAGGGCCTAAAGCAGTAAATGACGGAGAAATATTTATATTTACAGTTACATCCATAGATGCTGTCGAGGAGCATTGACCAACATTCGGCGTAAAAGCGTACGTTGTAGTCCCAGCAGCAACTGTGTTTATAGTTGCCGGACTCCAGGTTCCAAGTATCCCGTTTGTGGAAATTCCGGGAAGTATGCCAGGCGTCCCGCCAACACAGTAAGGTCCTAAGGCCGTAAATACAGGCGAAACATTGGCATTTACGATAACATCCATCGTCGTAGTTAATGCACATTGACCTGCATTCGGAGTAAACGAATAGGTAGTTGTTCCTGCTGATGACGTATTGACAGTTGCTGGGCTCCATATTCCAGTAATTCCATTGATTGAATTTCCCAGCAGCGTTCCTGGAGTATCTCCGATACAATATGGGCCTAAAACTGTAAATGTAGGTATGATGTTATTGGCATTTACAGTCACAGTTTGCATAGCTGTGTTAACACAACCACCTACAGTCACAGAATATGTTATTACGGATGCACCGATACTTATCCCAGTGACTTCTCCAGTAGCTGGATTAACCGTTGCTATTCCGGGGATCGTGCTTGTCCAAGTTCCCCCGCCAGTTGTACTAGTCCAGATATAGGACTGGCCTTCACAAATAGGATTGGTTCCTGAGATTGATTGAGCAGTAGGAGCTGAAATTGTTGCCGTTGCTGTCGCGGTATTAGTGCACCCTCCAATGGTTACAGAATAGGTTATTACAGATGATCCGGCATTTAAACCTGTTACTAATCCTGTTCCGGGACCGACTGAGGCAATTGCAGGATTTGAGCTTGCCCAGGTTCCGCCGGGAGTTGTGCCTGTCCATGTTTCGGATGAACCGATACAAATTGGTGTCGTTCCTGTTATTGTCTGAGGAGTAGGCGCTGTTATTGTTACTGTAGCAGTTGCCGTATTAACACAGCCGCCAACTGTTACGGAATAGTCTATGACACATGTCCCTGCAGATACCCCAGCAACTAATCCTGAAGCTGAACCGACTGTAGCAACTCCGGGGGTATCACTTGTCCATGTCCCGCCTCCGGTTGTACTTGTCCATGTTGCAGAGGATCCGATACATAAAGGAGTCGTTCCTGTAATTGTTTGTGATATTGGTGCTGTCACTGTTACAGTGGCCGTGGCACTGTTTACAGAGCCGCATCCGGTAGCGCCAACTATGCAGTAATAATATAATGTTCCTGCTGGTGTGCCGGGTGGGGTATACGTCGATAAGGTAGCTCCGGAAATAAGTGTTCCCGAAGTATTATTATTAACAGTGTTTGAGTACCATTGGTAAGTCAATGGAGGAATACCTCCTGATGCAGTTACGCTGAGATCCGGAAAAGTGCCGCCCACACAAATTGGAGCGGGTGATACCGGTTGTACATTGATTGTTAGCCCAGGAGCAACCGCCACTGTAACATAGTTCGAATATGAGTTACACGTACCCGAAGTTACTCTTCTGGTATAATAAGTTGTCTGTGATAATCCTGAAGGGGGATCATAAGTTGCCCCGGTAGCACCTGTGATTACGGAATAACCGGTAGGTGGTGAAGCACATCCTGATGTACATGACATCCACTGGTATGTTATTGATGCTGCACAGCTGGCAAGTGACGGAGATGTGATATTTGTCAATAATGAAGGATCTCCTCCGTTGCAGACATTTTGGTCGTCACCGACAGAACCACCTGTCAGTGGCAGAGCTGTTGAGGAATTATTAATAGTGTAAGAGCCCGTAGCTCCGCTATTACCTGCAGAGCCGGTACCGGCCCTGCCCAGAGCTGCTATAGCACCGCCGCTGCCACCATTGACAGTAATAGTACCAGCAATGGTATTGCTACCGCATGGATTGCTGAATATCTTTATCCTGCCACCGCCGCCGCCAGCACCGCCATTACCTTTGCCACCATAATAAGTAGTACTCCAGTCGCTATAACCACCATTACCACCATTACCACCATTGCCGCCGTTAGCTTGCAGGGTTCCATTCATCGTTATTGAGCAATCTGCTTTCAGCATGATGCCGCCCCCGGAGCCTCCACCAGCACCTGTTCCGCCACCTCCCGGCGCAGTATATGTCTGTTCAGTGCAATCATCATTTAGGTCTGAGCAACAATCTGCTGTGTAATCATTCTCTCCTCCTTCTCCTCCTGCACCTCCGTTGGTTCCGTTTGCATATATAGAACCGGTGGCATCTATGATGAGATTTTGATTTGCGATTAGTCTTACAGCACCGCCGCCAGGTCCGCCGTTTTCACCGGCAGAATAACCGGTATGGGGCGCCACATGACTATAAAAGAATGATCCGCGGCCCCCGCCACCAGCTCCTGCACCGCCTGAGCCATATTCAATTACTTCGGTAACCCCGCTTCCATAAGTGGCAACAGCAGTACCACCGGCACCGCCGCTACCTTCAATATAAGATTGGCACCCGGCATTTCCGCAATTATTATCATCCGAACCACCCTGGCCTCCAGCTTTTCCGGCACCACCGGCACCGCCATAGGTACCACCGGCACCGCCGCCGGCGCCGCCGCCACCGCCAACCATTCCGCCATCGTCACCAAAAAAGCCACATTCCTGTTTTGAACCGTATCCCATGGTACCATTGCCGCCACTGCCTCCACCGCCGGGTCCTGAACCTGCAGTACCACCATAACCTCCTCCTAATCCAAGAGATCTGCAATTATCTTTGTCCCAGCAAGCGGTAATCCCCCTGCCATCTGTAGCGCCATCATCTGCCCAGAATCCACCATAAGTGCCTCCTGTTCCGCCACTATATCCGACCCCATTCGCATTGATTGTTCCGGAAACAACGATATTATCTGCTTCCACATAAAAATAATGACAGGATGCATCAATAGTTACGGTTACGCCATTATTAATGGTAAAAGTTCCGATATTGGTATGATTTCCACCAATAACGGTATTTGAACTTATTGTCCAGTCTGCGCCTGCGTGATCCAGATCCGCACAGGGACTATCCCTGTATGCCAGCGTACCGGAGTTAGCGAAAATGTCGCATGAATAATTATTAACAGCTACAATATAGGTGCCTGTGGTTATACATGGCCAGGTCATTGAAGCCGCCATTCCCGTACAATGCGGCCCGTTGTCATCAGCGGACGCTATCTGATTCCAGTAAGCATCGTAAATTTTCATGTATGTATCTTCTGCATTATCACAAAGGCTGAAATCATATGAATGACCGGCAGTAGCGGAAAAATAATAGTAATAAAAAGAACCTAATGTATATGCCTGATTCTGCCAGGTGGTTATCGGGGTAATAGTATTTCCTGAACCTGCACCATAAGTCCCATCATCGGTTAGCCAATAAGTCATATTGCTCGAATTCGTAAAAGCACTACAGGAATAATGGCTGGCTGAAATTAAATAAGTCCCTGATGTTGTACATGTCCAGTTTAAAAAAGATGCCGTTCCCGGCCCGCCGTCATCATCAAATGCGACCTGGGTCATGCTTGCATCGTATAACCGTAAATAACTGTCTTCAGTATTGGCCTCTAATGTAAAATGATACGAATAACCGGCAGTCGCATTAAACAACCAGTAAGGGATTGTTCCTGATGAATAGGCAGCATCCTGCGGAGCGCAGAAAGATGGTGAAATTGTTCCCAGGTAAGTATTGCCGCATCCTGGGGCACAAGTAACTACAGTTTGGGCGCCGGATGTATATACTGCGTTGCCAGGCCCGCAACTTCCGTCATTGTTGCCAAACCAGCAGTCTCCTTCCTTCACAATGTCAAATGACAATGTATTACTCCCGGCTGCAGGAGCAGTCATCGTTAACGTATAAGTTTGGCTTGCTCCCGGGGCTAAACCACCGGCATCAACACGTACAAAATAATCAGCATCTGTATTCCATTTACATCCGATGTTCACATCGGGTGTTGCATCCGTCCATGTGGCAGAACCTGTATTTGTTATGCTAACTGTTATATTACGGGTTTCTCCGGAACACCATGTAGCATCCCCGGTATTCATGGAAGTAAAGGTGGCTTTGTAAGCAGGTGTTGCATACCTATATGCAAGGGTATAAGTGCCATAATTTGTGTTATAGCCAGATATATACAATGAAGTCCAGCCGGTTGATGTAGCTACATAAGTAATTTTAGATTGGAGGCCACAATAATCATCATTTTCAGCAAGAAATGTAGTATTCCCGCAGCCGAAACCATAGCCGTATAAACACAAATAGGTGTCATAATCAGCAGCTCCGCCGTCAGCAGAGCATAATGAAAATTCGTAAGTATTTCCTGCATATACGTAAAAATCATACCTGTTATATGTATCGCCATCAGCAACAGATCCGCTGACAGTTTGCCAGGAAGTCGTTGCAGCTGCAGGGTCCCCGATATAAGTACATGTTGTTCTTCCACAATCGGCAAAAACATTTTGATTAATGCCAATTATTATGAATGATATAACAAAAGCCGCGAAAGCTTTTTTTAGACAGAATAGAGATGGTCTCATATAGTATGTTTTATTTTTTTAAAAAAAAAATTATGAATTATGGTGTTATTTATTTTTTTCCTGCTTGGGATGAGTGGCTGGGGTTCCTAATTGCTCATACTCTTCCGGATAATTTTTTATCCACGCAGCTTTTTTTACTTCATAGGCAGGGTCGTTAATATCCGGGGCGTGTTCGGCAACTTTTTGCGGATAATTTGCTGAAGGTTGATTTAACCCGGGGATTACCCCGACATTCTGGTTGAGATTGGGATTTGGTGTTTCTTTCAGATAGGCATTATATTCTTCAGGATAATTATATTTCCATTCGTCTTTTTTTGCTGTAAAATCCGGAGCATCAGGATCGGGAGCATGTGCCCATTTTTTTTGCGGGGTATCTGATGTGTTCTGGATTATTACAGGGTCTTTTCCATTATTCGGTGCGGGATTATTAACCGGTGAAATTTGCTGTAAGGCATTATATTCATCAGGATGGCTTTTAATCCACGCTTCTTTTTTTGCTTCAAAGTTGGGATCATTGGAATTGGGAATGGTTGACTGTTCTTTCTTTTCCTGATTTACAGTTTGAAGTTTTTGCCCCCAGGCTGTTAGGTTTGCAGTAAATGCAACTACCATTAAAAAAGTTAAAACTTTTTTAATGGAAACCCATGATCTTTTAGAGTCAGTGTAAAGTGCTTTCATATTGGATGGTTTTATTAATATCTTTTGTTAATAATAAAATTTGGATCAGATTGTTTTCACAAATTAGTTGTAAAAATGAAAATATTTAATTGTGTGCTAGTGAAAAAAAGTATTCAAAAATAAGCATATAACTTCATAAATAAAAAAAATGTTGATTATTTTTTATAATATTTTTAAAAAGTATTGTAATTAACAAAAGGCATTAAAGAAAAATCTTTCTTGACATGTCAAAAATTTTCTCTAATTTTGCAAACTTATTTTTTCGAACCATTAATATAATGATAAATATCACGTTACCGGATAATTCGGTTAGACAATATAATGAAGGTGTTACAGGTCTTGATATCGCACTTAGTATAAGCGAAGGGCTTGCCCGTAATGTCCTTGCAGCAAAAGTCAACGATGAAGTATGGGATGCCACAAGACCCATTTTCAATGATGCAAACGTAAAACTCCTTACATGGAATGACACAGAAGGTAAAGCTGCTTTCTGGCATTCATCGGCGCATATTATGGCTGAAGCCTTGGAAGCGCTTTTCCCGGGAACAAAATTCGGTATCGGCCCCGACATCGAAAATGGCTTTTATTATGATGTTGATATGGGTGAGCGCATGCTTACAGAATCTGATTTTAAAGCCATTGAAGATAAAATGCTGGAGTTTGCCAAAGAAAACCAGCCGCTGGTTCGTAAAGAAATTTCCAAGCAGGATGCTATTGATTTCTTTACCAAAAAAGGAGAGGTATACAAACTTGAGCTTATCAACGAATTGACCGATGGCGAAATAACATTGTATGAAAGCGGCCGGTTTACCGACTTGTGCCGTGGCCCGCATATTCCTTCTTCCGGTTTTATCAAAGCGGTTAAGGTCATGAGTGTTGCCGGGGCATACTGGCGCGGAGATATAAGCCGAAAACAACTTACACGTGTTTATGGAATTACGTTTCCCAAACAAAAAGAACTTCAGGATTATCTGTTGCTACTCGAAGAAGCTAAAAAACGTGACCACCGTAAACTTGGAAAGGAACTGGAATTATTTGCTTTTTCTGCAAATGTTGGCCTTGGGCTGCCACTTTGGTTGCCGAAAGGAACAGCCTTACGTGAACGCCTGGAAGCATTTCTGAAAAAAGCACAGAAAAAAGCCGGTTATGTTCAGGTAATGACACCACACATTGGCAATGTAAATCTTTATAAAACGTCGGGCCACTTTCAGAAATACGGCGCCGACTCCTTTCGTCCGATTTCCACACCGGTTGAAGGTGAAGAATTCATGCTGAAACCGATGAATTGCCCGCACCATTGCGAAATTTATAAAATAAAACCCCGTTCCTACAAAGACCTGCCTTTTAGGTTGGCTGAATTCGGAACAGTTTATCGCTATGAACAAAGCGGTGAATTACATGGATTGACACGCGTACGCGGATTTACGCAGGATGATGCCCACATATTTTGTACACCCGATCAGGTGAAAGAAGAATTTGTTGGTGTGATAAACATTGTAATGCATATTTTCAAAGCATTGGATTTTAAAGAATGGACGGCACAAATTTCTTTGCGGGACCCGAATGATAAAGAAAAATATATCGGAACCGACGAAAACTGGGAAAAAGCAGAACGCGCCATCCTGGAAGTTGTTGAAGAAAACAACATCAAAGGTGTAATTGAGATCGGTGAAGCTGCATTTTACGGGCCCAAGCTCGATTTTATGGTTCGTGATGCGATCGGGCGTAAATGGCAGCTAGGGACCATCCAGGTAGACTACAACCTGCCCGAACGCTTTGATCTTGAATATATTGGAAATGATAACCAGAAACACCGCCCCGTGATGATCCACCGTGCGCCTTTTGGTTCGATGGAACGATTTGTCGCAGTCCTGCTGGAACATTGCGCAGGGAAATTCCCGCTTTGGCTTGCTCCCGAGCAGGTTACCATTATTCCTATCAGCGATAAATATGAAAATTATGCAAAAAAAGTTTTAGAATTGCTAAATAATTACGATATTCGCAGCCAAATTGACAATAGGAGCGAAAAAGCCGGAAAAAAGATAAGAGACGCTGAGATAGACAGAATACCATTCATGCTTATTGTAGGAGAAAAAGAAGAAGCTGAAAATACTATATCTGTCAGAAAACAGGGCCATGGAGACCTTGGCTCATTTACCATTGACGCTTTTGCTGCCCTTATTAACGATGAGATAAATAAAATGATCGAATAAATAAAAATTGAGTATTAACTAAAATGGAGGACAAGTTATAGCAACAAATTTTAATTTACACCAGGGAAAAGGATATCAGGGAAGAGGATATGTGAAGAAGGAAGAACTGCATAAAATTAATCAAAAGATCACCGCACCGGTGGTTCGTGTAGTCGGCGAAAATCTCCAGATGGGAATCTACCCGATACGTGAAGCGCTGGATATAGCTGAAGAGCAAGGCCTCGATCTCGTAGAAATATCCCCTAATGCCACGCCCCCGGTTTGTAAAGTGGTTGATTACAAAAAATTCCTTTACGAACAAAAGCGCAAGCAAAAAGAAATGAAGGCCAAAGCCGCCAAAGTTGTAATTAAAGAAATTAGGCTGGGCCCTAATACGGATGACCATGATTTTGATTTCAAAGTCAAACATGCCATCAAATTTTTGCAGGATGGATGTAAGGTAAAAGTTGATGTTTTTTTCAGAGGACGTTCCATTGTTTATAAAGAACAGGGAGAAATTATTCTTCTGAAATTTGCCCAGGAACTGGTTGAATACGGTAAACCTGATCAGTTGCCAAAGCTTGAAGGAAAACGAATGATCATGATTCTAACACCAAAAAAATAATAGATAACACTATAAAATCAGATAAAATGCCAAAAATGAAATCAATTTCCGGAGCCAAGAAAAGACTTGATTTTACCGGTACCGGAAAAATTAAAAGAAAACACGCATACAAAAGTCACATTCTTACGAAAAAAACCACTAAAAGGAAAAGAAACCTTACCTATTCTACAACTGTAGAAAAGGTGGATGAAAAAAGAGTGAAACAAATGCTTGCCTGTTAAGTAACTCAATTATTAACTTGTCTTCAGCATTAAAGATTCTCGTCATGGAGAGCGCTGAAGCAAAAAACTTAAATTTATGCCACGTTCAGTAAATGCTGTAGCATCAAGACAAAAAAGAAAAAAACTTTTAAGCAGGGTTAAAGGACAGTTCGGAAGAAGAAAGAATGTCTGGACCGTTGCTAAAAATGCTTATGAAAAAGGTATGTGTTATGCCTACCGCGACAGACGCAACAAAAAACGCGACTTCAGAGGATTATGGATCAACCGTATCAATGCAGGTGTACGCCAGTATGGTATGAGCTATTCTGTTTTTATTGGGAAACTTCACAAAAAAGACATTCAGCTCAACCGCAAAACTCTGGCAGATCTTGCTATGAACAACCCAGAAGCTTTTAAAGCAGTGGTTGATTCTGTAAAATAGAAATTTTATAAGAATTTCAAAAGGGATGAGGAAACTTATCCCTTTTTTATTGCCCCTAATACACCTGCTAGCCGGTTATTAAAACTTTTTTAGAATAAGACTTACCGGAGATGGAGATTTTTACCAGGTAAATTCCAGGTGAAAGCACCCCTGAATTTAGTTGCAGCATTTTTTGAAATTCTTTGGTATAAAGCAATGCACCTTCCATATTGAATATTTCAATGCTGCTGTTCGCCTCATTTGTATTTACTGTAAAATATTCTCTTGTCGGATTTGGAAAGATCTGAAACGGCACCTCTCCATTATTGTCTGTTATATTAGATATGGTTCCGGTAACATATACAGGTGCGGACCACAAATAATTGCTGTCGGCCTGTATGGCGCGAACAAAGACCCATTCATCGGTGGTCAGGTTTATATTGAATGTGGTGTCAAGGTTGCCGGTATGAGCTCCCAGGTTCATAAATACCCCGTTTTTTGTTACCAATTTTATTGAGCTCCATGATTCATTAGTGGCATCAGACAAATACAAATGAAATGGCATGGACAATTGAATAGGCACCTGGCTTCCCATAGGTGAACTGTTGAGATCAATCCAAATTTTTGCATTTTTATCCATGGTTGCAAAAGTTCTGCCTGCATTTATCGCATCAAACAGTGCCTGTCTGGTGAGCGATGTCGTCCAGATGCCAGCCCTGCCGTCGTTTTTTGTTCCCCAGTCGGCCGAATGATTATCCTGATTCCAGACCGGCGACAGATGTCGCCCTGTTGAAAGAGCATTTTCATAAAAGTCTGTAGCCTGTTGAACCGTTTGAAATTCTATTAACCGGAAAGCGTTATCGTTGGCTTGACTAATGTATTCAAAATCATTCCAGTTTGTCAGGATATAACCTTCTCCGTCACCCGGATGATTAAACTGTGCAAATGCAGGCGGATGTGTCAGTACCCAGTTGTAGAATGCGGACAAATCTGTGGTGTACCATAAATTAACCGCATCCGTAATCAGATTTCCTGTGTTAAATACATTTACATGTCCATGCACCGGAGAGCCCCATTCCCAACCAGCAATACCTACAAAAGTGCCGTTTACAGTCGCACTATTGGCATCATCCTGACAATCGGACCATTCTTCGCTAATAAAAATGATTTCCTCAATTTGTTCCAGGTGATCTGTTACCGCAAGAAAATCAAGCCCTGCCGTGTACCTTGCATAGGTATATGCATCACCGGGTTCACCGGTGCCGTCAGAATTGGAGGTGTGTGAATGCAGGTTCCCGAAGTATGCCTGGTATGTTCCCTGTGATGAACCTATTAAAGATTGCAGGAAAATGCATGAAAAAATAATTGCCTTTCTGATCATAATTTTTATTGAATTTGTTTTTTATTACAACACAAATATAATTTTTAACTCATTTAAAAAAAAATAAATAAAACATTTTATCAGTTTTTAGTCTTCATTTTATGTAACTCATAAACATTTTTGAAAGCTTTTATTCTGTGAATTTGTAGATTACGAAGAATTAAGTAAGATTAGCAATAATAGCGATTGAATTTTAGTCACCTTTAAAAAAAAATATTTTTTTTGTTATGAATGAATTATTTTTACATTTGTTAAAATAGTAATAAGATGAAATATTTTATATCGAAATTCTAAATTGTTGACTATGGAAAAAACACATTTGGATATATATGAAAATTCCGGTAAAATTAACCTTAAGAAAATAGAGGAACATGTCAGCAAACTTAGAGTTGTTGTACATCCGATCAGATTTGCCATTATGGTACTGCTGGTTGAAAATCGAAAGATGAATGTGACGGAGATTTACCATGAACTTTCAATACCTCAGGCAGCGGCTTCCGGACACCTGAAATTAATGTGTGCCAATAATATTCTGTGTTCTAAAAGAGTTGGAAAAAATTCCTACTATTCACTTAATTACAAAACTATGAAAAAGCTGTTGGATGCTATGAGGCTTGGTATAAATAAGGATGAGTGTAATTAATTTATCTCTTGATAATTTTAAATTAAGCGGATATATTTAATATGAAATTACAATGACGTCGCCTGAAAGAAAAAAAACAATAGCATTTTTTCTTATTATAGTATGCCTTATTTTTAAGCTCAGCATTTTTAATGATTATATCATTGATTTTTTGAATGAACTTAATGAGACTGAAGGGAACGTTTTGATTATTTCTTCTCAGTCCGACAGAACCCTTACAGGTGCATTTAAGAAAAACACCAGCGCTTCCATATCTTGCTGTGAGCCATATATAATCCAGTTAATTCATAAGTGGTACGCGACAAATTTATATGCGCTTCAAGTGTGTCAGAATAATAATTTAAGTTTTGGGGAATTTAATGCACAGGAATTTAAGATCTTCAAAATTTCTGATATCATTTATCCTTTCCACTATTATTTCTAGAGATAAAATCTATTTTACCAATTCCCGCGGATTTTTTCTGTAAAAGATTTTTATAGTAAGAATCTTATAACAACTTTCCAAAAAATTATTGCAGGCATTTTAATATTTTAATTAAAAAAATTATGGTAAAAAATATTTTAAACAATTATACGGAAAATCATAAACTTGATTTTAAACAGATCGAAGAGCATGTTGCCAAACTGAAAATTTTGATGCATCCAGTCAGGTTTGCCATAATGGTAATTCTTGTTAAAAATAAGAAAATGAACGTAACGGAGATATATAGAGAACTATCTGTCCAGCAGGCTGCTGTGTCGAACCATCTTAAATTAATGAAGACGAATGATATATTATGCTCTGAAAGAGAAGGTAAAAATACGTTTTATTCAGTTAATGACGAAGCGCTCAAAAGAGTGTTTGAGTGCGTGAAACTTGGCATTAACGACGAATATTGATAAAAAATTATTTCAGTTTCCCTTTGGTAATTGATATAATTTACACTCATCCGCTTTTCTATACGATAATTGAAAAGCTGTAAAAAATGTTTTGGTATTTTTTAACTCAGTGCCTTGCGAGCGCATAATACATTTTAGGTTTATTTTATAAAAAAAAGTTTTGTATCTGAAGGTTGAGTTGTTAAATCAATTTAAATATTATTAAATTTGCAAGCACTTTTACATAAGTTTTATATTTTGGTATAAAAACTTTTTAAAATTTTGTATTATGAAAAACAGCATTAAGTATCAATATTCAATTACTCATAAAATTGATTATAAAAAACTGGAGGAAAATATTAATCAGGTGAAAATATTGTGTCACCCCATAAGATACGCCATCATTATCCTTCTGGCAACTCACGAAAAAATGACAGTTACAGAGATTTATGAAGCACTTTCAGTTGAACAGGCTGCCGCATCAAATCATCTGAAATTAATGAAGGATAATAAAGTTCTTGAATCACAAAGAGCCGGAAAATATACTTATTATAAAATTAATGCAAAATCCTTGAATAAAATAGCCAGGGTCCTGAGAGTAGGGTTAGTTAAGTTTGAGGATTTCGCCTAAGCTTTTTTCACTGTTTGATAAATGATATTCTGAAAATTCGTAAATTGCCAAAGAATTTATATTCTTATGCGCAATCATTTTAAACATCAGTTTTTAATTTGTTTAATTATCCTGCTTTCATCAGTTTCCTGCGATAAGGATAAAAAAAACAGCATACATGTAGAAGGGAAAATTTATGATCCCAATTCAGTATCTTACGTGGACGGCGCTGAAGTCATTATTGCTGCAAGTAAACTAAGTTCCGGCGGGATTTTCAGTTCAGGATACGAAGATATTGCATCAACCACCACTGATGCTTCCGGAACTTTTATTTTCGATTTTCTGGAAGATAAATTTGCCGGTTACCAGATTCGTGTTGCAAAACCGCAGTATTTTAGTTGTATCAAGGATGTATCCACATCTGAAATCCAACCGGGTATTACCTTTTCACCAACATATAATATTTATCCCGTTGGGTATATTAATCTGAAGATAAGAAATGCAATGCCTTTTGATACTAATGATTTTGTTTCGTATTCTTTTACTTCAGGCTACCTCAATGGAAATAGTTGTTGCGGTAATGCTATCTCCCAGGGACACGGGCTTTATTTTGCGGATACCATTTTTTGCAAAACTCACGGGAACCAGGATGTGACAGTTACTTATAACGTTACAAAAAGCGGCTCAACACATGTTTACACCCAAACACATTATTGCAGCGCTTTTGATACGACTTATTTTAATATTGACTTTTAATTTGTAATTATTAATGTTAATAAATGAAATTGTAATTATTGGAGCCGGTAATGTTGCCGTCAATATGGCTGTTGCTTTCAGGAATTCAGGAAAAAAAATCCTTTGTATATTTAGCCGTAATGCAGAAAAGGCGCGTAAGCTGGCCGAAATGGTTGATGCACCGTATACCGGCCAACTTGACAAGCTTCCGCGAAATGCGGATTTATTTCTCATTGCCGTCAATGATAACGCCATTGATGAAGTTGCCGGCAAGCTTTCAGATGTATCAGGGATTGTCGCCCATACATCAGGATCGGTGAGTATTTCGGTGTTTGAAAATAAAATTCCGGATTATGGAGTGCTTTACCCGTTGATGCATCTTTCTACAGAAAAACTGATGGATTTTGCGCATATCCCGCTGTGCATTGAGGCCAACACTCCGGGTAATTATACTGCCATATCCGAACTTGCCGGATCTGTTTCTCACAGTGTATATCCTGTCACTTCAGCGGAAAGAAAAATGTTACACCTGGCGGCTGTCTTTGCCAGTAACTTTACAAACCTGAACTATATAATTTCTGAAGAAATTCTGAAAAAAAATAATTTATCCTTTGATATCCTGCATCCTATTATTGTGGAGACAGCTAATAAAATTCTCAGAAATTCGCCCACGGAACTCCAGACAGGGCCGGCCGTTCGTGAAGATTATCAGGTGATAGGTGAACATGAAAAATTATTGAAAGATTTTCCGTACTATCAGAAGATGTACAAATTATTTACTGAAATAATTATTCAAAAAAAGAAAAATAATGAATTATAAAGAGATTTTAAAGGATATCACTACGATGATTTTTGACTATGACGGGGTGTTAACAGACGGAACGGTGCTTACCACCGAAAACGGAGAACAATACCGAACCGGGCACGTACGCGATGGTTATGCATTGCACCTGGCATTGAAAAATGGATATAATGTTGCCATTATCAGTGGCGGAACCTCACATTCGATCAACAAACGCCTGGAAACACTTAATCTCAAAGATATTTTCATTTGTGTGAGCAATAAAGTTGAATGTTTATCCGGATACCTTGAACAAAAAAATGTAGATCCGTCAAAAGTTCTCTTCATGGGTGACGATATTCCGGATTACAAAGTGATGCAAATTGTTGGCCTTCCTGTTTGTCCGGCCGATGCAGCCGAAGAAATTAAGTCCATATCAAAATACATTTCCTCATATAAGGGCGGGCATGGCTGTGTACGGGATATCATTGAGCAATTGATGAAAATACAAGGCACCTGGATGAACGAAGATGCCTTTGAATGGTAAAAAAAAAGCCGGACAAAAATTGTCCGGCTTTTTTTTCAAAACCTTTAGAGGTTAATCAGTTTATCCTTCGGATATTTTACCGAGTACGATAATTTCAGTTCTTTTGATTCAGAAGGTTTCATAACAAATTTCCAGGTAAGTTTTCCGTAATCTTTGTCATATGTTGCCATAGAAATTTCAAGCGGCTCGACTTCTATATCTTTATCTGACGAAATAGGCAACTGATCCTCAATTACAATTTCGATGTTTTGTTTTTTCTTATTCCGGATGCTGAGGTTGTAAGTGAAAGTTTCTTTTTTATTTAGCCCGATAAACTTAACACTGGAGAAGTCCTGAACTTTTTCACGTTTTACAGAAATATTTTTATCTGTTCCGAGCGAAAGCTCAAGCGTATCGGTAGTAATGCGTGTGTCAATGTATGATTTTCCTACATAAGTCCCTTCAAAAAACAAGTTCATTTCACCGGAAATAATATTATATTGTTCCCAGCCACTAACCCGTGCAATAAGGAATACATCATTGTTGAGCTTTGGAATGCAATAGTATTGATAGGTGGCAGGTAATGTGTTTTTTTGAATTTCCACCATGTAATTTTTACCATCAGCAGGTATCGAATATGGAATGCTGATGACGTATTCAATATTCGTCTGGGTTTCATTTACAAAAGTATAATTAGCCGTTGAGCCGGTTGTGATGCCTTTATCTTCATCCATGCTTGGTCTTTTCTCCATTGCTGTAGCTTCAGTCTTTGTCACCGTTTCCGAGGACAAATAACCATATTGGTAAGGGTAGGTATACGACAGATACCATGGGTTAAGTAACGGCTTGGCCCCATTTTGCATAGGATTACCGGTTGACAAGGTAAGCTTGACCTGGTTCCAGTCTGAACCGGTATTCTGGTGGACATTAGCCCTGAAATCCAGATCTATCGGACTGTTGACATTTACAGCACGCAAATCATAAGTTGGCGTCCATCCGGCATTTGTAATATAATAACTCAGTATGAGTTTTGCCGTAACCGGAGCTTCCGCATTTAAGGTCACAACGATTTCGCTTGTTGGTTCCGAAACCTGGGTATTCAATGTCTGCAGCTGATTGCTTAATGCAGACACACGTTGCTGTATGATAGTTATTTTATCCTGGATGTTCATCTGGTTGTTTTTAATATCAAGCAGGCGTGTCCTGAAATATTCTGTTGCTTCCTTCAATTCTGTGACCTTTACGCCGGTCTGTTCACCGCCTATCACTTTGTTGGCAAGCAGCATGGCTTCTTCTTGCAGGTACACATTCAGTATGGTTTGCTGGTAGCTGAGGCTTTTCGAAAGTATCTGCAGTGAATCTTCGATTTTTAATACTTCCGGTGATTTTTTCTGGTTTTTAAGATAATTAATCTGATGAACCACCGACAGTATGTCAAAACTTCCTTCACCTTTTACCTGTATGCTCTGTGCGTTGATATACTGTGTCAGGTCCTCGAAGATAACGGAACTCTGCCCGGCAGGTATTGTTATTTCACCCGATTGTGTAACCTGTGCACCGTTAAAGAATACGGTAACTTCTTTGATTTTTGATTTAACCGGTTTTGGTTGGCCTTCAGCCGTTGCTGATGCAATAATGCTTACAAAAAGCATCCATAATACTATTTTTTTCATGAGTTTTGGGTTTTAAAGAACCATAAGATAATTTTTTACGGAAATTCCATAAAACATTTAAAAGTAGCTATTCAAAATTTAATAAAACTTATTGTTGAAGATCCTGTTTTCTTGAATTAGCGCGGGCAAATGCAAGTTTATCATTAAATTTCTCACCCAGCGTGGGAAAATAGTGCATGCTTAACTCATAATTATCGGCCGCTTCCTTAAATAATTTTTTGAAAAAATATGCATCTGCCAGATACATGTGTGCATATCCTAAGTCTTTACTTGCTTGTTGCGTTTGCTTAAAAATATTTTTATCGTACCGTTGTAAATCCTTGGTAAAATCAGTTTTCTGGAGCTCCTTATCAATTATTTTCAAATTAAAGGTGTCCTGGTCCTTTGTTAATCTATACCTGGCCTCCTTCAGCGTGGCTTTATAAACATTTTCAAAACTTTTTGTCAACCCAATAGATTTCTTTAGGTAATTAATGGCGTCGTCATTTTTTTCAAGCCTCATGCTGAACAGGCCGGCTTTACGCAAAGGGTATGAAGGGTCCGGGTGTTTTTTTGCTGAAAGCAGGTAACATTCGAGTGCCTTTTCAATGTTGCCCTTTCTTTCATATAAGTCACCAAGATAAGCATATGAATGGTAATCACTGTTAGTGTCGGTCTTAAGGCATTTTTCAAATGTTGCCTGGGCTTCATCAACCATATTCAGGTATAGGTAGGTAATTCCCAGATTTGCCATGGCCTCATAATTTGAAGGGTCTATTTCCAGCGCTTTTTGGTAGTTTGTCAAAGCCAGTTGAAAGTTTTTGGTGGAATTATTTTGCCTTGCATTATATAAGTAAGAGTTCCCTGCATTAATATTGGTCATGGCTTCTTCTGTCCTTCCCGGCTTCGATAAATTGACGAGCCATTTGGGCTGGATTAATGTGAGAATGCCAAAAATGCAAAGGATACCCCAAATGGCTACTAAGGAACCAAGAAATATTTTATCAGAAAATCGATAAGGGTCGTTTGCTATTTTTTTTGCCATAATTTATTCGTTGTGAATGATAAAAAGAACCTTCTTATCCTGTTTTTTTAGCCGGTTAAATGTCTCGCAAGCTTGTCGGTTGGGTAGCTTGATGATCTGATATACCTTGTGTTTATAAGTATTATAAACCATTTCGGTGGTTAAGATATCGTTCCATCCTTTTCCTCCCTGGCCTTTGTTTCCTTTGCCAATAAGCAAAATATCAGGATCAAGATGCTCAATTTTTTGTTTGTCGCGTAGTTTAAATGCGTCTTTTTTGTCAACGGTTCTGAAGGTGCCATTCGGGAATATCATATAATCAAAATATAATAGCGGAATACCGTTATAATTGAGATATCCCGGCCTGACAAATTTAATTCCTGAGTCACCAAAACGGGCTGCAATAAAAACAACAACTATAATCAATAAAAGGCTGCCTCTTATTATCCAGCGTATGATTTTATTCCCTCCTGCATGGATCAGTAAAAAAGCAATGATAAAAAAGAGCAATGTGATAAAGATTACGTTAAATATATATACTGAATCGGTAATTTGTGAAGCAACAAACAACAATGAGTAGGCAAAAATAGCTTCAAGGCATAGTAGTGAAAACGGATTCGTAAAATATTCTTTCAGTTTTTTATTTCTTAACCTGTAGTTTGGAAACCCCTTTCCGTCTTCGAGGAAGAAGAAAACAAAAATACTTCCTGCCATGTTTCCCCAGAGATCTTTTCCGCAATCCGAAAGATCGAAAACCCTGCTGGAAATATACACCTGGATAAATTCGTCGAAAACAGATATTGCCAAAGCCATTATAAAGATCCTGAACAAAATTTTATGCGTAGGTGTGGGTTTGATGGAGAACCTCCGGAAGGCTACGAAAGAAAAAATACCATAAGCAATATAATGCCAGTTGTGCTGCAGATCGTAAAAGTGATGCCCGAAATAATAGTCGGAAGTCATCTGCCCGATGGCCACAAAAATTAAAATAAACCCTAAATACAGCAATTTCTTTTTTGTCAGAATCTTCCGTGAAAGATAAAAAAACAAGATCAGCACTATAATCGCTATGATTACTACGTAAGGTATACGAATGAAATCGAGCTCAATGGCAGCTCTGGAAGCACGCCCTATGGCATTCTGCAGATAATTCTGCAGCATCAGAAAAGGCGTGATAATAAGTAGTATCGTGAATAAATAAAAATTTATTATTGTTATGTGGGCTTTTTTCATGGTGTTTAACAAACAGATTGTAAAACTAATATTAAAAATTAATTTTTAAAAGGGTTTGATAAAAAATTAACTGGGCAAACGAATCAAAAATTGTGGAGATTCTTCGCTACGTTGCACTCAGCTCAGAATGACAGGTTTATACGTCGTATTGGGGTGCGGGTTATGGGCGGCGGCGGCTCAGGCCGCCACCGCCCATAACCCGCACCCTGTTCCACAAATCATCCTGTCATTCCGAATCCCGCTGCTTTCGCGGGATGAGGAATCTTCACATCATTGCAAAAAAATTATGGTGCGTTTGCACTGCCAAAAATTAACAATTTACCTGAAGCGTATATGAAATTTACATATCGTTAAATACGCAAAAAGTATTAATTTCGCTAAAAAAAGAATGAATAAACCGCTCATTCTGATAACAAACGATGATGGCGTAGCTGCCCCCGGGATCAGGTTTCTGATAGGGTTGATGCGTGAATTAGGCGACGTAGTGGTGTTGGCTCCGGATAAACCTCAGTCCGGGATGGGTCATGCTATTACCATCAGCTCTCCTTTACGGATGCAGAAATTATTAGTTGAAGATCATTATAAAGAATATTGTTGCAGCGGCACTCCCGTCGATTGTGTGAAACTGGCTGTTGACAAGATACTGCACCGCAAGCCCGATCTGCTGGTGTCAGGAATAAATCACGGATCAAATTCGTCTGTCAACATTATATATTCCGGCACTATGTCCGCAGCGCTCGAAGGAGCCATGGTAAATATTCCTTCTGCAGGGTTTTCGTTGAACGACTATTCGTATCAGGCCGACTTCAGCCATACCGCAGATTATATCAAAAAAATATGCCTGAACATGATGAAATACGGGCTGCCTGGCAAAACATGCCTGAACGTGAACTTCCCGAAAAATGAAAAAAAAATTAAAGGTATTAAAATCTGCAGGCAGGCTAACGCTTTCTGGAGGGAGGAATTCAATGAACGCAAAGACCCGCATGGCAGGAACTACTATTGGCTAACCGGAATTTTTGAAAATACCGATAAGGGGAAAGATACCGACGAATGGGCGTTGAAAAATAATTATGTTTCGGTGGTGCCGATTCATGTTGATTTTACTGCGCATAATGCAATACCTATCATTAAAAAATGGAAAAATAATGTTTAAATTTTTAAAGAAAGACTCATTCCTGCTGGGAATTATCCTGGGTATACTGATGCCTGCAATATGTTTTGGAATATTATATTTTCTGAACATTACGTTCCCAAACAAAGAAACGGGAAAGGCTATTTTCAAGATTACCACAATTTTTATTATTAGTTTGATACCAAATGCAATTGCACTGAGGATTTATCTTGTTAATCTTAAAGCAGACAAAACAGGCAAAGGAATATTGTTTGTGACTTTTATTTTCGCAATAATTTTTATGATACTTTATTATAAGGCATAACGTGCAAAAAAATAAAAGAAAAACCATTCTCGGGATTGTTTTATTGGTAGGCGTTTTGACCGCACTGGTTTTAATTTTTGTCATTTCGCCTTCTGCTAAAGTGAAGAAAAAGCCTCATACTGTTACGCAGCAGGAACCTGTTGAACCGGTTTTCAGAAAAGACGGAACACTGAAATTTGAATTGAAGAATAAAAAATCAAAATCCATCAGTATTGAAATTTCCGATAACGACGCGGAACGCACCCAGGGACTGATGTATCGTAAAAGTATGCCCGACAGTTGCGGTATGTTGTTCATTTTTGATGAAATGCAGCCTTTGTCATTCTGGATGAAGAACACCCATATTCCTTTGGATATAATTTACATTGATAAAGATTTCAGGATCGTGAGCATCGCTGAGAATACGGCGCCTTTTTCTGAAGTATCAATACCGTCCGGAAAAGATGCGATGTATGTTGTTGAGGTAAACGCCGGATTCTGCAAAAAAAATAATATTGCGGAAGGTACAAAAATTAGTTACACTTTAAATTAATGTTATGTATTCTTTATTTATCAGATGGGCCCCCAACGTAGATGTATTCAATATCGGAGATTTCGGACTTCGCTGGTATGGATTTCTGTTTGCGATGGGATTTTTTCTTTCATATACCGTGTTATATTACATCTACAAACGTGAAAAAGTTGAACTGAAACTCCTTGACTGGCTTACGTTTTATGTCTTCATTGCGGTACTGGTCGGTGCGCGGCTCGGACATGTTTTTTTCTATGAATGGGGTTATTATAAAGACCACCTCAGTGAGATTCCAATGGTCTGGAAGGGAGGATTGTCAAGCCATGGCGCCTCTATTGCGATCATCATTGCACTCCTTATTTATATCAGGCAATTTAAAGTAAATGTGTGGTGGCTGTTCGACAGGGCCGCTATAGCAATACCGGTAACAGCAGCTTTTGTGCGTTTTGGAAACCTGATGAATTCAGAAATATACGGCATGGTAACCACGGTGCCCTGGGGCTTTATTTTTGTAGATGATAAAGATGCCGGCGCCTTACCACGTCATCCCACTCAGTTATATGAGGCATTTTCATACCTTTTGATTACTATTGTCTTATTGATCCTATACCGGAAAAACATTGGGATTAAACGCCCGGGATTATTTGTAGGTGTGTTTTTAGTCGCCTTGTTTACTGCGCGTTTCCTGATTGAATTTTTGAAAGTGGTTCAGGTGGATTTTGAAAAACAAATGTCCCTGGATATGGGGCAGTGGCTGAGTATCCCTTTCATATGCCTGGGTGTTGGGTTTATAATTTTTTCTCACCGGAAAAAGAAGACCAAGGCAATCTAAGAAATCAAAAAAAAGAGGCCTTTTGAAAAAGCCTCTTTTAATTAGTTTCGCTGGTAATTTTTTTACTTCTTAACGTCTTTCGTTACCGGTGCGTTTGATTTTACACCCTTGGCCTTCACCAGGTTTTTACTATTCTTCGCTGGCATCGGTGTCATCACAAAATTAATTGTCTTTTTTCCTGAGGTAACTTCAAATAAATTGCTGTATCCGGTTGCGCTCACTTCAATGGACGTAACACCAGCCGGCACGTTGATGCTGAAATTACCTTTTATATCTGTTGTAACAGAAGTATTGGGAGCATCCTTTGCTTTGACAAGTGCACCCGAAATCGGTTTACCGTCTTTTTTAGAACTTACATTACCGGTGATGGTTGTTTGTGCAATTGAGAGTTGAATCCCGATAAATGCTGTAATGCAAAAAATCAATAAGCGTTTCATAGTTTTAAATTTTTAAGTTGATGCCCGGGTTAAACAATATTCAAGCCAAAAAATTAAATATAGTTGAACGGTTTATTTCCTGGATTCAATTAAAATTTCGAGCATTTTTATTGCTGCAGCGGGAATTTTTGTTCCGGGTCCAAATATCGCTATCGCACCTGCTTTGTAAAGGAAATCGTAATCCTGAGCGGGTATCACGCCGCCAACAATCACCATTATATCCTCACGCCCGAGTTTTTTTAATTCTTCAATTACCTGCGGTACCAGCGTTTTATGTCCGGCAGCAAGGCTCGAAACCCCGAGTATGTGTACGTCGTTTTCAACAGCTTGTTTGGCTGCTTCGGCTGGTGTCTGGAATAATGGACCGATATCCACGTCGAAGCCGATATCGGCATAACCTGTGGCTACAACTTTGGCTCCGCGGTCGTGCCCGTCCTGTCCCATTTTGGCGATCATGATCCTTGGGCGTCTACCGTCAAGAGCGGCAAACTGGTCGGCCATTTCACAGGCTTTCTGATAGCTTTCGTCATCCCTTGATTCGGATGAATATATTCCTGAAATTGATCTTATCACGGCTTTGTACCTCCCGAATATTTTTTCGCATGCCATCGATATTTCACCAAGAGAAGCTCTTTTGCGTGCTGCATCCACAGCCAGTTCCAAAAGGTTGCCATCCCCGGTTTCGCATGCCTGGGTTATTTTATCTAATGATTTCTGTACTTCTTCATTATTTCGTCCGGCTTTGAGCTTTGCAAGCCGTTTCAGCTGAGCCTCACGGACCGCCGTGTTGTCGACTTCCAACGTGTCAATAGGGGCTTCCTTTTCAAGACGGAATTTATTGACACCCAAAATCGTATCCTTACCCGAATCGATGCGTGCCTGTTTGCGTGCAGCTGCTTCTTCGATGCGCATTTTCGGCAGGCCGGTCTCTATTGCTTTTGCCATGCCACCAAGGCTTTCAACTTCCTGGATATGCGCCCAGGCTTTATGGGCCAGTTCATGGGTGAGGTATTCAACATAATAGGAACCGCCCCAGGGATCCACGACCTTGCAGATATTGGTTTCTTCCTGAATGTAGATCTGCGTGTTCCGCGCAATACGTGCAGAAAAATCTGTCGGAAGCGCTATCGCCTCATCAAGTGCATTAGTGTGTAATGATTGCGTATGCCCGAGTGCAGCGCCTAAGGCTTCAATGCATGTACGGGCAATGTTGTTATATGGATCCTGTTCGGTCAGGCTCCAGCCCGAAGTCTGGCAATGGGTGCGCAATGCAAGAGATTTTGGATTTTTCGGGTTGAACGTATTGACCAGCTTCGCCCATAACATGCGTGCTGCACGAAGTTTTGCGATTTCCATAAAATGGTTCATGCCAATGCCCCAGAAAAATGATAAGCGCGGAGCAAACGAATCAATATCCATTCCTGCATTTACTCCGGCTCTCAGGTATTCCAGCCCGTCGGCCAGGGTATAAGCCAGCTCAATGTCGGCGGTAGCGCCGGCTTCCTGCATGTGATAACCGCTGATACTGATTGAATTGAATTTCGGCATATTCTTCGAGGTGAACTCAAAGATATCGGCAATGATCTTCATCGATGGCAAAGGAGGGTAGATGTATGTGTTGCGGACCATGAACTCCTTTAAAATGTCATTTTGTATGGTGCCTGTGAGTTTTTCCATGCTCACACCCTGTTCTTCGGCTGCGACGATGTAAAAAGCCAGAACTGGCAGCACAGCTCCGTTCATGGTCATGGATACAGACATTTTGTCGAGCGGAATGTTGTCGAATAAAATTTTCATATCGAGTATGGAATCGATGGCAACACCAGCTTTTCCAACATCCCCGACCACACGTTCGTGGTCCGAGTCGTAGCCACGGTGTGTAGCTAAGTCAAAGGCAACCGACAGCCCTTTTTGCCCGGCAGCCAGGTTACGGCGGTAAAAAGCATTCGACTCTTCAGCAGTGGAAAATCCGGCATACTGGCGGATGGTCCATGGCTGCATTACATACATGGTCGAATAGGGCCCCCTTAAATACGGAGGCAGGCCAGCAGCGTAATTCAGATGTTCCATCCCTGCCTTATCACCGGGTGAATAAAAAGGTTTTAAAGGAATAAGCTCGGGCGTAAGCATAGTTTCTTCAGCTTTTACCGGGCTTTTTCGTTCTGTTTTTGCTATCGTTGCAGGTTTGTAATCAATATTTTTAAAATCTGGTCTCATTCTTTTGAGTTTTTTATTTCAGTGTTTTGTTTTTCGTGGCTAATGGCTAGTGGCTTGTGGCTTGTGGCTTGTGGCTAATCTCCATTACCAATAAAAAATTTAATTTATTCCAAGTAATTTATTATACTTTGCAAGGGTTTCGGTTACATTAACGCGAACATGAATAAAATCATCCACCCCGGCAGCTTTTAAAGCCTCTGTGAGTTCTTTCGGGTAACCGGCGATGATAACCTGAATATTCGTGTTTTTCTTTTTAAGGGCGGCAGCTACATCTTTTGCATAGTCTGCGTATTCTTCATCGGAACTGCAAATGACCACAAAACTTGCCTTCGATTTGATCACCTCATTCACGGTTGTTTCAATATCTTTTGACAAATATTCTTCCATGATTTCGTAGCCTGCACAACCAAAAAAGTTAGTTGAAAAAGTAGCCCTTGCTTTACGCATGGCAAGATTACCATAGGTTGCAAGAAATACTTTCGGGCGGGCACCGCCTGCTTTTACAAATTTTTCAGTAGCCATTCTTAGCCCTTCAAAAATTTCAGCGCCACGGTAAATTTTCAGGTAGGTGGCATCATCTTTTTTCGTTGCTTCCTTAAATTCTTCAAGCATGGTCTCATGAAGGTTTGGAAAAATATTGGTTCCGAGTATCGGAGTCTTCCGCATGGCAATATCCAGGTTGCGCTGTGCTGCCACTTTTTCGATATCTTGTTTTACACTGCCGTTTTCCATCACCACGATCATGCCGCCGGCTGCTTCAATTTCTTTGAATTTATTCCATGCAATCTGCGCAATTTCATCCGTGAGTGATTCGATATAATAGGAACCTGCTGCCGGATCAACCACCTTGTCAAGGTATGATTCCTCTTTTAAAATAATCTGAATGTTGCGCGCGATGCGGGAGCTGAAATCATCAGGCTCATTATAGGTGTTGTTGAAAGGAAGGACTGTTATGGCGTTCGCTCCGCCGATGGCAGCAGACATACATTCTGTGGTAAGCCGTAGCAGATTCACATAAGGATCATAAACTGATTTGTTCCACATGCCGCTGACAGCGTGTATGGCAACCTTCAGCGATTCCGGATTCTTTGGTTTGTATTGCTCTGCTATACGCGCAAATAACATTCTTGCTGCACGCAGTTTAGCAATTTCCATGAAATAATTGGAGCCCACCCCGAACGTAAGCTGTATCCTCGAAATAACATCATCGATGTCCAGATTACGATCGCTCATCTGAGCCATGTATTCGTTGGCGGAAGCAAGCACATAAGCCAGCTCCTGAACAGCAGTAGCTCCTGCATTATAAAAATGTTGCCCGTTTATGTTCAGCACTTTAAACAATGGCAAATTTGTTTTCATGTATTTGATGAGGGCGGCGGCTTCATTAAAATTATCTTCTTTGCTGTTGTAATACTCGCCGTGAAGGAGGTAATATGAAATCGAATCGAAGTTTAAAGTACCTTTTATTTTCTCAGCATTGAAACCGGACTTTTTCAGGTATTCGGTCAGTAAATCAGCTAATATGGAATACGATTGTGAAGAAAAGAAATGTACTGCAATTTCTTCCATGTTGATTCCTTTCAACAGCTTCGCCAGATCTTCTCTGGTAACCAGTTCTTTTACCTTAAAAGAAATTGCGGTGGCGCCTCTTGAAATGGCTTTCAGTGCTTCAGCATTTGCCCTGGCAATATCTTTTACGATGATCTCTTCACGGATGCGCCATGCGTTTGACGCGTCATTATATCCGCGGATATAAGGATATTCACCGGGCAATGCATCCTGGTAATTAAGTTGCTGTATGTTTTCAGCGCGGTAATAAGGCTTGATCTTTATGCCTTCGTAGGTATTCCAGATTAGTTTTTTTTCATAATCGGCGCCCTTCAGGTCCGCTTTGATTTTTTCTTCCCAAAGTTCTGTTGAAACAGGCTTGAATTCTTCAAAAAGTATCGTGTTATCTGTATTTTTTTCCATTGCGAAATGAGTTTGCAGTATTTTGTCAGAAATTTGGCGTAAAATTACTAATTATAATTTTGAAAGGAATTAATTTAAATATTATTTTTGTGAGACACTTTTATGCATATTACATAGAATGAATAATTAAATTAATATTATGAAAAATATAAAGTTGAACATTGGTTTTACATTTATATTTGCTTTCTTAATCTCCTCTGTGGCTTTTGCACAAGGCAGCTGGACACAAAAAGCAAATTATCCTTTGATTGCACGTTATCATGCAAATGGTTTTTCTATCGGCAATAAGGGATATGTCGCTTTTGGCGCAGGCAATTACGTGCCAAATACCCTAAGTCTTGTGGAGTATGATCCTTTTACAGATACTTGGACACAAAAACCAGATTTCCCGGGAGGAAGCCGTATAAAAACTCAGGTTTTTGTTATTAATGATATAGCATACTTTGTCAGTGGCGCTTTTTGGAATTTAAGTACCGGCATTTATATTGGGTACAATGATGTGTGGAAATATGACCCTTCTACCAATTCCTATACTCAATTAAGTAATTTCCCAGGTACACCACGGCATGGAGGTTTTGCATTTTCGTATGAGAGCAAGGGGTATTTTGGCTTGGGGGTTAATGATAATGATGAAGTTTTATATGATTTCTGGCAATATAATCCAACAACGGACACATGGATACAAAAGGCAGATTTCCCGGGTGTCCCATGCAGAAACGGTTTCCAGTTTAGTATTGATAAAAATGGATTCATTGGTTTGGGGTTTACTACCGGCCTGTCTCCACTAAATACTGTTTGGCAATATGATGCTTCTCAGGATACATGGACTCAAAAAAACAATTTTCCTTCTGACGGTTTGAGCTGGCTAAGTTGCTTTACCATGAATGGCAAAGGATATATAGTTACAGGTAAGAAATTGAGCCTTAATGTAAATTCAACTGAATTTTGGAAATATACGTATCAGACAGATACATGGACTTCAATGCCGGCATTTACAGGAGTTGCCAGGGTGGCTGCATCCGGATTCTCCGTAGCCGGAAAAGCATATACAGGTTTAGGTTATTCATCAACTTATCTAAACGATTTTTGGGAATTTACTCCTGGTGTCGTAGGGGTGGACCAGGCAGATGAAAACCAATTGGCAGAAGTCGAAATCTATCCAAACCCTTCAAATTCCGATGTGAATATTTCAATCAATAATCCGGAGCATAAAGAAATATCCTTGGAAATATTCGATGCTAATGGGAAATATATCCAACGATTAAAGCCAGGTAATAATTCGCAGATTATTACCGCCGAGCACTCCCTATTCTCAGCAGGTGTATATTATGTCGCTGTCAGTATCGGGAATGAAACCATCGTAAAAAAATTGATAATAAAGTAGATTTTTTTATTGTTTTTTGAGAGAACAGCAGCAATATTTCTTGTATCCCGTTCGGCTTAGGATCCAGCCTATGCCGTTATTATTTTCACCGGCTACTACCTGTTTTATAGAACTGTTTTCCACAATTAATTTATTGTCATTTTTAAAATTTTTTAATTGACAACAAATTAATACTATCAAAAAAAGTAAATTGCCCGAACGTAAATTCATGCCTTTTTCACTACCTTTGTTATACACAAGCATATTCTATGAACGAAATATATCCACTGAAATTCAAGCCGGTTTTTAAGGAAAAAATCTGGGGAGGAAAAAAAATAAATGAAATTCTGAAACAGGATTTTTCACCCTTGCCAAATTGCGGTGAACTCTGGGCTATATCGGGTTTGAACGATGAGTCCAGCATAGTGGCCAATGGCTTCCTTGAAGGTAATGCACTGAACGAACTTATTGAAGTATATATGGGCGACCTGGTCGGTGATGCCGTTTATGAAAAATTCGGCGATGAATTTCCACTACTTTTCAAATTCATAAATTCCGAAGAATACCTTTCCGTTCAGGTTCATCCGGGTGATGATCTGGCCATGAAACGCCACCAGAGCTTAGGCAAAACCGAGATGTGGTATGTAATTGCGGCCGATCAAAATGCGGAGCTGATCAGCGGATTCAATAAAAAATTGGATACCAATGTGTACCTGAAGGCGCTGCAAAATAATTCGCTGAAAGATATTCTGAAAATTCACAAAGTACAGGCAGGAGATGTGTTTTATATTCCTGCAGGAAATGTCCATGCCATCGGCCCGGGCATACTGCTCGCCGAGATACAGCAGGCATCCGACGTTACATACAGGATTTTCGACTGGAACCGTTTTGATCATTCGGGCATGACACGTGAACTGCATACAGACCTCGCGCTGGATGCCATTAATTTTGACGAACAACTTCAAACTAAATCCCAACCTGTTATTACGAAAAACAAGGTGGTGACACTTCAGAAATCGGAATATTTCACCGTTAACCTGCTCGATCTGGATAAAAGAGTGGAGCGAGATTTTTTCGAAGTCGATTCTTTCGTTGCATACATGTGTGTGGAAGGCGCGTTCACTCTTTCTTTTTCGGGCAATGTTGAAAAAATATTAACGGGAGAGACAGTGCTGGTTCCTGCCACAATAAAGGAATTTGAAATTATTCCCAACGATTCGTGTAAAATTATCGAAACTTATATTGTATGAGAGCAAGAATATTTAATTTAAAACGAAAAAGCCAGCCGGTCATCGAAGGGGCAGGAGTGAGGCTTCACAGAGCTTTCGGCTATCACGACGTTCCTGCATTTGACCCTTTTCTCATGCTCGATGATTTTCGATCTCATAACCCGGATGATTTCAGAAGAGGTTTCCCATGGCACCCGCACCGGGGCATTGAAACCATTACCTACGTGTTGAAAGGTGAAATTGAGCACCAGGACAGTATGGGCAACAAAGGTGTGATTTCTTCCGGTGATGTGCAATGGATGACAGCCGGCAGTGGCATCATTCATCAGGAAATGCCACAGGTAAAAGATGATGGGGTGTTGCTGGGTTTTCAGCTTTGGTCCAACCTGCCGGCTTCCCGTAAAATGATGAAACCACGGTATCAGGAGGTTAAAAGTGCTGAAATACCTGAAATATCTGATAAATCAGGTTGCAGGGTGCGGGTGGTTTGTGGCACTTATAACGGAACTACCGGGCCCGTAAAAGATATCATTACAGATCCTGTTTTTCTGGATGTAAGTATCCCCGCGCAAACAGAATTGATCATTCCTACAGATGCTGATCACAACGGTTTTTGTTATGTAATTGATGGCGAGGGTTATTTTTGTAAAAAAGATGCATCTCAGGAAATGTCAGAAAAACATTTTGCGGAGAATAAGGATATACTATTACTCTCAAAAGGCGAAGAGCTTGTCGTTCATACAAAAGTGAAAAACCTCCGTTTTTTGTTTTTGCTGGGGAAACCGCTTGGCGAGCCTGTCGCGTGGGGCGGGCCTATTGTGATGAACACCAACGAAGAACTTGATATTGCTTTTGAAGAATTCGAAAACGGGACTTTTATTAAATAGGCGCCCGGGTTTTGTAAAAGTAATTAAAAATTAAATTTATTTTTCCTCGATAATTTGGTAATCCGCCGCGGCGGATTCATCTCATTAAAACTATTGAAAACAATGAAATTCCTCGCGTTGCTCGGAATGACATTTCAATTTTGGTGGGTAAAGGAGGAGGGACGCAGCGGAGCGCCATGCGCTCCGCTGCGTCCCTCCTCCCAAATAACAGCCCATAATGTCATTCCAAATGCCCGCCTGACTGACGCCCGCCTGATCCGCCAATCTGGCGGGCAGGCAGTCGGGCAGGGAGTGAAACGAAATGAGGAATCTCTTTTAATTCATGAGAAAATACAATATTCTGAATGGCAAGCATATCAAACCGTATCGAACTCTTTATGATATTTATTTTGGGGTGGATGGTCACAAAATTTATCAAAATCGGTTAAAAGGCACCCATCCATGATGATAAAATGCCTAATTTTGATTTGCGAAAAAATGAAAATAATGAAAAACAAATTTGCCTTTCTTATTGCCTTTGTATTGCTTTCTGCGATATTGATGAGTACCGTTTTTAGTTCCTGTAAAACACAGGCAAAAAAGGATAACAAACCTGCTGCTGTGGCAACAAAATTCATGAGGCATCTTAGGTTATTTGAATTTGAAGAAGCCCGCAAAATAAGCACCGAATCTACCAGCAAAATGTTAGACATGTTTATTGTAATGCTCGAGCTGAGTAAAAAAAATGGTAAAGACGCCAGCCTGGAGAAAAAAGATGTGGATATTGAAGTGGTGAAAACGGCTATTGACGGAAAAAATGCAGTGGTTACCTATATAAATGAAGAAGGGCAGGAGCACCAGATTGAGCTGGTAAAAGTCAAAGGAAAATGGCTGGTAAACTTTAAAAAAGAAATGCCGGCTATAAGTCCGGGAAACAGAGGATAATAAAAATTTCGGGTAACATAAAGTGAGTTGGCAAACCAGCGGGACCTGCCTGTAACAGGCAAGTCTGAGAGAAGAATTAATCGATGTTTACGATATTGTTTTCGTGCTCAATGATAAGCAATGTCATGTCTATCAGCTGACCGATCGTTTCCACAGGATGTTTAACCACATATTTCCCGATCGTTTTCAGCTCAATATTCAGTGAATATTTCTTTTTGAAAATCTCTATAAGTTCCAGAAACATTAATGAGTCACCATCGATATCGCGGATAATATTCGTATTTTCATTCAGGGTAGCTATCTCTACTTCACATTCTTCGTTAAAAAAACTGTAAACAGTATCTTTAATTTCGTTCCGGGTATTTTCGTTAATCTTTGCCATCTGATTTTTTTTTGCAAAATTAATGATATTTTTTGATTACCAAAACAGCATTATGTCCTCCAAAGGCAAATGAGTTTGATAAAGCGCAGTTAACTTCTTGATTCCTTGAATGATTCGGTACATAATCCAGGTCAAGTTCGGGATCCGGCTCGTCCAGATTGATCGTTGGTGTGATTATTCCGTTATTTATAGTCTGGATCGTAATAATTAGTTCGATGGCTCCGGCAGCGCCAATTGTATGGCCGATCATTGATTTTGAAGATGAAATGGGAATCTTATAAGCTTGTTCACCAAAAACTTTTTTAATAGCCATGGTTTCGTACTTGTCATTAAGGGTGGTGGAGGTTCCGTGAGCATTGATGTAATCAATTTCTTCAGCAGAAACATTCGCATTTTTCAATGCAAGTGCTATCGCATGGGCAATACCTTCGCCGTCTTTCATCGGGGCCATGATGTTGTATGCTTCGCTCGAAGTGGCATAACCGGCTAATTCTGCATAAATTTTCGCACCACGGGCAAGCGCCGATTTTTCCGATTCCAGTATTAATATTCCTGCACCTTCTCCGATAACAAATCCATCACGGTCTTTGGAAAAAGGTTTGCTGGCTTTTTCGGGCTTATCGTTTTCAGTGGACAAGGCATAAAGGTTATTGAATCCATTGATTTCTTCCTTGTTGATGATAGAGTCGGCGCCGCCAACTATTACAATATCTGCAGATCCGTTATGGATCATGTCATAACCGAGGCCTATGGCATAAGCCGATGAAGCACAAGCCGAAGTAACCGTAAAATTTGGCCCTTGCAGTTTGTATTCCAGTGAGATCCAGGCTGACATCGCGTTGCTCATGCTTTTCAGGATCAGGTTCTGGTCTGTGGTTCCCTTTTCGGAAGAAGTGTTGGCCGTAGTTACAACTCCAAGTATTACACCGCAGCGGTCTTTATTTACAAGCTCGAAATTAATGCCGCTCTGTTTCACGGCTTCTTTTGAACAAACATAACACGCCTTGGTTATGCGGGTCATCTGATCGGCTGCTCTTTTTTTAATATATGCGGGCCACAGAGCCTCAAATTCAGGAGGTATCTCAGCTGCAATTTGTGTCTGGCAGGAAGAAGCATCAAACAACGTAATTTTTTTCACTCCGCTTTTCCCTGCGATGAGGTTTTCCCAATTGGTTTGCAGATCCAGCCCCAGCGAAGTGATCATGCTCATTCCTGAAACAACAACTCTTTCCATGTTATTTTTTATTAATTGTTCTTCGGGCAATCGTAAAAGGCCCGTTATCAGTATTCATATATTCTTTGGCGGCAAATTCAAGTATCTCTTGTTCACAAATGCCTTCCGACACATTTTGCATAGCTTTCTGAAAATAAATATCTATCAATTTATTTAAAACCGCATCATAAATGTCAGGTGAAATAGGATTTATGACAGAGGAATCTTCAGGCATTTCCTGGCTATAATTATAAAATCCTGCTTTTGTTTTAACTCCCAGGAGGTTTTTAACACAAAGTTCTTCCAGTTTATCCAGTAAAGCCTGATAAGGAGCTGCATTTTCCAGCGTGTAATTTTTAACCGATTGCAGCATTACATCATTTCCGACCTGATCGAAAAATTTAAAAACACCATCAGGAAAAAGATGTTCTTCAATAATTGCATCTATCTGACGATAAGATAAAACACCTTCAGTATGAATTTTGTATGCTTCGTTTTGTACTTCCAAAAATAGCCTGTTTAGCATAAATGCATTTTTTTCATCCTGCAACAGGTATCTTTTATCAATTAGTTTGCAAAACCCGGTGACTTCACTTAAAACTTTATCCGAAGTATTTTTTGTCCTGATGATTTCCACAATATTTTTAAGTTTCAGCGGATAAAAGAAATGCAACCCGATAAACCTGTCATCTATGCTGGCATCAGGGTTAAGCATAGACGGAATGAAGGAAGATGAATTGCTTGCGATAATGCATTTATCGTTTAAAACCGGAATGATATTTTTGAATAATTCCTTTTTCTTTTCACGGTTTTCCCAAATACATTCAATAACCAGATGGCATTTCTGTAAGTCCTCAATATTACTACTGAATATAATTGAATTTTGAACTTTTTGATACCGTTCTTCATCAATTAAGCCGCATCTGAGTTGCCGGTTCAACTTTTTAGTAAAAGATTGACGTTGAATTTCGACTTCTTCGTTATCAAGGCACACCCATACAATTTCAAAATCATATCCGGAAAGGAAACTGAAAATATCAGCACCCATTTTTCCCGAACCAATAATCCCGATCCTATGTATAGAGGTTAATGGACCCATTAATATTAACGACGCTTAATTATTAGGTTTACAAAACACAAAATTAACCAAGATTTATTGCTTCCACAGATTTTATTTCCGGGATGGCTTTAATCATAGCTGCTTCAACACCGTTTTTCAGGGTCATCAGGCTCATGGGGCAGCTGCGGCAGGCGCCGTGCAGTTCAACATTCACAACGTTGTCGTCGGTAAGTTCCACAAAACTGATACTTCCTCCGTCTGCTTCGAGGTAAGGCCTGATCTGGTCAATAACGTTTTGTACTTTTTGAATTAATTCTTCTTTTGTTGGCATATAATTTATTTTTTAGTTTGATTTATTTCTTTTTAATCATGTTTGCAGTCATCAATTATGACAATTGCATCCGTTGTCGTGTTTTTCCACATCAATAGTTTCTTTAAAAGCGCTCCATATGGAAAGCTGGCAACTGAGTTGTTCTGCAAGATGCACAAAAGCAAGAGCTTCAGGTGAAGTGCCTTTTACAGATATGGGTTCACCTTTATCGCACGAGTCACAAATACTCTGTACAATAGGTATCTGAGCTAACAATGGCGTTTTCATTTCTTTTGCCAGTCTGCTGCCGCCTTCCTTACCGAAAAGATAATATTTGTTTTCAGGCAACTCGGCAGGTGTGAAATACGACATGTTCTCAATCAGTCCAAGTACCGGCACATTGATGCCTTCCTGACGGAACATATTGATCGCCTTTCGTGCATCTGCCAGTGCGACTTCCTGTGGTGTGGTGACAATGGCTACTCCGGAAATCGGGAATGTTTGAACCAATGTCAGATGTATATCTCCGGTACCCGGAGGTGTGTCAATAATAAGGTAGTCGAGCGGCCCCCACTCAACATCGGTGAATAATTGTTTCAAAGCGTTGGAAGCCATAGGGCCGCGCCAGATAAGGGCTTTTTCAGGATCTACAAAAAATCCGATAGAAATAAGTTTAATGCCGTATTTTTCGACGGGCAATATTCTTGTTAATCCTTCTTTTTCAAATACTTCAGGGCGGTGATCAATCAGATTGAACATCAACGGAATTGATGGCCCATAAATATCCGCATCAACAAGCCCTACTTTGGCTCCTGTTTTTGCCAATGAAATAGCCAGATTTACCGCCACTGTTGATTTGCCAACGCCGCCCTTGCCGGAAGCGACAAGAACAATGTTCTTTACTTCGGGAAGAATATTTTCTTTCTTTGGTGGCTGGTTTGACCTGATTTTCGATCCAAGCTCCACATCAACATTGACTTCCTGGCCGACAAGGGTTTTTATTGCCTGGATGCAGTCGTTTTTTAATTTCTCTCTCAACGGACACGCCGGAGTTGTGAGTATTAATTTAAACTTCACACTGTTGTCGTTGATCACAATATCTTCAATCATACCCAAACTTACCAGGTCTTTATGTAAATCGGGGTCGATGACAGTTTTTAATGCATTGGTAATCTGTTCTTTAGTTATTGTCATTAATTCTTATTTAGATTTTGTAAAGATAGTGGTTTTTTCTTTATTAAAACCGATATCTCAAATATTTTTTTCAATTTTCCTTAAACTTATAAAATTTAACCTGATTCTGTATAATTTCTGCCTAAATCTTTTTTTATTTAAAGGCGTCATTCTAAGATACTAATTTTATAAAAAATCCCGATGACCACCTTTATAAACATATTGAAAATTAAAAAATCATCTACATCCGGAGGAAATTGCAGAAATAAAGAATATGATTATTTTGATGTTGGAAAAGAAAAAATGAATATATTTGCACCCACTGGAGAGATGGCCGAGTGGTCGAAGGCGCACGCCTGGAAAGTGTGTAATCGTCAAAAGCGGTTCATGGGTTCGAATCCCATTCTCTCCGCTGGTTTTTTTAAACGCTCGTTATCAAATCATCGTTTTTTCAATTATAGAGAAACTATGAGTACTAAATATCATTTTGGAATTTGGACCATTTTTGGACTATTCATGGTACTTGTATATATTGGACTCGGTTTCTATGTAATTTTTTTCCCAAACTTTAACAACGCTTTCAATATTCCTCCGGAATACAGCAGCTTAAAAGTTTTTTTTGGCATTTTTCTGATAGCGTATGGAATTATCCGATTCGTTCGTATTTTGCCTAAACTTAAAAAAAATCAAGACAATGAAGAAGAGTAATTCAATGATGGCAGCAATTCTGGCAGTAATTGCTTTAGTTTTTACCGGCTGCGGACAGTCCGGAAAAATTAACGAAACGCCTACAAGTGGCAACATAAAGATCAGTGTAGATGAATCGTACTCGCTGATTATGGATACTCAAATTTCTACCTTCGAAGCGATTTATAACTATGCTATAATAAATGCTGCTTATAAGAACGAGGTGGATTGTTTTATCGATTTGCTAAATGATTCGGCAAGGGTGATTGTTGTCAACCGTAACCTCACAGCCGCCGAAGAGCAAAAATTAAACAGCCAGCAAATTATCCCAAAGACAACCAAAGTAGCTTATGATGCCCTTGCCATTATTATCAACAAAGAAAATAAGGATACCATTTATACTTATGAGCAGATTCAAGATATTTTTAAAGGTAAAATAAGCAAATGGACAGAAATCAATCCTGCTTCAAAAAATGGGGAGGTCAATGTTGTTTTTGATAACAACAAGTCGGGAAACCCTCGGTATTTCAAAGAAAAATTTAAACTAAACAGCAAATTCCCCGATTACTGTTATGCGGTAAATTCAAACGAAGAAGTAATTAATTACGTTGAGAAAAACCTTGGCGCTATCGGGATAATTAGCGTAAACTGGATCAGCGATACGCAGGATACTGTTTCAGAAAAGTTTCTGAAACAGATCAAAATTGCAGCTGTTTCTGACGAAGGCAATATTGACGGGCCATTTTTAAAACCATACCAGGCATATATTGCTGATGGTTCTTACCCTTTTGTTCGTGATGTCAATATGATCAGCAGGGAGTATTTTAATGGTCTTGGCACAGGTTTTGTTTCCTTCGTCGCCGGCGAAAAGGGACAACGAATAATATTAAAATCAGGACTTGTTCCTGCCACTATGCCGATAAGGCTTGTACAAATCAAAAAAGACTAAAAGAAAATGGAGGATAAATCAATGAAAATTAAATCAAAAAAAATCATTTCAGTAATTTTTCTCATGGCCGTATTTTTTAGCGCAAATGTGCTTGCGCAACCATCTGATCCGGAAGTACTGAAAGCCAGGGCGTATACAAACAGTGAACAATTTGATTCAGCCAAAGAGGCTTTCGAAGCTTTGATGAAGAGCCAGCCAAATAACGGAGATGTGTATTTTTATTATGGCGAAAATTACCTGATAGAATATTTTTCCGATACTGTTTACACTTCAAAGATTATGGCAATGAACGAAGCGGAAAAATTATTCAAAAAAGCGATTGAAGTGGATTCGAATAATACAGCGGGTTATGTGGGTATGGGAAAGATCAGCCTGATGAGAAACGATGAAGCCTCGGCCGATAAATACTTTGCAAAAGCGCAGTCAAAATTTCCAAGTAAAACCAATAAAACTTCTGCCATTCAGCCCGATAAACAAGCACGTACGCTGGCTAAGATTGCTGAATCATACATTATTGTACAACGTAAAAAGAATGTAGCCAAAGCTTTGGAATTACTTGGAAAAGCCATAGAACTTGATCCTAAAAATTCTGAGATATATCTTATCTATGGAGATGCCCACCTGGAAAACAATGATGGTTCAAATGCTATTTCACAATATAAGATGGCTCAGGAACTGAATCCGAAATCCCCATCAGCAAAATTGCGTTTGGGAAACTTATGGATACGTGCACGAAACTATACAGAAGCTATTGACTATTATAAGGAGGCAATTGAAATTGATCCCAATTTTGCACCCGCTTACCTCGAACTTGGTGTATTGTATTCCAAAGCAAACCAATTAGAGCTTTCGATGCAGAACTTCAAAAAATACCTTGATATTTCGACAAATGTTACTGCTAAAATAAAATATGTGAATGTGCTTATCGAATCACAGAAATATAAGGATGCCATTGACCAGTTGAATCAAATTGCAAAGTCTGATACCAGCCGAAATGACCTAAACAGAGCTTTTGCATACTGTTATTACGAGACTGGGGATTACCCCAAAGCGTTGGAATACGTAAAAAAGTTTTTTAACAGGTCAGAACCTGAGAAAATTATAATTAGCGACTATATTTATTATGGTAAAATTCTTTCGAAAAACAAACAGGATTCCCTTGCTATAACCAAGTTTGAGATGGCTTTTAGTTTAGACTCCACTCAGTATGATGTATTATCAGAAATTGGCCAATGCTGTTCGAAATTAAAAATCTATGACAGCGCAGCATACCATTATGAGTTGAAAATTGCTCTTGGTATGGCAAATCTGGCTGATTATTACCGGCTTGGACTTGTTTATTATAACCTGAAGAACTGGGAAAAATCTGAAGAAGCCTATAAACATATTACTGATACCAAACCTGACTATATGAATGGAAAAGCCTATTACTGGAGAGGCCTTGTAAACTCTAATATAGATTCCACATCTGTAACATGGCAGGCAAAGCCATATTTTGAATCTTATGTTGATATGGTTAAAAATGATTCGGTAAAATATGCAAATGACCTGGTCACATGTTATGACTATTTAGCATCTTATTATTTTCTTGGTCCCCAAAAGGAAATTTGCAAGGCCAGAATGTATTGGAACAAAATTGTCATGCTGAAACCTGATAACGAAAGAGCACTGGACCTTCTTAAAGAAACAAAAGGCAAATGCCCTGATGAAAAATAATCACAATAATTGACTAGAAGGTCTTACAAAAATTAATGTAAGACCTTTTTTTACCGTTTACTTGATGGGGTTCACCGGAAACTGATTAGTCGGTTTATTACCAAAATAAAAACATAATTTTGTTGTTAATAAAAATATTTTTGGTTCCTCCTATTTAAAAAAAGAAAGCTATATTTGTACCTCGAAAAAAAAATAAACGTAAATAAATTAATTTAAAAATTAAAAATTTAAAACAATGAGTAAGAAAAATGTTCAAGGTGGTCAGTCACTGAAAGATGCCTTACAATCAGCTTTTGCATCCGGTGCAATTCTGGTAGCGTTAATTGTATCAGTTCTTGTATACAAATTTGTAATGGGTAGCCCAGCCAATTTCCAGGGCGGAAATCCTGAAGGATCACCGCTGCCGGGGAACTTTTTAGCTATGATTTACAAAGGCGGTTTTATTGTTCCTATATTAATGACAACAGTACTGATGGTACTTATTTTTACTATCGAAAGATTTGTCATGTTGAGAAAAGCAAGAGGCAAAGGCCGTATCAATACATTTGTAAAAAGTGTTCAGGCTCATCTTGCTGCTAATAAAATTGATGAAGCTCTCGCTGATTGTGACAGACAAAAAGGTTCTGTGGCTAATGTGATGAAAGCAGGATTAACTAAGTATAAAGAATTAAAATCTGACACAGTTCTCGAAAAAGATCAGAAAGTTCTGGCTTTGCAAAAAGACATGGAAGAATCCACAGCACTTGAATTACCTATGTTAAACAAAAACCTGGTAATTTTATCCACGTTGGCTTCTATCTGCGTACTTATCGGTCTTATCGGTACGGTACTTGGTATGATCCGTGCTTTTTCAGCTTTGGCTTCAGCCGGTTCACCGGATGCTTTAGCTCTTGCAACAGGTATTTCAGAAGCGCTTATCAATACTGCTTTTGGTATTACAGGTTCATGCTTTGCTATTGTATTCTATAACTTTTTTTCAAGTAAAATCGACAACCTCACATTTAAAATTGATGAAGCCGGCTTCAGCCTGGTTCAGACATTTGCAGCAACAACAAAATAATTAGTAAGAATTTAAAAGCAAAATTTTTTGTATCATGGCAAAAATTAAACTAAAGAGAGCTCAACCCCACGTCGATATGACGCCGATGGTTGATTTATTCTCATTGCTTTTGACATTCTTTATGCTTACCGCATCGTTCAGGCCTCAGGAAGCCAAAGTCATTGATTCTCCTGCGTCGGTTTCAGATAAAACCACACCAGATAAAGATGTTATTTCGGTGCTGGTTTCAAAAGACGACAAAGTTTTTTTCAATATGGACAACGGAAAGGATACATCGGCCCATTTTAGGAATCAGTTAATTACTAAGATCAGCGATATATACCGCCTGTCACTTAATGAAAAAGAGATCAAAGCTTTTGGACAAGGCTCCTCATTTGGAATGCCTTTAAAGAACCTCAAGGCTTATTTAAATGAAGAGGATGCTGGTAAAAAAGAAGCAATGCAAGTCGGAATCCCAATGGATACGGTCGGCACACAATATCCCGAACTCGAGATTTGGGTGGCCTATGCCCGTGAACTTAACCCTACTGCCGAAGTTGCGATAAACGGTGACGCAGAGGCGAACTATAAAACTGTTAAGAAAGTGATGGATGTGATGCAGAGTAAAAATGTGAACAAATTCAACCTTGTTACCAACCTGCAGAAAGAAGAAGCTACCCTCGACGATCTTAAATAATAAATATAGTGTTTAACGATAATAATATTTAAACAACATGGCTGAAATTATAGAAGGTTCTGGTTCTGGTAAAAAGCAAGGCGGAAGGCGAGTGCCGAAAAAAATGGGTGCCCATATCGACATGACGCCCATGGTGGACTTAATGTGTCTGCTTATCACTTTCTTCATGCTAACTACCGCCTTCAGCAAACCAAAAGTGATGGAAATCACCATGCCTGAAAAAACAGATAAGGAAGATATAACAGAGCAACCCAAAGTGGCTGCTGATAGAACTTATTCAATTTTGCTCTCCGGTGATGACAAGGTTTATTGGTACTGGCATAAAGATGTTCCTGAAGGACAAGCAGTCCCGGCAACTTTAAATAAAACCGATTTTAGTAAAGATGGTCTCAGGAAGATATTGCTGAGGAAAAACGAAAAAGTATTTACTGAAATCTACGAGTTGAAAGAAAAAGTTAAAAAAGGCGAATTAGTCATGATAAATGACTCATTAAATGCCCAAATAAAGAGGATCAAGAAATCAGACAAGAAAGCGCCTATCATACTTATCAAAGCAGATGAAAAAACCAAGTATAAGAGCATTGTAAGTGTGGTAGACGAGATGGCTATATGCAATATTGCGAATTATGCTATTGTTGATATTACACCTGAAGAGGTGGCCTTGATTGAAAAAGCTCCTAAATAAGAAAATTTAAAATGTTAATATTATGGCAGAAAATTTTGATATTAATACTGCTAAAAACCTCGACGAGATAGTTTTCCAGAAAAGGAATAAAGAGTACGGTGCTTATTATCTAAGGAAAGCGTACAAGAAATTTATGACCCGCTCAGTGATTATTTCTATAGCAGTTTTGTTACTTGCCGTGCTTGTACCATTCTTTATATTTAAGCAGACATATTCAGCCAATCAGGAACAGGAAGTTGCTGTTGACCTGATGAATATGAATGCCCCTAAGGATGAAAATGCACCGCCTCCTCCGCCTCCTCCCCCAGAAGCTACTGTTGAACAGAAAGCTAAATTTACAGCGCCAATAGTTGTTACGGATACAACCGAAACCACAGAAATTAACCAGGATGACCTGAACCGTACTACTACCAACGTAGTGGCAGAGGAAGAAGTTGTGGTTGAAGAGGATAATTCCAACAAAGTTATCGAAGAAGTTGTTGAGACGCCTATTTTTACCGTTGTTGAAGAAATGCCTTCGTTCCCCGGTGGTGATGAATCCCGTATCAAGTTCCTTACAGAAAATATCAAATATCCGCAGATGGCAAAAGAAAGCGGAATACAGGGAACTGTTTATGTAACCTTCGTTGTTGATGAAAAAGGAAAAGTTGCCGATGTTCGCGTATTAAGAGGTATCGGTGGCGGCTGCGACGAAGAAGCTATCCGCGTGGTGAAACTCATGCCTCCATGGAATGCCGGAAAACAATCAGGCAAGCCGGTAAGGGTACAGTTCAACATGCCTATACGATTTACATTAAATTAATTTTATTTATTCATACAAAAAGCCGCTTCAACAGAAGTGGCTTTTTTTGTGCCCTGAATTTATTTTTGTAACTTTGATAAAAAAATCAATGAAACTTCGCTTCCTGTTATTTTTTTTAACTATTCTGATAGCTGTTGGTTCTTGCAAAAAGGATGAGCCAATTGAGACAAACAAATTCGGAAAAATATCTTTTCAGTTTGCGCACCATGTTAACGGGCTTGCACTGGTTACAGATACCAGCATATATGTAAATTCTGCCGGCAATGAATATCTGGTGAATGAAGTGCAGTATTTTATTTCTGATGTGATGTTGCATAACAATGATGGAAGTGAAGTCCTGATAAATCAGGACGGTGGTATTCATTATATTGATACGGATATTCCTTCAACTTTTGCATGGACTGTTTCTTCTGATATCCCTGTTGGAAATTATTCCTCAGTTTCTTTTACTTTCGGGATAAACGAGGTTAAAAATCAGTCGAATATGTTCCCGAACCCTCCGGAACGAGACATGTTCTGGCCGGAATTTCTGGGCGGGGGATATCATTATATGAAATTGAACGGTAAATGGTTAGATACGAACAGCCAGATCACACCTTTTAATTTTCATTTGGGAATTGGTCAGATCTATGCTCATGATGTTATTAATATCGATTCTATTACCGGTTTTGTGCAGAACTATTTTACTGTTACTATTCCGAATTCATCTTTTACTATTTCGGAAAATCAGACAACCAGCGTGGAGCTGATCATGAATATTGAAAGCTGGTTTGAGACTCCCCATGTATGGGATTTTAATGATTGGGGCGGAAGTATTATGCAAAATCAGGCTGCAATGCAAACGGCAAAAGAAAATGGCGCGGATGTCTTTACACTGGGTACTGTTCAATAAATCCATCCTGATATGTTAAAAGTTAGAAATATTTTTTTTCTTTTACTACTTATTCTTCCGGGGGTTTTTTTTTCGTGCAAAAAAGAGGTGCCCATTCAGCAAATATATATCACCGATACTACCGGATACAATCCGACACCCTATTCAATTACTGTTCCCTGGTATTTCCCGACAATCCTGAACATTCCGGCTGACAACCCGCTTACAGTTGAGGGTGTTTACCTCGGAAGATGCCTGTTTTATGATCAGCGTTTTTCAGGGTACCAGGCGGCCGATTCACAAATGAGTTGTTCCAGTTGCCATTGGCAGTCAAAAGCCTTTGAATGCGGCATCGACGGGCCTTTTGCAGGAGGGCATCCTATTGGTATTGGCGGAAATTTCACACCGCATTACATGTTGCCGCTCTTTAACCTTGTATGGCAAAATAACGGATACCTCTGGAGCGGGCTGATACATCCGGATAATCCTACAACTTCAAAACGAAGACTTGAAGACCTTGTTTGGATGGGGGTGTATGCCAAACACGAAATGTACAGCGATTCAAACAGGGCAAAAGCTGCCATTCAGAATATACCCGGTTATAAACTGCTTTTTAAAAAGGCTTTCGGAACTGAGAACATCACTTTTGAGCTGATGGCAAAAGCTATTGGCCAGTTTGTCCGAAGTATTGTGTCATGCAATTCGAAATTTGATCAGTATTTGCTTGGCCAAACTTCATTGGCACCTTCTGAATCAAGCGGGTTTGTGCTTTTTGTTACCGAAACCGGAGCCGATTGTTTTCATTGCCACGGAGGTGATGGCAACCCACTGTTTTCGACGTACCTGTATTATAACAACGGCAAGGATACCGTATTTTCAGATCCGATGGATCGTTATGGTATTACCGGCGATCCAATGGACATAGGGGCTTACAAAGCGCCTACTTTAAGAAATTGCGAACTCACCGGGCCTTATATGCATGACGGCCGTTTTACAACGCTTGACCAGGTAATTGATTTTTACAGCGAAGGTGTCGTCTGGTCACCTTCTATAAGCCCGCTGATGCATAAAGTGAATGATGGCGGCGCACAACTCACACCGCAGCAAAAAGCCGATCTTAAAGCGTTCCTGCTCACGCTGACGGACCAGACATTACTGTCGAACCCGGAATATGGGCCTCCCTCCGAGTTTCCATGATAATACTTATTAGTGTAGTTTTGAAAACAATTACAGTTTGCCCGAGATTATTTGTGTGAAGTTACTTTGATATTTATATGTCAAAAGACATATTCATGAATATATTTCATAACGAGCAAAAAATTTCGTATTTTTGAAGTAAGAATTTTTATTATGAAAAGAATTATTGTTGTACTACTTACCGTTTTAGGCATACACCTGAGTTCGTTTTGCCAGTGGCAGCAAACTGGTTCAGTTGACAGCTTCGCTATTAAAACCCTTACTAAATACGGTAATATTATTTTTGCCGGTACAGACGGTGCCGGTATCTATTCAAGTTCCAACGAAGGTAATTCATGGGTATTGAAAGATTCGGGTTTAACAAACCTGAGAATTAATGCGATTGCACCTGATACCAGCGGAACCCTATATGCCGGGTCGAAAAGTTTATGGTTATTTACATCGGTTGATACCGGAAATACATGGATACCTCATAATGTAGGCGGGACAGGAAACAGTATTTCCTCTATTGCAGTTATGGGTTCTTATATCTTTGCCGGCGAAGCCGGCGACGGTGTTTTTTTATCGACAAATTCTGGTGCAAGCTGGGCTGAAAAAGGATTGTGTTGCGCTTCCGTTTTGTCGCTTTGTACTGATTCTGGCGGATATGTTTATGCCGGAACCAATGCCGGTGGTGTTTACCGTTCTGTCGCTCCTTTTACGACCTGGACAATGATGAACAATGGCTTGCCGGGCACTCCTCCTCAGATTCGTGCTTTGATTGCCTGCGGCTCTATAATTGTGGCCGGAACATATGGCAGTGGCATTTTTATTTCTGAAGATAATGGTTTAACGTGGTCTGCTGCAAATAACGGCCTTGAAGATCTTAATGTGATTTCGCTGGCAGCTGACGGACAAAAGCTATTTGCCGGAACTGAAAGCGGAGGTGTATTTGTTTCAGCCAATCAGGGATTGAACTGGGTTCAGTCAAATGAAGGCCTTAGCCTCTTTAATGTGACAGCTTTGACTGCATTCAACAATAATTTGTATGCCGGATTATCAAATGGCGAGGTATGGAAACGACCTTTATCAGAATTAACTGATATTAATGAAGTAATGAATAGCATTGATTTTGAGATATATCCAAACCCAGTTGCAGATAAACTTTTTATTGAAATAAATGATTTTGAAAATACCGCCATTGGCATCTATTCAATCAATGGTAAACTTATAAGCCGCTTAAAACCTAAGGGCCGTATAACTGTTGCAGAGATCAAAGATTATCCAGGCGGTATATATTTTATACAAGTTCAAAGGATCAATCAAATCCAAACGGTGAAATTTATAAAATTCTAATTTTCAAATCACATCATTAACCATTAAAAAAACAGTCATGAAAAAGTATTTGTTTATTGTAGCATGTTTCCTGCCTTTGCTCTGGAGTTGCAACGGTACCGGTAAAGACGGCGAGGAAAAACTTGATCCTAAAGATCAGCAGATAAAAGACCTGCAGGCACAAATAGCAGAGAAAGATTCTAATGTCAATGACATGTTCAGTTTTATCAACGATGTTGAAGACAATCTGAATACCATTGAAGCCAGCCAGATGAAAATATCGGAATCTAAAAAAGGTAATAATGAAGTGCAACAGGATGTGAAAGAAAGCATCATGGAGCATATCACAAACATTAATACCCTGCTTGAAAAAAACAAAGAATTGATCAAAAATCTTGAAGGTGCCCTGCGTAAATCAAATATGAAGGTTGATGCGCTGCAGAAAACCATAGAGCTTCTCAACCAGAAGATGACAGAAAAGGATGCTGAAATAGCGGACCTTAAAGTTCAGCTTGAAAAACTGAATTTTACAGTAACGGAGCTAAACACAAAAATTGAGGACCTTACCGGTCAGAATACGGAAAAAGCCCAATTGATAGATCAACAGACCGTGGAGCTGAATACAGCTTATTATGTGGTTGGTATTAGAAAAGACCTAAAAACCAAAGGCGTTATTATTGGGGATAAGCTTTCTCAAAAGATAAACCCGGATAATTTTGTAAAGATTGACATCAGGTACACCACGGAAATAAAGCTGAATGTCAAGCGGGCC
>Ga0079306_1000057_pt1 | contig 164258 bp, 133 predicted proteins | sample Methanotroph_Enr_FD_79181 | JGI IMG/M metagenome (GOLD analysis project Ga0079306, IMG submission 79181) | Enriched soil microbial communities from Old Woman Creek wetland in Ohio, USA - Methanotroph_Enrichment_5 | ecosystem: Environmental > Terrestrial > Soil > Wetlands | place: USA: Ohio... | reverse complement strand
GCAGTCGCCTGAGAAAGTAAATCCTGCAACCCATGCAGCGTATGCCGTATTGATGGCAGCCTGTGAAGTACATCCCGTAAGGCTAACAGGAGCAGGACAATTAACAACAAGATCAGCAGGTTCAGCTACATTGAATGTAGAGGTACAGGATTGAGTGCCGCAGTCACCCGTTGCAGTGAATGTAAACGAAATCGAAGCTCCGTTACAGTGTGCATTGGCCGGTAAGGCCGGTACACTTGCAATATTGCTCGTGGCGTTGCAGTCACCTGAGAATGTGAATCCGGCAACCCATGCAGCATAAGCCGTATTAATTGCAGCCTGTGAAGTACATCCTGTAAGACTAACAGGGGCTGGACAATTAACAACAAGATCAGCAGGTTCAGCTACATTGAATGTTGAGGTACAGGATTGAGTGCCGCAGTCACCCGTTGCAGTGATAGTAAACGAAAGCGAAGCTCCGTTACAGTGTGCATTGGCGGGTAAGGCCGGTACACTAGCAATATTGCTCGTGGCGTTGCAGTCGCCTGAGAAAGTAAATCCGGCAACCCATGCAGCATATGCCGTATTAATTGCAGCCTGTGAAGTACATCCTGTCAGGTTAACAGGGGCTGGGCAATTAACAACAAGATCAGCAGGCTCTGCAACATTAAATGTTGAAGTACAGGATTGTGTTCCGCAATCACCCGTTGCAATTAACGTAAACGAAAGCGAAGCTCCGTTACAGTGTGCATTGGCCGGTAAGGCCGGTACGCTTGCAATATTGCTCGTTGCGTTGCAGTCACCTGAGAAGGTGAATCCGGCAACCCATGCAGCATAAGCCGTATTGATAGCTGCCTGTGAAGTACATCCTGTCAGATTAACAGGGGCTGGGCAATTGACAACAAGATCAGCAGGTTCAGCTACATTGAATGTAGAGGTACATGTATCGGAGTCGCAATCTCCTGTTGCAATATAGGTAAATGAAAGTGAAGCTCCGTTACAGTGTGCATTGGCTGGTAAAGCCGGTACACTTGCAATATTGCTCGTGGCGTTGCAATCACCTGAGAATGTAAATCCGGCAACCCATGCAGCATACGCCGTATTAATTGCAGCCTGTGAAGTACATCCTGTGAGATTAACGGGAGCTGGGCAATTAACAACAAGATCCGCAGGTTCAGCTACATTGAATGTAGAGGTACATGTGTCGGAATCGCAATCTCCTGTTGCAATATAGGTAAATGAGAGTGAAGCTCCGTTACAGTGTGCATTGGCGGGTAAGGCTGGTACACTTGCAATATTGCTCGTGGCGTTGCAGTCGCCTGAGAAAGTAAATCCGGCAACCCATGCAGCGTAAGCCGTATTAATTGCAGCCTGTGAAGTACATCCTGTCAGATTAACAGGAGCAGGGCAATTAACAACAAGAGCAGCGGGCTGAGCAACCGTAAACGAACTTGAGCAAGTATCAGTTTTGCCACAAGAATCCATCACAATATATGTAAAATTCAGTGTTCCGCCGGTGCACGCAAAATTTCCCGGCAATGCTGGGATATTCGCGATATTGTCGGTAACAGGCAATATTCCTCCTGTATAATCAAATGCGTCTCTCCAGGTATTGTATGCCGTGGTAACAGCGGCCTGTGAAGTACATGCGGTCAGGTTTACCGGTGCCGGGCAAGTTGCTAAAAGATCGTCCAGATCAAGGTTAACCTGATAAGGAGCTCCTGGAAAGTCTTTTAATTGGGCGGTGATTGACTGTGAAGTTTTTGTTCGCACAAATACAGTGCTAATTATGATACATGGATTCAGCGCGATGTTGAACATGTGTGACAGGTTAATGGCACCTTCAGCATATTGATTTATAAGATACTGAGGCTGTCCGAATGGCATCCATGGTGCAACTTGCACTTCCAGATTACTGGTGATAAAAACCTCACCGGTATCCGGCGTTATTTCTAAATAACCAAATCCACCGGGAACTACTGACCATCGGTGTAAAATTACAAATGCGTCTGATCCTCCCTGTTCAAATTGGATAGTTACTAGTATATCTCCTACTGTTCTTCCGCTATCCTGGCCTAATGAAAGAAATCCTCCGCTCGTAGTTCCTGTCATATATAACGGTTGCTGTAAGAATTCAAAATCAATATATGCATCGCCATTATTCACCTGGCGGTCCGCAGCAAAAACGCACCAGAGATCAACAGCATCAGCTCCAAGTTTTGGATCTCCCCAGGAAAACTGAACAGTAGCATTATTGATCTCATTTTTATTAGGAACAGAACCTGGTCCCCAGGTATAGTAGTTTGGGTTGTCATCAACCTTTGTTGCAGTAGTAAAAATCGTCATGTCTGTACCCTGCATCCATCCATCGTTCCAGTGGAAGGCCATAGGGTAATTCAGGTCAAATGGGTCCGGAGTTGACATATTAAATATTGTACCACCGGGACCGACATAAGCAGTGTCTGAAAACCAATCGCCGACACTATCATAAATGCTAAATAGTTCGTAATTGGCTAGAGCGTCGCCGTCAACACCAAAACCACCGGGAGGATAAGTCACAGGGGCAACCCCCTGAATGGAGGTCTGGCCATTGACAGGTTGAGTAGAAAACAAAAATGCAGCAAAAATCAGGCATAATACGCTTGCCGCCTTAATTGCTGCATGGCTTTTTGTGAAAAACATCTTCCTCTTTTCACAACACGTACACTCTTTGTTTTTCATAAAGGTAAATTTTATTAATACATAATGCGTTAAGGATCATTTACATGCCCTGTAAATATTAATTCTTTATTATTGTCAAAGCCCTTTCCTTTGACGTGGCGAAAATTAATCTGGATTGTCTGTTTCATAGTTTTTGATTTTGTTAATAATTACGTTGATATTGTTATGTAAAGTTAATATATTGAAAATGTTGATTCTATAAGGGTTTTACTAAAAAAAAACTTAAGTATCTTACTAAAAAAAGGCTTGACTATCACTAAAAATTTGTAAGGTTCGTTTAATAACTTTACTATAATCTTTAAATAGTTAACAGCTCTTTAAAAAAATTATAACAACTCAATCTGGAATCTGGCTGCTAAAGTCAATCCATAAATGGTATACTTCGTTTAAATTTCAATGGTAATTTATAAACAGCTTCATATATATAAAACTGTTTAAGATTCCTGTTTGGAGGCTTATTAGCTTTATCAGGACAAAAAAAAAGCTGCAAACTGCAGCCTTTTAATTTTGGGGTTATATCTTTTATCGTTTAAAGGTGTTGAAAAGATTTGTCAAACCAGTTGCAACATTGGTTGCAGTTGCCGAAGTGCTTGATACCGTTGATGAGATGCCGCTCAATCCTGTGATGCCCAGCAATGAATTAACCGTAGCCATTGAGTTAGCAGGGGTAACCAACCCGGTTGAACCTGTGACCAGGCCTGCAGCAAATGCTGATTTATAACCGGCAACACTTTGATTATTTTTCAGCGCTGCAACATAAGTACCTAGCTCAACAATGCTTCCAATAGTAGAGGCGCTCCCCATATTCACTTTTCCCGTTGATTTGTATTGAGAATACAACGTTGACAGGGCTTTCCCGGCACCTGTTCCTGCTGCAGTTGCCGCAGGGTTGCTGCTTGTAATATTGGAAACCGTGGTGCATGAAGCAATGAAAATTGCCACTACTAATAAAGTTATTAAACCGATTCTTTTCATTATGATTTATGTTTTTTAAAGATTATTAAGCTTAAACAATTATTTATTATCAATCTTTTTTTAAGAAATGGAATGACGTGTATTTTAACAAAGGTATAATATTATTTCTCACCTATTACCAGCATCTCAAAATCTTCTGTAGTTAATATGTCATTTCTTGAAAAGGCTCCGAGTTTTGCACCAAATATATCTACCTTTTTATACCCGAGAGATTTTAGCAGCCAGGTTATTTCACTCGGAACATAATACCGTTCATTACATTCAAGCGTTTTCTTATTACCGGAATCATCTTCGACTTCAGTGATATTTTTGTCTCTGAATGTCATTAAGTCAAAAGTATTGCTTCGGTATGTTGCGTTGCCTTTCACTGCTGATGCGGCACAAAATTCTTGTACAGAATGATACAAAGGAAAAAGCCCGTTTAAGGTAGTAAATATGAACGTTCCAGGACTTTTTAGCGATTTGGTGACATTTTTTAATATCTCAAAATTCATTTCATCGGTTTCCATCAGAGGGAATCCGCCTTCACATAGCATTATGGCAGCATCATATTCATTTTCAAAAGGGAGATCCCTTGCATCCTGCTTCTGAAAATCAATAAGTAATTTATCAGTTGCGGCTTTTTCCTTTGCCCTGGCAAGTTGCGATTCAGACAGGTCAATTCCGGTGACAAGGTATCCCCGTTTTGATAATTCAATGGAATGCCGCCCGGTTCCGCACCCGACATCTAGTATTTTCAATGATTTATTAAAATGGAGCTCACTTTCAATAAAATCGCATTCGCCTTTAGTCCCTTGCGTAAAACACTCGTTATCGTATTTTTGTGCATAGTTTTCAAAAAGCGCTTCATACCATTGTTTCATAATTTCATTTTTTATCATTATTGACCGACAAATACTTATTATTACAATGCCACGAAGACACTTAGGCACTAAGTTGCACTAAATCAAAACATAAAATTATGAAAACTTTGTGTCTTTGTGCCTTGGTGGCTAAAATATAGAACAACCTCATTTAAAATGATATATCATGTACACCTTATTTATTAGTAGTTCAAAGCATTTATATAATTTTTAGTCGGACAGTAATGATTTTTTATACATATATTAGCGGTACAAAATTAAAAATAAACAGCAGAATAAAATGAAAACAACCCGACTAATAATGCTGGCCTTAATAGCAGTAATTTTTTTTATGTCCTGTGAAGGGCCGAAATCTTTTTCTGTAACTGTTATCGATCACGTTTCCAAAAAGCCCATTGACAGCGTACTGGTTAATGTAAAGGTTATGGCTGGTAAACAGGAAAAAAGTGCGTATAATTTGCAGGGTTACACCGACTCATCGGGGACGTTTGTCAGGGAAGAAATGATTGGTTATGGCCTCAGTCTGAAGCGCTGGGATTTTTACATGGATTATGATAAGAAGGGTTATATTCATAAATCAGAAAAAAATCATACCGAAGGCCTGGTGGAGTTAGAGCGATAACTTTAGCTGAATCTGAAGTTTATTTCAACAAAACAAGAAACATTTCATTGCAATTTGTAATTTTACGTTTCACAACTGACTTATGCTGCCTAAACTACACGAATTAGAACTGTCGCTGGATGGAACGTTGCATACTGATGAAGCAGATTTAACCATTTATTCCACGGATGCCTCCCTCTATTTCGACCGTCCGCTTGCAGTTTCAATTCCTGAAAATGAAAGAGACCTTGAAAAGCTGGTCGCTTTTGCTTCTGCAAACAACATCCCGCTTACACCGCGTGCCGCAGGCACTTCGCTGGCAGGGCAGGCCACAGGAAGCGGCATCATTGTAGATATTTCAAAACATTTCAGAACTATTATTGAAGTGAATCCCGGCGAACGATGGGTTCGTGTTCAGCCGGGCGTGGTCCGTGACGAGCTGAACAAGTTTCTGGAACCGTTGGGACTGATGTTCTGCCCTGAAACTTCCACCTCGAACCGTTGCATGATAGGAGGGATGATTGGTAATAATTCGTGCGGTGAACATTCCCTCATCTATGGCAGTACCCGTGATCATCTGATATCTGTGAAATGCATTCTGAGCGACGGGAGCAAAACCGAATTCGGCCCGATGAAAAACGCTGAATTTATTGAAAAATGCAACGAAAATTTGTTGGAGAGCAGCATCTTGCGGAAATTTAAAGAAATGCTTTCCAATCCTGATATTGCAAACGAAATACGGTCAAATTATCCTGAGGCAGTTATAAAAAGGCGTAACTCAGGTTATGCGCTGGATGTGTTGCTTGATACCGAAATATTCAATAAAGATAGTATCGAAGTCTTTAATCCGGCAAAGCTGATCTGTGGCTCGGAAGGCACACTGGCGTTCATCACAGAGGCAAAGCTTAACCTCATTCCGGTGCCGAAACAGAAATCTGTATTGGTCTGCGCGCATTTTGAAACACTGGAACAATCGCTCGAAGCAAACCTCGTGGCGCTGAAACATCAGCCTACGGCTGTCGAACTCATTGATAAAACAATTATTTCGCTGACCAAAGGCAACCTGAGCCAGCAACAAAACCGTTTTTTTATTCAGGGTGAGCCGGGGGCCATAATAATTATTGAGCTTGCCGGTGAAGATGAAAAAATAGTCCGGCAAAAAGCGGATCAACTGATTGCTGACCTAAAAGCCAAAGAGCTGGGATTTTATTTTCCGGTTATCACAGGAAAGGACATGGCAAAAGTCCGCAACCTTCGTAAGGCCGGGCTGGGCGTGTTAACCAGCATCACATCCGACCTGAAACCTCACAGTTTTGTCGAAGATACCGCCGTTGCTCCTGATAAACTTCCGGCATACATCGCGGAATTCAGCGCTATGCTTGACAAATATGGTGTAAGCTGCGCATTCTACGGCCATATTTCGACCGGTGAACTGCATTTTAAACCCATGCTGAACCTCAGGACCGACAATGGTGTTGATTTGCTGAAGAAGATTACCAATGAAACAGCCTTGCTGGTGAAAAAATACCGTGGCTCGCTGAGCGGCGAACATGGCGACGGGCGGATGAGGGCGGAATTTATTCCCCTGGTTTTGGGTGAGCGCATTTATAACTGCCTTGCAGAAATAAAAAATGTATTTGATCCTAAACATATATTTAACTGCGGAAAAATTATTGCTGCGCCATGCATAGCCGATGACCTTCGTGAGCAACGGCTGGTCGATGAACCGCAGATAACCACACTTTTTGATTTTTCACCTACCAACGGATTGTTGCATGCAATCGGGCGCTGCAACGGCTCGGCCGATTGTCGTAAAAGCCACGTTATTGGCGGGCTGATGTGCCCTTCGTACATGGCAACCCTTGATGAAAGCGCCACCACACGTGCCCGTGCCAACCTGATGCGCGAAATGCTGGCTGATAAAAAAAATAAAAATCCGTTCTGCAACAACGATATTTATGACATTCTTGATCTTTGCCTGATGTGCAAAGGCTGCAAAATTGAATGTCCCTCGGGAATAGATATGGCACGATATAAAACCGAGTTTTTGCAGCATTATTATGATGCGCACCATGTCCCGGTGCGTTCATGGCTTATCGCGAATTTCACGTTAATTAACCGAGCCGGAGCTTTATTTCCCTCCGTATTTAATTTTTTTGCAAAAAACAGTTTTTTTTCCGCACTAATAAAAAAAATAATTGGTTTTGCCCAACAGCGAAATATTCCCTCGCTTGGTAAAACAACCTTGAAAAAATGGGCGGGGAAAAACCTTGCTGAAAATAATGGAAGCGGAAAAACAGTTTATTTCTTTGCGGATGAGTTTACAAATTTTAACGATGTGGAGATAGGGAAGAAAGTCATAAAATTGCTGGTAAAACTTGGGTGTCGGGTAGCATTAGCGCCCATCAGCGAAAGCGGAAGGACTTTTTTCTCGAAAGGCTTGTTGCGGAAAGCAAAGAAAATTGCAGCACATAATATCATGGAGCTAAAAGATATTATTTCACCCGATTCCCCGCTGTTGGGTCTTGAACCCTCAGCAATATTGAGTTTCCGTGATGAATATCCGGATATTGTTGATGCAACATTGCGTAAGGATGCAGAAAAAATTGCCGGAAATGCCCTGACCATTGAAGAATTTATTGTGAATGAGCTCAATAAAGGCAACATAAACAAAGAATTATTTACCAAAGAACCACTAAAGATCAAACTACACGGTCATTGCCATCAGAAAGCGTTGTCATCAGTTTTACCAACCATGCAGATGCTTCAGATTCCTGAAAATTATACGGTTGAAGAAATCCCGGGTGGTTGTTGTGGTATGGCAGGAGGTTTTGGATATGAAAAAGAACATTTCGAAATTTCTATGAAAATAGGAGCGCTGTCTTTATTTCCTGCGGTTGACAATGCCGAAGACGGAACTGTCATTGCAGCGCCTGGAACCAGTTGCCGTCAGCAGATAAAAGATGGCACCGGGAGGATAGCGCTTCACCCGGTTGAAGTGCTGTTCAATGCCTTAGAGGTTGTTTAAATTTTATTAGAATAGGAAATTGATGTTTTATTTAAATTTGCTATAGCCTGAAAATCAATTTGTTTGCCCTGAACCCTAAAGGGAACAAATTGATTTTCAACACTCCATTTAGGGAAGGGGCAAATGTTGAAAATCAAGCTGTTAAATTTTAATAAAATTTTTTAAACAACCTCTTAGCCTAAAACATAAAAGCTGATTTTGCTCACCAAAAAATGGTTTATTTTCTTAATCCGTAAACGGTTCTGAAATGAAAACCGTACACCGAAAATGTCATGGCATCCACAAATGATCCCGGATGCTTGAACAGTGTCCAGATAATGAATTTCCAGTATTCGCCTCTGCCTTTATTTACAATACCAATAATAATTATGGCTTTGAGGAACGCTATAATATCTGTAAACTCAATCCTCTTTTTCGCAACATGCGGTTGATTGTAATTTATGATAAACTGACGTATTCTTTGGTAGTAAGGCTTCGCTTTGTAAATGCTTTGAATTATTTTTTTATACCCCTTCATAAGCTCATTATAGTTCATTTTTGGGGAAAAGTTCATGGTTGAGTCGGTGTTACTTCCGGTTGTTTCTGTGGTAAGCCTGTGTTCCATTTCAAGCCGGTCGTAGAGTTTGGTGTTTTTTGGAGCATTCAGAAGCCCTACCATGGCTGAAACAATTCCACTTTGCTGAATGAAATCGGTCTGCCGTTGAAAGACGCTCGAAGTATCATCATCGAACCCGACGATAAAACCTGCAGAAACCTGAAGGCCTGCCTGCTGTATGGTTTTTACGCTTTGGAGCAGGTCCCTGTTATTATTTTGTACTTTGTTACATCCCTGAAGTGAAACCTCCTCAGGAGTTTCGATACCGATGAAGGTTGAACTGAACCCGGCGTTTATCATCATCTCCATAAGTACCTTATCATCAGCAAGGTTGATAGATGTTTGGGTATTAAACGTGAAAGGATATTTATGTTCCTTCATCCAGGCTATCATAGCTGGCAGGAGGTTGTTTTTGATCTCGTTTTTATTTCCGATAAAATTGTCATCAACCACGAAAACAGAACCACGCCAGTTAAGGCTATATAGCTTATCTAATTCAAGGATAATCTGTTGTGTGCTTTTCATCCGGACTTTATGGCCCAGAAGTGAGGTGATTTCGCAAAAATCGCAGGCAAAAGGGCATCCGCGTGATACCTGGATGTTCATAAACGCATATTCTTTTCTTTTCAAAAGCTGGTAGTCAGGGGTGGGGCACTTGGTGAGATCGGCAAATTCACTTGTTTTATATACTTTTTCCGGTGTGATACCTTTTTCCAGGTCTTTCAGAAAAAGTGGCAGGGTAATCTCGGCTTCATTGAGTATAAAATGATCAATTTCAGGGTAGCTGACAAATTCCTGTGTGAAGAGTGGCCCGCCGGCAATGATTTTTACTTTTTGCTTCAGGCATTCAGCGATTACCTGAGTTACCGATTCTTTCTGTATGTGCATGGCGCTGATAAAAACATAATCAGCCCACGCCAGGTCACTTGTTTTAAGAGAATCAACGTTCATGTCAATAAGTCTTTTCTGCCATGTGCCCGGGAGCATGGCTGAAACGGTTATCAGTCCAAGTGGTGGAACAGCAGCTTTTTTAGAAATAAAACGCAGTGCGTGGGTAAAACTCCAGAATGAATCCGGGTATTTGGGATATACCATTAAAATGTTCATAGTTTTTTCTAATTTATAATTTTATGACAAAGGTACAGGCCGATTTTGATACGATGGAAAAAAAGGGGTTAACACATAGTATCGGGCGGTTAACCGAACAAAATTGTGGTTAATATCAGGACATGGCGGTGAGTGTTATTCACCCCAAAAGCGCTAAATAGTCTCTTTGATTTTTAACAGGTACTGGCGTGAAACGGGGATTTGCTCATCATACCCATTAATGGTCAGCCAGTGGTTATTATCGTCCCTGTTGAGTTTTTCAACGTAAAGTGTATTGATGATGCATGTTCTGTGGCAGCGGATAAAATTCGGGTATTGTTTTGTCTGCTGTTCTACATTCTTAAGGGTATTCCGTATCAGTTTTTTCTTAAAATCCTCACCTTGTTTAAATACGATTTCTACATAATTATCTGCAGATTTAATGAAGGCTACGTCCGAAACTAGAAGGCTTAAGTTCTCGGTACTATTTTCAGAATAAAACTCGATGGTTCTGTTCAGAACACCTTCTTCGTATTTTTCAACTTGCTTCTGGATTATTTTTTTTTCAATTATCAGTGATTCATTTTGTTGTTTCAGTTCATGGATCACATCATAGATTTTTAAGAGCACCACTGGGGCCAGGCAGATAAAAGCAATTTTTGTCACAACAAAAAAAGTGATTTCAACAAGTCCGATATAATGCAGGTAAAAGGCAAAAGCTAAGGTAGCGATTGCCCAAATGATGAAACTGCTCAGGTAAGAAAGTAATACAGAATCATGTACCGTCTTGTTTTTACTCTTTATTATGGATAAAAATAAAATCCTGATTAGGAATATGTCTATAAAAATAATAGCTCCCAGGCCAGATGCATATAGCAGGTTGTTGTTAAAGTCAAAATTTTCAGGTGGAAAGGGTTGAAAGAAAAGCATATATAAAAACACGCTAAAGCTTATACCCAAAAAAAGTACGAAATTTTCTTTTAATAACCGAATTAATTGGTTTAACCTTTTGTTCATAATATACAAAAATACATAAAAAAAGCGTTGTTTTTTTGTCCGCTATCAATTTTATATCCGGATCAATCTCCTCCAATTTAACACATTTGTAATCTCCTGCTAAAGATTTTCTATTGGGAAATCCAAACTTTTATGCGGTGGATGTTCTTTTTTATTCGCTGGCCATAAAAATAATCCTACTTTTCAAAATTGGATAAAACGGAATTTTTTTTTCATTTTATTAAATAAATTTGTTTAATTAAAAAAAATGTTTTAACTTCGTCATTGAAAATTATATTTTCGTCTTTTAAATAGTTTTATTGATGTTCGTTTTTGACATCGTAATTTCAGTATCGTTTTATAACCGAAAATCAACTTTTATGAAAAATTTCTTTTTACTGATTGCTTCGGCTTGTGTGTTAGCCGGTTTTTCTGCTTGCCAAAAAGAATACCAGTGTACACAGGTGATTACTAAAAATGTGGGCGGTATTGAAATAGAACAGAATAATAGTATTGTATATTCAGATAAGGATTTAACAAGTGCTTGCTTCAATTATGAACAGATGGTCAATGACACATTGACCAAAAGTGTGACAACCTGCAAATAATAACAACCTATTGATTTAAAAGTATAGTGGTGTAAACCAGATCTAATACATAAAGATTTTGCCTGCAAAAATTCTGCAGGTTGAACCCGGAAAAATCAGCACTTCATTGAAGTGCTTTTTTTATTCCTTGACCGTATGTCTGTCCGGACACATTTTAAAAGGACTTTTTGCATGTATTAGGGTTTATTTGTAAGCAGAGTTAAAATCATGTTTTTGCGGTGATTTGTATAAATCTTTCATTATTATGGATTTAACTATACAGGCTTGCACAAAGTAACCCAAAACCATATATTAAGGCAAAAGTGGAGGAGCCGAAAAGCATTTTATTATGCATTGGTCATAAAAAAATCGACTTTCATCCTTGAATATTTGATGTTATTTTGCATTTTTTTTAAAAAATGTTGTTTATTTCAAAATAATTTCGTAATTTCGTCTTTGAAAATTTATAATTTATATCATAAATGAAATTATTGGTGTCCTTTTTTTCAAAGTATAACATTTTTCCATATCATTTCTTAAACCAAAAAAATACTATTATGAGAAATTTCATTTTACTGATTGTTTCGTCTTTTGTGTTAGCCGGTTTTTCTGCTTGCCAAAAGGAATACCAGTGCACACAGGTAATCACTAAAAATGTAAACGGTATTGAAATACAACAGAGTAATAGTATTGTATATTCAGATAAGGATTTAACAAGTGCTTGTTTCAATTATGAACAAATGGTCAATGACACTCTGACCAAAAGTGTTACCACATGCAAATAACAATTTATTATTGTAATTGTATCTTGGCGTAAACAAGATCACCTGTATAAAGATTATGCCTGCTAAGTTACTGCAGGCGGACCCGGAAAAATGAGCACTTCACTGAAGTGCTTTTTTTTTAATAAAATACATTACCGCAATTATTCTCTGTAAGAAATCGTTCATATCATACCCAAACCACTAAAGATATGAGAACGATTCTGATAATTTTAGCGGCCTTTATATTCCTTCCTTTGCGTGCCCAGGAATTAAAGCTGAAAAAAACACGGTCCGGAATACTTTCTTTAGGTGCACGAAGCAGTATCGGCTTAGTAAACGATGGAAAATGGCAAAAACCAGCCTTCGGTACGGGAGGCCAGTTTCGCCTTCAATTTTCCGACAGGGTTAATTCTGAATGGTTTGCTGATCATTTGAAAGCGGACTTAAGTGATTATGCCTGGCGGGCCGATACGCATATAGGCTGGAGTGTAATGTATTACCTGACGAAAAATCCTGAAGCACTATTTCAGCCTTATATTCTTGCGGGGCATTGTTTTGAATACCTTAAATTTACTGATAATATATCACCGGCGAATCATGCAGAACGCTGGAGTGCCTCCATTCAGGCAGGAGTTGGCACGCATTTCAACATTACCAATAGGTTCGATATTTCTATGGCTACGCAATACATGCTACACCTGGGCACAAAAATCACGGCATCTAACAATGAAGGGGTGACAAGTTTTACCAAAACAAATGGAGCCGGAATTCATGATCATATTTTATTGAATCTGAGTATCAACTATAAAATAGCTGATTTATGGTGAAAAAAATGTTATTGGCAATAGCTTTGTTTACTATATATCAAGGCGTTGCGCAGCAAAAAGAGGTTTTTGTCCGCCCCGGTTTGTTAAAAGCCAACCTGTCGTTCAACCAAAGTTTTATGTTGTTTCATAAAGCGAGTAATGTTTACCTGGGCGGTAACCTGGAGTATTTCACTAGTAAAAACCTGAGTTTCCGGGGCGATTGTTTCTGGTACATTGATACCCGGCAGAAAGATCCTGTTCTAAAACAAAATGCTGTCGTTCTGTTTGGTGCGTTGCTTCATCTTCCGAAAGGGAAAAGTGACTTTTATGCAGGTGTTCAACCGGGGTTTTCTTTTACTCAGCCTCAGGCGTCGGCGCTTTATGATCAAAGCTATCAGACCCGGATGATGCCTGCCTTTGGGCTGACAGCCGGTTACAGCCTTTACTTTTCAAAGTTCTGCAATTTCTTTATTGGGATGAATTATCTTGTGTCGCGTTACCGGGGCGCTGAAGACGGTTCCATAAAACTCGATGAATTTATGATTACGGGCGGGTTAGGGTTTCATATGCTTGTTAAAAAACCAAAGCCGGAAAAATAATCCCGGCTTCTGTCAATAAAAATTCAATTTCTAAACCTGCGTTCCAAACTCTTTCTTTCTCATCGGCACAGGCATCACTCCTGCCATTTCGCCAATAACATTGATCAGTTCAGAATTACTCGGTATAACAATTTTCGAATTGTTTTGAAGAGAATTCTCCAAAGTTTCCAATTTACGCAGCAACTGTGCATTACCGGTAAAATATTTGTCAGCAGCTTCGTTAACCAGTTTTATAGCTTCAGCTTCGCCTTCGGCATGCAGGATCTTGGCCTGTTTTACACCTTCAGCCTCTTTAATTTTTGAACGTTTAACACCATCAGCAGCAGTTTCAGCGGCAGTAGCATAATCGATAGCAGCAATCTTCTCATTTTCAGCCTTCACCACCTTGTTCATGGTTTCCTGAACATCCTTGGGAGGATCTATTTCTTTCAGTTCGGTACGGACGATATCAATACCCCAGCTTTTGGTTTCTTCACAAAGCGTTCTGTGAAGTTCGGAGTTGATCTTTCCTCTTTCGCTGTTGGCAGATTTCAGTGTTAATGTGCCGATGATATTTCTCAGGGTCGTTCGTGCAAGATTCACGATCTGCCATTGGTAACGATTTACATTGTACTGAGAAGCCTTTACATTTTCTTCGTCGCCCCGTACTTTAAAATATACCTGTGCATCAACCCGTGCATTCAGGTTATCATTGGTAATGATTTCCTGCGGCTCGGCATCAACCATTTGTTCCGTGGTGTTTACCTGATACATTTTTTCGATAAAGGGTATGATCCAGTGGAAACCTGCGTCGGCAAATCGGTTGTATTTTCCAAAGCGTTCTATCAGCCCGCGGTGCGTTGGCCTTATAACGCGGATACCCATGAAGAAAAGCAATAATACCGGAATTCCGATATAAGCAACATACATATACATAAATCCTCCTTTTTTTAAGTTGACAATAAAAGTACAAATATAAAAGACATCTGTCAAAATTATTTTTAAAAAATATCAACCGTCGGTGTTGTATCTGTTGTGTGTTCAATGAATTATATGAAGAAATATTCCTGTAATAACAATTATTAACAATTAGTAAGTCAACTTATTAAAGAAAAAATCTAATTTTGCACAAAATTTAAAAACCTTTTTATGAAAAAAGCAGTATCCATTTTTATTGTCGTTGCTTGTTTTAGTCTTTTCTTTACAAATATGTTGCAGGCTCAGTGTCCCGGCTGTGCCATTTCCGCATGTACCTCAAGCCCTGCCAAACCAACGATCTGCCCTGCAGTATTACCTGATGGTATTGCCATGCAGGCTTATGATGAAGATCTGTCTTTTTACCTGCCTGCGAATTTCGATGATGAAGGTTCCGGTTATAATGTAGATCTGGACCAACTAGATATTTTAAACGTTGTCGGGTTGCCTTTTGGTCTTAGCTTTCAGACCGATGCTTCTCCGGCCAATATTTATTACCCTACCAACAATCCACCGACATCCGAACATGGCTGCGGTAAGATTTGCGGAACACCCATCATGCCAGGAACCTATACCATCACGGTTTTTGTTCTTGCTCATGTCAGTGTTACCAGCCTTGGCGGACTTTCACAAACTTCAAATTCTTCATTTGATATTCCCATAACCATTCTTCCGGCAACGGCTTCGAACAGTGGCTTTACTATTACCAACCCATACGGTTGTTCTCCTCACAGTACTGGTTTTACCTGCAACAGGCCCAGCAGCGGAAATCCAAATTATCATTATTCATGGAATTTCGGTAACGGGAACCAAAGTAATTTAGAAACACCACCATCGCAGAATTATTCTACACCCGGTAACTACGTTGTTACGTTAAACACCATAATTGACACACTACCATATTATTTGGAGAGTTTAACCATAAATTCTACTTCGTCTTATTGTGGTAACGACGGACTGTGTGGTTCCCCTGATTACTATTTTATTTTAAAACAAGGTGGTACTACTGTGTATCAGGCTCCCTACATTGATAGTCAAAACGCACCGGTTACTTTTTCATTTTCACCGATGCAATTAAGTAATCTCGTTTATACTTTTGAGATATGGGAGTATGATGAAGGATTATGCGGCGGTGATGATCATTGCGGGGATTTTACATTTCCTGGTAATACAGCAGGAACATATACATTAGCTTCGGCCGATGTGGCGCTTACCTATACCATCGGCCATCCAATTTTAAATTTTGATGATGTGGATACCGTAAAAGTATTTCAGGGCCCGGTATTGGGACCGCTCACTTTTTCGCCTAATGACACCCTGTGCAAGAACGATTCAATTTTGCTGTCGATAACTGATACTTATGGCGGATTATATCAGTGGTACAATGATACCAGCGCTATTTTGGATGCTTCGGCATCTTCTTATACCGCGCATTCCAATGGAAAATACTGGGTTGAAGTATCCAATACCAACGGATGCCGCGCTAACTCAACTATGAAACAGATCACGTTTATTGACAATCCATCCAAACCTGGCACATGGATCATTGGTAATGTGTTGAACACAAATGCCACAGGCGTTGATCTCCAGTGGTACTTTGAAGGTACGCCTATTAGCGGCGCTACCGGCAGTACCTATGATGTTACTGCTTCGGGAAATTATTTTTTGATGGCAACAAACTGGTTTGGTTGTGAAATGTCTTCCGATACCATTTATGTTACATACAGTTCCGGCATTGCTGAAGCAGATGCATTGAACGGAATTCAGCTTATCCCGAATCCTACCACAGGGAAATTCACTGTAAACCTTGAAACCAATTCGCTGGATGATGTTCAGATCACTATTACGGACCTCATGGGCAGGGTGGTGTTTAAAAATACATTTGCATCACAGCCCGGGCATTTTTCTCAGGAAGTTGACCTGACCAATGTTCAGAAGGGTATTTACCTTGTTGAAATCACATCAGGTAAATCAAGAGCAAACAGCAAACTGATCAAGCAATAAGTGTGATGATTTTTTATGAAAACGCCCTGTGAGATTTTCACAGGGCGTTTTTTTATTTTGAATTTAGTAATGATACCTTAAAAAATATATAATCATATAAAAGTACAATAAAAAAAAAGATATAGAATTTTATTTAATTTTTTGATTTGTAGAATATCATTGTAAGAAACCAAAGTTATGAATACTGGCAAATACGTTTTTGCTCAAGTTATTTCTCGTGTAATCAATATGAATTTCAAAAATGTGCAAACCGATAAGAAGGTGATTATCAAACAAGGGAGCTAAATTATTGGAATCAAGTTACTAAATTATTTTTCGGACAATAAACAGCAAGAAATGGATTGAGAGATATTTGTCTTTGTTTGAACGTACACCAGAATAATTTGTATCAGGTATTATCCAGAGCGTTAACCAATCAACATTATCTCGGGCATATGAAACCAGAGACTGGCGCATTTTTGCATACTTCGATTCCTATCTTATAAATCTGGTCCAGCCACTATATACAGATGATCTCATTTCGGATATTGGAATTGATACTGATGTTTTTGTTCTCGATTCAACAACGATTTCTGAGAGTATTAACTTGATGAATTGGGTAAGTGGAAAGTACTCTCGAGGTGCTGTTAAAATACATACTCTATTAGGTTTGGGAGGTAGAATACCGAAATTCATCTATATAACCGATAGCAAGTATCACGATGTAAATGCTCTTGATGAAATCAGTATCATTCAAAATCTATTTATATTATGGAAAAGGCTTATATAGACTTCAAGCGGATTTATACATTAATAAAATTGGTGCGGTCATAGTGCACTTGGCCAAAAATAACTTTCGGTTTAAAGTTGTTGAATTAAGACATGTAGATAAAACAAACAGGTTAGGGTTACGATAACTGTAATATATTGATTTATAAAAGCAATAAACAATATCCAAATAAACTTAGGTGTATAAAATACTACGTTCAAGAGAAGAATTAATGCTTGTGTTCTTAACCAATAATTTCAATATAGATGCTTTGGATGTCGCAGCAAAATATAAAAAAACGTTGGCAGATTGAAATAATATTCAGATGGGTTAAACAAAACCTTCAAATAAAGACTTTGTGGGGGCATTCTGAAAGCGATGTAAAAACTCATGTTTGGAAAGCAATATGCACCAACCTGATTGTTGCATATCTAAAACATTAACTACATAGTCCGTATTCAACCTATGAAACGATGCAAATTTTGGAATTTCTACTTTTGCTAAAACCCTATTAATGAACTATTTGTCAAACATAAAATCAATCTAAGCATCAAAGCACATTTTAATTTCTTTAATTTCAATCAAATTCTGCATCAGTAATGTTTAAGGATATAGCTATTAGTTGAGGTAAGCTCTGTCATAATGTGAAGATGTTTTCCTTATATCCTATTTTAATCCGTTTAATGTTAAGAATATCAAAGAAAAAATCTTTTTTATTAAAAATTAAATAAACTATATAGGAACCTAATAATAATTATTTATATTTGCGAAAAAAATAAATCACTAACTATTTGCCATATGTATTACTATTAATGTCCTTAATAATCAAATTATCAATTTCAAACCAGGTCCAAAATGCTGATAATGATGAAATAAATTGATTATTTATATAATAAATTGCGAATATTTTTGAATGAAAAAGAGATTCTTTTTGTTTGATTCACTATGTTAAATAAAATAATTCATTAACTTAAATTAACTTGATTATGAAAAAAACAGTTTTGATTTTTTGTGGGCTATTTGCCTTATCATTGAATTCGTTTTCACAATGGTTTAGGGAAACTGGCGGTTGGATACATCCAATTACAATTACAGATAAAGTAAGTATTGGAATTCCTGCTTTAACTAGTCCAGCCGCACCCTTGGAAATACAAGGTGTTGATGGGCCATTAGGAGGTTTTACAAATGCTGGGTGGGGATTAGGAATTAAATTAATTGCAAAACCCATGGGGGGATCCGCACTTGTGTGGGATAAAGGGAACGTACCAAGTGCGCCATTTCATTTTTTCATGGTAGGACCCGCTAATAATCCATTAGGTGATTTTTATATGGGTTTTGCAGCTAATTATACATCAACAACTGTTCCTATATACACTCAAAAAATGTATGCTGCCGTTCGTAATAATAATCCAATTGGCTCTACTCATTTCTATAGAAATATTATTATTCATGATGGTTCAACTGCTCCAACAAATAGAGTTGGTATTGGTGTTTTAGACCCCCAAAATACTCTTGAAATAAATTCTGTTGCAACTTCTCCTGGACCAAATAATAGTGGCCTAACATTTACCGATTTAAATTCAGGGGTAACGCCCATAGCTTTAAATCCCGGAACCGGAGTTTTAGCTGTTGATGGATATGGTAGGGTAGTCTATGTTCCGCATAATGGTTTTGGGGCGGTGTGCGGAAGCTCTTTCCCATTCGATTTATCATATAATTGGCGCGTAGGATTAGGAGGCAAAACCTTATATTTTGAAGGACAAGGAGGCGATTTTGCAAATAATGTTGCTATTGGCTATAATTGTGGTGATCAGTTATTAGGAAAATTAAATGTAGTACAGAGAGTACCAACTGTTATTAATAATCATACAACTAGTTCGGCAGGTATATTTCATAGCGCACCTGATACACCTTGCAATTTTTCAGTTGGAGTATTGGGGAGATCAACAGGCCATACAACGTTAGGAATTGGAGTTGCTGGAATTGCAGATGGTGTTGGAGCAGTTGGCAATCAGTGGGCTTTTGGTATATATGGTGAAACAACTCCTATTGGATTTAATGATGAATCAAATCGTAATTGGGCAGGTGTTTTTAACGGGCCTGCAATTACAAACGTTGCTTTTGTTACATCAGATTCAATGTTGAAAATAAATATAGAACCCATTACTAATTGTTTAACTATAATTGACAGTTTAAAACCGGTAAGTTTTTTATTTGATACAGCAACAGCAAATGCTACAGGATTGTATTTGCCGGGAAATAAGCAGTATGGATTCCTTGCACAGGATGTTGAAAAATTGTTGCCGGAGTTAGTTACCGAAGCATTAAAACCTGCGCAATATGATACGCTGGGTAATGAGATTCATCCTGCCTTTACCTTTAAGGCATTAAACTACAATGCATTTACAGGAATATTAATGCAAGGCATTAAAGAATTGGATTCAATTGCAAAGCATCATGCCGAACAGAACGATTCTTTAAATAATAGCCTTAAAAACGAAATTGACAGTTTGAAACTAGTCATAAATGATTTTAATGATCGTTTCAAGGAAATGGAAGAAATGATAAACAATTGTTGTTCATCAGAAAAAAATAGTATACTTAATCCGGAAGGAAATGCTATGCCAACTACAGAAGTAGAGCTGGCAAACCTGCAGGCGATAGTACTTGATCAGAATGTTCCTAACCCGTTTAAGGAAAATACGGTAATTGCCTATTTTATACCTGATAATATAAAATACGCTCAGATTATTTTTACAGATAATTATGGAAAAATAATGAAAACAGTTGATATTACTGCACCGGGACAGGGCATGTTAAAGGTTTATGCAGCCAATCTTAGCACCGGCATTTATCAATACAGCCTAATTATTGATGGTAAAGTACTTGAAACAAAGAAGATGGTTTGTACGAAATAATATAATTTAAAATCAATAAAAAAACGCCCAGTATTTTGGGGCGTTTTTTTATTGTAAAAATTTAAAGGTTTTCATTCCTTGAAGCAACACATACATCTCGGCTGCTTCGGTGAAATGGTATTCTTTGAGGTCAGGGTCGAAGAATTTTACGTGGATCATTTCGAAACCAGGGTCTAGAAAACAGGCCTGTACCTGATCGTCTTCATAAATATATTTTCCATTGTCCAGTGTTAGTGTTTTGATTTCTTCATTTGATTTCCTGATCAGGGTTATTTTGTCCCGGAACACTTTCAGATAAAAGCCATACTCCGAATCATTGAACTTGGAAATATTCATAAAAAAACGTGGCTTATCCGAAAAAGGCCTGCCTGACGTCGGGCAAAAAGAAGTACAGTTTCCGCATTCGTTACAGAAATCTGCGATATTCAGCACCTGGTATTGCTGAAGGACATTCAATGCACCATCATCTTCAAAAATGATTTCATTACTTGCCTTGCGCATGGCTTTTTGAAGCAGCAGTTTCTGTTGCGGAACCTGGTACGAAAAATTGGCCCTGTTCGGGCAGACTGTAACACAAATGTTGCAAAGTTTATCACAGTTGAGGCACCTGCCAGCCTCTGCTATTGCATCGGGTTCTGTTATACCGGCACTGTAATTTTTAGTCAATGAAAGTATTTGTTGTTCTGTCTGCCTGATGTTTGCCTGCCTGTATTGCCTTAATGAACGCCGTGTCATCAGGTCGATGAAATCGTGTTGTTTAATATTTTTGTGAGTCAGGTTGAATTCAGCAGGAACTTTATTGATGATCTCAGCAGCGGCCTTGCGCCCGTCGGCAACAGCCCTGATGACTGTAGAAGCGCCCCGCATGGCGTCACCACCGATGAAAACACCGGGAAACTGTGTCCTGTAACTATTTTCGGTACTTCGAATTATGGGTTCTTCAATAAAATCCATGACAATATCCTGGCCCAAAGCAGGAATCAGTGTGTCAAACTTCATGGTGAATGCTGAACCTTCAATTTTCACAGGAGCAGCCCTGCCTGAGGCATCAGGCAATCCAGGCTTCATTTTTGAACAAACCAGCCCGGTCAGGTTATTATTTTCTGAAAGGATCTTTTCAGGCAGCACATATTCTATGATTTCAATGTTTTCAGCCAGTGCGGCTTTTATTTCTTCAGCATCGGCAGGCATGTCCTGAATCGTGCGCCGGTATAAAATGGAAACTTTCCCCTCCGAACCAACAATTCTTTTTGCGGTGCGTGCTACGTCAAAAGCTGTGTTTCCTCCACCGACAACAGCGACCTTATTACCTGAAATAAGATTGATGCCTTTTTTTATGGCAGATAAAAACTCAAGCGGGTCAACAAAACCTTTAGTTTCGGATCCTTCGATGTTAAAAGGTTTTGCCTTTTGTGCACCGATGGCGATAAATATAAAGTCGTTATTACTTCGCAACTGTTCGAAAGCTGCTTTGTCAATTTTTGATTCATAAATAATTTTTACGCCAACAGATTTTATGCGTTCTATATCGCTGTTTATAGTTTCCTTCGACAGGCGGAATTCCGGAATGGCGTCGCTCACCATGCCACCTGCGAAAGCTTTGGTCTCATGGATGGTAACCTGAAAACCTTCAAGAGCGAGAAAAAAACCGCACGACAGGCCTGAAGGGCCGGCACCGATTATGGCAACTTTTAGTTTTTTGTCACTACCCGAATCCGTATTTACCTGTGATTTTTGTTCGGTAATGAACCGTTTTATTTCGCGTATCATCAGCGGATCATCATAATTGATACGTGTGCATTTGCTTTGGCATTCGTGGTCGCAAACCATGCCGCACACGGCGGGCAGCGGGTTTGTTTTCAGAATCACACGCATGGCTTCGTCAAACTTTTTTTCGGATGTATAGTAAAGATAATCCGGAATATCCTGATTGGTAGGGCAGGTGCTGACACAGGGCGCGCTGATACAATCGAATAATGAAAGCTTTTTTCCGGTTTTGATGTTGGGTTCGCTGAACAAATCTTTGCTGTATCGCTTATCAAGCAATACTTCATCAGCATAGGTGTTAAGTTTGGTGGTGTCCTTGTTGCTTTTAATATTCTTAAAATAATCCGATAGATTTTGAATTTTGTGGGTTTCAAAAAAATCTGAAATTTGTTGTGCATATTGATGCATCCGCCCGTATCCACCGGGTTTCAATAAATCAGAACTGACAGTAATAGGATAAATTCCACTTTCGATGATGCTGCTGATATTAAAACAGTCAGCGCCTCCTGAGAATGAGATGTTCAGTTGCCCGTTGAAATCGTTCTGAAGTTTTCGTGCAATATTTACAGATAGCGGATGTAATGCTTTTCCGCTCATGTACATCATTTTTTCTTCCGGATTGAAAACGTGGCGGTGGTTCAGGCTTTCGAGTGTATTGGTCAGTTTGATCCCGAAAAAAACATTGTTTTTTTGCGCGGCAATGGTAAGTGATTTTATGATGGATACCGCATTATCGTATTTCAGATCGTGTTCAAAAGCTTCGTCCGGAACTTTGGTGTTATGATGATGGAGCGTGTTTAATATGCGCCGGAGTTCTTCCGCGCCAAGCAATGTAGGATTAAGTTTTATGAAGGTATGCAGTTTTTTTTCTTCAATAAGATACCTTCCGATTTTTTCGATCTCCTCCGGCGGGCAGCCGTGCATGGTGGATAACGTGATGTTGTCAGATATAGAAGATGGAATATTTATTTCTTTTATTTCAGGATACAATTCTGCTAAACTGGAGATCAAGGCTTCTTTTTCAGAAGTACAATCTTTCATTTTATTCAAAAACCATTGGACATTTTCATTGCAGATACCTTCATAATTGTACCCGACACTCATATTGAACACTGTGTGCGGATGATTTCCATAACCTAGTTTGTGCGAGATCAGGTGAATAAAAATCCATGCCTTAAGGTATTCATGGAATGATTCTTCAATCTTTAATTCCTGCGACCATTCGCAGTTGTACCCTTCGTCCTGCATATCAATACAGGGTTTTGAGATTTTCAGCTCATCAAGCGTCTGTACCGTTTTTAGCTCTATGTACCTTGCGCCGCAAAGCCAGGCTGCGACAATATTTTGCGCCATCTGTGAATGTGGCCCGGCCGCTACGCCAAAAGGAGCTGCTATTGGCTGACCAAATATTTCTGTTTGCAGCGGAGCATTTTGTTTCGGATTGAAAAACAAGGGTGCAGGAATTCCAAGTATAGTGCGCCCTGAGTTATCAGAAAAGATGTACTCATACAACTGTGTCACGCTCAGGGGAGCAAATTTGTCGCTCATAATTTTTATTTTACGGTTACGGCAAAATTAATTATTATTGTATTAAATCTGATGATTAATAAAATGGCAGCTGCCAGCAACGAAAATAAATTACCTTGGGCAACAGTGGTGCTTTCTGCAGGAAACTCTGCGCGTATGCACAAACACAAAGCCTTGCTTGAATTCGATAAACAGAATTCCTTCATTCAGAAAATTGTCAGAGAATATATCAGCGCCGGATGCAGCCAAATTGTGATTGTTGCCAACAAACACAACGCCGAACTTATAAAGCAGCAATTTGAATATTCCTTTGATATAAAACCCATTATCGTGTTAAACAATCACCCCGAATACGAACGTTTTTATTCTGTTCAGCTTGGTTTGAAAGCATGCAGCAGGTTTGCAAATTGTTTTATTCAGCATTGCGACAATCCTTTTATAACAGCTGATTTGCTTCATGGGATGCTTCAGGTTCAGAGAGAAGGATGTTATACAACTCCGGTCTTCAAAGGGAAAAAAGGGCATCCGGTTTTGCTTGGCAGCCATATCATGCATGAGATTTGTACCGTTAATGAAACCGATATAAATTTGAAAGACTTTTTACGAAAATTTAGTTGCCTGAACTTTGATACAAATGGTCAGGGCATTTTGAGAAATATAAATGACAAGAATGATTATCAGCGTTTTTTCAATCAATAAATTTTTTTTTGAGATTGGATAAAAATAATAAGGGCTTTTCAGATCATCCATTTTAGGATTTAAATCAATCATTCAGGATTAAAACAGTATGATTATTTTTCTTAAATGTACTGTAGATATGATGTTTAGCTACTTTTGTGAAATATTTTTCTAAAAACCCAATTAATTTCCTGAAAAAGAGTTGTTATAAATAAGTGAAAAAAATCTCACTATTTATTTGCAACCGAGGAAATTATTTTATATATTTATCAAAAATTACAATTTATGGACAATCAGAATAAACCTACTATTTTGTTCCCTTACGATTTTTCACCAGAATGTGATTTTGCAATAGAACATCTTGTTGGGTTGTCGAAACTGTTCGATTTTTCGGTTGAAATATTGAATATATATGACAGTGGTACAAAAAAATTCATGCAGGACAATAAATTGAATAAAAATGACCTGGTGGATAAAATCAGGCAAATGTCAGAAGATTTACATGAAAAGCATGGCATAATGTCCACATACCTGATTAAAAATGCTCCCATACAGCGCATACGCAACATATCACAGAAAGAACATGTTTCTTTTACGTTGCTTGGGCTTAAAAAACCTGCAAAGCCGTCTACCAAGATTATGAAAGTTGTTACAACTTCACCTGTTCCGGTATTCGTTGTCCAGGAAGGTGTACCGTATAAACCATTTAAGCACATACTTTTTCCTTTGGACGATTCGGTTGCCAGCAGGCAAAAAGCAAAATGGGCGGTAAAAATTGCAAATGTTTGTAAAGATGCTGTTTTTCATATTTATACGATCAGCCCTGCCGCATTAAAAAGCAAAGAAAGAGAATTCAAGCAATATCATTATATAGAATCAGTCGAGCGTTTTTTTAACCAAAAGGGTATTAATTTCATTACAGAAACATCGCAGGGAAGCTATAAAGATTATCCTCATGAAATTAAAAAATTTGCCGAATCAATTAATGCTGATTTGTATATTATCATGATCCGGCCCAAGAAACTCTTTTCAGTTATCGACCCTATCGATTTTCAGTTGATTTTCAACCAGCAGAAAACACCTTTGCTATGCGTGAATCAGCGTGATGTTTTCGTTGGCGGAGGTTTTACCTGAGATTCCAAATTGCTTTTTACTTTTCAGATTATCAGTTTTTTATATGTTAAAAATATAAGGACTGTTGGCAATTTAATATTTAATTGTAGCTTTGCCAATAAATTATAAATTTCATATCTATGAATAAGTTAGCTGTTGTTGCTTTTGGAGGTAATGCATTACTTCGCGGAGAGCAAAAAGGAACCATTAACGAACAGGAACATAATGCACGTGAGACCTGTAAAAATCTTTTAGAGCTTGTCAAAAATGATTACAACATAGTAATTACTCATGGCAACGGGCCACAAGTGGGTAACATTATTCTTCAAAATATTGCCGGTGCACGTTTGTTCGGTGTACCTGAAATGCCCATGGATATTTGCGGTGCATATTCGCAGGGTTTTATTGGTTATGTTATAGAACAGCAGTTTCGCAATCTTTTGGAAGAGAATAATCTGAATAAGGATGTAATAACCATTGTTACACAGGTTTTGGTCGATAAAGACGATCCAGCCTTTAAAAATCCTACAAAACCTGTTGGGCCTTTTTATACCAAAGAAGAAGCTGATGCCATGGCGGCCGAAAGCAATTCAGTTTTTGCGCAGGACCCGCGCGGACGTGGCTGGCGTAAAGTTGTTGCATCACCCGTACCGCTTCAGATCGGGAACAGAAACACTATTGAAACCATTGCCCGTAACGGTCAAATTGTTATTGCTGTTGGCGGTGGCGGAATCCCTGTATATTATAAACGTCCTAATTTTCTTGAAGGAATAGATGCTGTTATTGATAAAGATCTTGCTTCCTCCTTGCTTGCGTTGCAGATACATGCCGATGAATTTTATATTCTGACAGATGTTCCTAAGGTTTGCATCAATTTTCATAAACCGGATGAGAAACATCTTGACGTGTTAAGTGTTGAAGAAGCTAGGCATTATCTGGCCGAAGGTCATTTTGCTGAAGGAAGTATGGCTCCGAAAATCCGGGCAGCTATTAACTTCACCGAAAAAGGCAGGGGCGAAGCGATAATCACAGAAGCATCGCAACTTTCAAATAAAAATTGCGGAACCAAAATTGTCAAATCCAAATAAAAACTTATGAGCGAAATTACTTGTCCCCAATGCCAGGCCACCATCAAAGAAGGTGCAAAATTCTGCCATGTGTGCGGATATAAAATTCCGGATGAAAATCCCCAACCTGCCAGGAAGGAGGACGTTGATTTAAACACCTTCACCGATGTCAATTCAGATGAAGTGATCTCCGGCATCAAAAGCGGCAATATATTTAAAAGGGCCATTAACATTATGTTTAAACCCAAATATGAATGGGATGTGGTGGCGAAAGAAACGCCTAAAGTCCCCATGCTGATTTTTGGATACGCGTTAATTTTTACTATTATACCTGTTATTTCACTGATTATTGGTTACGGACTGGTTGGCAGACGTATCAGCTTTTTTAATTATTCGCATTGGGAAACAAGTTTTGGAACCGGTATCCTCGAATCGTTTCTTTTTATCATTGCAGCCTTTGCAGCCATTATTGTTGGCGCTTTCATCATAAATGCACTTGCGCCGGCATTTAAATCAGAGAAAAATTTAGGCAGGGCAATGCAGCTTACGGTATATTCGTTTACTCCGGTATTTTTTGCAGGAGTTTTCTTTATGTTGCCTTTTCTTTCGGTTTTTGCACATCTGGCTGGTCTATACGGAATTTTCGTTTTACTGATGGGCTTACCTGTAGTGATGAAAACACCAAAAAATTATCAGATAGGATATTTTTTCGCTTCTGCCGGAACACTATTCGGAATCTACTGGACCGTAAAATGGACGTTCAGCTTTATTTTCTATGCCATCTACGCTGCTATAGCTCATTTTTAACAGAATTTCGCTGATCTTATGGCCTTACCTGAAATAAATGATATTGGTGATAAAGTAAAACACTGGCAGTCTGATGAGACCAAATATTACCGATCACTTCCGGTAAAAAATTACATTTTTGCTGCGATAGCGCTTTTGGGTATGATTTCAACATGCCTGACCTGGGCAGATGTTACGGTGGGATTTTATAACAAAGCAATGGCTGAAGGACTACATTTCTTTTTGGGGTGGCTGGCTTTTTTAACTTTTCTTGGAGTTTTTTGTATCATGTTGTTTAACAAACATTTGAAGGTAAAAGAGAAGTTCGCCGAAAAAGTCCCGTTGTATGGTGCAGTTGTTAGCTGCATACTAGCGTTTATTTTTATACTTGGGAAGTTGTTTCATGTGCGTTATGGCGTATATTTGTGCTTTGCTGATTCATTAGTGTTTTTATATTTTGTCTGGCATTTTAATTATAAAAACAAAGTGAAAAAACAATAAGAAACAGGTTCTTCGGAATAACGAAAATTTTATTAAAACACTATAAATTATTAAACAAAAAATTGAATTACTGAAATTTAAAACGGAGGATTATTATGGCTTTTAATTTAAAAAACAGAAACTTTTTAAAAGAACTTGACTTCACACCTGAAGAGATGAAGTTTTTATTGACGCTGTCAGCCGATCTAAAAGCGGCGAAATATGCAGGTACTGAGCAGCAAAAACTGAAGGGTAAGAACATCGTTCTGCTTTTCGAAAAAGATTCCACCCGTACGCGTTGTGCTTTTGAAACCGCAGCGTTGGATCAGGGTGCTCACGTAACTTATTTGGGGCCAAGCGGCTCACAGATGGGCAAAAAAGAATCAATGAAAGATACTGCCCGTGTTCTTGGCAGGATGTATGACGGTATCGAATACCGCGGCTATGGACAATATATTGTTGAAGAACTTGGTAAATATGCCGGTGTACCTGTATGGAACGGCCTTACCAATGAATTTCATCCGACTCAGATTCTCGCCGATTTTCTTACTATGATGGAACATTGCGACAAGCCACTCAATAAAATTTCTTTTGCATTTGTCGGTGATGCCAAAAACAATGTTGGAAATTCACTGATGGTAGGTGCCGCCAAGATGGGTATGGATTTCAGGGCAGGGGCTCCCAAGTCGTGCCAGCCTGATAAAAAGCTCGTAGAAGAATGTATGAAAATTGCCAAAGAAACCGGTGCGAAAATCACCATTACCGATGATCCGAAAGTGGCCGTTAAGGGAGTTGATTTTATTTATACCGATGTCTGGGTTTCTATGGGCGAACCTGATAACGTATGGATTGAACGCATAAAGCTGCTTAAACCATACCAGGTCAATGCAAAATTGATGAAAGCAACAGGCAACCCAAACACAAAATTCCTGCATTGCCTTCCGGCATTTCATAACCGCGAGACCAAAGTAGGCGAGGAGATATTCCAAAAATACGGCCTTGACGGAATGGAAGTTACAGATGATGTGTTTGAATCAAAAAATTCGGTGGTTTTTGACGAAGCCGAAAACCGTCTTCATACTATCAAAGCAGTAATGGTGGCTACTCTGGCATAGTTTACGTTAAGAATATCAGTGTAGTCGCTCATTAAATAATCGTTTCTAAAAGCATGTTTAAAAAACTTTCAAGGCACAAATTCAAAAGAATTTGTAAGTATGTATTACTGTTTTTTCTTGTAGTTTATATTTTCTGTAACGCTGTAATTTATTTCAGCACTACGAAATATATGACCAGGGATATTTCGAAAATTCCTTCGAGTTATGTGGCGTTGGTTCCGGGCGCCAGTGTGTTTGCCAGCGGGGAACCTTCGCCAATTCTGGCAGACAGGCTTGATAAAGCGTACGAACTTTATAAAAATGGCAAAGTAAAACGTTTGTTGCTTAGCGGAGATCATGGCACGCGCGCATACGATGAAGTGAATAGCATGAAAGCTTACCTGAACAAAAAGGGCGTTCCTGACAGCGTGATCTTTACGGACCATGCGGGATTCGATACATATAGTTCCATGGTGCGGGCACACAATGTTTTTGAGGTGGACAGCCTGATTATTGTGACTCAGGCTTTTCATCTTAGAAGGGCGGTTTATATTGCCCGGAAACAAGGACTTGTGGCCTATGGCTACAAATCGGATATACGGAAATACCCAAGTATAAATTATTTACAGATCCGGGAAAGTTTTGCCAATATAAAAGCTTTTTTTGAAGTGCTTTTTCATGTAAAACCTAAGTTTGAAGGGGAAAAGATTCCTATTAAGGGTGACAGCCGGAAAAGTTATGATTAAATCACCGTAAACGATCTGAAATGTACGGATTAAATATTATTCCACAGATTGCATTTTTTTGTGGTTTTGGATTAACCGCTGAATGATTGCTTTTTTTGCTTCAGCTTCGGCCAGTTCCTGTTTTTTGTTATCGATGGAAACCTGAACCTGTTTGTAATATTCGGTTGAATTTTTACCTTCGGCTTTTAGTTGCTTCAACTGGGTTTCATATTTTATACGCTCTGAGTTGAGGAAGTTGATTCTTGATTGTATCTCAGCCAGGTCGTTATCCAGATTGATCCCAAGACGCTCGTTGCATTTCTGCAGAAGTTCTGTCAACACTCCTTCACGGGCAACCAGTTTGTTATAGCTGAAAGCCTTTTTATCCTCCATCAGTTGTAACTTATCGTATTCTTCTTTGGTTTGTTTGTAGATATCTTTTTTGGTCTTTTTGTCCTGCTCGAGTTCAGTCAGTTTATTCTTCAATTCACGCAGTTTGTCTTCATTGGCTTCCTGCCAGGTAACAAGCGTGCGTTCAGCTTTAGGTATTTCATAGCGCACCGCTAACAGGTCTTCCTTTATAATTTCAATCAATTTGCTGGTCTCATCGGAGTTTCCAAGATTGTAAAGGTTATTATTGTATATTTCATTCAGGTTTTCTTTGGGTTCTTCGGTTTGGAGGTTTTCAATATAATACGTAAATTCCTTGTTGGCTCTTTTTACTTCGGAAGGTGTAAAATTTGAGGTTCTCAGGTATTCATCGAATTTGTCCAAAGCGACGTCTTCACCACCGATATTGATAACAATCGATTTCCTTTTCACCAGCATATTGTTTTTGTAATCATCTGATGTTTCGATCCTCCAGGCAAAATTTATTTTTTCGGGATAGAGAACCCCGGTATTTTCATTGTTCAATAAAATGTAATAATTATCAGTTGTTGATTTTTTTGGATTTTTACTATTGGTGGTGGTAAGCGGTATGTTGATTTTTAACTTGGTTTTTCCCGTTATGCCGGTTTCTTTTTTTTCCAGGCTGTTGAGTTTGCTGATAACATCATTCATATTGTTCATAACATCAGTACCGAAATCCATCTCCTTATAAAAAAACCAGTAATCGGAAAAATTGTAATTTTTTCTGAAACTTTCCACCTGAGCAACGAATGATTTTCCCGGTTTTCCGCCCCTGATGCCTGCATGTTTTCCGCAATAAATATATGCCCAGTATTCCCTGTCATCTTTCCACACATATATCCTGTATATGCCGTCAACTGTGCCATCGTCGTTCAGGGGCATGATTCCTGCTTCATAAGGATAACAGAAGAACCCTTTGTTGATCATCCGGCCATTAAGGGTGTTTAACTTGATATCGTCAGTATTGGAATAAGTAAGTTTTTCGCAGCCTTCTTTCCAGAAGATCACTCCTTCGAATTGCGAAAAAGGCCGTATATCATTCGGAATTATGGTGGGCATGTTTCTGCCTTTTGTACCATAAGGGATCATCAGATAATTTACCAATCCCGAATTAGGATTCCGTTCCCTGTCCTTATCATATTGGAAAGCACAGTGCCACACGGGGTTTTTTCTGTCGCCCGGTATCCAGACATTCGTATAGGAAACAACCTCGCCTATTTCATTCCTGCCGGTTCCTTCCATAACTACGGTTTCATTAATATCCCTCCAGTAAACATCATTAAAATACCTGAAAATTTCATATTTCCCCATTCTCAAAACTTTTTCGTTCGGCTGATGGAGAATATCAAAGGCTTCATTTTTATAGTTATCAATCAGTTTGTATGGAATCTTATCTTCTGTCAGGTTATTTTCCTCAATGTATTTTTTTGTGTTGAACCTTTGGAGTATGCATTGCTGAATGTCCTCAGGTGTTTTTTTTGAAAACGGGCGTTTTGTGATATCAATGCTGTCGCAATAAAGCAGGAAAAAGGTCTCAAGCCATTCGTAAGCCAGATCAAAGTTGTTGGCATCCTTCCACGAACCGGTTCCTTCAATCTGGGGAAAAATGATGGTGTCGTAAAGGGTTTTTTTATTAATTTTTTTCTTCAAATAAAACCCGGCAAGGTCTGCTGTTACGTGTCCCGAATCTATTCCTAAACGTGGAATTGTTGAAGTGTAAGGCTTTTCAACAACCACGTTCTTTCCAATAGTAGTGTTGAAAACTGAATCAACCCGGTATTTATCCTGCGAGATAGAATAATGCGAGATACATCCTAAAGCATAAGGATGGTGGTTTTTAACGTTCTTGCTCGAAAGAAAATTAATTTTATCAGCCGTATAACCCAGATTTACAAGCAGGGACAGCAAACTATTGCCAAAGATCAGGTAATCGTAAGCTGTAGTGTACGATCTGATCCCGTAATTATCCTGATCATTAGGCCCGATAAACCTGCCGTCGAACAACCCCATGACATACATACTGCCACACTGGTTTTTTGAGAATTTGCTTCTTAGTTTTGATATCTCTTTCCATTCGTCAAATTCTTTATTTCCCTTATCTTTGGCGCCCACGGAAGCGTTTTTGTTATCATTGTTATTTTGGCCGGCTGTACCTAAAGGATGTATAACAGAAACAAACATTAAGATGCTGAATGCTGCTATGAATTTTTTCAGCGTTGGTTTTATACATAAATATCCTGTTGGGCAAAACAACATACTGCCCTTTTTGAGAACCGAAAATTGATTCAAAGAGAAATTATTTTTTTCTATAAAGTACAAATCCGTTCTTTTCAGCCCATATTAGTTTGTTAATGTTACGTTTATAAAGCTATACACCTCTGGAAGCAGGATTTCATAAGTTGGAAAATCGATTTCCCTTACAGCCAAAAAAGTAATAACTTATTTCAGATATCATTAATCATTTTATACAAATATAAGAAAAAAAGGTTACAAAATCAACAAGATAGGCCAGGTAAGCTGATTGATTTTTTGGAACAAGGTTGCCGAAAATTCGACAACCCCGATACCGGAGATTTTTTACAACCAGTTTTATTTTTTAGTTTGTTTTTCACACGTAGTCAGAATTAACCGCAGTGAGGTGTTCTTGGTAATATATTTCCAAGCCCAGTTAATAAATATTATCAGCTTGTTTTTTACACTGAGTATCAGCATCAGATGTAAGAACATCCAGATCAGCCAGGCGAAAAATCCTTTGAGTTTAATAAATGGAAAATCCACAACTGCTTTATTGTTACCAACAGTGGCCATCGTGCCAAAATCTTTGTATTCGAATGCGGTGAGTGTTCTGTTCAATTCGATTGCTTTCAGGTTTTTTGCCAGGCATTTTGCCTGATTAATGGCAACATTAGCAACTTGTGGATGTCCTTTCGGGTATTTTGGTGTTTCCATCAGGGCAATATCGCCTAAGGCATAGATGTTTTCAATATCGATTACTTTATTATAACGGTCAACTATTATTCTGTTTCCACGGGTGAATACGGTTTCCGGAATTCCTTCAATCTTGCGGCATGTTACTCCGGCTGTCCAGATCACAGTACTTGTTTTTATTTCAGTTCCATTATTTAAAACAGCAGTTTCCCCGTCATATGTTGTCAGCAAGGCCTCTGTAATTATTGTCACCCCCATATTTCCAAGGTATTTCATAGAGGCGGCCTTTGCATTATCGCTCATAGCATTCAACATGTTTTTAGTCCCTTCAATTAATATTACATTGAATTTCGTAAAATCGATACCCGGATAATCTTTAGGTAGCACATGTTTTTTGATTTCTGCAAAAGCGCCTGCCAGTTCCACACCTGTTGGCCCGGCACCAACAACGACCAGATTAAGTAACTTCTCTTTTTCTTCGTCCCGGGCAGAAATAACTTTCTCAAATGTCTGAAGAATTTGATTCCGGATTATAATCGCTTCATGGATGGTCTTCAGTGTCAGTGCATGTTTTTCGATATCAGTATTGCCGAAAAAATTTGTCTTGCTGCCTATGGCGATCACAAGATAATCGTAATCAAAATTTCCTATGGTTGTAATTAATTGTTTTTTATTTCTGTCCACCGATAAAATTTCAGCCATCCGGATCTGCACATTTTTCTTATTCTTGAAAATATATCTTAGCGGGAATGCAATGCTGGTTGGCTCAATTTGTGAAGAAGCAACCTGATAAAAAAGTGGCGTAAACTGGTGGTAATTTAATCTGTCAATGAGCAGGATGTCAAATAATTTTTCATCTAAATTTTTCACCAACTGAATCCCTGCAAAGCCACCTCCGGCAACTATTACTTTCTTTTTTACTGTTTTCATATATTCAAAAATACAATCTAAGATACAAAATTAAATGGTCATTTGTTATTCTAAAACAATTTTTCCAGTAAAAACTTCATCCCCTGAGCTGATTATCAAATAATACAATCCTTTTGTCAAATAGGAGATATCCAACATTTTTTCCGGATAAGAAATAATATCTGCAACCACAGCGCCGCTGGTATTTATTATTTTAATGCTTGCACCGGAAGATGTATTAATATAAAAATTTCCATTATTCGGATTTGGGTAAATTAAACTGGTTTTACCTCCGGTTTCTTCTGCAATTCCTGATGAAGTACAGGAAAGTTTTGTCCAGTAAACATCATACGAGCCTGTATTGGTAAGTGTTGTTGAACCGAAAATCATATTAGTTCCTTCAAAATATCCTGTCAGAAAAACATTACCGACACTATCTGAAGCGATGGCGTTTCCATATCCTCCCGACATACCGCTTCCTGCGAAACTGTACGCGTTTTGTACGATGCCACTAGTATTGTATTTCGCAACAAAAATATTATCGCCGAACGCTGAACTGTTCAGCACGATGCTTCCGAAAGTCAGGGAAGGAGAGGTGTACCAGCCGGAGAGGTAGCAGTTGCCTGCAGGATCAGCAACAATGCAATAGGCCTCATTACCTTCAGGCCCGGAAACAGGATTGGCAGCCCATTGAAAGTTACCATCGGTATCGTACTTGGTGGTATAAACATTATCATATCCAGGGTGATTATTGGTGAGTGTTGTAGTTCCAACAGAAGCGGTGGCACCATCGAAACTGCCGGCTACATAACAATTACCGTTTTGATCAATTGAAATACCGGTACCTTCAATATCAGCACTTGCAGAAGTGGCTTGTTTGGCCCAGCTTATAATACCATCCGTATTAATTTTTGAAATAAAGAGGTTGTAACCTGTGCCGGTGTTGGTAAGGGTTGTGCTCCCAAATGCAACAGAGGCGCTTTCGTAATATCCGGTGATATAGCTATTGCCGCTGGCATCCGTTGTTATTGCCAGGCTTCTTTCATAGTCTGCGCCACCCATTTTTTTTGACCATTGGCTGTTTCCGGCTGTGCTGAATTTTGCTAAAAAAAGGTCATAGCCTCCGGCTGTCGGTAAAGGGCCGTCTCCAAAATCAATGCTTGAACTGCTGAAATAGCCCGTCAGATAAACATTTCCATTATGGTCCACACCGAGACCGGTTCCTTCTTCATCGCTAGTTCCTCCGAAACTTTTTATCCATTCTGCATTACCTGTTGCGTCTAGTTTCACAAGAAACGCATCATTGTAGCCTGCGTTATTGATGGTCTGTGTGCCAAAGGTAATTGACGGGCTCTGGAAATAGCCTGTTGCATAGACATTGCCGGCCTCATCAACAGCGACAGCTGACCCGTAATCATCTTCAGCGCCGCCAATACTTTTTGCCCATAAACAAGTACCGTTGACATCGAATTTTGCCACAAAAATGTCGGTATAATCGGCAGTGGTAGAATTATTGACAGAATGGGCGCCAAAGTTTAGTGCAGTGCTTTCAAACTGCCCGGTAATATAGGTATTTCCGTATTTATCCACAGCAATGCCGTTGCCTTCGTCCAGCTCTGTTCCGGAAGCGCTTTTCGCCCAATAAATATTTTGTGCCGTGGCGTGAATTACTAAAACTGAAAGTAGCGTTGCAACATAAATTTTTAGCTTCATAACTTTAGATGTTTAATGGATTGACAATAATCTGATTGCTGAGTACTTGTTTTTTAATTATTAATATTCAAAAATACGCAAATAAGCAATAAAAATGGGCATACCATTATTTTTTATTCTGAATCCGTATAGTCGAGGAAACAAATTGATTTTTCTTCTTAAAACAAAAATTTACTATAATAATTTATCTAACTATTCACCCCAGTGAAACCATCTAAAACAAAGAGATTCCTAATTTCGCTTTGCTCAATTAGAATCACATTATGGTTTTTTATTGGAGGTTGTTGTCTCAAAAGTCCTTTGTGTGTCTTTGTGCAAACCTTTGTGCTTCATTGTGGTAAATATAAGTATTTGAACCACAAAGGATCGCTAAGTGCACACTAAGGTTCACTAAGGCTGAAAATACACAATTTACAACTTTTGGGACAGCCTTATACCACAAAGATTGAAATGTCATTCCGAACGCGAGGAATCTCTTATAATTCAAGAGATAATTCAAGCATTCTGAACAACAAGCATATCAACCTGCATAAACCTTTATTATTTTACCATTGCGTGAATGGTTACAAATTCAAAAAATCATTGCGGTTTCTGAATACGTACAACCGAAATTATTTAATGGCATTATGAAGATTTATCACTGAAAAAGTCCGTTATTTGCTGCCACAAAATTTTTCTTGATGAAAGTAAATATCATTGGTGCCGGTGTTTCAGGGTTGGCCGTAGGTAGTTATCTGCAGATGTGCGGTTTTGAAACTGAAATATTTGAGCAGCATTCTTCTTCAGGCGGGCTTTGTACAAGCTGGAAAAGAGGTGAATACACCTTTGATGGCTGTATTCAGTGGTTGCTTGGCTCCAACAAGAGCAATGCCTTTTACAAATTATGGTCGGAGCTGCTTGATATGGAGTCTTTAGAATTTGTCAGCCACGAAAGCCGTTTCCATATCGAAGTCAAAGACAGCGCAGATAAATACGGGAGCAATATTTTTATATTATACACCAATCTTGAACGCCTCGAAAAATACTTATTGGATATCGCACCGGAAGACAAGAAACAAATTCAAAGTTTGATTTCATTCTGCCGTAAAATGCAGAAATATGAGCTTCCGCCTGTTGTTGATAAAGTTACCAAAATGCTCACCTGGAGTGAGAAGATCAGCCTGGCAAAATACCTGCCTATCGGAAGCCTCCTGCTGAAATGGAAAAATACCACCAACGTTTCTTTTGCCCGTAAGCTGAAAAATCCGTTTCTGAAAGAAGCGTTCATGCAGCTCTTTGATGGTGATGAACTTTCTTTGCTGATATTAACCGTACCTCTGTCATCATACGACACCAACGGCGCAGGATATCCAATGGGAGGCTCGTACAAGTTTGCGCAAAAAGTGGAAGAAAAATACCTGGCAACCGGCGGAAAAATAAATTTTAATACAGCTGTCTCAAAAATCCTGACCGAGGATGATACCGCCAAAGGTCTGTTGCTGGAGGACGGGAGCAAGGCCTATGCGGATATCACCATTTCTGCTTCTGACTGGCATTTTACAGTGTTTGATGCGCTTGACGGCAAATATACCAATGCTGCCATAATTTCGCTGAAAAATCAAAAAAACCTGGGAATCTATTATTCTGTATTTATGGTGGCGATGGGCCTTTCACGGACGTTTGAAGACTTTCCGCATTACTACCGTTTTCCGCTGAAAGACAAGATGGTTTCACCCGATGGCACCGTGTATGAAAGGCTGGAAGTCCATATTTACAATTATGATCCAACCCTTGCCCCGGAGGGAAAAACAGTTGTTTCAGTAAGTTATTACACGCAGGCCGGTGATTACTGGATAAAGCTCCGTAATGAAGATAATGAGGCGTATGACAACATTAAAAATGAATTTGCATCTCAAATTATTGATGCGCTGGAAGAAAAACTAGGCGACATAAAAAAATACATCGAAGTAACGGATGTGACCACTCCGGCGACTTATCATCGCTACACCGGAAATTTCCAGGGCAGTGTGCAGGGCTGGTTACCCGGAAAAAAACTTTCTGCCGGAACACCAATAAAAACCAGTTTGCCGGGGTTGAAGAATTTTTATTTCACGGGACATTGGTCACACCCGGGCGGCGGGCTGCCCATCGCGATAAAATCCGGCAGGGATATTACGCAGATTATCTGTAAAAAATATAAAGTTCCTTTTAAGGTTACGAGATAGTTATGCTAAGTATAAATCACGTTAACAGGTAATTGCCAATTCAAACTTCATCAAATAGCTAATTGAGAATATGTCAGAAAAATTATCGAAGAAATTATTATTTACCGAAGAATCTTGGGATTATGATTCTGCATTAAATGGAACTTCAATAAAAGGCTCTTATAGTACAATGCAATTTGTTCTAAGACTTAGAGATGATATTAGAGAAGCTCTAAATAAAAATGATGTTACCGACTCTGAGAAAATACAAGCAACATCAACAGCAATTCATGAGAATATTCATTGGTGGCAACATATTGGATCAAATTTTGGCTTTATATATAGTCTAGCATATCCTGCATTTTCTCATGTAACCAAAGAAAATCTATCAAACTTAATTTCACAGAATCTGACATTCAAATCAATATTAAAATTTGGCAAGCAGTACTATGATAAATATCAAAAAGCTGATATTCCCGATTTAAATGTTGTCCTGAATAACTATCACGACATTCAGTATGCAAAAGAATTTGCTTTTGACAATAAAAGTTTGAAGACAATCATTGAAGACAGACGATTTTTTCTCCATATAGGGCATTGTTACCATATTTTATGGAGTTCTACAGTACATACAATTGCAGCAACAATAGACCAACAATATAGTTTTCTTCCCAAAACAGAATTATGGCTTGAAAAATTTAGAAAATTATCAGAAGACCAAGTTGCTGGTTTCTATATAGATTCTCCAATGAATATTTCTCCAATAGGAATAAGAGCAATTTTTGAAGGACAAGCTATGTATAATCAAATGCAATATTTAAGTGTTGCAAACAGAGATTTAATTTATGATGATTTTATTAATGCTGGGATGCTACATGGGATTTATAAAGAAGCCTTTGAGTTGTTTTTATATATTACAAAGATAGATAAGCCAATAAATATGCTAGATTCAACAGTAGGGCTATACCTACTTGTTTGTGACTTAGCAATTAATCCAAATAACGGTTTCCCATTGGACATATATGATTACAAGAACTTCGTAACTAATAACGATCCTGGATTACGATTTATATATCTCTGCTCAACAATTTCAAGAAATCCTGAAAAATATCAAAGCATGATTAAGGATTACTCAAAGGAAGAATATCTTTTTTTAAGTAAAGAACTATCTGAAAGTATTGGATGTAAATGTTCATATGAAAGTATTGATATAGTTCTTAATTGGGCAAATGAAAATGAAGTCAGAAAGCTACTCGAAGAAGAAGAAGAACTTAAATTTTCTCCGGAAAATCTTCCTATTCGTTTAATGTTTTCTAAGTATTTTCGCTTTCAAGAAGATAAAAAAAAGTATCCTAATGTTTTTTGTTGGTTTGGATATCATGCGAATAATGTAAATCGTAATGTTGAATTTGAAATTGTTGACTCAATTTATAAGAAGCATTTTGCACTTTTTTTAGATGATTCAGATGGAGAAATAAAACCAACAATATTTGAAGGGAAAAAAGAAGAAAATATTATGGAATCATTTAACATGTTCTATAAATTCAATATTCTCTATGATATTGTTCAACGTTGGGTAAGAGAAGAAGGTGAATTTAAACTAGATTACAAATGGATTGCTAATAAAAGAGCAAAAGACTTTATTCCAACTATTAAAGATGAATTTAAACAACAATTTAATATATCAATTGATGATATAAAAGTATTATAAGACTAATAAATACCTATCCATAACACATGGTATAGTGCATACGGGTTTCAGCGGTATGCGAGCGTTTGTGGCTCGTAAAAAAGGTCGATGTAAAAAGATAGGAAATCGCCACGTAATCCCGCACGACACCATACCATCAAACGTTATAGGCAAGCGATAAAATTAACAACTTGAATTCAAAGACAAATATTTTTTTTATTATTGGGTTGACCTTGACATTTTTATTCTCTTGTCAAACTCAAACTAATGAGAATGAAATAAAGATGTCTGTAAAAAATCCTATAACATACTGTTTTAATTTTGCCTATGATACCGTTAGAAAAACAATTTTAAATTCTCTTTATGATTACAAGTTTGAAAGTGCACTAAAAAGGCAGAAAGAAACAGAAAATAATGATGAACAATATTATCCGCATGGGTTAACTTTTGAAACATCTTCAGATGCTGTGTTTTCGAAAAATATTTTCAAAAATGCAGAAAATAAAAATGACATTTATTTTCATTCATTTGGTTCACTTTCACCATCTACTGTTTATTATTCAAAAGATTATAAGACTCCACTGGAATTCAAAGCTGAATATCAGATAAAGCTCGAAAAAATTTCCGACACAATTACAAAGGTTTCAATAATAACTTTGAATTATAAGGTAATAACTGGTTATCAACGAATTCCAGAACCAGGAATGTGTGGTTTTTGGAAACCTCCTATTGAATGCGATTTACCTATAACAACTGTTGAAGAATATGAGCTTTTATTGAAAATTGGACAATCACTTGGGGCGAAAAATATGCCTGAAATGAAAATTCCAGCGAAAATATGTTTGACAAGAAAAGGAAAAGTAATTTAATATCGCGAGTTTATAACAGCACCATTGTTACATCCATGAAAAAAATATAAAAAAATAAAAGTGTTAACTTTGGATTCACTCATCAGGGATGCAAGACATACTCCTGCCTTTCCTGATCTCAAATCTCTCAGAAAAAAAATCTAATTCAAAAATCCTTTCACTTACGCTAAAATTCCATCCCAGATTGCTTGCCGGTAATCACTGATTTCATGATGGGTGCATTCTTCGGCGCCATTGATTAGGGAAGCCGAATCCATCATCTGGTAAACAAAATCGGGTGCGCGCATAACGCCTTCGCCCAGGTTTACCAATACAGTTTCGCCATTTTTGATGAGGTTTTTTTCCAGCGCTTTGAAGAAACCCGCCATGCATACTGCGGAAGCAGGCCCAAACAAAACTTTTCGTTCAAAAGCCATCAGCTTTCCGAAATTTACCAGCTTGTCCTCATCAACCGTCACAAAGGTGCCTCCTGACTTTTTCACAAGCCCTGCCAACAGCGGATAGGTTGCCGGATTTCCTGTGCCGAGCGTTGGAACACATGTTTGCGGGTTGTCAATGATCGGGTAATCTTTTTCGAAACCTTCGGGGAACCCGTTTTTCTCTGCTTTATCCCAGGCCATGGCCATGGGCGCACATTTGTCGGGTTGCACCATGATAAAGCGGGGGTTTTTAATGCCATCAGAAAAGCCGCTGAGTTCTTGCACACCTTTATCAATGGCAATGGGGCCGGTTCCTCCGCTGATCGCCTGAATATAAACATCGGGCATCTTTTTAATCTGGCGCAGCCATTCAAAGACCATCGTCTTTTTTGCTTCAACACGCAACGGATCTATGTTGCCGGAAGATATCAGAATATTATTATCGCGGGCAAATTTTGCTGCCACAGATTTTGTGAACGCATAATCGCCATTGACCCTGTAAACGGTTTGTCCAAAAGCGCTGATGTATGCTTCGGAAGATTTTAACGTATTATCCGGAATAAAAACAGAACAGTGAATCCCTGCGAGCGCAAGATAACGTGCAAATGCAGTAGCGGTATTACCCGTTGAAGCCACCACATACTGCTTTACTCCGTGTTCTTTCAAAACACCTGCAGCCAGCGCCGCAGCTACATCTTTAAAAGTGCCGGTACCTCCGTTGAGGTCGTTTCTATAAATAAAAACCTTGCACTTTACGCCATATTTTTTTTCGGCAAAATCCTGAAGAAAGTCCCAGTTTTCAAGAGGGACAGCGCCTTCATTACAGCTAATCTTGTTCCCGGCATCATTCAGCGGAAGAAATGAATTATAATGCCAGAAGCTTTCGGGTGCGCTGTTCCAAAGTGTTGAAAGTTCCTTGTAATCGCTGTTATACCATACTTCAGCATGTTTTCCTTCACATTTGGGGCACGTTTGATATTGTTTAAACCATTGCCCGAAGTCAGGAGTGATATGTCCGCAGGCCGCACATTTCAGATAATACTTTTCTTTCATAATAAAAACTGTAGGAACAAGGCCAAATACCGGGTTTATTCGTTAATTTTCATAGTCTGGATCTGATCGGTGTTGTAGGCTCCTTTTTCCAGCTTTTCTTTTATCTCACCGAAAACTTTTATGGTCCGTTCTACATCTTCCAGGGTGTGCGCTGCCGTCGGGATAACCCTGAGCATGATGACACCTTTAGGAACAACAGGATAAATAACAATGGAACAGAAAATACTGTAATTTTCTCTCAGGTCAACCACAATGTTTGTACCCTGGACAATATCTCCTTTAAAAATTATTGGTGTAACGGGAGATTCGGTATTTCCGATATTAAAGCCGTTTTTCTTAAGTCCATCCTGAAGCGCATGGGCAATTTTCCAGAGGTTTTCTTTAAGTTCAGGGCGGGTTTTGATTAACTCCAGACGTTTAAGAGCGCCCATAACCATAGGCATAGGTAGCGATTTGGCGAAAATCTGGGAACGCATATTGTATTTCAGGTGTGCTATGATTTCTTTGTCGGATGCGATAAATGCACCAATGCCTGCCATGCTTTTGGCAAAAGTGGAAAAGTACAGGTCGATATCATCCTGAACACCGAAATGTTCGCCAGTTCCGGCGCCAGTTTTCCCCATGGTGCCAAAGCCGTGAGCATCGTCAACCAGCAATCGGAAGCTAAATTCTTTTTTCAGTTTAACAATTTCATCAAGTTTGCCCAAATCGCCGGCCATGCCAAAGACACCTTCCGTGATCACGAGTATTCCGCCTTTTTGTATTTCTGCAAGCCTTGTTGCGCTGATAAGCTGTTTTCTAAGGCCTTCCATATTATTATGCGGGTAAACAAATCTTTTTCCGATGTGCAACCTTAACCCATCCATAATACAGGCATGAGATTCCGAATCGTACACTACAACATCTTTCCGGTCAAGCATAGAATCAATAATGGAAATCATTCCCTGGTAACCGTAATTTAGCAGGTAACAGGCCGGTTTGTTTTCAAAAGCGGCAAGTTCCTTTTCGAGCTGGATGTGGTATTTTGTTTGTCCCGACATCATTCTCGCGCCCATGGGAGCGGCCATTCCATATTTTGCACAAGCATCGGCATCGGCTTTTCTTACTTCGGGAAGGTTCGCTAACCCAAGATAGTTGTTCAGGCTCCAGTTGAGTACTTCTTTTCCCTGAAATTTCATTCGTGGTCCTATTTCACCTTCGAGCTCCGGAAACATAAAATATCCTTCTGCTTTTTCCTGATATTGTCCCAGCGGGCCTCTTGCTTTTTTAATTTTATCAAAAATATCTTCCATGTTATTTAATGAGTTAGAGTTATTATTAATTATTTATGCGATTACAGATTTTACACATTGTTGTTTACAATTTCCTCCTGTTTGTATGGCTTTCAGATTGCTTTTCTAATAATATCGTTACCGATATTTTCAACCACCACTTCTGCAAAATTCATCACAGCAACTTTGATTCTGTGGATAAAGTCATGACCTGCAAAATTAATAAAAATTCAATTGCAATTATTTTTTTACTTTTGCGCAACTGTTTACTCGTAAACAAATGAAAAACAAACCTTTTCTAAACAAGGTCATAATAATAACCGGTGCTTCATCAGGGATAGGTAAAGCCTTGTCCATAGAGTTGGCTTCTTTGGGCGCTCAGGTTGTTATTGCTGCCCGGAATGCCGAAAAATTGAAAGTTACGGAAAATGAAATTTTAGAAAGAAAAGGCATTGTTATGTCGGTGGTGACGGACATCAGTAAGATGGAAGATTGCCGAAATTTAATAGATAAGACTGTTGCCGGATTCGGGAAAATTGATATACTGATTAACAATGCCGGTGTTTCGATGAGGGCAAAATTTGAGGAAGTAAACCTGGATGTGATCAAGCACCTGATGAATGTGAATTTTTACGGCACGGTATATTGCACAAAATACGCCTTACCGTATATTCTGAAGCAGCATGGTTCTGTCGTGGGTGTTTCTTCCCTGGCAGGTGTTTCGCCGCTTCCGGGGCGCACTGGCTACAGCTCATCAAAACATGCCATGAATGGTTTTCTCAACACGATCAGGGTGGAACATCTTAAAGACGGCCTTCACGTTCTGGTGGCGCATCCTGGATTTACCGCCAGTAACGTGCGGTTATCAGCGCTGAACAAGGATGGAGTCCCTCAAAAACATACTCCGCGGAATGAAGATAAAATGATGAGCAGCGAAGATGCGGCACATCATATTATAAAAGCCCTGCTTAAACGTAAGCGTGAAATTACGCTGACTGCCGAAGGTAAGCTTCTTGCATGGCTTTACAAACGCGTCCCCGGCTTTACCGACAAATTGATTTACAAAGAAATGGCTGCCGAAGACCGGGAATCCCCTATGAGCTAAGACCAACAATGGATGCCTGTTATCCGCAATTTTTTCTAACGTAACTTTTTTGTCCTTAACCTTAAAGAATTCAGCACAACTACCACGTCCGACAACGCCATGGAAGCAGCAGCTATCATAGGATCTAGTAAGCCGACTGCCGCAATCGGAATCGCGATGACGTTATAAAAAAATGCCCAGAAGAGGTTTTGTTTTATGACCGTCATGGTGTTTTTACTGATGAGGTATGCCTCGGTAAGCAAATTCAGTTTGCCGTTAAGTAATACTACCTGTGCTGATTTTATGGCTATCTGTGTAGCGTTGCTCAACGAAATCCCCACGGTAGCTTTAGAGAGGGCAGGGGCATCGTTGATTCCATCGCCCACCATGGCTATACCGCCTGCTTTGTCAAGCTGTTCGATGATGGCCAATTTTTCTGCGGGAAGCTTTTCTGCAAAAACTTTATCTATACCGAGCTTTTGTGCAAGCTCATCGCATTTTTGTTTTTTGTCACCGCTTAATAAAACGGTGCTTATCTGTTTTGATCTGAGGAATGCCATGGCTTCTTTAGCTTCCGGCCTTATCTCATCCTGAATGTCAACGGTAGCAATCAGCACATCGTTTCTCAACAAATATACTTCATGATAACTTTCATCAGTGAGTTTTTCTGCAACACGGAAAGAGCCGGCACTGTAACTATTTCCTTGATTATCCTTTGCATGGATACCAATGCCTTTTTGTTCTTCGATATCTGATAGTTCAATTACTGCTTCGTCTTTTAATTCTTGAACAATTGATACAGCAATGGGATGTGTTGAGTATCTTTCGATGGAGACCAACAGCGAACGGGCTTCCTGCTGGCTTATTCCAAAAGTTTTAATATCCCTGATCATAAACTTACCGGTGGTTAGGGTGCCGGTTTTATCGAAAGCAACATTTTTCAACGTACTCAGCTTTTGCATGGTACTGGCGCCTTTTATCAGAATTCCCTGTTTGGCAACCCTGCCGATGCCGACAACAACCGCAGTAGGTATGGCAAGACCTAAAGCACAAGGGCACGCAATTACAAGAACAGCGATGCTTCTGAGCAGTGAATATTTAAATTCAATATCAGCGACGAAAAAGTTAATGATAAAAGTCAGCAGGGATAGCCCGATTACGGTCGGTACAAACACAGCGCTTATTTTGTCTGCTAAAGTTTGCAGTTGCGGCTTGTCCCGTTGCGCATTTTTAACCAGCTCGATGATCTGGCCTAAAACAGATTGTTCACCAATCGCGGTGGCTCTTACCTTGATATTTCCGGATGTCAGCACAGTGCCTCCAACAACATTGTCGCCCCTGATTTTAGTGACAGGGATGCTTTCACCTGTTACCACCGATTCATCAATAATGCCGTCACCCCAGATTATTTCGCCGTCAGCGGCAATCTTGTCACCGGTATTAACAAGCAGCACATCGCCGGTGCGGATTTTAGAAGCCTCGGTTTCGGTTATCTGTTCGGAATTATTTTCATACGTAATTAATTTTGCTTTGACTTTCTGCATTTTTACCAATTCATCGATTGCCGTGGTAGTTTTTTTTACGGAAAGGTGCTCCAGCATATTTCCAAGAAAAATAAGGCTGATGATGCTGGCAGAAGTTTCATAAAACTGATAGCCATGCCCAAGGCCGAGCAGGGTGCCACTCAGGCTGTAAAAAAAGGCAGCCGATGAACCCAGCGCTATCAGCACGTCCATGTTTGGAACACCGGAACGTATCGAAAAATATGCGCTTTTGCCAAAATGCCAAATACCGACTGCATATACCGGAATACACAATGCTAACTGAAAAAATGGGTTGTGGAGGAATTCAACAGGGATAAACATAGCAGAAAGCAGCGGGATAGTGAAGAACAGCGAAAAATAAAATTTCCATTCTATAGTGCTGAGCCCAATTTTGGTTTTTGATTCATTGTCGTCAGTATCTAATACCACCGTGTATCCCATGGCATTTATTTTACTGATCGCAGCATTGGCCTGTTCTTCCGTAGCATTGCTGAAGCTTACTTCCGATGCTGTGAAATTCACATCCACCTGTTCAAGCCCCATTTTATCCAGTTGTTTTTTTATTCCCAATGCGCAGTTGGTGCAATCCATTCCATGTACGGTCAGCCTTATATCTTTTGGTTTTTTCATTGTAAAGTCGGATGTTTAAACTTGAGCTATTTTAGTTACTTTTGTTGTTATACACAAATATACTAAATAGTATCCTTTTAGGAAAAAATTATATTAGCAAAACGATTAAAATCATATCCTATTTCTTAACTATTTTTTATGCAGCCCTTAAAATTTAAAGATGTAGCCATCAATCCCGGAAATTCAACATGGAAGGATTGTATCCGCCGGGAACTGAAAATGTACAAAAAAACCGATGACATCCGCAGTGAGTTTTCACGCGATTATAACCGGATATTACATAGTAAGGCATACCGTCGGCTGAAACATAAGACACAGGTTTTTTATGCTACACAGAACGACCATGTGTGTACGCGTATTGAACATGTTACGCATGTGGCTTCTGTAAGCTATTCTATCGCTAATTACCTCGGGTTAAATACTGAATTGACTAATGCCATTGCCATTGGCCATGATCTGGGGCACGCGCCATTTGGCCATGAGGGCGAATACATCCTGCGTATAATTGCGATGGAAGAAATGAACGAATCGTTCTGGCACGAGAAAAACAGCCTCTTTTTTGTTGACCGGCTGGAAACGCTTCCCGACCTTTCAAATAAAGAAAAAAATCTAAACCTTACCTATGCCGTGCGCGATGGAATTATTTCTCATTGCGGTGAAGTGAACGAAAATGCCATATTTCCAAGAAAAGAACTTGTAAAGCTTGAAGATATTGAAAAACCAAACCAATATGCACCCTATACCTGGGAAGCCTGTGTGGTAAAAATCGCCGATAAAATCTCTTATCTGGGCAGGGATATTGAAGATGCCCTTACCCTGAAGATCCTTGATAAAGAGCAGATAGCGGAGCTTTCAGAAATTGTGGCTAAGATAAAAAAAGTTAAGATATGGCAGATCAATAACACGATACTGATGAATGACTTCATAATCAATCTTTGCAAAATGAGCACGCCTGAAAAAGGAATTTTATTTTCGGAGAAATACCTGAATATGATAAATTCGGTAAAGACGTTTAATTATAAGCATATTTACAAGCATAAACGTCTGGAATACTACAGCCGGCTGGCATCTCTGGTGATTAATTCTCTTTATTCAGCCCTGGCATCTTTATATGCGCCAAAAAACAAATTAATGTCGGTTCTCAATCAGCAGGAAACATTTTATCCGTCGTTAATTGGTGCTTACAAATACTGGCTCATGAAATATTCTGATATTGACCCGGAGGAGCGTAAATCAACAAAATTCGGCAACGTACTGGTATACAATATCGATAATGAGCAGGAATACAAAAGGTCCATATTACATTATATTGCATCAATGACCGACCAGTTTGCCATGAAACTTTTCGGGGAGCTGACAAGGTTCTGAAAAGTGTGAAAAAAAATATATTTTTGTAGAAATATTAAAATAATGCCACGTAAAAAAGAAAAAATCAACGATATTCTCGGACTTTTTAAATCTAAATCAGTTTTAAAGCAGACAGTTTACCAAAATACCCTACATGTATTCAATGAACTGAAAGTCGTCGCGAAAGACTTTTCTCTGGAAACTCAAAAACTGCTGAAAAAAAATAAACTGACCAAAATACCTGTTGAATTCAAAAGCAAGGGTGAGTTTGAAGCTGAACTTACGTTTGCCGGAGACTCGCTGATCTTTATTATGCACACCAATGTGTTTGAGTTTCCCCGTGAGCATTCGATCATGCGTACCGCCTATGTTAAGGAAGACGAATCGCGTGCTTACTGCGGGATTATTTATGTGTATAATTTTCTGGCGGATTCACTGAGGTACAACCGGGAAAATGATGTCGGTTACCTGGTTGCCCGTATTTTTGTCAATAAAGAATACCATTTTGTGGTAGAAGGAAAGCGGCAAATGGAGTTTTTAAGTAATTCTTTTGTGAATGAAAGATTGGACTACCAGACACTCAGACACATTCTCGAAACATCTGTGCATTATTGCCTGGATTTTGATCTGCTGCTGCAACCCTATGATACCCTGAAGGAAGCTACGGTTTCTCAGATCAGGGAATATTCATCTACTATGAGAATAACAACAGGCAAACGGGTTGGTTTTCGTTTTCAGGCGGATCCGGAAGAACTGCTTTGAAAATAATAAATGAAATTATTTAAAAAATATTTTTTGAATTTAAAAATAATCGTATCTTTGCACCCTCAAAAATAGAGGCGAATATTATGGCCCGTTCGTCTAGTCGGTTAGGACGCCAGGTTTTCATCCTGGAAATCAGGGGTTCGAGTCCCCTACGGGCTGCAAACAAAAATTAATAAAATGGCTAATCATATTTCATCAAAAAAGAGAATCAGGCAAACCGCTACCAAAAGGACGCATAACCGTTATTATGCTATAACCATGCGTAATGCTCTTAAGGAATTCAGAAGCCTTAAGGAAAAAGATAAAGCGCTTGCGGAAATGACTAAAATGGTCTCCATGATTGATAAACTTGTTACCAAGGATATCATTCATAAGAACAAAGGCGCTAACCTGAAATCTGGTATGGCGAAGTTTTGCAACACGATGAAATAATAATTTATTATTTATTTGATTATTACCCTTGTCAAAAGCAAGGGTTTTTTTTTGTAAATTTTTTTACTTTTACATCAAAAAAAATCAAATGACAGAACTTCTTAACATCAAACAATGGGCAGAAGACGACCGTCCGCGCGAAAAGCTTGTCGCCAAAGGCAAATCAGCATTGAGCAATGCAGAATTACTGGCCATCCTCTTACGATCGGGCTCTACAAAAGAAACAGCGGTTGATTTGTCGAAACGAATGCTATCAGAAGTTTCGGATAATTTGTTGGAATTGTCGAAGCTGTCGCTGTCAGAATTTATGAAATTCAAAGGTATCGGTGAGGCCAAGGCATTAAGCATTATTGCAGCCCTGGAACTAGGGAAACGTTGCAGGGTTTCTGAAGTTGCCGTCAAAGAAAAAATTTCCGGCAGCCGTGATGTGTTTGAATATTTTCAGAATAACCTTGCCGATAACCAGTATGAAGAGTTCTGGATACTGCTTTTGACCCGGGCAAATAAAATAATTAAAAAATCAAGCATCAGCCAGGGAGGCATTGCAGGAACTGTGGCTGACCCGAAAAAGATTTTCAAAACTGCGCTGGAGCACAACGCTTCTTCCATAATACTTTGTCATAACCATCCTTCGGGAAACATCAAACCCAGCGAAGCGGATATCAAACTGACAAAAAAACTCAAAGATGCGGGAGTACTATTGGATATCAGTGTGCTGGACCACGTTATCGTGGGCGATAATACCTATTTCAGTTTCGCTGATGAGAACCTGATCTGATGGTTAACGTCCGTATGATTATTTATGTTTTTTTGTCAGTAAGCTGAGATTCAGCAGGTGTTTTCTGGATGACGTTTTGAATACCCCCTCATTTACCGAGCGTATTTCTTCGATGGTATAAAAAGATTGCATGTTAAGCTCGTTTATAATGGAAATAAAATTCTTGACATCACTACGCTTGACGATGGAAAAAATCACCTTTACTTTACCCACAGCTCCTTCGGCATCCAGAATGGTAAGCCCGTAATTGGATTCTTTTAGCCGGGAAATAAGTTCGGGGGCCTGGCTCTTGAGAATCACCCTGATGATTACATTGCCTATAGAGAGCTTTTCGTCGAGCACCATGCCTACATAATTCCCCATGGCATAACCCAGCGCATAAGCAATATAACACACCGGGTTATCAAGGTGTTTAATAATTTCACCAATAGCAAGCAACCAGATCAGCGATTCGAAAAAGGCAAAAACCGGTGCCCAGTTTTTTAAGCCTTTGGCAATGAAAATCAAACGGAGTGTACCCACACTCTGGTCGAATATGCGCGCACAAAAAATAAGAAATGGCAAAATTACCCAGGTAAACATGGGCGCATCGTTGGCAAGAAAATTTAAAATAGTCATAACCTGATTATTAATTAAGTTGTATCAAAATATTTTTTTATAGCATCTCCGGCGCTTGTGCTGTATATGCTCGTAATTTTTCCAGGTAGTAATGGCTTTCAGGTTCGTTTCAAAAATCCCGGTTGTTTCTGCATAAGCCATTCCTGCTTTCGAAACAGGTTGATGTATTTCACTAATCAGCAAAGCCGGAATTCCCATGCTTTGAAATTTTGGATCCACACCTGTAAGAAAAAGATCCACGGTATCATTGTGCTTCATTGCTCTCATCAAATGTATGAACCCAAACGGGAATAGCCTGCCGCGGGCTTTTTGCATGGCTTTTGACAAGGAAGGGACACCAACGATAAATCCGGCGATCTCATCATCCTGTGTTTTTATTACTTTAACAAAATCATAGTTCAGAAACGCGAAATACTTTTTTATGTAATAACTCTTCATTTTTTCATCAAAGGGCACAACAAAAGGCAGTTCTTCAAAAGATACATTCAACAAATCTAAAATAGCATGTGCATATGCTGAAAGCTCCTTTTTTGAATGAAAGTTAATAACCTTCAGTTTAAAGCGTTGTTTCACTAATTCTGCCAGGCGCAAGGCTTTCTCAGGCACGCCGTGCAATAATAGCCGGAATTCGATCCAGTCAATCTCTTTGGTATACCCGTTTTTTTCAAAATGATTTTGATAATAGGGCATGTGATACACTGAACCTATGGATTGCAGATAGTCAAAACCCTCTACCAGCAATCCTTGTGTGTCAAGGTTGGTGAAACCCAAAGGCCCATAAGCCCCTTCGACGCCTTGCTGTTTGAGCCATGTTTCTGCTGTTTTGAATAGTTCGGAACTGATTTCTTCGTCATCAAAAAACTCTGCGCGTGTTATCCTGCCAAAGTTCTCTGATTTTTTTTCATTATACTTGTCGTTGATAATGGCCCCTATGCGCCCGACTGTTTCACCGTTTTTAACCGCAATCCAGAACTTTGCCCGGCAAAATTCAAAAGCCGGATTATGCTCCGGCGTCATGCTTTTCAGTTCATCTTTGATCATTGGGGGTGCCCAAAAATCATTGCCTTTGTATATTCGGAACGGTAGTTTTACAAAAGATTTTCTAAGAGATGCATCAGTGACCTCTATGATGTTGACAGGCATAAGAATATTTTTTTACAAAAATAAGAATATTAAAAATATCAACTGTAATACCTGATTAGGGAACCTTACAAAAAATAAATAGGAAATGCTTTTTTAGAATTTCAAATTCAATCCCAACCCATTCTGAGTGATTCCAAAATCAAGGTGGTAGTTATTTTGGGCAGTTTTTAATGAGTTTCTATAAAGATCAAAGGCGCTGTTCATTTTTTTGATACTCTTCTCGCTTAACTGCAACCCGGTAAATAAAAGAACCGCGCCAATGCCCGTGTAAATAAAACTTGCACCTATTTCAGTATTGTTGTATTTTCCATGAATACCGTTATAAAACAAGGTAACCGCTCCGAATGCACATAGGCCGCCTCCGGCGCCTATCAGCCCGCGGCTCAGATTATGCAGTTTATAACCGTCACGATACATTTTATATGCTTCCGGGTTATTATTCACATCAATAAAATTCAACACATTTTTTGCCGTTTTGTATTCGACTTTTTCCCTATAAATATCATTTTTTCCATTTTCGTATTTTATCATAAAGACTTGATTACGAGGTATGGAAAAAACCTGCTCTTCAACAGGTAGATGTTGTTTCCTGAATTTTTTTATTTTTTGATCTATACTGCAGATTTGTTTTTCGTTTGCATCGTATATCCGGAATGTTACCTGGTCGGGCGTAGTCTCAACGATTTTGGTTTTTATTTCTTTACCATTTGTATTTACAATGATATCCTGGCTTTTTACAACATAAGAAAACAGGCATAGTGTGAAAATTAAAATTATCTTCTTCATATAGTGATTGTTAAAAAATGAAAGGGATTTAATTTTTGACCAAATAAAAGCCAAATATACAACAAAAAAATTATTCAATAATCTTATAAAATTTATTGTGATTTTTTATGGTAATCACGAAATGCCGGTTTTATTCAAATAGATATGTTGTTAAACTATTTTACTCAAAATATACAATTTGGAAAATTTTATATTAAATTTGTATAAACATAAAAATTAGTTGTCATGAAAAAGTTTTCTTTGTTAGTTTTCGCCCTTGTTTTTAGCAGTTGCCTGTATGCGCAAGATTATTATGCATTGGTACGTTTAGGTAAGTCATGGGGATATATTGATAAAAAAGGTTCTTATGTCATTAATCCTCAATATGCCGGTGCCAAAAGCTTTCATAACGGCCTGGCCAGGGTGTTGCAGTTTGGCAGCTGGGGTTTTATTGATTCAAAGGGTACTTTGGTTATTAATCCTCAGTTTGATGATGCTGAAGATTTCAGTGACGGGCTGGCGCGGGTCAGAAAATTCAAACAATGGGGTTATGTAGATAAAACCGGTGTGTTTGCGATTAACCCGCAGTTTGATGATGCCGAAGATTTTTCTAACGGATTTGCACGCGTTCGCAAAGGTATGCAATGGGGCATTATTGATAAAAAGGGCACTTATGTTGTCAATCCACAGTTTGATCTTGTCGGTGAATTCCATGAAGGCCTTGCAAAAGCATTCAAAGGGAAACAATGGGGCTATATTGATAAAACCGGTTCATGGATCATTAATCCGCAATTCGATAATGCTGAAGATTTTTCAGGTGGGCTTGCCCGCGTTCGTAAAGGGATGTCCTGGGGTTTTGTAGATAAAACAGGTACTTATATTATTAACCCTCAGTTTGAAGGCGTGGGCGATTTTTATGAAGGACTGGCTCGGGCAAAGAAGATGAAGCAATGGGGATATATTGATAAAAAAGGCACCTGGGTTGTAAATCCTCAGTTTGATCTTGCCGAAGATTTTAGCGGCGGATTGGCCCGCGTAAATAAATTTAAAGAATGGGGATACATTGATAATAAGGGCTCTTATGTCATCAACCCGCAATTCGGTGACGCTTCTGATTTCGTTGATGATATGGCGCTGGTCCGCAAAGGCCCGCAATGGGGCTATATTGATAAAAAAGGAACGTACCTTATCAACCCTCAGTTTGACGCTGCCAAACCTTTTGAAAACGGATTGGCCCGGGTGCGAAAAGGACCGAAATGGGGTTATATTGATAAAAAAGGTACCATCGTTATCAACATGCAGTTTGATAATGCCGAAGATTTTTCCAATTAACCTGAGTTCGGGAAAAATCAATTATTGCTTTTTAGGCAAAATAATAATGTGAAATGTTTTATCCGTTGAAGGACATATACAATAATAAAACGTCAATCTCCTAAAGGAGAATACATTTTTTTGGTTTTCTTTCTATTGGTATTAAGCCTTATTGATTCACAAACAAATCTTTCAGGGCTAAAGCCCTTTATTATCATGGGTGTCATTAACCCCGCCCTTAAGGGCGGGGTTAATAAAACAATCTAATAATCTGGACTTTAGTCCAAATTGTGAATTAATCAGGTTAAACTCCTAACGGAGTATTAACTGAATATTCTTAACCCGAACTCTGGTAAATAGTAATTTTTTTGTACTTATGGCATGTGGCAGCTTTTAAATCCGGATCATGGAGCTATGGCCGGAATGGAATCAATCCTTCCCATCACAGAATCAGCCAGCCTCAGGAGTGAATCCGGTATTGAGGTCGTACAATTATAATCCTTTGATATTTTCTGTTTAGGTCCCGGGAATTTTTGCCGGTATGCCTTAAGTGACTCGTCTTTCATGACTTTTTCCATGAAATATCCGAAAACAGGCATGGCAGCATGGCTGCCTTCTCCTATTCTGGTCCCCGGCCGAAAGTGAATACAGCGTTGCTCTCCGCCGACCCAGGCCCCGCCAACCAGTTTGGGCGAAACACCTACAAACCACATATCGCTGTGATTGGACGAGGTGCCTGTTTTTCCCCCATACTCCGTTCCGTCTTTAAAAATATCGTACGACCAAAGGTTCTGTACGGTGGAACCACGCTCTTTCATTCCGGCTTTGAGTAATTCCTGCAACAGGAAAGCTGTTTCATAGTCAATGGCTTGTTTTCTTTCAGGTTTGTATTCCCAAAGAACCTTCCCATTATGGTCTTCGATGCGTGTCACCAGCACAGGAGCTTCATACATGCCGTCGGCAATAACAGAAGCATAGGAATTAACCAAATCAAGCAATGTCACTTCACCAGATCCCAGGCTTACGGAAGGCACCACCTCCAACCTTGTTCTGATGCCAAGGCGGTAAGCATATTCAATCACTTTATCAATGCCGACTTCTTTTGCAAGTGTCACGGCAACACAGTTGATAGAATTAGTAAAAGCAGAACGAAGGCTTACCGGGATGCCATAAAATATTCCGTTCACATTATGGGGGCGCCATACCATATCTTTACCTTTTTCTTTGTACTTCCATTCCACGTACTGGTCATTTCGCATGTCGCATGGCCCGATTCCTGAAGCAATGGCTGCGGCATAAACAAATAATTTAAAGGTGGATCCGGGCTGCCGCACGGATTGCGACACATGATCGTACTTGAAAAAGCGGTAATCAATATCGCCGACCCATGCCTTCACATAACGGTTTTCAGGTTCAATAGCAACAAAACCAATACGGAGCAGGCGTTTCACATAACGAATGGAATCCATCGGGCTTAGAATGGTGTCAACAACTCCTTTTTTATAATGGTACAGTTTCATAGGAACGGGCTTATCCATCAGCGCCATGGCGGAGTCTTCGCTTCCGGTTTCCTTTCTGAAGACCTTGTAACGTTTACATTCCAGTGCATTATTTCGGATGAAACCGGGAATTTCTTTGTATTGCATGTCCCGCCAGGGATTTTCACGTCCCCATTGCCTGTTGAATTCTGTTTGTAAAAACGTCATCTGTTTTTTTACCGATTCTTCCGCGTATTTCTGCATGCGGGAATCCACGGTGGTATATATTTTCAAACCGGATGTGTAAATGTCCAAGTCGTGGTCTCTGCACCAGCTTCCAATGGCATCGGCGACCGCCATCCTGAAATAGGGAGCCTGTCCATCAGAGAACTCCTCAACTTTGTATTTCAGCCCCAAAGGCAAAGCGGCAAGGGAATCCCGTTCGTTTGCCGTGATCAGTTTCTCTCGTTGCATGATCTTCAGCACCACATTTCTTCGTTTGGTGCAATTAGCCGGGTTGCGCAGGGGATTATATGTTGATGGCGCCTTGAGCATCCCGATCAGCATGGCGATTTGGTCAGGTTTGAGTTTTGATGGAGTGGTGCCGAAATAAATCCTTGAGGCGGTTTTGATGCCAAAAGTATTGTTTCCGAAATCAACGGTATTGAGGTACATGACCAGAATTTCCTCTTTGGAATAGAATGCTTCAATTTTAACAGCTCCGATCCATTCTTTTAGTTTCATGATCACCAGGCGCACATAGGGAATATATCCCAGCAATCCCTTTGAATAGGTAGTGCGTGATTTGTACATGTTTTTTACCAGCTGCTGCGAAATGGTACTGGCTCCACGGTAATTGCCCGAAAACCAGTCGCGGAATGCCGAAACCAGCCCTTTGAAGTCAATGCCCATATGCGAATAAAAACGTTCATCCTCCGTTGCAACCAATGTCTTCAGAAGAATGGGCGATAAATCGGTGAATTCAACCGGCGTTCTGTTTTCTTTATAGAAACGTCCGATCATTTTTCCGTCGGCGCTGTATACTTCCGAAGCAATACTCTGCTGTGGATGCCGGATCTCGGATATTCGCGGCGATTTGCCGAACAACCACAGGAAATTGATGTTGATCAGAAAAAGAAAAAGTAGAAAAAAGAGGAACGTAAACAGTATCCCGCGCAGTGCTTTCACATACCAGACGCGCTTTTTAGGCGGTTGTTTTTTTAAGGGCCACCACGGCCACCATTGCTTTAATTTTAAAAACAAATCTCTGAACATGCCTGCAAAGGTATTTTAAAATGCAGGCATGAAAAGCATTTTTTTTATTTTTTTTTGCGAAAAAATATCGGAACCCGATGGTAATGGATAACTTCATGATCCTGTAGGGACAAACTTCATGCAAGGCCGGCAATGATTTTTTTCTGCGCTTAATCCGTAATATCCAGATCGTATTTGTCCAGCAGTCCGGCCAATCCGGCCATTGAAAACCTGGCTTTCCTGATCCTGTTTATTTCAGGGTCAATGGAGTAGTTATAGGAAGTACTGAAGTCGGCTTTTTCAATGATGGAATTTTGAAATGTTGCTCTTGTCAGATCGCAGTTTTCAAAGACAGAACTGCTCAGATCACACTCTGTAAAATCAACTTCCTGTATCTGAGTGTCTTTGAATTTCGTGCTTTTGATTTTGGCCTGGTAAAAGGAAGAATGATTTAGGTTGCATTTGTCAAAGCTGATGGATAGCCCAAACTTATTGCAGTTTTCAAAAAGAAGGCCTAACATTTTACATTCGCTGAATTTCACATTTCTCAGGGCTGTATTTGTCAATTTTGCCAGGCTGAGATTACATCCGGTGAATACGCAGTCTGTATATTTTATGTTGGAAAGGTCCGCATTTGAAAAGTCACAGCCGGTAAAGGTGCAATTTTCATAAGCTCCTTTTTTCAAGGGGCTTTGAGTGAAGTTTTCTTTATTGAAGGTTTTTCCTTCTGTGTATTCTTGCTCCATTGTTTTATTTTTTCATTAAATGCATTCTTTTAAATCCGCGCCTTATCCATAAACGGAAGTTTTTATTTCTTGTCACCAGCGCAAAGATACTGCCGGAGTTCAGGAGCTTTATACTCGGTAAACGTCGGTGTAAGGCGCTTGCCAGTTATTTTTTGTTTCTATGTATAGCGGAACCAATGATTTCAATAAACGTTTTATCAAAATCCTTTCTCAGTAAATACAACTGTACAAGCGCAATTCCTAACCATGGAAGCTGGATATAACCAAAAGGGGTAATAAGTACTAAAAAAACAGTGGTCCCGATTAATCCAAGTTTTACTTTTTTGTGCTTGTTCAGGATTAAGATTCCCATAATAATTTCAAAAAGTGCTATGAGCAAAATAAAGACAACCGGAGCCTTTGAAACTATTTCCGTGAAGATAGTCCTGTAGAAACCAATGAGGGAGGCTTCTCCCATTTGAACGGTAGATTGGGGATCGGTAAATGCATTGACCATATTAATCCCAATAGCCATGATTAAATAGAAAATTCCTAGAAATATACGGCCGGCATTAGGTTTTATAATGCATAATACCACAACAATTAATACGAAAACGATACTCCAGATAATTTTTTCATCCATTTTCAATAATTTTTTAAATGGTCAACCTTTTCCTTCTCTATTATTTCTTCCCGAAAGTAACCTTCAGATCGTCAACATAAGCGGACCTCTTATCATTGTTCCAAACATAGACTGCAATTTTATCTGTTGCCATAATCTTCGCAGGCAGATTAACCGTGGCTTTTATTTCTTTCCACTGGTTGGGCGTTTTAATGGAATCCACTAATTCTATTCCGGCCCAGAAAATGTTTTTTCCCACGGAATCAATGCTTACCACGAGATTCGTTTTGATGCCTGTTTGCGGATATAATATCCAGAAATCAACATCAACTTTTTCAGGAAGGGTATCGTTGATATTTTTAAATAAATCAGCATATCCGAAACTGTATTGTAAAACAGAATCAATGCGGCTTGAAAATTTCCCGGAATGTGCTGTTTCTTTTGTCAGTGTTTGTTGATTCATCCACCCGGCAGATTCCAGGTCGTTTGAAAAACTAACAACACCCGGCTTGTTTTCTTTATTTTCTTCTTTGTTGCCTGAACATGCTGCTATCAGGATAATTACGCATATAATGACTGCTAAAATGATAAATTTTTTCATAGCTAATATTTCTTGCAAAAGTATAATATCTTGTGATAAAATTAAAACTATATGGATTTAAATGTTAACGGAAATTACAGTTCATTATATGAATTGCAGAAAAAAAATTTCAGCGGAACATTTTTCTTATGGTAATTGATACCTGGTGTATGGAACGGAATGCTGGTCTGAAAATTCATGGTTCAGGAACTTATAATAACCTGCTACTGCAACCATACCGGCATTATCAGTGCAAAATACCGGCTTTGGTAAAAAAAGTTCCCATCCCTGGTCTTTTTCTTTGGATGTCAGCAGGGCACGTAAGGCTGAATTCGCAGAAACGCCACCGGAAATTGCTATCCTGCGGATTCCTGTTTGTCCGGAAACTTTTATTACTTTTTTTAAAAGTATCGTTATTATGGCATGCTGTATTGACGCACAGAGATCAGGCAGGTTTTTTACAATGAAATCAGTATCGGCTCTCAGGTTGTCCCGGATAAAATATAAAAAAGATGTTTTTAATCCACTGAAACTAAATTCATTATCTTTTACTCTCGGTTCCGGGAATTTATATTTTAACGGGTCACCGTTGACGGCATTCATATCGATCATTTGTCCGCCGGGATAGGGAAGCCCAAGGATTTTCGCACTTTTGTCGAAAGCCTCGCCGGCAGCATCGTCGATTGTGTTTACCAAGGTCTCAAACGAATAGAAACTTTTTACGTTGATGATTTGGGTATGGCCACCTGAAATGAGAAGACACAGGTAGGGAAATTCCGGTGTTTGTTTTTGGTTATCAGGCTCAGAAATAAAATGAGCCAGCAGGTGTGCCTGAATATGGTCAACTTCAATAAGAGGAATATTCAGCGCAAGGCCCATTGATTTTGCGACTGAAGTTCCGACAATAAGTGAACCCAGCAATCCGGGGCCTCTTGTGTATGCTATTGCAGATAGCTGATTTTTTTGTATATTTGCTTCGTCGAGCGCTTGGTCGATAACGGGGATAATATTTATCTGGTGGGCTCTCGAAGCATATTCGGGTACCACACCGCCGAAGTTCTTATGTATTGCCTGGCTGGCAATAATATTGGACAGAAGCACGTTTTTATTGACCACGGCCGCAGATGTATCGTCGCAGGACGATTCGATGCCCAGAATGATGGTGTTCATTAATAAAATTAAGTTTTCAAAGGTATAAAAAAAACTTTTAAAATATTAATTATAGTCTATGCAGTAGTTTTTGTACTGCCGGCCGGAATATTCACGCTCGTGCAGAGTAACCTGGTCCAGACGTATATTGCAAAAAAATTGTCGGGATACCTTTCGGAGCAACTCAAAACTGAAGTCCGCATTGATAAAGTGGAAATACGGTTCTTTATGAATGTTATGCTGAAAGGCGTTTATATTGAAGACCAGCACCACAATGTGTTGCTCAGATCAGATAAGATATATGTGAAACCGGGTGACTATGATTTTGGAGCTAATTTTTTTGAATTGAAAAAAGTGGTTTTAGAAAACACCAGCTTCAACCTCCGGAAATATAAGGGGGAAGAGAAGACCAACCTTCAGTTCATCATCAATTATTTTAAGTCGGATAAAAAGAAAACAAGGGAAGAAAGGTATCCTTTAAAAATCAGGATCGATTATTTGAATCTGTCCAATTCAGGCTTCTCATTTATCGATGATAACAGAGAACACAAATATAACGGGGTTTTTGATTACAGTGATGTCAGCATATCCGGTATAAATACTGAAATAGAAAATGTTGCCATACTTAGCGACTCTATTGCAGGTGTCATTAATAATCTTGCGTTTTCTGAAAAAAGCGGATTTATTGTAAATCGATTTTCAGCGAAAACCATAGTTTCAAAAAGAAATATTATCGTAAATAACCTTCTTGTAAAAACTCCTAACTCGGATGTAGATCTCGACTTAACGTTTGCCTATGATAGTTTTAAAAGCTTTAAGGATTTTATAAACAAGGTGACCATAATATCTGAGGTGCGTAATTCAAAATTGAACCTTATTGACATCGCTTATTTTGCACGGCACATGTACGGAATGAATAACCTGATTTATTTATCATCCAGTGTCAAAGGCCAGGTCAGCAATCTTAAGCTAAAGAACTTTATGATGAAATATGGTTCAGACACATACTTTGATGCGGACATTACCATGAACGGCCTGCCTAAAATCAAAGAGACATACATCAACTTAAAAATCAGGGATCTTACATCTTCGGTCAACGACCTGAATAATATCGTGATCCCGGCACCGAACAGGTCGGTCATGCATCTGAAGCTGCCGCAAATGCTTCAGCGGCTGGGGAACATTCATGTTAAAGGCATTTTTACAGGTTTCTATTCCAATTTTGTTTCTTTTGCAACCCTGAACTCTGACCTGGGCAGCATTTCAACCGATATTATTGTAAAGAATACCAACAAAATCATTTCTTATGACGGGAAAGTTGTTACAGAAAATTTTTCCCTGGGCGAGCTTTTAAATTCATCCGGATTGCTTGGCAAAGTCAGCCTGGATGCGCAGATAAAAGGTTCGGGATTAAAAGTGAATGATGCCGTGTTTACCCTCATGGGAAACATACAGCAGCTTGAGTTTAAAAATTACTCATATTCCGGTATCTCGGTCAATGGGAATTTCGATAAGAAGATATTCAGCGGTCTGATAAATATCAATGACCGGAATCTGGAAATGAAATTTGACGGTATAATCAATTTTAATGATACGCTTCCGGATTTTGATTTTAAAGCGGATGTTAAATATGCCAACCTGAAAAAGCTCAACCTGCTGCCAAAAGATACCACGGCTGAAGTGCAGGGAAAACTCACGATTAACATGCAAGGCAATAATATTGATAACCTCAGAGGTACCATTTCTATTGAAAATGCAGCCTTCAGGCAAAACAAAAAATTCATTGACCTGAAATCATTAAATCTTTATACCGAAATTAGTAAGATCGGTTATCGCACCTTTAATCTGAAATCGGATTATGTTGACGCGGATATTAACGGCTACTTTGTTTTTTCCGAACTGGGCAATTCGTTCAAGCGCTTTATCCTGAATTATATTCCCAATTTTTATTTTGCACTTGATACAAATAACAAAACGATTGCACGGCAGGAATTTGATTTTGATATCCGGTTATATAATGCAACACCGGTGCTGGATTATTTTGTTACCGGGCTGGGAACAGCCGGCAATACCATAGTAAAAGGGAGTTTTAATTCCATTTCGAATACTTCGGAGGTTAATGCGGTTTCTTCCAAGTTGTCGTATAATAAATTCAATTTACAAAGTTGGACACTGAATTTTAATGCAGCCAACGGGCTTATTGATCTAGCTATGAAAGCCGATTCCTTGCAATTGTCAGACAGCGCCCATCTGTTGAATTTTGGCCTGGTATCACGGGTGGAGAACGACAGCATTAACAGCAAACTGTTCTGGGATAATAAGAAGAAAGAAAACAGGAATGCCGCCAACCTTAACTTCTATAATTATTTTTTAAACAACCGCGAATCCGTCATGGGATTTAAACCTTCCGAGTTTATTATTGACGATTGGTTGTGGACCATAAACGATCAGGGAAACATTGTTTTTGACACAAACAGGATTACGTTTAACAACCTGATGGTATACCGCGGCCTGCAAAGTTTGCAGATTGCAGGGATAATTTCGAGAAATCCTTCAGATACACTTGCAGTCAGTTTCAACTCCTTCGATATTTCAAACGTGGACTATCTTACCAATGCAAAGAAATTTGACCTGGACGGCATCATAACAGGAAGGGTGTCGATTTCAGATTTGTATAATGCGCCAACCTATTACGCCGACCTGAAAATCAAAGATTTTGGGGTCAATAACGACAAACTGGGAGATGCGTTAATAATAAGCAAATGGGATGATGCGAAAAAAGGTGTTCATTTAAATGCTGAAATATATTATGTGGGTACCATTGGCAAAAGCACGCCTGTTATAGCAAACGGTTATTATTATCCGGGTGATAAACCGCAGAATTTTGATATTGATATCTTTGTTGAAAATCTCAGGCTGAAAGCCTTGAACCGTTATGTGGCAAGTTTTGGCACTATCGTCAACGGAACGGCAACAGGAAGGCTTTTTTTGCGTGGTAAGAAAAAACCGGAATTAACAGGATTACTCAAGGTGATGCGCGGAGCGCTGAAAATTAATTACCTGAATACCGTTTATGCTTTTTCATACGACAGCGTGAAAATTACTAAAAATGCTTTTACGTTTAAGGATATTATCGCCATAGACCAGCCTGGTAACGACAAAATCAACCCGGACACAGTTTTAGTTTCAGGTCAGGTTACCCATGAGTATTTTAAAAAGCTGGGCTTTGATATTTATGTGGATACTAAAAAAGCCTTGTGTCTGAACACCAATTCTTCACTGAATCAATATTTCTATGGCAAGGCTTATGCAACGGGCAATGCACATATTTATGGCGACCAAAAACAGGTGAACATTGAAGTAGATGCTACAACTGAAAAAGGTACGCAGTTGTTCATTCCTGTTGGTGGTACATCAGCATTACAGACCAGCGATTATATCACATTTATCAGGAAAGCGCAGGATACGCTGGTTATTGGTGATATCGGAAAAGAAATACACGGGTTGAATCTCGACATGTCATTCAATGTTACAGACGATGCGGAAGTTCAGCTACTTTTTGATCCACGTGTCGGTGACCGCATACGGGGTATTGGCAACGGTAATATTAGGATAACCTTTACCGATGGTGAAATGAATATGTTTGGCAATTATGTTCTTACTTCCGGTGATTACCTGTTTACTTTTCAGAATATCATTAATAAACGGTTTATTATTGATCCCGGCAGCACGGTAAAATGGAACGGAGATGCTTATGATGCTGAAATGGATATCCGTGCGCGGTATAAAATCAGGGCAAACCTGGCCGGTTTGGGCATTGATACCAATAGCCGTTATGTTCCCGTAGAATGTATCATAAATATTACCAATCTGCTGTCAAATCCTGAATTCACCTTCGAAGTGGACCTTCCTTCATTGCTCGAATATGAGAAAGATGCTTACCTGGCAGCCATCAATCAGAATATAAATAACAACTTCATCTCACTGCTGATAATCAACAGTTTTGTCAACCCCAATACGGGCATCGGGCAGGCCACCACCGCAGGGGCCAGTTTGTTGGGCAAGAGCGCCAGTGAAGTGCTTTCCAATCAGCTTAGTAACTGGCTTTCTCAGATCAGTAAAAATGTAAATATCGGGGTTAATTATCGTCCGGGCGACAATATATCGGAGGAAGAAGTGGCCGTGGCTCTTTCAACACAGCTTTTCAACGACAGGCTGTCAGTTTCCAGCAATCTGGGGGTGGCCACCGGACAAAATACGGGCAGTGCGAAGAACTCAAACCAGATCGTGGGTGATGTGGACCTGGAAGTGAAAATTACCAAAGCGTTGAAGTTAAAAGTATATAATCATACCAACCAAAATGATATTCTTCAGTACACATCTCCGTATACGCAGGGGCTGGGTATTATCTATCGCAAAGAATTCAACACCTACCGGGACTTTTTTCTGAAACGGAAAAAAGCAAAAAACAAACCCTGAAATTGTTGGTTTTTTTTACAATTCCTGGTTTAGGTCAAATCATTTTTTTTGAGGTGCCAAAATAGTAATAAAGATTCCTCATTTCGCTGCGCTTCATTCGGAATGACAATTAATTTATGTTAATTAGGAGGGGGGATGGGAAAAGCGCCGGCGGAGCAGGCGCTTTTCCCATCCCCCCTCCTCAAAACGACACAAACAGCCTGTCATTCCGAAGCGCAGCGAGGAATCTTTTTTTATTTGAAGAAAATTTATATATTATCTTTTTTTTATAATTTCCCAATCAATTCTCCCTTCACTATGCAAGTAAATCCATTTTGGATTTAACGAATCTATTAGTGCAAGTTTTTTTCTTTCTTGAGTAACCCTTAATCTGTTTTTCCCTTATTATTGCCAAATCAATAAAATCAAATAATTCAAAATATATTAACTTATCTACATTATATTTGGAAGTAAACCCTTTAAAAATTTTCTTTTCGTGTTCAAAAACCCTTCTTGCCAAATCATTGGTAACACCAGTGTAGAGAACTGTATGATTAGCGTTCGTAAGAATGTAAACGTAATAACAATGGAGTTTCATAAAAAAATTATACAAAAAATTAACAAGTTTAGTTTCAAATATTGCTTGATATTTTTTTTAATTATAAATTCAAATAAATTCCACCAGCACCTCAAATAAAGAAACTGCCCTGATTCAATTAGTGTCCGTTGGTTTTAAAACAGCATCTCCAATGCTGCAATGCAGGCATTTTCTTTTCGTACAATAACTCGAATATAATTGAATGACCGCCTGTGATTGCATGGCACTAACAGCTTTAATCCCGATGCCGGAAAATTTGGCGGTCATATGGTTTTTTTCGGGAGGCAAACCTGACAAAAATTCTAAAGCTTTTTCTGTGTAATGCTCATCTTCTTTTATTTTTCCATAAGCAAACATAATCGGAACTATGGTGTTAATGATCAATAGGTCGATAGTGCTTTTTGCAGGTTCTTTGGATGACTGGCGTGAAACTTCATCAAAAACATAGTGCGTATGCCAATAATCAGAACAATCCAGATCAAACAGCTGGTATAATTCTTTAATTGACTGACTTTCAATTATCCTGGAGAATAAATTGTTGGATTTATAAATGAGGCTGGCGAATTGTGCCAGGCGGATGGTCGGGAAATTATTCGGGCGGATTCGTAAGAATTTCCATAGATGTTTTCCCACAGGCGTCAGTCCGTATTTTTTTTGCAGGTACAGGTATTCCGTTTTTAGTTTTGCAGGATAATCATCAGCAAAATCATCGTTAAGCATCCCGGCTTGTCCGAAAAGCAGGGCTTCTATCTGAAACAGCTTGTCTTTGCTTTTTGCGAAGCAGTGCTGCGGAAGCGATTTTGCAAGGAGTTCAAATGGTTCGGCATTAACATTGAAACCGAAATTCCGGGCGAAAATCTCATAAAAAGTCTGTTCCCAGTCATTTTTATTCAACTTTAGTTTGTTGAAGATAATTTCGGTTTTATTCTGTAAACGTTCAATAGCTATCTTTTCCAGCCAGTTGAAGATGATCAGCTCATTTACGTGGGGGATCAATTTTGAGCAGGGGATAAGATTTTTGCTTTCAATAAAATTTTTATATTTGAAAATCAATAAGTTATCCATTAAATCTTTTAATTCCACCGTGGCAATTTTATTCCCGGTTTTATCAAATATGGGTTTGTCATCTTCGTGAACAACATGGAGGATGATGTTATCATAAACTTTATCGAGGTGGTGTTTGTGAACAAACCAGTCGGAAGATTTCAGGTGGATTTCAACATTGCCCGCCCATAACGTATTGTCAATGCGTATTTTAGCATTTGTAAAATCCGGGCCTGCATCCGTGTTAATTGATCCCGGGTTTTCAACGAGGACCGCTCTGCCATCGGTGGTACAGATATTTGTCTTAAAGCGTTGATACTTCCATAAATAATGCAGCAAATCTTCATTCATAGCACAATGATTTTTTGAAAAAATGACATGATAAAACTATCAAAAATTATTAAATAATGGAAAAAAGTTTGCATTTTTATACATTAAAGTATTACTTTTGTAAAAGAAACCAAATGATGATCTATGGAAGATTTTTCGGGTTTGATGTCCGGTATTGAATTCAAAACTCATCAATTGGTCAAACAATTAAAAGAAATTAAGCATGAAAATGCTGAAATGAAAAAAAAAATTGATTTATTAACTAAAACAGAACAAGAGAACATAACCAAATTAAAATATTTAGAAGAAAAAAACAAAATATTACGAATAGCAAAATCAATTGACGGAGAAGATAAAACAAAAGCTAAATTAAGAATTAATGAACTTTTGCGGGAGGTTGACAGATGTATTGCTCTATTAAACAAGTAATTATTTATATGCCCTGAAACCAATGGAAGATTTTTCAATATCTGTAACAATAGCCGAAAGGAATTACAGATTGACCATTGGCCGGCAGGAGGAAGAAATAGTAAGGAAAGCAGTGAAATTGATCAATGATAAAATTAAGGAATTTGCGAGTAATTATGCTTTTAAAGATAAACAGGATTTATTGGCGATGATTGCCTTACAATATACTTCTAACGCATTGAATTTGGAACAAGCAAACGGATATAATAATACGAAGTTGAAAGAAAAATTACTTGATCTTGATAAAGTTCTTGATCAGCATCTGGACAAAAGCGTTCTTTGAAACAAAATTTAAATTAACCCGCATTAAATCAAAAACATCGTTTGATAAACTCAACATTATCAAATTAGAGTAATCTCTGTTTTGGTAGAACAGGCTTCAGTTCGCCTAGGCGAAATTCCATTGGGAAACCTTTGGGACGGTAGAAGTTCAAACAAAACTGGTAGCTCTATCCATGTTTCCCAGGAGTTTATTCTAAACTCTTTTTGACTTTAATGCGGTTTTTTTTTGGAATTAATTAATATTAACTAAATACATATATATCATGAGCCCTATTTTTATAATAATTGCTGCAGTTGGCGGTCTACTCGTCGGAGTGCTTATTGCGATACTGATTATTCGCAAATCCATTGAGAAAAGATCAGAAAACATTATCAGAGAAGCTGAAAACGAAGCTGAAATGATAAAAAAAGACAAAATGCTGCAGGCCAAAGAAAAATACCTTCAGTTAAAAACTGAGCACGAAAAGGTCGTAAATGAACGTAATAACAATATACTTAAAAGTGAGAACCGCATTAAACAAAAGGAAGCGCTGGTTTCGCAAAAGATCGAAGAGCTGAACCGCAAAGAAAAAGAACTTTCTTCTGTCCGCGATAATATGAACGGACAGCTCGATATATTAAACAAAAAACAATTGGAAGTTGACCAGATGCAATCACAGCAGGTTCAAAAACTTGAAGTAATTGCCGGCCTATCTGCTACAGAAGCTAAATCCCAGTTGGTAGAAATGCTGAAAACCAAAGCACAGGCCGAATCTGCAAACCAGATCCGCGAAATAATTGATGAAGCACGTGATACTGCCAACCTCGAAGCAAAAAAGATTGTAATTAAAACACTGCAGCGTACCGCTGCAGAGCATGCTATTGAAAACTCCGTATCTGTATTTAATATTGATAATGATGAAATCAAAGGCCGTATCATTGGCCGTGAAGGAAGAAATATAAGGGCACTGGAAGCTGCCATCGGTGTGGAAATCATTATCGATGACACCCCCGATGCCATTATTATTTCAGGTTTTGATCCTGTCCGCCGCGAAATCGCCCGTTTATCCCTGCATCAGCTGGTTACCGATGGAAGAATACATCCGGCGCGTATTGAAGAAATTGTGGCGAAAACAAAAAAACAGATTGAACAGGAGATTGTTGAAGTTGGCAAACGCACTACCATCGACATGGGGGTTCATGGGATTCATCACGAACTCATCCGCTTGATCGGAAAAATGAAATACCGTTCTTCATACGGCCAGAACCTGCTGCAACACTCACGTGAAGTGGCAAATCTTTCCGCTGTCATGGCTTCGGAACTCGGGCTGAACTCTAAACTTGCAAAGAGGGCCGGATTACTTCATGATATTGGTAAAGTTCCTGATAATGAACCGGATTTACCACATGCAATATTAGGGATGAACCTTGCTGAAAAATACAAGGAAAAACCTGAAGTTTGCAATGCCATCGGAGCCCACCACGAAGAAGTGGAAATGACCTCGTTGATATCACCGATCGTCCAGATATGTGATGCCATCTCAGGTGCCCGCCCCGGTGCGCGCCGCGAAATCGTTGAGTCATATATCAACAGGTTGAAAGATCTTGAGGAACTCGCACTTGCTTATCCCGGTGTTGTAAAAACATACGCCATCCAGGCAGGCAGGGAACTCCGCGTAATTGTAGGCGCCGAAAAGGTGACGGATACTGAAGCTAATCAGCTGGCATTCGATATCTCAAATAAAATTCAGAATGAGATGACCTATCCCGGGCAGATAAAGATCACCGTCATACGAGAGACACGAGCGATCAGCTATGCAAAATAATTTCTGCCGGTAAACGTTTCTGGCAGAAATTATTCGATAACATTGAATAAACCGCAATACCGGATGAAGGAACATTCACCCAGACAATTTATAACCTTATCATTGGGTATTACAAACTGCTTCCTGATCCCATGCGGGGATGATTTTTTATTGGTAGATACATCAACGAAAAATCAGTTTCGGAAATTCAGGCGGGAACTTTCAACGCATTCAATAACGCTGTCTCAGATAAAATATATTTTTCTTACCCATCATCACACCGATCACACTGGCTTTTTGAAAGAGCTGCTTGATGAATCAAACGCTGTGCTGATAGTTCACCAAAAGGCGCTGCCTTTTTTGGCTTCAGGAAAAGACAACCTTGAAATGACAGGCACTACTGGCATGATAAGGCTTTTGATACATCTTAAGAAACTTTTTCTGCGGGAGCGTATCAACCAGGCGGTAATTCCTGATGAAAGGGCGATCATCATCGATGCTGACAATAATGAGATTTTGAGAACTATTGGCATTCCGGCTAAAATCGTCTGTGTTCCCGGCCATACCGGTGATTCAATAGCAATAATTTGCGATGATGGCAACGCTTTTATCGGTGATGCTGCATTTAACATGGCCGGGTTTTTAAATCTCAGGAACCGGCCGCTCGTGGCACAAAACCCATCCGAAATTGAGTCCGGCTGGAAAAAAATAATGGCTGAAAATGGAACGCAGCTTTTTGTTTCTCACGGCAAAAGCCTGTCAATTGACGCATTGAAATCAAAATAGAAAACCATGTCGTTCACCTATGAATATCCGATGCCTGCTGTTACCGTTGATGCCGTGATTTTCAGAAATACGGCACGTTCCGGTGAAGTGTTACTGATCAGGCGTTTGAACGAACCCTATAAAGGACAATGGGCAATTCCCGGAGGATTTATTAATATCGATGAAGAGCTTGAAGATGCTGTTGTGCGTGAACTTCAGGAAGAAACTGGTATCATTCATCCTTCCCTGAAACAACTGTTCACAGTGGGCACCGTAGGCCGCGACCCGCGCTACCGGACTATCAGCGTGATTTATGTGGGCTGGTTTGATGAAAAAACGATGCGGGTGAAGGCAGGGGATGATGCCGCGGAAGCTGCATGGTTTAACGTAAATGAGTTACCTTCACTGGCTTTTGATCATCTGGATGTACTTAAAAAAGTGTTAGGCTTAATAAAAAAAACGGATGTCTTTTAAAAATTCCATTATTACCATCGGTAAAGATTTCAGGTTTTGGGTTTTACTATTCTTTATCCTGAGGATGTATGGGATTACAAACCCGCCCCTGGAAGCAGCTCACAACTGGCGGCAAACATTGACTTGCTCAATAGCGCGTAATTTTTATGAAGTAGATCCGAACATCTTTTACCCCATGGTTGATATTGATGGCGAAAAATCCGGCATCATTGCCTCCGAATTTCCGTTATTCAATTACCTGATTTTTCTTGTTTCAAAAGTCTTCGGATATGCCCACTGGTATGGAAGGCTGATAAACCTGATCATATCTTCGCTGGGCATTTATTTCTTTTATCTCATTATCAGGAAGCACTTCAGCAGATCTCATGCATTATTTTCCGGCATCCTGTTGTTGTGTTCGCTATGGTTTATGTATTCCAGAAAGATAATGCCCGATACGTTCAGTATTTCATTGGTGATAATGGGTTTGTATTTTGCACTGGAATTTTTATTCCGGCAAAAAATCTGGCAGCTGCTCTTGTTTGTGGTACTTTCAGCTCTGGGAGGCTTAAGCAAAATCCCTTCGTTGCTGATATTAAGCGTACTAATAATTCCGGTGTTTTCGGGTTCCGTGGAAAAGAAAGCGAAGGCCTTTATTATCGCAGCATCTGCAATTGTACTGTGCATAGTCGGACTTTGGTATTATTACTGGGTCCCTCATTTGCAAAGTACGTTTGGCTTTCAATTGTTTTTTGAAAAAGATTTAAAAACCGGGATATCTGAAATTTCGAACTATTGGAGGGAGGCGCTGCAGAAATTCTATTTTGGTGCTTTTCTTTCGTACATTGCCTTTGCAATGTTTCTGCTCGGGCTGTTTTTTGCTTTTAAATCAGGTTCTAAAACGATACTGTTCGCATTTCTTGCAGGATTATTGGCATTTATCTTTTTTGCTGCCAAAACCGGCGCTGTTTTCCCGACGCATTCATACTATATTTTGCCATTTGTCCCTTTTATGGCGTTTGTTGCGGGCTATGGCTTGTCTAAAATCCGTGTCCGCTACCTGAAAATAGTGATAGTTGCAGCGATTATTATTGAAAGCCTGGCAAACCAGCAGCACGATTTCAGAATTAAAGACAAAGAACTATACCTCCTCAATCTTGAAAACCTGTGCAACAATATTTCCACAAGGAATGATCTCGTTGCATTTTCGGGCGGACCGGGCTATCAGCAAATGTATTTTGCGCACCGCCGGGGCTGGTCGCTTGAATATAAGGAATGGAACGATCCGGACCGAATACGGTCCATCAAACAAAAGGGCTGTCGATTACTCTTTATCAATAAAAAGGATTCGGCTGAAAAATTTAATTATGAAATAATTTTTGAAAACGAAAATTATACGGTGTACAAATTATAATTTCGCAGTGAAAAATAAAGAATGTTATGGAGAAAAAATTTCAAAAAATATCAAATTTCAGAGTTGATTATGCTATGGAAGATCCTACCAGGCCTGATGATACAGACTGGTACGAAAAAGATTCCTATTTGACTTCAGTGGAAGAATTTGATATGAACGGGAACGTTGTTAAGACGCTTTCGTTCAACCATGCCGGTGATATCAGTGAACACTATCAGTATAAATTCGATGAACGGAACAACATGACCGAAGAGCTGATCTATTTTGATGAACATGCGCTTGTGGAGCATCATATTTTTACTTACGACCAATCTGATAAGCGTATTGAGGAAAAAGTTACGTATGAAGAAGGCGGTGAAATCATCGTGGAATATTCGTATGATGAACACGGAAACATGGTTCAGCGGCTACAAAAAGACAGCGAGGGTGAAATTGAAGAAACGGAAAAATTTGAGTACGATAACGGAAAAATAATGCGTACTTTTTTATACGACGTGGACAACATGGAGGTGAACAGGAGGGAATATGCCTATAATGAAAATGGCAAACTGATAAAATTTTCATTTTTTTCGGCTGATCCTGATGCAAGTTTCGTGACTGAAAATTTCTATGATGAAAAAGGTGTGCGCGAAAAAACGTTGAAATACAATTCCAAAAATCAGCTGATCGAAAAAACCATTTACACTACGGATGAAACGGACAAAGTGATTGAGATTTATGAGGAAGATGTCCGTTCAGTAAAAAAAACATGTTTCACGCATGATGATAAAAATAACGTAGTGAAACAGGAAGAATTCAATAAAAACGACGAATTGATTTTAAGTATCGAACGTACTTTTAATGAGGAGGGCACTTTGCTGGAAGCCTTGGTGTATATTCAGGATCCTTCTGAAAACATCCGCAGTATGTACGCTTCAAAGTACGAGTACGAATTCTATAACTAATCATTGTTGCCCGGTAAAAATTTTGTAAATTTATGAAAAGCCTTAGCATCCGCCGCGACGGACTAACTTTCAGGCAATATTATTAAATTTGACCTTCATTATTTTATTTGTCCTCCGTGGCGGATTGCTTTTCATCAATTTATTTTGCCTCAGTCCTAAAGGATGTAAATTGATGAAAATCAGTGCTTCCTTTAGGATAAGAGGCTAAAGACGAAATGTTTTTTTACATCCTTTAGTATATAAATATTTTACCGGACAATAGTAATAACTAATACGGAAAAATAATCTTTTGCTTTAGCAAATCCCGTTTGGAATAAATTAAGATATCTTGATGGTTTTCCATCAGGAAGCAAGGGGCTACCTATAAATTTTCAAATTCGTACACTTTAAAGATTTCGTAAAACTGGTATTCATTTTTGAGCCTGTACCTTTTATAAAGTGTATTGTAAATGTTGTTATCCGGAAAGGACCAATCGGCTGCAGCATCAACAAAAATAACTCTTTTCGTGCTCATTGTAATCAGGTTGGCAGAGTTTATCGGGTAGATTTTTTCGTTGTTCAGCCGTTTAGTGATTTTTTGATATTTATTTTCGTTGTCCACCTCGCTGAAAATCTCTTTACTGTAATAATAGGCAAAATTTAGCATAAAATAGGAATTACAAATGATAACAGAAGTGTTGTTGTCTTTTAGCTCCATCACTTTTGCCACTGTTTCTTTTACTTGTCTTTTATTATCCATATCGGGGTTGAAAGTAAAGGCAAATAATAACACCATCAGGCAGGATAATGCATATTTGAATTTGTTTGGCTTTATTAGATAAGCTATCGCAATGGCAATAACCAGGTAATAGGCAATAGATACAAAAATCAAATACCTGTCAAGAAACATGGGTACCCAAAAAGATATTATAAACATGAAGAGGAACGGAAACAAAAACCAGAGGATTATAATTTTTTTGTTTGGGGAATTTGTCGCTTTTGACCCTGGTAAAAATAATTTTACAAAAGCAGCAATTAAGATCAAAATACATAATACGGTGGTTACCGGTTTATTCGAAAAAGACCAGAGCATATCGTAAATAGCAGCAACACCGTTAGGCTTGACCACCCATGTGCCCTTAGCGGAGACTGAAAATCTGGATATTAAAATGAGAATATTCGGAAAGTATAAACAAACAAATATCAGCAAATAGATAAGATAATTTTTCAAACATGATTTTCTTATGTCTTTAATAATCAGGACCGCAATTGTTTGTACCGCAATGATAAAGAAGCCAAAGTAATGCGAATAAACCAGCAATAAATTTGTAACAAGCAGTAAAATAAAATAGCTGGTTTTATTTTTATAATTGGACACGCACATAAAATAAAACATGGACAATGCTGCCAATAATCCAAATAAGGTATAAACCCTTGCCTCATGTGCTAAAAGCAAGTTCAGGTTCGAAAATGAAAACAGCAGGCTGCCTGCTAATCCTGTGTGATATGAAAAGAATTTATTTCCGGTTTTGTAAATCACATAAGCTGTCAGAGCGCTAAAAATCACCGAAAGAAAACGAACCGACAACGGACTTATGCCAAACAATTTTATCCAGTAATGCAGTATGATAAAATGCACGGGCGGATTGTTTTCTGTTTTCATCAGGTCAAAAATGGATGACAGATCCATTTGAGCATGGTAAATACTAAAAGGTTCGTCACCGGCAACAGAGGTGTGAGTGATAAATGCAAATTTTAAAATAAGGTTCAGGAGAATTATAAGGACAGGGGTGAACTTAATAATAGCCGGTTTCAACCATAAAAATGTATTTGTGTTATTTAATCCAGGCTGCATGAGTGATAAGGTCTGTTTAAAATGATTTATCTGTTCAGAAATATCTGGTTGAACTATAGCTGATCAATACGCAAAAAATTATCCCAGTACTTTTCTTTGGTCATATCCTCCCAGTGAATTTTATAATATCTGTATTGAAAAGTTTGAATCTGACAGATTGAAACAAGCAGGAACAAACATAAAATTAAAAGTATTTTGCGGATTTTTGATTTTACAGCATCAATTAAAAAAGCAAGCGGCAGCATGAAAAATGCCAGTATATCAACATAAACCCGTGAAGAAAAACTTCCGCCGTACCACCAGTTCCACCATGAAGAAACCACATAAGTAAAAAGGAATAGAAAAACCATTAGTAATATACCCGACAACTTCTGTTTCTTATACAAAAAATAAATCCCGGTCAACGACACAAGATACATGGGTGTATAAAGAAACAGACCCTTTTTATATGAAAATAAAATATTAATAATTTCCGGTTTTAAAAAGTGGAACCCTTCGTTGCCATAGGTGAAAATCCAGTATTTTCCTGTCTGTAATTTAAAGAGGATCATCTGGATGCTGACAATGGCCAGAAAACAAAAAACAGCGATCAGTAACGGAATAATTTTTTGTTTCAGTAACATGATTTTTTGTTTCAGTTGCTGAAAATCACCTGCTAATACAAGTAAACCCGGCAATATGATCATGTTGACAGGCCGGATTAAAAAAATGATACCGCAGATTGCGGCTGAATAAATAATAAATCGCATATTCCCTTTAGTAAAGTACAGCCTCATGTAATACGCGAGCATATTGATAAAGGCGAATGAATAGACGTGCGACAACCCGGGCTCGCCAACCGAGTAGTAAAACAAATTAGTGCCGAACACACAGCATAACATCATGATCACACGGCTTTTTGCCGAAATGTTATATGTTTTGACGAGCTTATTCAGGAACCATAATCCCAGAAACAGATAGAAAAGTGCTGCAATGGTCGGCATCAACTGGTAGGGACGTGAGTAACCGTCTGCAGGATACCCCAAAATTAATGCACAGGCATGTGCTGCCAGGAAAAAAGGAATCTGAACCATGGCCACACCAGCGGTAACCTTGCTGTACGCCCTTCCGTCATCATACCTGCGGCAGTCAAGGCAGTTGAATTTATCATAATAGGTGTTGAATTCTATCTGGTCGGTAAAGCTGAAATTAAGATCATGGTAAATAAAAACACCCGGAAGATATAAATAATAGCATTTGGCATCGGACCGTATGATATTCAGATTTTTATTTTTACCGCCCCAGTTGATGTTAATGGTTACAAAAAGTACAATGATACAGATGATGAAAATCCATAGCCTGGATGCGTCTCTGTATATAAATGCAAATTTTCTTTTTTTTGAGACCGGAGTTTCTGTTTCAACCATGACTTACCTGGTGACCTATAATTTCAATAAATTGCCATCGCCGGTATCCGTTCCGGAAAGATCAGTTGGATCTCCGGAATAATACACATCGCCGGTCCAGGTGATATTATAATAAAGTTTTTCACTTGCCCGGACATAAATATCACCTGTACTCTTATTGGTTACGAAAACATCTTTTGCATTTACATTTTCACAGTGAATCATGCCGCTGCCAATGTAATACACATCAAGATAATCGGCTTTTCCGCAGGCTGTAACATTTAAACATCCGGTATGAATGGTCAGGTAGCATTTTTTCACATCCATACTAAGTGTCAGGTCGCCGGAACTATTTATTGAATAAAACCTGAGGCTGTCGCCGGTGAATGTATTGTTGGTTGTAATGGTACCGCATCCTGAATTTTGAAAAAAGACAAGCACCGGCATGCTGATATAGACATTTATCTTTGGCTTGTAACTTCTCACCCAGTTGCATGTATTTTTATTTTCAATAAACAAGGAATCACTTTTGAGTTCAGTGGTAATCAGTGGCATCAGGTGTTCACCGGCTTCTACTTTTATAGAGTATACCGAATCCTGCGTGAGATAAAGGTTAATATTGTCAGAAACAAATATGCTCGAAAAGTTTGTAATAGCGCGGTCCTCCGTAATAATATCCCCCGTGCTTTTAAAACAATCGCACAAATTTTCCTTTTTGCATGAGGAAATACAAAGTATGATTGATATGATTATCCAGACGGCTTTTTTCATAAAAAAGTAAAATTATGTATTTTTTTCTTTTCAGATAAGAAAATCATTTTTTTATAATTTTTTTTTAAGATGAAAGATTTATATAAATTTGTCACTAATATGGGAAAAAATTTATTTATGAAAAAATATATTATTGCATCACTGATATTTTTTACTTGTTTTTCAACCTATTCTTATTCGCAGCGGGGGAAGAATGGATCAAAGACTGTTGCAGCCACCGGAGTGATCGTCAATGCGTACACCACGCTTATTTCTGATGCCTCAATAGGCGCCTCCACCATATCTGTTGGCAACAATTTGCTGAACACTAATTTTTCCCAGCCACTTGCAGCCGGAGATCTTATTTTTATCATACAGATGCAGGGCGTAAGCATAGTTGATGGCGATAATTGGAGTGGATATGGCGCTATTATGACTTGGGCTGATGGATATCATAATTGTGGAAAATATGAATTTGCACAGGTATTGTCGGTAGGCGGAACGCAGACAATTAACCTGACGTGTGGTTTAACCCAGAATTATTCGGTTAGTGGTAAAACACAGATCGTCAGGGTGCCAAGATATACCTCCATGAATATTAATGCCGGGGCTGAACTGACCTGTGATGCCTGGAATGGCAGTACAGGCGGGGTTCTTGTAGTTGAAACTTCGGGCAGCGTCGTTAACAATGGCTCTGTAAATGTTACAGGAAAGGGTTTTCGGGGCGGAGCCAAAACAACCTCGGGTTCACCATTAGGAAATGCAACAGTATATGCCAGCACTGATATCAACGCCGGAGCGCTTAAAGGTGAAGGTGTTGCCGGATATGGTTTTACAGGAACCGGATATTATTGCGCCGGTGCGCCTGCCAATGGCGGCGGTGGCGGCAACTCGCATAATTGCGGCGGTGGCGGCGGCTCCAATGTAAGCAGTAACAATGCTTATAATGGCTGCGGGTTTCCGGATATTACAACAAATGCAAATTATATAACAGCCTGGAATTTAGAATCTGCACCTCCTTTAGGATGGATTGGTACATCGAACCAATTTTCTACGAATGCCTCTTATGGCGGTGGCAGGGGAGGTTATTCATTTTCGTCTAACGACCAGGATGCCCTGACTGTAGCCCCCGGAAATGCTGCATGGAGCGGCACCTGGAGAAACAATCACGGCGGATTTGGCGGATGGCCGCTTGATGAAAATCAAGGTGGTTTTCCACGCTTATTCATGGGTGGAGGCGGCGGTGCCGGCCATGCCAATGATAACGAAGGCGGCGCCGGCGGTAATGGCGGCGGCATCATATACTTTATGGTATATGGTGGTATTTCGGGTACGGGAACGGTGAGAGCGGACGGAAACGCTGGAGGCAATGCAGAAGGTGGTACTCCTACTCTTGGCAATCCCGTTACCGGTAATGATGGCGCAGGCGGCGGTGGTGGTGGCGGTTCCATTGTCCTTAACGCGGTGTCTAACATTGTGAACATTTCTGCATATGCAGACGGTGGCAAAGGCGGTGATCAGGTGAAAAAGCGTGTTATTACAAGTACCAATGTTGAGGCTGAAGGCCCCGGCGGTGGCGGCGGTGGCGGTTATATAGCCATATCAACGGGTGCTATTTCAAGGACTACCAACGGTGGAGTAAACGGTACCACCAACTCTGAGAGTATGACTGAATTTTTTCCCAACGGCGCTACCAAAGGAGGCCCGGGAAAAAATACCGGTGTGGTAACCAATTTTACAATAGGTTCTTCTAATGTGATGGCATGCCAGGGGCAGCCTGTTACACTCACTGCAAATATTAGCGGCACATTTCCGTGGGATATATCCTATGGCTGGTACTCATCGGAATTTGGCGGTACGTTATTATCGCCTAATCTTACCTATACTGTTAACAATCCTCAGGTTCAGGACACGTTCTATTTCCGTACTTGCCCCGGGACATACAGTGTGCCGGTTATTATGTATATTTCCCCGTTTTTACCCGATGCCGGTAATAATGTGAGCATGTGTTTCGGAAACACAGTTAACATGCTGGCATCAGGTGGCGTCAGCTATTCCTGGAGCCCGTCAGCCGGGCTGAACAGCTCTGTTGTTGCCAATCCTCAATGTTCTGCCACGACAACCACCCTTTACACCGTAACCATTACAAATGGAGATGGATGTGTCGGAACAGATACCGTTAGAGTTACGGTAAATCCGATTCCAACAGTTATAGTACCCTCCAACATTACCGTTTGCAACGGCGCTACCGTGCCTGCTGCTAATTTCACTGGAGCTGTTCCGGGCACCACTTATACCTGGACAAATAACACCACATCGATTGGCCTGGGCGCCGGTGGCACCGGGGACATAGCGTCTTTTTCAGCTACCAATACAACCGCAAATCCGGTTATCGCGACTATTTCGGTTTCGCCCTCTGCCAACAGCTGCACGGGCGCAACGCAGCAATATACAATTACGGTCAATCCGACCCCGGCAGTTACTGTTCCGGCTGATATTGTTGTTTGTAACGGTGCTGTCATTCCGGGTACAGCATTTTCAAGCCTCACTGCAGGCGCTACATTTGCCTGGACGAATTCAAATACAGCTATTGGTATTGCCGGGGCTGGTTCCGGCGACATTGCAAGCTTTACCGCTACAAATACAGGATCAGATCCCATATCTGCAACTATCACAGTAACACCTTCTGCCAACAGTTGCCCTGGTATTGCTTCCACCTACACGATTACTGTAAATCCTTCTCCTGCTGTTACAGTCCCGTCTGATATTACGGTGTGTAACGGAGCGACCATTCCGGGAACAACATTTACCAGCCTTACAGCCGGTACTGTATTTAACTGGACGAATTCTGATAATTCTATCGGCCTTGGTGCAAGCGGAACAGGTGATATTGCCGCATTTACTGCAACCAATGCAGGGTCAAACCCGGTAACGGCAACCATTACAGTTACTGCAACTGCCAATACCTGTACAGGAATTTCGTCAACCTTTACCATAACGGTTAACCCGACACCCACCGTGATTGTTCCGGCAGACTTTTCAGTTTGTAACGGAGCTACCGTGGCGGCAACCGCTTATACAAGCCCAGTTTCAGGCGCTACCTATGCCTGGACCAATTCAAATACTTCCATAGGGTTGGCTTCAACCGGTACTGGTGACATTGCTGGCTTTACAGCAACAAATACTGGAACGGATCCAATAACTGCGACTATTACGGTAACGCCGTCTGCCAATACCTGCACAGGAATTTCATCTTCCTACACTATTACGGTAAATCCGACACCTGTAGTCAGCGTTCCCGCAAACATTACTATTTGCAACGGGGCTACCATTTCAGGAACGGCATTTTCCAGCCCGACGGCCGGGGCTGCTTTTGACTGGACCAATTCGAATACGGCTATTGGGCTTGCTGCCAGCGGAACAGGAGACATTACCTCATTTACTGCAACGAATACTGGTACAACCCCGATTACAGCAACCATTACTGTGACTGCTACAGCCAACAGCTGCGCAAGTTCCCCATCAACCTACACCATAACTGTTAATCCGACACCTACGGTTATTGTCCCCGCAGATATTACGGTTTGTAACGGCGGTTTGGTTCCCGCAACCGGTTTTACAAGCCCTGTAAGCGGCGCTACGTATGCCTGGACGAATTCAAATACAACGATCGGGTTGGCTGCAAGCGGTACAGGAGATATTACCGGATTTACAGCCACAAATACGGGATCAACCCCAATTACTGCCACCATTACGGTAACCCCGACTGCCAATACCTGTGGCGGAATACCTTCATCATACATAATAACTGTAAACCCGACCGATGATCCATCGTTTAATTATTCACCTGCCATCATGTGCCAGGCAGGATCTGATCCTTCGGCTATAATAACGGGCGGCAGCACAGGTTTTTTTTCGTCTGCTCCGGCAGGCCTGGTATTCTTAGATTCGTCAACAGGTCTGATCGATGTCAGCGCCAGTACTGAAAACACTTACACTATTACTTTTACCACTAACGGAACATGTCCTTCATCCACCACGGCTGTTATTTCAGTGATAGTGGCCCCTTCTGCAGCATTCAGCTATTCAGGACCCTATTGCCAGGATGCTATAAATCCTTCACCTGTCCTTGGTTCAGGAGCAATTGCCGGTACATTCACTGCTAACCCGGCCGGTTTGGTATTCGTTAATACGGCCTCAGGTCAGGTTGATCTGGCCGCAAGCACTGCCGGCACTTATACTGTAACAAACACGATCGCTGCTACCGGAAGCTGTCCGGCTGCCAGCGATAGCGCGGTTATTACCATCCATCCGTTGCCATTGGTAGAGGTTCCGGTAGACATGTACATTTGTAATGGAGGTACTGTTCCTTCGGCAAATTTTGTTAGCGACCCTGCCGGTGGAACTTTTGCCTGGACAAATTCTAACACAACTATCGGCTTGGGAGCAAGCGGTTCCGGAAATATTGCAGCCTTTACAGCAACAAATTCGGGGACAGCACCGGTCACAGCTACCATTACCGTGATACCAACGGCCAATAGCTGCACAGGCGCACCTACGGCCTATACTATTACTGTGAACCCAACGTCGACAGTCGTGGTGCCTTTAAATAGTACCGTATGCAGCGGTGATGCTGTTCCGGGAACCACATTTACAAGTCCCACTTCCGGAGCCACTTATGCATGGTCCAATTCAAATACCGGAATTGGAATGCCTGCCAGCGGAACAGGGAATATTACAGGTTTTACGGCCACCAACACGGGAACCGCACCGATAACGGCCACTATTACGGTAACACCTTCCATTGACGGATGTCCGGGCACTCCATCAACTTATACGATTACGGTCAATCCTTCGCCTACTGTGACTTTTCCTTCTGATATCTCCGTTTGCATCGGAGCAACAATCCCTGGTACCACATTTACAAGTCCTGTAACAGGGACAACTTTTACCTGGGTAAATTCAAATACGGATATTGGCCTTGCTGCTAGCGGTACAGGCGTTATACCTTCATTCACAGCGACGAATACTGGGACTGGTGCAGTTACGGCTACAATAACAGTCACTCCTTCAGCAAATGGTTGCACTGGTATACCGGTTTCATACACCATTACAGTAAATCCGTTACCGGAAATAGCCATAGATTCAACCTTCCCGGGATGCCCCAATATGAATAACGGTACTATTAGTGTCCTGGCTTCCGGTGGAACCCCTCCATATGTTTATTTATGGAACACAGGGGGAAATACGGAACAACTTACAAATCTTGCAAATGGAACATATACGGTTACAGTCTCGGATTCTAAAAGTTGTTCCGAAACCCGCACCGTAATATTTAATATTGACGTTGATTGTGTAGAGCCTGTGGTTTACATTCCGAACATATTTTCTCCGAATGGTGATAACCAAAATGACATTTTTTATATCAGAGGACAGCAGATAAGTGCTTTAAACATGGTGATCTATGACCGTTGGGGAGAAAAAATATTCGAAACGAACGAAGTCTCCGCAGGCTGGGATGGCACATATAAAGGAAAGGAAATGCCATCCGACGTTTATATTTATCATGTGGTGATAACCATGAATGATGGCACTGAAATGAAAAAGAAAGGCAATATTTCATTAGTAAGGTAACCCGGTAATCACTAAACTGATTGTTATTTGAGAAGGTATAAATTCTCAGTATTATCCTTTCAAAGCTCCGTTTTAAAACAATTTAAACGGCGAATAATCTTATTCGTTGAATAATAGTAATAGGTTTAGTCTTAAGCCCTGGGTTATTATTTAATAATATTATTAAAAAAAATACGGATATGAAAAACACAGGTGAAAATATTGTTTTAGCACAAATAATAAATGTACAAAATTTTTTCCGGGACCATGAAAACCCCGAATTGGTGAAAAAGTATACCCGGTATTTTCGTGAAGGTTATGACGCATGGGGTATTGACCAGAAAACAATGGAAACACATAGAGGTTTATGGTACGACCAATGGAAAAAGGATCTGAGCAGGGACCAGCTGTTCGAACTGGGTGATCAGCTTATGGTTAGCAGAAAGTACGAAGAAAGTATCATTGCCATATGGATACTCATTCAGTTACAGAAGGTAAGCAGTGATGGAATAATGGAAAAAGCAGGAGAGTGGCTTGAAAATAATATTTCAAACTGGGCGCAGGCCGATTACCTTTCCGGAGAAGTGATATCTATTCTATTAAATAAAGACCCGTCGCTGCTGAAAGAACTGGAGAAATGGAAAAAGTCCGGTTCTAAATGGCGCAGGCGTTCAATTCCCGTTTCCCTGATAAAAGTAATGAAGAAAGGTTACGATCCTGAAAAATTACTCAAGATCATCGATCCGATGATGAACGACGAAATAAGGGAAGTTCATCAGGGCCTCGGATGGTTTCTCCGTGAAACATGGAAGAGGCATCCGTATATGACTGAGATCTTCCTTTTTAAATGGAAAGACACATGTGCAAGGCTGATCATTCAGTATGCCACGGAGAAAATGGATAAAACCCAAAAAGCAGGCTATAAACGTATAAAATAGAAGGTTAAATAAGTTTCTTTATTTAAAATGAGAATAAATAACGATTTATTTGGCAAAATAATTTTTTTAAAAACTAATTATATATATTTACAAAAAAAACGGAATATATACTTTTATTAACATTTAATAGCTATCTGATGGATTCCAAAATAAACAGCAACATGCCACATCTTATGATCAAGCGGGAAGCCGATCTTGACAAGGATTTCAGCAAAAGAATTGCTAAACTCGCGCATGGAGAACAGCTTTACGGGTGTATCCAGTGCGGCAACTGCAGTTCCACATGTCCGCTCAGTCCATATATGGACTATACTCCGCGGAAGGTAATTGCCATGGTAAAAGCGGGTTTCAGGGATGAGGTATTATCCAACCGAACCGTCTGGTTATGTGCATCCTGTTATTCCTGTACGGTTGAATGTCCAAAAGGCATCAAAATAACAGATATCATGTATGCCTTAAAACGGGAAGCCATACTAAATAAGATTTATCCGAAACGTTTCACCATTCCTGCCATGGCCCGATCATTCTATGATACGGTTAAACACAGCGGCAGGAGCAACGAAACAGCCCTGCTGTTAAGGTATTATTTCAGAACCAATATTTTCAGTGCTTTATCTTATGTAGGTGTGGGTTTAAAACTTCTGAAAAAAGGTCGTCTGGTTATTTTTGAAAAGAAAATGAAAGGTATCCATGACTTTAAAAAGATGTTGGAAGTATCAGAAAAAAACAATAATAAGGAGGTCGCAAGATGAAATACTTATATTTCCCCGGATGTTCATTAAAATCAAGCGGCAAGGCTTACGAAGAATCCATGCTGCTGGTGTTCCGCCATCTCGGTTTAGAGATCGAGGAGCTGGAAGACTGGAATTGCTGTGGGGCAACAAATTACATGTCAATAAACGAGAAAAGCGCGTTGTCGATTACTGCCCGAAATCTCGCACTGGCAGAGGCTCAGGGCGGTTCCGGAGAAATCAACCTGGTGGCTCCGTGTAACGCATGTTATATGGGCTTGCTCAAAGCAAAAAACTATCTTGAATCTGAGCAGGCGCTTCGTAATAAGGTTTTGGAGAAATTATCCGAGATAGGCCTGAAATATGAAGGACGGGTGAATATCCTCCATCCGCTCGACGTGCTTGTGAACAAAGTCGGGCTTGAATTCATCAGGAAAGCGGTGACAAAACCCTTAAATGACCTTAATGTGGTTTCTTATTACGGTTGCCAGGTAGTCCGGCCTATCACAAAGTTTGACGATGTTAACGACCCGGTAAGCATGGACGAAATCGTCATGACACTTGGCGCTACAGCCATTGACTGGAGTATGAAAGTGCATTGCTGCGGGGGCAGTATGACCAGCACCGTTTCTGATGTCGGATTACGCCTTAATTATCTGTTACTCAAAGAAGCAAAAAGAAAAAAAGCGGATATCATCGTTACTGCCTGCCCGCTGTGCCAGTTTAATCTTGAATGTTTTCAGGGGAAAATTTCGAAAATGTATGGCGATAAGATCAACATCCCTGTTATGTTTTTTACACAACTGATGGGTATGGCTTTCGGACTTGACAAAAAGAAACTGGGCATACAAAGGTTGTTTGTTCAACCTCAGCAAGTATAAAATTGGAGGAAATGAAAATGAGCAATACAAAAGAAGAAATAAGAATAGGCGTCTATATTTGCCATTGCGGCCACAATATCGCCGGAGCTGTTGATGTTCCTGCTGTTGCACAATATGCAGGCAAACTGCCCAATGTCGTTATCAGCAGGGATTATAAATATATGTGTTCCGATCCCGGGCAGGAACTGATTGCTGCCGATATCAAAGAACTGAAACTCAACAGGATTGTAGTTACTTCATGTTCGCCATTACTTCACGAAAAAACTTTTCGTGATGCGACAACTAAAGCCGGTTTAAACCAGTATTTTATGCAGATGGTGAACATCCGCGAAAATGTTTCCTGGGTGAACGAAAATTTTGACGACGCAACAGAAAAATCAAAAGACCTTGTAAGGGCAGCTGTGCAAAGAGTTGCTTATCAGCGGGAGCTGGAAAAACAAAAAGTACCGGTTAACCCGGATGTGCTGATCGTTGGCGGCGGTATCGCGGGCATCAGCGCGGCCCTGACACTGGCAAATGCCGGAAAAAAAGTTTATATGGTCGAGAAGGAACCGACCATCGGCGGCCATATGGCTGCTTTTGACAAAACTTTCCCGACGCTCGACTGTGCGGCATGTATCCTCACACCAAAGATGTCTTCCGTAAAAAAACATCCCAACATCACGCTCTGGACCTATTCTGAAGTTACTCAGGTCAGCGGGTTTGTGGGAAATTATAAGGTTCAGGTTACCCGAAAGCCCCGTTATGTTGATGAAGATCTTTGTGTCGGGTGTTTGTTGTGTGTTGAAAAATGTATTTTTAAAGAAGGCAAATTCCCCGATGAGTTCAACCAGGGCTTAAGCAAACGTAAGCCGGTATATGTGCCATTTCCACAGGCAACACCACTTGTTGCTGTTATTGACGATAAAACATGTATACATTTTAAAACAGGTAAATGTAAACAGGAATGCAAACAAGCCTGCGACCGGAATGCCATCGATTTTGACCAGAAACCTGTAGTGAAAGAAATTGAAGTTGGTACTGTAATACTTACCACCGGTTTTAAAGCCTTTGATGCAAAGAAAGTCCCATATTATGGTTACGGCAAATACCCCAATGTCTTCACCTCGCTTGAAATAGAACGCATGGTGAACGCTTCAGGGCCTACCGAAGGCCATGTGCTTACCCGTGATGGTAAAGCGCCTAAAAGTGTCGGAATCATCCATTGTGTCGGATCCAGAGATGAAAAGACCAACAAATGGTGCTCGCGGGTATGCTGTATGTATTCGCTCAAGCTGGCCCACCTGATTAAAGAACATACCGGTGCTGATGTTTACAATTTCTATATCGATATGCGTACTCCCGGTAAGGGCTATGAAGAGTTTTACGATAAATTGCTGCATGAAGATGTTCATTTTATCCGTGGCAGGGTATCCGAAGTCAGCGACTGGGCAACAACACCCGAAGAAGAAGGTAAACTGATCATCCGTGCGGAAGATACGCTGATTGGTGTTGTTCGCAGGGTGCCGGTTGATATCGTGGTGCTGGCTGTTGGCCTTGAGCCAAAAGAAGATGCTCAGGATGTCAGGAAAATGTTTAACATCTCCTGCTCAACTGAAGGATTCTTTTTGGAACGCCACCCGAAACTTGCTCCTGTCAATACATTTACTGACGGTGTGTTCATAGCGGGCGCCTGCCAGGGGCCAAAAGATATTCCGGATAGTGTCGCACAGGCCGGAGCTGCTGCCGCAGAGGCATTAGCGCTTATTGACAGCGGACATGTCGAACTCGAACCGAACACGGCTTATATCATTGAGGAAACCTGTTCTGGCTGCAAATCCTGCCTGAACATATGCCCGTATACAGCAATAACTTTCGACGCAACCAAAAATAAATCTTCAATCAATGTGGCGTTATGTAAAGGATGCGGAACCTGTGTGGCTGCCTGTCCGTCGGGCGCTATCAAACAAAACCTGTTTGAAGACATCGAGATCTATAATGAAATCAAAGGAATTTTTGTTGAATAACCTTATACAATAATAAAAATGGAAGAAGTGAAAAACAGCACGGCTGCTCCATCTGCAAAAGCCTGGAAACCTAAGATACTGGCTATCTTTTGCAATTGGTGTACCTATACGGCGTCAGATCTGGCAGGTGTGTCGCGTTTGAAATATCCGGCAACAACCCGTGTACTAAGGGTTATGTGCTCCGGACGTATAGACCCTCAATTTATTTTGACTGGCTTTAGCGAAGGCGCCGACGCCATATTAATTGGCGGATGTCATCCCGGCGACTGCCATTATGCTACAGGAAACTATAAATGCCTGAGGCGGTTTCACCTGCTGCAGAAATACATGAAGCAGATGAATATAGAACCTGAAAGATTACGTCTCGAATGGATCAGCGCCAGTGAAGGCAAACGCCTGGCCGAGGTAGTGGGAGAAATGAGCGAGACGATACAGAACCTGGGCCCGAATAAAGTAAAACAACAAGTTTCAAATATTGAAAAATAGGGAGGCAACATGGCTGAAGAAAATAAACCAAAATTAAAAATGGCCGTATATTGGGGCGCAGCCTGCGGCGGTTGTTGCGTATCGGTGCTGGATGTGCACGAAACACTGCTCACCGTTATTCAACATGCCGATATAGTATTCTGGCCCATTGCCCTTGACACCAAATATTCCGACGTGGAGGCGATGGAAGATAAATCCATTGACATCACCTTATTTAACGGCGCGGTCCGCAACAGCGAAAATGAACACATGGCGCATGTCCTGAGGGCAAAATCAAAGCTTCTGATCGCTTATGGCTCGTGTGCACACATGGGAGGAATTCCCGGACTGGCAAACTTTTTCTCTAAAGAAGAGATTTTAAAACGTGCTTATGATGAAACCCCGTCAACAGAAAATCCTGAAAAAGTAAGGCCGCAGCTTGAATACAACGTGCCTGAAGGAACACTTACTCTTCCGAAATTTTATGAAGATGTTTACACACTCAATCAGATTGTGGATGTTGATTATTATATCCCGGGTTGTCCGCCACAGACAGAGCGGCTTGTTGAAGTGTTTTTGGCGATAGTTAACGGCACACAACTCCCTCCGAAAGGCTCCGTGATCGGCGTTGCAGAACATGCACAATGTGAAGAATGCAAACGCATAAGATCTGATAACCGTTCGATAGATCGGTTTTACAGGCCGTGGGAAATTGAAGATGATGGCGTGAGTTGCTTTATCGACCAGGGCGTTATCTGTCTGGGGCCTGCCACCATCAGCGGCTGCGGTGTCCGTTGTGTAAAAGGAAACGCACCATGCCGTGGTTGTTATGGGCCAATGCCGGATGTGGTTGATATGGGCGCCAAGATACTTTCCACCATGGCCACGATGATAAATTCCGAAGATGAAAATGAAATCATCAAAGTAATTGATAAAATTGACGATCCAGCAGGATTATTTTACCGTTTCAGCTTACCGGCTTCAAAAATCAGGAGGAAAATACAATGACAAGATATTCGATAGACCCGATAACCCGTTTGGAGGGGCATGGAAAAATTGAAATATTCACGAACGATGACGGTGAGGTTGAAAATGTATATTTTCAGGTTCCCGAATTGCGTGGTTTTGAAAAGTTTGTTGAAGGCAGACCGGTAGAAGAAGTCCCACAGATTGTAACCAAGATCTGCGGTGTATGCCCCGGCTGCCATCATATGGCTTCAGGTAAAGCGGTTGATGCCGTTTTTGGTGTTGAGCCGACCAATACTGCCAAAATGATACGCGAGCTGTTTTACATGGCTCATTTTGTACACAGCCATATTGCACATTTCTATGCGCTCGGCGCTCCCGACTTTGTTGTTGGCCCTACAGCTCCGAAAGCGGAGCGTAACGTGCTGGGCGTTATCAATAAAGTCGGTGTTGAAATCGGTACGGAAGTGCTCAAACAACGCAGGATAGCACAGGAAATTCAGGCGCTCATCGGCGGACATCAGACGCATGTGGTGATGAATGTTCCCGGTGGCGTAAGAAAAGGAATCACAGAAGAAGAGCGCCTCGACATAGTCGGGAAAGCCAAAGGCTTTGTTGAATTTTCAAAATTCTCGATGAAAATATTCAACGATGTGGTTCTGGCAAACAAAGATTATGTGGACCTGATTGTAAACGGGCCTTACAACCTGAAAATTCACTCGATGGGTCTTGTAGATGCCAACAACAAAGTGAATTTTTATGATGGAAAGGTGCGGGTTGTTGATACCAACGGAAAAGAACTGCTTACCTATATGCCCAACGAATACCTTGACAATATTGCAGAACGTGTGGAACCCTGGTCATACCTGAAGTTCCCGTATCTTAAAAAAGTAGGATGGAAAGGTTTTGTCGAAGGGCAGGATTCCGGCGTTTATCATGCCACTCCGTTGTCGCGGTTGAATGCTTCCGATGGAATGGCCACGCCAGTAGCGCAGGAAGAATATGAACGCATGTATTCCATACTCGGCGGCAAACCGGTGAACAACACGCTGGCTATGCACTGGGCACGTCTTGTTGAATTGATCTATGCAGCCGAACATTGCCTTGAGCTGGCTGAAAACAAGGAAATCACCGGCACTGACCTGAGAAATAAAATGTATCAGACGCCTAAGGAAGGCGTCGGTATTGTTGAAGCGCAACGGGGAACGCTCACGCATCATTACCAGACCGATGAACGCGGCTTGGTAACCAAAGCCAACCTTATTGTGGGAACAACTAACAACCATGCACCTATCAGCATGTCGATCAAAAAGGCTGCACAGGGAATTATTAAAAAAGGGGTGAAGGTTGATGACGGAATTCTGAACATGGTTGAGATGGCGTTCCGCGCTTACGACCCTTGTTTCTCGTGTGCCACGCACAGGCTCCCGGGTAAAATGCCGATGATTGTTAATATCAGGAAGTCTGATGGTGATATAATGCAAACAATAAAAAGGGATTGAGAGAACTGTGGAACAGCCTAATGGCTAATGGCTAATGGCTCATGGCTAGTGGCTAGTGGCTAGTGGCTAGTGGCTCATGGCTAGTGGCTAGTGGCTCATGGCTCATGGCTCGTGGCAAATATTAATACTTGATGAATAAACATACACTGATCCTTGGCCTTGGAAATGACATTCTGATGGATGATGGAATAGGTATCAGGCTCTGCAAGGAAATGCAGCAATATTTTACAGATGAATCTGTTACTTTTGATACCGCCAGCCTCGGAGGGCTTGAAATACTTGAACTTATACAGGGGTTTGAAAATGTAATTTTTATTGATGCCATTAAAACAACGGGCGGAATACCCGGGACGGTTTACTATTTCACGCCTGCTGATTTTAAGGAAACCTCGAATTTATCGAACCTCCACGACGTTTCGTTTTTAACGGCGCTTGAGATAGGGAAAAAACTGAATATGAAAATTCCAGATAGCATGCATATTATAGCCGTGGAAATTGTTGAAGACCTAACCTTCGGCGAGGATTTTACGCCTGAAATACAGGAGAAATATCCTGAAATCATTGTGCAGGTAAAGGCACATGTTGAGAAAATTTTAAGCTAACTTTTAGGAGTTGAATAATAGACTCCCCGTTATTAAAATCCTTGCAAAAACTTGGTTTTATTTATCTATTACTTTTATATTTGTAAAAGTTTATGAATGGATTTTTGAAGTTTTTAAGCCCATTGATATTGTAAAAATAACAGAAATGCAATAAATACATTAGGTGCGGTAAGGCTAAGTAATTAAGTTTGGCAAATTACATACTTTATGAAATGGGGAGAAATTTGAGCATAATAAGATTACTAATTCTTTTAATCATTGATTTAATTTTAGTCTACGAAATAAGAGAATCAGCTATTGCGGACGGAAATGACAAAAATATTTTTTTGTTTTGGTTTTATTATCCATTATTAATTATTGCAAATTTTATTATTTGGTTGATTTTTCGTTCAAGAGAATACCGTTATAACAAGTTTGTAATTGTTATTATCTGCTTTTTGGTTGCGCTATTTTTTCCAATATTATATACATTGTAATGAACCTCGGGTAAAAACAAGAAAATTTTTTAAAGCAAATTGTACCGAAAAAAACACAAGGTTGAAAAAACAGTAAACATGTCAGAAAAAAAACTACAGATACGCAACAGCACCGCTGAGTTTTTAATTTTCACTTCGCAAGCAGGCGGGGACAGTATTGAAGTACTGGCTCAGGATGAAACGGTTTGGCTCACTCAAAAAATGATAGCGACACTTTTTGGCAGCACAAAACAAAATGTGGGGCAGCATCTCAAAAAGATTTTTGAAGAAAATGAACTTCAGGAAAATTCAGTTGTAAAGAATTTCTTTACAACTGCCGAAGATGGCAAACAATATAATACGGCATTCTACAATTTAGATGCAATTATTTCGGTTGGTTATCGTGTCAATTCCCAAAGAGCAACACAGTTCAGGCAGTGGGCTACATCAGTGTTACGGGATTTTGCTATTCGTGGTTATGTGCTGGACAAAGAACGCTTGAAGAACGGCGCATTTTTAAGCAAAGCATATTTTGATAATTTACTTGCCGAAATCCGCGAGATAAGAGCAAGTGAAAGGAACTTTTACCAAAAAATCACCGACATCTATGCTACTGCAATGGACTACAAAATGGACGATGAAGTAACACAGACTTTTTTCGCCTCGGTCCAAAATAAATTACACTTTGCTATTCACGGGCACACAGCGGCCGAACTGATAATGAGCCGTGCCAATAGTAAGAAAGAGCGAATGGGATTGACCACTTGGAAAAATGCACCTTCGGGGAAAATTATAAAAACCGATGTAGTGGTTGCTAAAAATTATCTCAACGAAAAAGAAATAAAAAATCTTGACCGTTTTGTAACCATGTATCTTGATTATGCCGAAACTCAGGCAGAACGTAACATACCTATGACAATGAAAGATTGGGTTGAAAAGTTAAATGCTTTTTTACAGTTTAACGAAAAGGATATTTTGTGTAATTCAGGAAAGGTAACACAAACCATTGCCAAATCATTTGCCGAAAGTGAATTTGAAAAATACCGCATTGTCCAAGACAAACTTTTCGAAAGTGATTTTGACAAAGCCATAAAAAAACTGGGAACCATAAAAAAGAAAAAAAAGGAATGAGAGCAACATTACTATTATTACCGGTTATTTTTCTTTTCACTGCATGTGATCATACAAAAAGTAAGGAGGAATTAAAAAATGAAATCCTTCAAACTGAGAAGTCCTTTGAGCGGATGACATCAGAAAAGGGGATTGCCGAGGCATTTTTCTATTTTGCAGATGAAAACGCCGTTATAAAAAGAGAAAATGACACACTGATAAAAGGGAAAGAGAATATTAAAATATATTATCAGAAGAAAAACCTGAAAAATGCAACTGTAAACTGGACACCGGATTTTATAGATGTTTCTGATTGCGGATCACTGGGATACACCTATGGTAAATATTCCTGGAAAATAAAAAACGAAGAAGGTGATATTACCGAATTTAAAGGGATTTTTCATACAGTCTGGAAGAAACAAAAGGATCAAACCTGGAAATACGTTTGGGACTGATAATCAGTTTTGGGTCAATAAGAACAACATGATTAGTCTTTGACTTTAGTTTTTTTTCAGAAAATGCCGGAAATTTCCTGATAAATGCCTATAAATTTATTTTATCTAATTCTCTTGTAATACTTACATTTGTTCCATTGATTTTTTTCAGTGCACACCTGTTTTTTATAGAAAAGTCTGAAATAGATTATTGGCAAAATTACATCAGATAAAACCTTAATTCCTGATTATGAAAATTTCATTCGTAAAACCAATAACAGTATTACTACTGATATTCCTGCAATTTGTCGGTTATTCACAGGAATCAACAAACACAGCAGGTGGCAATGCTGCTGGTAGCGGAGGCTCTGCAAGTTACTCTGTTGGCCAGGTGGTTTATACCACAAACACCGGCGCCAATGGTTCGGTAGCACAGGGCGTTCAGCAACCTTATGAGATTTCGGTGATAACAGCCATAGAAGAAGCCAAAGGCATAAACCTATCGGTTTCGGCATATCCCAATCCAACTACCGATTTTCTTACATTGGAAGTAAATGACATTGAACTTTCAAATTTATCGTTCCAACTTTATGACCTGCAAGGAAAACTATTACAAAACCAAAAAATTACTGATAAACAGACCAGTATTGCTATGAGCCATCTTTTACCGGCAACTTATTTCGTAAAAGTATTTCAGGCAAATACAGAAATTAAAACATTTAAAATTATTAAAACTCATTGATGCAATAGTTTTAATAAAAACAGCCATAGAACCATTCCTGGTAGCGAGATCATCGGTCACAATAAATGAATTTATAGTAAAAATAATAAAACCATGAGAAAAATATTCACAGTTTTAGTCACGATAGTTATCGGGGTTTTGATGACTGCAAGCGCATTTGCACAATCACCCGAAAAAATGAGTTATCAGGCAGTTATCCGAAACAGCAGCGATGCATTGGTAACCAATACGCAAGTTGGAATGCAAATAAGTATTTTGCAGGGTTCCCCAACTGGAACTGTGGTTTATTCTGAAACACAAATACCAACAACCAATGCCAACGGATTGATAAGTATTGAAATAGGTGGTGGCGCAGGTTTTAGCAGCATTGATTGGGCAGTTGATACTTATTTCATCAAAACAGAAACTGACCCTGCAGGCGGAACCAATTACACGATCACAGGAGTAAGCCAGCTGTTAAGTGTTCCCTATGCCTTGCATGCTAAAACCGCGGAAAGTTTATCAGGAGCAATTACCGAAACCGATCCAATCTTTGGTGTATCAGCAGCTGGTGGAATAAATTCAACTGATATCACCAATTGGAATAACAAATTGGATACAGAAGTGGACGGCTCAGTAACCAATGAAATCCAGGTTTTGAGCATAAACCACGATACGGTTTTTTTAAGCAACGGCGGATTTGTAAAGCTGCCAGCCGGATTTGACGGCCAATACAGCAGTTTAACAGGAACTCCAACCAATGTAAGTACATTTACAAACGATGCCGGTTATCTCACAACAGAAGTAGACGGTTCAGTAACCAATGAAATTCAGGTGTTAAGCATCAGCCACGATACGGTATTTTTAAGCAACGGTGGATTTGTAAAACTGCCATCCGGATTTGATGGTCAATACAGCAGTTTAACAGGAACTCCAACCAATGTAAGCACATTCACCAATGATGCCGGTTATCTCACAACAGAAGTAGATGGCTCAGTAACCAATGAAATCCAGGTATTGAGCATAAGCCACGATACAGTATTTTTAAGCAATGGTGGATTTGTAAAACTGCCAGCCGGATTTGACGGCCAATACAGCAGTTTAACAGGAACTCCAACCAATGTAAGCACATTTACAAATGATGCCGGTTTTCTGACAACAGAAGTAGATGGCTCAGTAACCAATGAAATCCAAGTATTGAGCATAAGCCACGATACAGTATTTTTAAGCAATGGTGGATTTGTAAAGCTGCCAGCCGGATTTGATGGTCAATACAGCAGTTTAACAGGTGCACCAACCAATGTAAGCACTTTTACAAATGATGCCGGTTATTTGACAAATTTTACTGAAATTGACCCGAAAATCGGATCAAATTCAAATGGCTATTCCCCAAAATGGAATGGTTCGGCATTGGTTACAGGTGCAATTTATCAAAACCCGGCCGGCCATGTTGGTATCGGAACAAGTAATCCTGTTGCGATACTTGATATTAACGGTATTGATGGCGTGGTTCGTTTCAAAAACACTTACGATGACATTGGTGGGTTTTTAGCAAATACGTTTGACGCTGTTCAATTTGGCATGTTTAATCCAACCGGAGGCAATGTAAATCAACTTCCCGCCGGCTCGGGCAGGAGTTTCTTCGGTTTTGATGCAACCGGCAAAGTTGGAAGCCTTACCAATTATTTTTTGGCGAACACTTATCGGAATTTATTGGATGATGGCAACGGCAATGCCGGAATTGGAACCACCACACCGGCTTACAAATTGGATGTTAATGGTGATATAAATGTTTCTGGTGCCTACAGAGTGAACGGAACAGCACTTGCAACCGTTTCAACTACGGGCAGTTATACCGATTTAATAAACCAGCCAACAACTGTAAGTTCATTTACAAATGATGCCGGTTATCTGACTTCTTTTACTGAAATTGATCCTAAAGTCGGGGCAAATACATCCGGTTATTCACCCAAATGGGATGGAACAGCTTTGGTAACAGGCGCTATTTATCAAAATGCTTCAGGAAATGTCGGATTAGGAACCACTACCGCTGATGCAAGGCTTCAGATAAAACCCGCTGCAGAAGCCGGCTACACTCTTCGTTTGCTTAATTACAGTTATGATGACCGTTATATCTCCATATGGAGAGGAACTGATGGCGGTGTTATTGATGTTGTTGGTACTGCTGTTAATCCTCCGGTACATCTTGGGTTTTATATTGGCGGGTCTGAAAAGGTCAGGATAACCGATGCCGGGAGTGTTGGTATAGGAACTTCGATTCCAAATGCTTCTGCTGCACTTGATGTTACAAGTACCACTAAAGGTTTTTTACCTCCCAGAATGACGTCAGCTCAGATGGCTTTAATTACCAGCCCTGCCGAAGGGTTAATGATATATAATACTGATTATAAACTACCATTTTTCTATGACGGAACGGATTGGAGGAAAATTGATGGTACTATTGTTTTGTATGTTGGTAAGAGCTATCAGGGAGGAATCATTGCCTATATCTTTCAAGTTGGAGATCCCGGTTATATTGCAGGAGCAACACATGGAATAATAGCAGCCCCCAGCGACCTAAGCATAGGAGCATGGGGGTGTTACGGCACCGCAATTACAGGTGCAGATGCTACTGCAATGAGAACAGGAGCCCAAAATACGATTGACATTGAAAATGGATGCACCACTAGCGGTACTGCAGCTCATATTTGTGCCAATTTGGTATTTGGTGGTTATTCCGATTGGTATTTACCAAGTAAAGATGAATTAAATAAACTTTACTTAAATCAAACTTTGGTTGGCGGTTTTACCAATACCTATTATTGGAGTTCGAGTGAGTACGACGCAAACACCGCCTGGCTACAGAATTTCGACAATAGCGTTCAGTCCCACTACGAAAAGTACTTCGCATTCCAGGTGAGGGCTGTTCGGGCTTTTTAAGAATTTATCTTGTCCGGTGTAGGCTGCGCCTCCACCACTTTACGAAAGCAGTCCCGGCCTTTAGAATATTCACCACTCAGGAAGGAACCTGAGCTGAACCGGGCAATTCTTTGGACAATAAAAAAGTTCAATCGAAATAGATTTGCTCATGCCACCCATTTGAAAAAGAATAAAGTAATTCATAACCTTATGTTGCCGGACTAACATGGCTTTTAGGTCTATGGACATTTTTGAAAGGCCACAAGTATATTTCAGTAATACCTGTATTGCTATTTTAATAAAATTATCTTAAATTTGATATAAGGTATTGTTAAAGAAAAAATTATGTGAAAGATTCATGAGTTATTTTACAACGCAATCAAACAGTAAACATAATTATTATGAAAAATATAACAGGCACTCATTTCAATCTACATAGGTGTATCGGACTGTTTTTTCTTTTTTTATCGGTTTTGTTTTTTGTTTCCTGCAAACGTGAATTATCGGACAAAGAAAAACAAATACAAAAATATTTTGACCTGGCGGATGAAAATGAACTTCGTGATCCGGAAAAGTCATTTCTATATTATAACAGCATTGAAAACATATTGAAAAATGACCCTGAACTGGATAAAAAATACCGGGATAGTTTGAATATCCGCCTTGGTAGTGCTTATTTATTTAAATGTGATACCATTGCAGAAGCCTATTATAGAAAAGTAAAAAGAGATTCGGAATTATACCCCATTGCATTAATTGGTTTGGTATATATCTACCAGGGTGATGCAAAATACGCAGATGCACTGGAATTGTTTTACAAAATAGATTCAATTGAAAGTGATGACACAGTTTTCAATTTCAACCGGCATTATTCAAAAGGAACCTACTTATATTACTATGAAAAAGACTACGGATCCGGAATAAAAGAATATAAGAAAGGCCTTAGGTTTGCCCGTAATTTCATTGATTCATCTAACACTATATATGCCATCGGTGAGCTTTTTCGCATGAAAGCTTTAAATTCAACGTTTAGTGATACGAGCAAAATGTACCGTGATAGTTCAAAAGTATATTTTATGGATGCCCTGAGATTAAGCCGGGGTGAAATTTATTCCACAGCCAACGCCTTTGAAGGAATAGCCGATTTATTGAGTGATGATACATCAAACTTTTTACGATTAAAGGACACCATTTTTACTTTATATACGAATAGCGGCCGTCTGTTTAAACAAACCGGCAGTAAATTTCAGGTGGCGGGAATTTATGTAAGGTTTGCAGATTTCTATTTGTCAGATAATAAAATGGATGTTGCAAAGATGTATGCAGACAGTGCGTGGAGCTACGCAACTTCAATAAATGCAAGAGAATTGATGTTTGATGCAGCGGACCGGTTATATAAAACATCAACCAATGACTCATCAAAAATTGTATATTTAAATCAGTATATCAGTTTATATAAGGAAATTGTCGATCAGAATAATAAAAAGGTAAGCATTATTAAAAAACATTATTATGATAAAGACCTTATGCTGGAGCAACGGATTAACAACCGTTATACAATTTTTGTCATCATTCTGGCTATTATTCTAGGTGTCATTTTGTTGCTTCTGATAAGGATCAACAGGCAAAAAATAAAAAATGAAAAATTTTCCATAGCTGCAAAAGAAACCAAATGTGCAGTTACCATAATGGATTCAATGGGAAATTTTGAATGGGCCAATAAAGGTTTTGAAAAATTGTACGGGTATACGCTTGCTGAATTTATTGCGGCCAGGGGAAGCCGAAACCTGACCGACGTATCTTCTGACCCTGCAATTGCTGAAAAAGTAAAAGAAAGTATTTCGAAAAACACATCGGTGGAATATGAGTCGGAAATCCTCACAGCCGACGGGAAGACTAAAATATTAAAAACCACCCTCACACCGGCGGTCACCAGGAAGGGCGTCAGGCTGGTAGTCATTGATACCGACATTACAGAGCTTAAACAAATACAATCCCAGTTGTTCGAAAACAAGAAACTTGAACAGCTGGGCTATGTTGTCCGCGGCATATCGCATGAGATCAGCACGCCGATCGCGAATTGTGTCAGTGATATCGAATTAATAAAACTTGAAATCAGCGATTATTTAGAAAAAAACCATGATCCCTCGTGTAATGAATTTTATGCAAAGCTGGAAATTCCAATACAGCGGATTTTCAAAAACCTTGAATCAATGGGGGAATTATTGAATAGCTATAACAATATTGCACGGGATGACCTGAAAGGAGAGAAGCGGTTTTTTAATATAGTCGAGAAAATCAATGATTTGCTTTTCAGTTTAAAACACAGGATTGATAGTAAAAATGTCGTGGTTGTTACAAGTTTTTCAGGAAGTGAGGATGTTATGGGTTATCCCGGCGCGCTGACTCAGATCATGATAAACCTTATTCTGAATAGCCTGAAACATGGTTTTGCATATAAACCCGACGGGCAAATACAGATCAATATCAGCGTTGACAAATCATCCGTAACTATTGACTATTCAGATAATGGCAGCGGCATTTCCCGCGAAAACCTGCCGCATATCTTTGATATGTTTTTTACAACCATGCCAAGTGAATCTTCCGGGCTGGGACTGAGCATCGTGAAGAGAATAACTGAAAATATCGGTGGCACGATAAGCTGCACAAGCAAACTCAATGAGGGTGTGAATTTTATAATTAAGCTACCTATGGATTAATTAAATAACAGGACCATGGTACATAAAGTATTAATGATTGAGGATAAAACGGACTTCATAAATTCTACAAAAGAATTATTGTCTCATTTTGTTCATCGGGGAAACACGGTAACGCTTCTGAGCGGCACCAACGAAAATGCCGCGAAACAACTGCTGGATGAAAACCCGGATATTGCCGTTGCCATCATTGATTTATCACTTGAGCACAGGGATTCCGGAGTGAAAATTATCAACTATATCCGGAAAAGCCCCAAATTATCCGAATTGAGAGTCATCGTGTTAACCGGCGGCCAGGCCGGAGATGATTTAACCGAAAGAAAATTAGTTGAAAGTAATTTTATTAACGATTATATTTTAAAAACCACCAGCGGGTATAAAGACAGGCTTTTTACCGCGATATCAACGCAGATCGATGATTATTTATTTATTACAGAAAAAAATCACGAATTACACACCATAAAAAAAGACCTCGAGGAAACAAAGAATTGCCTTGAAAATTATCATAAAAAGCTCCGGGATGACATTTTTTACAAAATGGGATATAGTAAATCCATCCAGGATTTGATAAAAAAAGTTGAAAACGCCGCCATGTACGACGTCACTGTTTTACTTCAGGGAGAGACCGGTGTGGGTAAAGATTTAATAGCGAATTACATCCATAAATACAGCAACAGGTCGGGGAAACCGTTTTTAAGGATACCTTGCAGCTGTATTTCGGAAGCAACAGCAGAAAGCGAGCTTTTCGGCCATAAAAAAGGTTCTTTTACCGATGCAAAAGAAGATAAGATCGGATATTTTGAATACCTGAACGGAGGAACCTTGTTTTTGGATGAGATTCAGGCTTTAAAGCCAGAAATACAGGCCAAGCTGCTGATTGTGATGGAACAAAAAGTGATTATCAGAAAAGGAACTAATATTGAAATCCCGGTAGATACAAGGTTGATCATTGCCGGTAGTGAAAAAATAAACGACATGGTTCAGTCGGCGGGATTTCTTAACGCCTTCAAGGGAAGGATAGATGAAATTATTTCCGTACCGCCTTTAAGGGAGCGGAAAGAAGATATTCAGCATCTTGCAACACGCATTGTTAAAGAAGCGAATCTGGAATATAACAAGGATGTGAAACTCTCCGATAAAGCCATGGAAAAATTATTGTGTTATTCCTGGCCGCTTAATGTGAGGCAATTAATCAAAACATTGAAAAGCGCCGTCAGGAATTCGGAAACCGGAATAATAGTCCCCGATAATTTGTTTTTTGATGAATCCGACGCACCGACTTTTCCGGATAATAACGATTATAGTATCAGGTCAGCTGAAAATTTATGCCACAAAAATGCCATATTGCATGCACTTGAAAGGACAAATTTCAACAATGAAGAAGCTATCAAACTGCTTGATATTAACAGGATGACCTATTACAAATACAAGCGGATGCTTGGTATATCCTGACTGTTATGTTTTCATTGTAAAGTTCCGCATGCATTTCTTCATCCGATCAGGTTTCCGGCTTTTTACAAGGTGTTTTTAAATGCAATTCCTTATTTGTATTAAAAAATGATATTGCCTTGTCTTACTTTTTAATACTAAGCCGGTAAAGCACAATTTAATTGAATTTCACATTAGTGTTTTAAAATACAGATAATCAGTGTTTTGAATTTGTCTTCCTGTTCTTTTTATTTGCCGGAATTTTGGGGAACGCTATTTGATTTTTCCCTGGCAGTTACAAATTAAAAAGTTCCTTGAGTACAAATTAAAGAATAGGAGATTAAAACAATGAACTACGAAAATTTGGATTTTATCGATCGGGTTGAAAATGAATGTAAATTATGGGCAGCAAACAACCCCAACTGGCTGAAAGATTATAAGGCACGTATTCAAATGGAATCCGAAAAATCCGGAAATCCAGACAGCCGCGGGCGTGAGGAAGAGGGAAAAGAAAAGAATGAAAAACAGGATAACGAATAAACAGGAGGGAACGAGTTATGAATACAGTCTTTAATATTCAATGGATGCTAGAGTTACTTTACCGGTTAACGGTAAATAACTTTATTACGATCTTAAAGGTGATGCTGAATATCTCTGTTTTATACCAACTGTTACCCAATCCGGTTTGTTTTGTATGGTTAAATATGCTGGATATTTATCACCTGCTTGTTTTTTAAAATCATTTTCTGGTTATGCCCGGTTACAAGTATAATATGATGTCGCTAAGCAATCATTCCCTTGTTAAGCGGAGGCTGCGCCTCCACCGGTTTATGGAAGCCGTCCGAGCCAGCAAAATATTTACCACTCGGACAGGTTGGTTCGTTACTTTTGGACACGCAAAAGAAATGAACGCTAAAATTCCGTAATTTTGCATTCCCATCGAACCACCATGAACTACCTCAGCGTCGAAAACCTAACCAAAACTTACGGAGAAAAAATCCTTTTTGAGAATATTTCTTTCGGCCTCGACAAAGGCCAAAAGGTGGCGCTGATAGCCCGGAACGGAACCGGCAAAACAACATTGCTGAATATCCTGGCGGGCAAAGAAATACCCGACGACGGAAAAGTAATCATACGCAGTGATATGAGGATCACCTATCTGGAACAAAACCCGGACCTGGATCCTAAACTTTCGGTGATCGATTCGCTGCTCAATTCCGAAAATGAATTTATTCTGGCGATCAAGAACTACGAAAGCATCCTGGAAGAGATAAACATTCATAACAAGAGCAACTCAAAAAATTATGAATTGCTGACCAAACAGCTTGAGCAGGCCATACAAAAAATGGACGGACTGAATGCCTGGGATTTTGAGACCAGGATCAAAGAGGTGCTTTCGCGTTTGAAAATCTCGAATATAAAACAGTTGGTTGGCGAATTATCTGGCGGGCAGCGCAAAAGGCTTGCCCTGGCCAAAGCCCTTATTGAAGATACCGACCTGATGATACTTGATGAGCCTACCAACCACCTTGACATTGAAATGATAGAATGGCTCGAAGAATACCTGTCGAAGCAAAACCTCAGCATTATACTGGTCACCCATGACCGTTATTTTCTGGATAATGTCTGCGATGAAATTATTGAACTGGATTCCACCAGCCTTTTTCGTTATAAAGGAAAATATTCGTATTATCTGGAGAAGAAGGCGGAACGGCTCGAGATCGAAAAAACCGAACTGGAACGTGCCCGCAACCTTTATCGCAAGGAACTCGACTGGATGCGGCGGATGCCCCAGGCTAGGACTACGAAATCCAAAGCCCGTATTGAAGCTTTTTCCGGATTACAGCAAAAAGCCTCGAAGCGAATAGAAACTGATAATCTGGACCTCCGCATAACGGAAACCAGGATAGGCGGCAAAATCCTGGAAATGAATAATGTCACTAAATCCTTTGGCGATTTTGTGGCTGTCGAGGATTTTACCTATACCTTTAAAAAAGGAGAACGGATTGGCGTTTGCGGAAAAAACGGCGTTGGCAAAACCACGTTTATCAATATGATCACCGGAAATCTCAGGCAGGATAAAGGAAAGATTTCTATTGGCCAGACCGTGGTTTTTGGATATTTTTCACAGGAGCCCATGAAGCTGACAGAAGACCGAAGAGTGCTTGATGCAGTGAAAGACGTCGCTGAATACGTTAAAATGGGCAAAAACGAAATGTCGGCCACTCAGTTTTTAAATTATTTTGGCTTTACGCACAGTGTTCAATATGGATATGTTTCCACCCTGAGCGGCGGCGAACGGAGAAGGTTGCAACTGTTGATGGTCCTTATTAAAAATCCCAATTTCCTCATCCTTGATGAGCCGACCAACGATCTGGATATTCAGACATTAAATGCGCTCGAGGATTTCCTCATTGATTTTAAAGGATGCCTCATCATCATTTCGCACGACCGCTATTTTCTTGATAATCTGACAGATCATCTGTTTGTCTTTGAAGGAGATGGAAAAATAAAAGATTTCCCCGGAAATTATACAGATTATGCCATTCAGAAAAAGAAGGAAGCATCGAAACTAAAAAAGGCCGAAAAACCTAAACCTCAGCCGGTAAAAACTGTTGTGGCTGATAATACAAACAGAAAACTTTCATATAAAGAATCCCGTGAACTTGAAATGCTCGACAAAGAAATCAGCTTGCTGGAGGTAGAAAAAAAGAAATTGCTTGAGAAGTTGAACGGGGGTGAAGGCAGTGCTGAAGAATTTGCCCGATACGGAAAACGTTATAATGAAATTGAAAATCTTCTCGAAGATAAAACCGACCGCTGGCTTGAACTGTCAGAGATCTCCCAAGCCTGAGAGTAACAACGGCAACAGAACATCTTTTTTACACTCCTTATTCAGCTCTTTTTGTGCCTACGTGGTAAAAAATTGGTAGAATTTTCACCACATAGAAACATAGACACATAGGAACACATAGAAGCAATGATGAAAAAACTACTGTGCCCTATGTGCCTATGTGGTAAAAAATAAAAAAAGAAAACAAAAAAGCAACGTGCCTGTTTTATAGTACTCTTGCGTTAAACGTATCACCTTTATTGATATCACCGGTGGTAAACCCTAATTTGAACCATTTCACGCGCTGTGCTGAAGTGCCGTGTGTAAAAGAATCGGGAACCACATAACCCTGGTTTTCCATTTGAATTTTATCATCGCCAACAGCGCCGGCAGCATTCATCGCTTCTTCAATATCACCGGCTTCCAGTATAGATTTCATTTTTTGTGCATGATAAGCCCACACACCAGCCAGAAAATCGGCCTGCAACTCACATCTGACGGACAGGTCATTGTATTCTTCTTCGCTTAATCGTTCTTCCATACCATGAACTTTATCAAGTGTACCTAGAAGTTTTTGCACATGATGCCCAACTTCGTGGGCAATGATATAGGCCTGTGCAAAATCGCCCTGAGCGCCCAGGTCTTGCTGTAGCTCTTCAAGAAAACCAAGGTCGATATAAACTTTGGCATCCCCCGAACAGTAAAACGGGCCTACCGCAGCCTGTGCAAAACCGCAGGCAGATTCCACCGAGCCGGTAAACAAAACCAGTTTGGGTTCCTGATATGTTTTGCCCATTGATTTAAAAAGTGTATTCCAAACATCTTCCGTATCAGCAAGAACAACTCCTATGAACTTTGCAAGCGTATCCTGCTTAGCCTGTGCTGCCGGGTCAAGTTGTTCTGTCTGGTTAGTTGCCTGTTCCAACGTATTTATCAGTTGTGACGGGTCTTTGGTTACAAAAAATGCAATTACCGCAATAATAATGGCGCCGATGCCGCCAATTCCGGCAATGCCCTTACCGCTCATGCCTCTCCGGTCTTCAACATTATCACTTTGTCTTCTGCCTGACCATTTCATATTTTGATTTTTTAAAGGATTGAATCAAATTTACAGTTTTTTAATAAACCCAATGGAAAATAACGCTGTTATATTCATTATTTAGTCCGGCAAGTTTGTTTTTTGTTTGTTCCGCCGCGGCGGATTGTTTGTAATTTCCTGATAATGAAAAATTTTGATAACAGTTGCATATCACACTTTATGGTACAGCTATTTTTTTTATTATTTACTCTTGCCATTAAAAATTAAAATCTAAATTTGTTGCTGAATTTCTTAGATTTGTTGCTGAAATTCTAAATAAAATCCATAAATAAATATAATAAAAATCTATGAAAGAAAAAATTATCAGTATTATTGATGCTTATGGTAAGGATGCAACCCGGCTGATGGATATTTTAACAGGTGTCCAGTTGGAAATTGGTTGTATTTCGGACGAAGCAGTGGCGGTGATTGCGGAACAACTTCACATTTCTGAAGTTGATGTGATACAGACCCGCTCGTTTTACCATTTTTTTACAAGCGAACCAGTTGGAAAATATGCTGTCTATTTGAATAACAGTGTGGTTTCCTGCATGATGGGCATGGCAGATGTAGCCGATGAATTCGAAAAACAACTTGGTGTCAGTTTCGGTAAAATAACAACCGATAAACTTGCCAGCCTTCACTATACCGCTTGTATCGGCATGAGTGACCAGGAACCGGCTGCGATCATCAATGATGTGGTTTTCACAAGCCTTACCCGCGATAAAGTCAAAAAAATTATCGCCGATATGCGTGCTGGAAAAGCTGTTGGAGAAATGTTTACCGAATTAGGTGATGGCAATAATGCCAACCCGCTTATCAGGTCAATGGTAAAAAATAATATCAAAAAAACCGGACCGGTGGTTCTTGATGCATATCAGAGCGGAGCAGGCCTGGCAAAAGCTTTGGGAATGGATTCCAAAGCAGTCATCAATGAGGTCAAAGAATCGAATTTACGCGGACGCGGTGGTGCAGGATTCCCGACAGGTATGAAATGGGATTTTTGCGCACGTGAAGCCGGTGACAAATATGTTTTGTGTAACGCCGATGAAGGAGAACCCGGTACTTTTAAAGACCGTGTGCTGCTTACCGAACGCGCCGAAATGATTTTCGAAGGTATGGCCATAGGCGGTTATGCTATCGGAGCAAAAGAAGGAATATTATACCTCAGAAAAGAATATACCTATCTGAAAAAATTCCTTGACAATACGCTGAATGAAATGCGTGCTAAAAATTTCCTTGGAAAAAATATTCTTGGAAAAGGTTTTGGTTTTGACATCAGGGTACAACTCGGCGCCGGCGCTTATGTATGCGGCGAAGAATCAGGACTGATCGAATCATGCGAAGGCAAACGCGGCGAACCAAGAAACCGTCCGCCATTCCCCGCACAAAAAGGATATAAAAACAAACCAACTATTGTAAATAACGTGGAAACATTCTGCAGTGTTTCCAGAATTCTCGATAAAGGCGGTGCCTGGCACAAAGCTATCGGAACAAGTGATTCATCAGGGACAAAAGTTATCAGCGTTTCAGGTGACTGCAAAACCCCTGGTATTTATGAAATTACCTGGGGAATGAGCATAAAAGAAATGCTTGACATGGTCGGTGCACAGGATGTACAGGCTGTTCAGGTTGCCGGGCCTTCGGGAATCTGTTTGCCGCCGAGTCAGTTCGACCGCAAAATTGCGCTGGAAGATCTTCCCACAGGAGGTTCTATGATCGTGATCGGAAAAAACCGCGACCTGTTAAAGGATGTTGTGCTGAACTTCATGGAATTTTTTGCTGACGAATCATGCGGCTCATGTGTTACCTGCCGTTCATTCAACATGATCCTGAAAAATTCTATTGAAAAAATAGTCGATGGCCACGGTATCAGAAAAGATGTGGAAGACATGGCTGCATGGAGCGAGATCATCCGCAAGACTACCCGCTGCGGTTTAGGACAGACATCAGCAAATCCGGTAGCCACCACTATCAAAAACTTCAGGGAACTGTATGATGCAAGAGTGAAAAATGTTGATTACCAGAGTGATTTTGATATGCAGAAAGCTGTTCTTACATCATGCGAGGCTGTTGGACGTGAAGCAAAAGTTCACGAATAATTCAAATTAGATATTAACAAAAAATAAGGAAATATAATATGAGTGAAACTGTAAAATTCACAATCGACGGCAAGCAATGTCAGGGTGTCAAAGGTCAGTGTATCGTTGATGCTGCTGCTGATAACGGCGTTTATATACCGGTGCTTTGCCATATGAGAGATATTGTCCCGGCCGGCTCTTGCAGAGTTTGTACTGTAAATGCCAATGGCCGTAAAATGGCTGCCTGCACCACACCAATAGAAGAAGGCCTGGCAGTAGAAAGTAATACTCCCGAACTGACGGATATCCGTAAAGCGATCGTTGAAATGCTTTTTGTTGAGGGAAACCATTTTTGCCCTTCCTGTGAAAAAAGCGGAAACTGCGATCTTCAGGGATTAGGTTACAAATATCAGATGATGGTTCCCCGTTTCCCTTATGCTTTCGAGCGCAGGGATATTGATGCCACATCACCAAAGATCATCCTTGAACGCAACCGTTGCATATTCTGTAAACGTTGTGTCCGGATGATAAAAGACAATGAAGGAAGAAGCATCTTTGCTTTCAAAGGCAGAGGTAAAACCCTTGAGATTAACATAGACAAAAAACTTGCTGCAACGATGTCCGATGAACTGGCTCAGAAAGCTATGGATATTTGCCCGGTTGGCTGTATCCTTAAAAAAGAAGTCGGCTTCATAGTTCCTATCGGAGCTCGCAAGTATGACAAAGAGGTAATAGGATCAGAAATAGAAAATTCACATCAATAAACCAGGAGGACAGAAAAATGAGTAAACCAATTGTTGCAACTACATCACTGGCTGGCTGTTTTGGCTGCCATATGTCATTACTTGATATTGATGACCGTATTTTAAAACTGATCGACCTTGTCGAGTTCAATAAATCCCCGATCGATGATATTAAAACTTTTACCAAGGAATGTGATATCGGCCTCATTGAAGGTGGCTGCTGTAACAGCGACAACATTGAAGTGCTGAAAGAATTCCGTAAACATTGTAAAATACTTGTTTCAGTAGGTGAATGTGCTATCATGGGTGGCCTGCCAGCTATGCGTAACGGGATTTGTGTAAAAGAATGTCTGGATGAAGCTTATCTTGGCGGCCCTACCGTTGGACTGAACACAGAAAAGATAATGCCTAACGATGAAGAACTTCCCATGATACTCGATAAAGTGTATCCATGCCACGAAATCGTAAAAATCGATTATTATCTGCCGGGTTGTGCACCAAGAGCCGATCTGATATGGGCTGCTGTTGTAGCGCTGGTTACCGGTGATGCACTGAACATACCTTATGAACTAGTAAAATTTGATTAATCTAAAAGAAACATTATAATGGCACAAAAAGTAACTATAGAACCTGTAACCCGGGTTGAAGGCCACGGCAAAGTGACCATTCACCTCGATGACAATATGAATGTGGCTCAGACCCGCCTTCATATTGTTGAATTCCGCGGATTTGAACGTTTTGTGCAGGGCCGCCCATACTGGGAAGCACCTGTGCTGGTACAACGTTTATGCGGTATCTGTCCTGTAAGCCACCATCTGGCTGCTGCAAAAGCTCTTGACGTAATTGTTGGCGCCGGAACCGGCCACGGACTCACCCCAACGGGCGAAAAAATGAGAAGGCTGATGCACTACGGACAGATGTTCCAATCACATGCACTTCATTTCTTCCATCTTGCTTCCCCCGATTTTCTATTAGGCTATGACGCTGATCCGGCAATCCGCAACGTTATCGGTGTGGCAATCAATTTTCCGGAATTGGCTGTTCAGGGTGTTATGATGCGTAAATTCGGCCAGGAAATCATTGAACATACAGCCGGTAAAAAAGTTCACGGAACCGGAGCAATACCCGGCGGTATCAACAAAAACCTCAGCATCGAAGAACGCGATATGTTCCTCAAAGGCGCTGATCCGTTGAACATCGATAAAATGATTGAATGGGCTGATTCAGCATTGCAGTTTTTCAAAGGTTATTACATGAAAAACCGCGACTTTGTTGATAATTTTGCTTATTTCCCGTCAAACCACCTGAGCCTTGTCAGAAAAGACGGCGCTATGGATCTGTATCACGGCGTTTTGAGAGCTGTTGATACTGATGGAAAGAAGATTTTGAACGATGTGGATTATCAGGATTATTACAACTACATTGAAGAAGAAGTGCGCACATGGAGTTATATGAAATTTCCTTACCTGAAACACCTTGGCAAAGAAAAAGGCTGGTATCGCGTAGGCCCGCTGGCACGTCTGAACACCTGTGACTTTATTCCAACACCGATGGCTCAGAAAGAATTTGAAATTTATAAGGCACATACCAACGGTAAACCTAACAATTATTGCCTGCATACTCATTGGGCACGCCTGATCGAGTTACTCCACTCCGCAGAAATGATCAAGGATTTATTGAATGATACGGATCTTCAGAAAAACGACCTCGTGGTTAAAGGCGCCAAACAAAAAGAAGGCGTTGGCTTAATAGAAGCTCCGCGCGGAACGTTATTCCATCATTACAGAATCAACGACGACGACCAGATTGTAATGGCGAACCTCATTGTTTCTACTACCAACAATAACGAGCCGATGAACCAGTCGGTAAATTTTGTTGCCAAAAAAATGATGAACGGCCAGGCTACCATAACCGAACCTATGAAAAATGCTGTGGAAATTGCCATCAGGGCTTATGATCCCTGTTTGAGCTGTGCTACACACGCATTAGGTAAAATGCCACTCGATATCAAAATGTACGATTCGATGGGCAATGAAGTTGATCATTACAAATCATAATTTTAAATTTTAATATGAAGAAAAGTCCGCCAGGTATGACGGACTTTTTTTTAATTTTACACCAATGAAAAAAACTCTTATTTACGGTTACGGCAACGCTGGCAGGCAGGACGACGGCCTTGGTGAACGGTTTATTAAATTGATGGATGAGTGGATCGCCAGGGAAAATATTCAAAATCTGTTTACCGATTGCAATTATCAGCTAAACATTGAAGATTCGGCAACAATATCAGAATATGATACGGTGATTTTTGTTGATGCCTCAGTAGCCGATATTGAAGATTATAAAATGGAAAAAGTTGTCCCCAATGATGCCACGATCGAGTTTACCATGCACGCTGTTTCCGTATCCTATGTCCTCGATTTATGCAAAAAAATCTATAATAAGCAGCCCGAAACTTATGTGTTGCATATCAAAGCTTATGAGTTTGAATTCATAGAAGAGATGACTCCTAAAGCAGAGCGGAACTTACTCGCTGCTTTTGAATTTTTAAAGCAATTTATCCAAAAGATTTAACCTTCTGCAATAGTTTTAACTATGCTTATGAAATACATAATGTGAATGGAAGTGCCCGTGCACTTCATCGCCATGCTTATGAACATGCTCGTGTATAAGATTTACACTAACCAGAAACTTTTCATCATTCAGGATATCGGAAGCAGATGCGGTTTTTTGAATCATATGATCTTCTGAAAGTACTGCTACTGTGGGTTGCAGGTGGTCGATCAGGTCAAGGTGGTGCGTGCTGAAAATTATTGTTTTTCCGCTTTTATTTAACTCAATGATCAGTTCAATAAAAAATGTCTGCGTTTTGGGATCAAGTCCGGCAATAGGTTCGTCAATCAAAATTACATCAGGATTCATGGTAAGTACAGAGGCTATGGCAACTTTTTTCTTTTCTCCGCCTGAAAGCATCAGCGCTTGCCTGTCTTTTAATTCCGTGATGCCAACGAAATCCATGGTTTGAAATGCGCGTTCCATGGCGGTGTCCTGTGGGATTCCCATCTGCAGCGGGCCAAATAAAAGTTCATCCATTACAGTCGGACAAAATAATTGAATGTCTGGATTCTGAAAAATATAGCTTACACGGCTGCGGAAATTTTTATTAAAATCTTTGTTCTGAAGCGATTTTTCGCATATCTCTGACCCGTCAAAAAAAATCTTTCCTGAAGCCGGATATATCAATCCGTTCATTATATTCAGCAAGGTTGATTTCCCGCTGCCGTTTTGCCCGATGATTGCAAAGAGCCCGCCCTTCTTTATTTTCAGAGTTATGCTGTCGAGAGCTTTGACATTCCCCGGATAAAAATATGACACATCGTCAAGTAAAAAAAAGTCTTCCATAATTATATAAACATAATAGTGATTCCAAAAGCAAAAACAATAGTCAATATGATAATATCGGTGCATTTTATTTTTTGTGTACGGCCAAGGGCAATTTTTCCTGTATATCCTCTCGAAACCATTGCCAGATAGGTTAATTCGTAAGTCTGTTTCGACCGGCGAAAAATGTAATGAATACGTCCGGCAATCAACTCACGGATACTCTTGTTCCGGACATGCCCCAGGAGCCTTGATTTCATTGCAAAATATGTTTCTCCAATACACAGGCTCAAAATAAGAATATATTTGTATGCCAGCATAATTATCATCAGAAAAGTATCTGGCACAAACAGAGCTTTCAGTGATTTTATAAGTTCTGCAAACGGGGTGCTGAACACAACAAGATAAGTGATGGAAATCGAATTGAATACCCTTAAAAAGAAACGCAAAACCAGCAGGCATCCTTCTTCGGTAATATCGATGTGTTGCGGTACATGGTAGATCCACAACTGATAATCCTTTGTGAATGAAAACACATGCCACAGGGTTTTCCCGGGAGTGATTATATTAAATGCTGCCGGAACAACGATGATAAATCCAAAGAAAAAGCCCAACACTAAAAGTCGCTTGTATGTTTTAACAAGATTGAATGAAGAAAATAAAAAACACATGAATAACACTCCGCTAATAATTCCCTGTGCAGGCAAGTGATTTACAATGCTGATGATTATGATGATATAAATTAGTGAAAACATTTTGATTGCCGGGTGAAGTTTGTTGGTGAAAGTTTGCTTTGATGAATTATTTGCCTGATAATACACCGTATTCATAGCCTTTGCCGTAGCTTTCAGCGTACGGTCGATAAAAGAAAATCCTGTATTATTCCCTGGAATATGATCTGTTTCGCGGATTTCCGGCATCAATAAAAAATCTGGAGTCCGGTTATTCATTTTTTTTTACGATTATTTTGGAAATAATAAACATCACAATCAGAATAATAATTACACCAAACACACCTGATAAAATATAATACCCTGACTGATGAATTACCGAAGAATCCTCACTGTTTGCTGAATAATCTGGTAGTGGAGCTTTATAGCTGTCGGTATATTTTGCCAATCCTTGCGGAACGTAGCCAATCATATTTTTAACTGTTTCAGCCGACCATTCGCCCCAAGCATCACCGGCATTAAAGAACATTGGCAGAAAAATTCCAGCAGGTGTTAGTAACGTCAGGATAATAAGAAAAACCAAAACTCGTTTTTGAAGTTTATTCACCTTTACCTCCCTTATTTAATGCATAGATAAGCGGTTTTTCGTGTTTGTAAAAATACATAACGATTAATGCTGTAATCAGGCCTTCGGCAATACAGAATAGCACCAAATGTTCAATAGCCATGGCAGGGATTGCAATTTTTAGATCGTATGGGCAATAGAGCGCTTTTCCATCGGGCGCATGGGCGATCATTGGCTGAATGCCAAATTCTACTGCGGTTAACACAGCAGCTAAAAAAAGACTGATATACCCGGCAAGAAATGATGACCAGAAAACTCCTGTTTTTTTTTCACCATGCCGACAAAAGATTTTAAAAAGATAATATGCCACGAAAGGCATGAAGATCGCCATGTTGAAGCAGTTTGCCCCAATAGCAGTAATTCCGCCGTCGCCGAATATAAAAGCCTGAATGATCAGTGCAACAGAAACAGCGACCACAGCTGTCCAGGGACCCAAAATGATTGCCACAAGTGCTGATCCGACCGCATGCCCTGTTGTTCCGCCCGGGATGGGCAGGTTAAACATCATAATAATGAATGAAAATGCTGCCGCCATACCAAGATAAGGTATATTTTTAACCAACACTTCCTTCCGGATCTTTTTAACGGCAACAGCTGTAACAGCAATAAAAACCCCGTAAAGTGGCACATAGGTTTGCGGACTTAAATAACCATCTGGAATATGCATAATTTATTTGTTAATTTAAAATCTAAATGTTGTTCCTAAGATAAATGAATGGTCTGTTTCTGGTTCAGTGCAGCCATATTTGTAACCCAAAGCAAATTCAACGTTACCATTAATACAATAATATAATCCAAAAATGCCAAAAACTGGAGGAATTTTGGAACTTATATCAGGATTTTTTTCAATACCACTGTTTAATACCAGGTGAATATTCGCATTGGCTTCATAATCAAAGCCAACAGAAATATGCCAGATATCTTTGGCGTCTCCGCATTTATTTTCATTTCTGATATATCCAAAATTTGAGTGGATAAATATGCGTTTAAACGTAAATGTTGATACCAAAAAAGCTGAATAGCTGAATTTGCCGTTTCCTATGCCCAACTTATAATTCCCTGTCGGAATTGAAACCCCGGGTTTTATTGCCATAGAAAACTTTTTGAAATCTAAAAAGCGGTATTTTACTTCCAGCCCTATATCAGAAAAACCCGAAATTCTTGAAATTGCACTATCTTCAATTTCAGCAACAAATACATATGGATACCCAATCACTACATCCACTTTATCATGAACTCCTATTGTCAATACCGGAGATATTTCAATATCATTTCTTGTACAGCGGTGCCCGTTATCAAAACCAATTCCGTAGGAAACTTCAATCTGTTTTTTCCATTGTCCAACAGTTCCGGCATTGTCAGTATTAAACGGGAGCTGTGCACTGCTTATATGGGAAATACTTCCTAATAATGATATAATAATAAAACAACGTGATAATTTATTCATAAAAATTTCATTCAAATAATCTTTGCCCTGTTTTAAAATACATTAATTATGACTGTCAAGACCAGTTTTATTATGTAAGATTTTTGTTTTTGAAGCAATGTATAAATACTTTAATAAACCTGGCCCTGTGTTTATTACATCATGTTCAGTATATGGAGGACAGTATGCAACCACTCCATATTTCAGTTCAAATTTATTTTTGTTTTCAAAAATCATATGTCCTTCACCGCTGAAAATAACAAGCATTTCTTCATATTCGTTTGTATTATGATGCCCAACTGTTTCGCCCGGGTTAAGTGTTACTAATCCTGAATACATACCAACTGTTTCCGGTGGCCCGTCAAAAATGCCCTGATAAGCTGATGAATCAAGTTTTAATGCGATAAGTTTTGGCTCTAATTGGAGTTTATTAGTATCAGTCACCTGGGCCATAATATTTCCAGTGTAAGCAATTAAAAACAATATTATTACGAGCACTTTAGATAATGCTCTGTTCTTTTGTTTCAACATTATAGTATTGAAATGGTTTTACATTATTTTGTGTTATCATTTTAATAAATGTGTTACTCATAGTTTAAAAAAAAATCAGCTTGTAGTCGTTATTACCAGTTTCCCGTGTTTCACTCCTTTGATGGCGATCAGCTTGTCAGCCAGTTCTTTTAATTTGCTGGCCTTGCCCATGACAGCTATAGTTTCAAGGCAATTATGATGGTCGATGTGAACGTGCATTACTGAAAGTATGGTTTCATGAAAATCATGCTGAATACTGGTGGACGTGCTTTGCAATTCTCTTTTATGATGATCATAAACCAGGACGATACTACCGGCCACAATTTTATTCTCATCAATTTTTTCTTCCACAAGGTAATTGGAAATCAGATAGCGTATGGCTTGCGAACGGTTTGGGAACTTCCGCATATTGACAAAATGATCCAGTTCAGCCAGGATACTTTCATCAAGCGATACACCAAAACGTTTTACCTTCATGTGTTACTTTATTTAAAAAAGTTGACACAAAAATAAATAAAAAATTGAAAAACAAAAGAAAAATAATACCGGATCAGAAAAAACTTTGACCAGGTTGTGTTAACTTGATTTTATTGCGCCCCTAAGGGACTTTAAAAATCATGGGGTTCTTTTTGTTTACCGATATTCAGTCCCTGACGGGACTATCCATAAAAAACCAAAACTTTCAAATTATCAAAATCCTGTCAAAACGAGCCCTACCTGCGGGGTGAAAGCAGACACAAGTTAGCTGCAGTTTGGTCTTTACATTTTAGCTATTTTCTTTCTAAATATCAATTTGCTATTAATGTAAAGATTAACAATATATATTCCCTTACTAAGTTTTCCCAGGCTAATTTTATTAGTTTTGTTTAACAATTGAAATTCTCCACAGCTAATTCCAATGCTGGAGACAATTTGAATCTTAGGGTTTTGATAGAGTATATTTTCGGGAATATTCAGATAACAGTCGCTATTTGTAGGATTTGGAAAAATTGTTATTTGTGATAGTAAATCATCGTAATCATTCAAATGTGCTGTCAGACAAGTATCTGTAGCCGATAAATTACAAGGGCCATATTCAGGATAAATTAATAAAGTGTCAACATACAGTGCACACAAATAGCTTCCACCTTCAAAAGCAACTAATTCTTCAACTAGGCCTGTCTCACAACCTATTCCTTCAATGATTGAAGTAACTGGGCATATACCATCATTAAAAATTATTCTTTTATGAAATTCATTCATAATAAATACTGAGTCGATATTATCGACAATTAAAGTTTGTGACTGTAAATAACTAAATAAAGTGTCACCAATTTCCAGATTAAAATCATATAATAGAACTTCTTCCGCTTGCCCCTGAGGAATATAAAAAACTTTTTTATTAATGCTATCATCTCTAAGTGCGCCAATGTATAATGGTATACTATGATTGTTTAAACAATAAATGTTGTATATTGTCTTTTCTATCTTTTTATATTCTTTGCCTAATATTATAGTATCACCCGCGTAACTTGTTTCCCAGTAATCAGTGTATCCCCATATCGGAGGAGGTATAACATGATTATTATATTCAATACACCATTTTGCATTAGAATCAGGCAAAGGATGATATAATTGACAATAAATATGACTTGATAAAATGATCAATATCAAGAATATGTAAAGCTGTTTCATGTCGTGAGTTTTTATGTCAAATCGCGGCTAACAAGCTGAAAAGCGCTTATTCCATATTCTTTTTCAGCCAGGCATACCACGCATCCATTCCTTGCCCGGTTTTGGCAGATAATTCAAAAAACTGCAGGTGGTGGTTTATCCTCAGCGCGTATTCTTTGGCTTTTTCAACATTAAAGTCAACATAGGGCAGGAGGTCTGTTTTGTTGATGATACAAATATCCGAAGTGCTGAACATGTTGGGATATTTCAGGGGTTTGTCATCGCCTTCGGTAACGCTGATCACCACAACACGGTGGGATTCACCGAGGTCGAACATAGCCGGGCAAACAAGGTTGCCGACATTTTCAATGATGAGCAACGAATTTTCTTTTACTTCAAGTTGCTTCACCGCTTTATTTATCATGTCAGCATCCAGATGGCAGCCGCTTCCTGTGTTTATTTGTATCACCGGCGCTCCGGTAGCATTGATGCGGTTTGCATCGTTCATGGTCTGCTGGTCGCCTTCGATAACAAAAAAGGAAATGTCATTTTTCAGGTCTGAGATCGTTTTCTCCAGCAGGGTAGTTTTGCCTGATCCGGGAGAACTGACCATATTAATAGCCTTAATATTTTTTGCATCAAAATAACCCCGGTTGCGTTCAGCCAGCGTGTTATTCTTATCAAGGATATCATGTTCTATTTTAAATTCTTTTCCATGCGGGTGATCATGGTCGTGGTTATGTGAACCGTGTTCATGGCTGTGATCATGACTGTGGGCATGATCATCATGGGAATGCTCGTGCGTATAGGAATGTTCATGCGTATGTTGGTGGTGATCGTGGTCATGCCCGTGATCATGTTCATGAGCATAGTGGTGTTCATGGCCGTGTTCGTGTGAATGGTCGTGAGTATGTTCTTCACCGGGTTTACGGATCGTAGTCTTTGATTCGGGGTCGTTACAGCCGCAAGTATCGCACATAAAATGAGTTTTAAATTATTCTGCAAAATTACAAAAATCAGCCGGTGAAAATAGATTTTATCTGTAATTCTTTTCCTTCGGTGATCTCAAAATCCAAAGATTGGCATGCAGGGCAGGGTGTGTACCAATCAGAATTATCAAATTCGGCCTGGCATTTATTGCATTTCGATTTTCCCGGAATTTCGGTAATGACAACCTCAGCTTCCTCAAGTATGGTATTTTTCACCGCGTATTCAAGTGCAAATTCCAGGCTGTCGGTAACTATTCCCGAAAGCTGCCCGACCTCAATATCAATACGGTTGATTTTTGCAGCCTTATGTTCCCGGGCGAATTCTTCGGCAAAATCAATAATACTCGTTGCAACAGATAGTTCGTGCATAATGGCTGCAAAGGTACAAATAAATAATACTTACCTTATTCCAGTATAAACCAGTAAATTAAATTTTAATTTCATTCCCGGATTTTTCTATATCTTTATGAATAGTTAACTTTGTAAACTTTATATATCGTACAAATGATCCCTAATATCATCATATTAATTTTTACTTCGGTAGTACTCATCTTTACACTGGTTTTTATTGTCCGTATGCTTAACTATGTCAAGAGCCGGAGATCATGGATCCTGATTGGTTTTGCCATGCTTTTTTTGACTGTTGCCCAGCTCATTGAGATTTATAACCTTTATTACGAAAATAATTATTCGAACATCCTCACGATTTACTTTGTGCTGGTTTTGCTGGTGGCGGTGCTATTGTCTGTTGGAGTGCTTCGTATAGGCAATTTGTTGCGGAGGGTGAAAAATTCAGATGCACGAAGGATAGAGTCGGAAAACCGTTTCAAGGTATTGTTCGACAACACGGGTGATGAGATTTTTCTTGCAGATTTTGATGGTAATTTCATTGAAGTTAACAACGAAGCTGTCAAAAAGCTCGGATATTCCAGAGAAGAACTGATGAAGAAAAATTTTGCGGACATAAAGACGCCGAAGTATATTCCTTTTGTTCAGAAAAATATTGAAATCATTCTCAAGAATGGGCATCACGTTTACGAGACGGAGCATGTCGCCAAAAACGGAACCGTTATTTTTCTTGAGATGAGCAGCCGGGTGATTGATTATTTTGGGAAGAAAGCCATATTAAGTATCGCAAGGGATATAACTGAACGCAAAGAGATAGAGCGCAAGATCGCGGCAGCCATTATTGAGACCGAAGAGCGCGAACGCAAGCGTTTTGCCTCCGACCTGCACGATGGCCTGGCGCCCTTGTTATCTACCATTAAACTTTATACTGATTTACTGAAAAAGGGAAACTTCAAAAATATCAGCCCTGCCGAGACATTGCAATCTGTGGATGAACTTGTTGATAAAGCAATTGTGTCCACACGTGAGATATCCAACAATATCATGCCCAGCATACTGCAGGATTTTGGCCTTCCGGCTGCTGTCAAAGACTTTTGCAATTACATCAATAACACCAATTCGATAAAAATCACCCTTGATACGACGCAATATAAGCTGACCGGGCCGCGGATTGAAGAAACGGTTTTATTTCAGAGCATCAAGGAACTGGTAAATAATACACTGAAACATTCTCAGGCCAACAATATTGATATCTTTCTTGAAAGCCACGAGAACCAGGTAAACCTTTACTATAAAGACGACGGGGTTGGTTTCGATGTGGATGAAAAACTAAAACTGCCGACAGGCCTGGGCCTGAATAATATCGTAAATAAAGTAAAAACCATCAACGGATTGTCCCTGATTAAAAGCAAAGTGGGAGAGGGAATGTCGGTGCTGGTTTCATTATATGTAAAATAATTCTTATGGAAATAATCCGGTTGGTGATTGCTGATGACCATGAAATATTCCGCAAAGGGCTGCGTATCATTCTTAATGAGTTGGACGAGGTGAAAGTGGTAGGAGAAGCTCAGAACGGCCACGAACTTTTTGAAATCCTGAAACATCAGGATGCAGAACTTGTACTGATGGATATCCGCATGCCGGTGATGGACGGCATTGAAGCAACGAAAAAAATAGTTGAAAAATACCCTCACATAAAAGTTATTGCGCTGACCATGTTTGAAGAGATCAGCTATTTCAACCAGATGATCGAAGCCGGCGCTGATGGGTTTCTTTTGAAGAAAACCAATAAGGATGAGCTGCAGCGTGCCATAACACAGGTGATGCAGGGCGATAATTATTTTTCAGAGGAATTTATCAGTAATGTGAACCGCACTCAACGACCTGCTTCAAGGCTGGCATCCATAGAACTCACCGAACGCGAGCAGGAAGTGCTGGAGCTTATCTGCAAGGGAATGTCAAATGCCGAAATCTCCAAATACCTTGGTGTCAGCGCCCGCACGGTTGACGGCCACCGCGCCCACCTGCTTGAAAAAACAGGAGCCAAAAATTCGCCGCACCTTGTCATGTTCGCGATCAAGAACGGACTGATAAAAGCGTAAGTTCTGCCTGTTATTCAGCTGACCTCTCCCAGCGAAGGCTTATTTCAAGGCTAAAATGGGGGTTATACACACCCGTAAAAACACCTGCATAAAAAAAAATTGAAATTATTTTCAACTATTTTTAATTGTAACATGCAGATAATCAAAAATTTGATTTTAAGCATAAAATAATTATTTCATATATTATTTTGCGGTGACCTATTGCACAGCTCTCATTTGTAGGCTGATATAAACCTTGACAGGTGTTTTTACCTGCATTGCCAGATGCGGGTTTTACTCTTTTGCAACCCATAATGCTACCGTAATTTTGTATCGTAAAAAAAAGCAAAATGATCAGGGTAATAATAGTCGATAATGAAGCAACGTTCCGCAAAGGATTAAAAACGATCCTTCTGAATATTGGAAATGTGGAAGTAGTTGCTGAAGCTTGCAACGGAGAAGAGTTCTTGAAGCTCCTGGAAGAGATTACCGCTGATGTTGTTTTCATGGATGTTAAAATGCCCGTCATGGATGGTGTGGAAGCTACCAGAAAAGCAAAATCCATTTTTCCGGAACTGTGCATCATCGGATTTTCTTCTTATGAAAGCGACGACTATATTAATAAGATGCTCAATGCCGGCGCTACCGGCTATCTTTCGAAATCGGGCGATAACTACGATTTGTTAACCCAAATAATAAATAACCCCAAAGCCGGTATGACACCGGTTAAAAAAAATTGTTAAACAATAAAAAAAACAAGTTATGGAAACCAAGAAAATTTTAATCGTTGACGATGACATTGATGTGATCACCATCATTGAGACTATCCTCACAAAAGAAGGATACAAAGTCGTCTCCGCTGGAAACAAAAAAGAAGGAATGGATAAGATCAGGAGTGAAAAACCCGATATGGCCATCCTTGATGTTATGATGACCACTCATTACGAAGGTTTTGAGCTGGCAAAAGAAATTATGGATGATCCTGAACTTAACAAAGTTCCGGTATTGATGCAAACATCCATTGATATTTTAACGACAACCAAACCTGATGTTCAGGCTATGGCTCGTGAATTCAGGAAAAACCCGGGATTTAAAGACCTGCATGTCATTCTTGTAAAAGATATTACTACAGGTAAAGCCGGTGTTGATTATTTGTCGGAAGACGGCAGGTCAATCTGGTTCCCGGTTGATGGTTTTATTAAAAAACCTGTTGATGCAAAAAAAGTGCTCCCTGAAATTAAAAGAATTTTAGGTGCGTAATTAAAGAAAGTTAAATGTAGCAACACCATAATTGAAATGAAAGCTAAAATAGACGAAATACTAATGAATTACGAAACTAGCGGTCGAGACGCATTGATCCCGCTATTACAGGAAATACAGGAAAAAGAAGGTTATTTGTCGGAAGAGGCGATTGTGAAAACCGGAAGCAAACTAAAAATTCCTACCAGTAAAATCTATGGGGTTGCTACATTTTATAACCAATTCCGGTTTGAACCCGTCGGAAAATACCATGTCATGGTATGCCGGGGAACCGCCTGTCACGTGCTGGGATCAGCCACCGTGCTGCAGGAACTGGAATCGTATCTGAAAATAAAATCTGGCCAGACAACACGCGACGGCTTGTTCAGTATTGAAGTGGTTGCATGTATCGGAGCATGCGGGCTGGCACCTGTTATAAGCATCAACGGTGAATTTCATGCGAATGTAACTGCCGAATCAATTAAACAAATTATTGATACTTACCGCGCAAAAGAACAATAATATGAAAACAAAGTCAACCATAACTGTTCCGGAATATCTGCAACAATTAACCAAAGGTTTTGAAACGGGCAACATGCCTGATGTGGAAGATTTAATTTCAGAACAAAATAAACCTGTGATTTTTATCGGAGCCGGAACCTGCGGACTAGGCGCCGGTGCAGGTAAAACAAAAACTGCCATACAAAATTATTTAACAGATAATAAGATTGACGCGGAGATTATTGAAGTCGGCTGTATAGGTTTCTGTACGGCTGAACCAATCGTTGATGTGCAATTACCTGAAAAAAACCGTATTTCTTTTTCGAAAGTAACGGCCGATAAAGTCAACACATTGCTGGCTCATGTTTTTGCCGGTAAAACGGATGGATTCCCTATGCTCGGGCAATTTGAAAATAAAGGTAAACAACCCTGGGATAACGTCCCAATGATTGCCGATCACCCGTTTTTCGTAAAACAAAAACGTATTGTACTTAAGAACTGCGGTACCATCAACCCGGTAAGCATTACCGAATATATTGCCAAAGGCGGATACCAGGGCTTAGTCCAGGCGTTGAAAAAATTTTCACCCGATGAAGTAATTACCACTATTGAAAAAAGCGGCCTGCGCGGCAGGGGCGGCGGTGGTTTTCTGACCGGGCTGAAATGGAGACTGGCTTATAAAACTCCAAGCGATCAGAAATATATGATCTGTAATGCCGACGAAGGTGACCCGGGTGCCTTTATGGACCGGGCCGTCATTGAAGGCGATCCTCACAGGTTGCTCGAAGGGCTGGCTATTGGCTCATATGCTGTTGGCGCTTCTGTGGCTTACATTTATATCAGGGCTGAATATCCTTTAGCCATTGAACGATTGAAAATTGCGATCAGGCAAGCCGAAGAACTCGGATTATTAGGACATGACATCCTCGGCACCGGCTTCGATCTGAAAATAAAAATAAAAATGGGCGCCGGCGCTTTTGTCTGCGGAGAAGAAACTGCCCTGATGCACAGCATTGAAGGCTACCGAGGAATGCCAAGCCCCCGTCCGCCATTTCCGGCAGAAAAAGGTTTGTTCGGAAAGCCATCCGTAATTAATAATGTGGAGACCTATTCTAATGTTCCCGATATTATCATGAGAGGGTGGGAATGGTTTAGTTCTGTGGGAACAGAAAGAAGTAAAGGAACCAAGGTATTTGCCTTGTCGGGAAATGTAAAAAATACGGGCCTGGTTGAAATCCCGATGGGAACAACCGTACGCCAGATCATTTTTGATATAGCCGGCGGGATCAGATACGACAAGAAATTCAAGGCCGTTCAGATCGGTGGCCCGTCAGGCGGCTGTATCACAGAAGAAAATCTTGATATTCAAATAGATTATCAAAACCTGATAGCTGTCGGAGCCATGATGGGATCTGGCGGCCTCGTGGTCATGGACGAAGATACATGCATGGTGGACATCGCGAAATTCTTTATGGATTTCATCCAGCGTGAAAGTTGCGGAAAATGTATTCCCTGCCGCGAAGGAACAAAACGTATGCTCGAGATACTCCAGAACATAACATCAAAACCACTGAATGGTAACGGTAATGAGGCGCTTGAAAGATTTAAAGGGGTTACACAGTTAGAAAAACTGGCCCATGTTATCAAAGAAACTTCGTTATGCGGGTTAGGGCAATCAGCTCCAAACCCGGTGCTCAGCACCCTTCGTTATTTTCGTGATGAGTACGAAGCACACATTTTTGAACGGGTATGCCCGGCAAATAAATGCACGGAGCTGAGAAAATTTAAAATCCTTGTCGATAAATGTACCGGTTGCACGGTTTGTGCGAAAAAATGCCCGACAGGCGCCATAATCGGATCGAAAAAAACTCCGCATTTTATTGTGGACGACAAATGTATCGGATGCGGCACATGCCACGAAATATGCAATTTTGATGCAATTGAAATGATTTAAAAAACACTGAATTATGAGCTTAAATATAGATATAAACGGAAAAACCTACGAAGCAACAGCAGGTGAAACTATTTTGACCGTACTGAATCGTAACGGGATCAGGGTTCCGACCTTATGCAATATGAAAGATTTTATTCCGTCGGGTGCTTGCCGGATATGTGTAGTTGAGGTTGAAGGCAGCTCCAAACTTGCCAGTTCCTGTTCATTCCCCGTTAGCGATGGCATGAAAATAAAAACACATTCACCACGGGTAATTGAAGCCCGTAAAACCATCGTTGAATTATTGCTGTCGAACCACCCTGACGATTGCCTGTTTTGTGTCAGAAACTCAAACTGTGAATTGCAAAAGTTATCAAAAGAATACCACGTCGTTGAACGTCGTATCCGTGGCGTGAAGAATAATCATAAAATTGACTTCTCCAGCCTTAGCGTAATCCGTGATCCAGACAAATGTATTTTATGCGGCCGTTGCGTGCGGGTGTGCGAAGAAACAATGGGCGTTTCTTGTATTGAATATATCAACCGCGGAAGCAAAACCATCATCGGGACCTCTATGGAAAAAGGCCTGAACACATCGAGTTGTGTAAACTGCGGACAGTGCATCATGGTCTGCCCGACGGGCGCCTTATCAGAACGTAATCAGACGGCATTAGTTCAGGAAGCCTTAAATCAGAAAGAGAAAACCGTTGTAGTACAGTATGCGCCTTCCATCAGTGTTTCTATAGCTGAAGAATTCGGAATGGCTCCTGGTAAAGACCTTAACGGCGCTTTAAATGCAGCGTTGAGGAAAATGGGATTTAACTTTGTGTTTGATACTACATTCGGTGCCGACCTTACGATTATGGAAGAAGCTTCCGAGCTGATTGACCGTATCAGCAAAGGCAAGACTATGCCGATGTTTACAAGCTGCTGTCCTGCCTGGGTAAAATATGCTGAAGAATTTGCTCCTGATTTTCTGGATAACCTCTCGAGCTGCAAGTCACCACAGCAAATGACCGGCGCGGTGATTAAAAGTTATTTTGCTGAAAAAATAAATCAAAAACCTGAAAATATCATATCCGTTTCGATCATGCCATGTACGGCTAAAAAATTCGAGGTACAGCGCGAAACCATGGGAAGAAATGGGGTGAATGATGTCGATATTGTTATTACTTCCCGCGAATTAATAGAACTGATCAATCTTTACGGGATTGACATGAACCATATTCAGCCGGAAATCACCGATTCACCATTAGGTGTGAGAAGTTCGGCAGGAAAGATTTTCGGTGCTACCGGCGGTGTGATGGAAGCAGCATTAAGAACGGCCTACAAATCCCTGACCGGTAAAGAACTAACCGATTTTAAAATTTCTGCGATCAGAGGCTTTAAAGGCAGAAAAGAAACTAAAATAAAAATCAACGACCTGGAAATTGGCGTTGCTGTGGTCAGCGGCCTGGCTAATGCCGGTGCACTGCTCGAAGAAATAAGAAACGGGAAAAATGATGTTCATTTTATTGAAGTGATGACTTGCCCCGGAGGCTGCATTGCAGGCGGCGGACAACGTATCGGAAGTTCACATTCAGTGTTTGAAGCGCGCATGGAATCACTCTACGAAATCGATGAGAAAGAAACCATCAAAGTGTCGCACAAAAATCCGGAAATCATAGAACTTTATAATAACTACTTCGGGGAACCGCTCAGTCATAAGAGCCATGAATTGCTCCATACGAAATACACCAAAAGAGAAGTATTACTTTAAATCAATAATATCAACCAAAAAATAATTAAAAAAATGGGCAATCTGATAAATAACGAACTTGTTTTCACGGTAAAAGACCGGTGCAGGGTTTGTTATACCTGTGTCAGGGAATGCCCTGTAAAAGCTATAAAAATCATAAACGGACAGGCAGAAGTGATTTCTGCGCGTTGCATAGGTTGCGGTAATTGCACCAAAGTATGCAGCCAGCAGGCAAAGATGTTTGTCGATACCACCGCCTTGGTTTATGAATACCTGAAAAGTGAGCAGAAAACCGTGGCCCTCGTGGCGCCAAGTTTTGCGGCAGAGTTTTCGGATGTTAAAGATTATAAAATGATCATCGGAATGTTGCGGAAACTGGGCTTTGATTATGTGGTTGAAGTCGGTTTTGGCGCCGATCTCGTATCAAAGGAATATAAAAAATTGATGGATGATAAGGATGCGCAAAAAAGCATCTCTTCCGATTGCCCTGCCATAGTGTATTACGTGCGTCATTACCACCCTGAACTGATAGATTACCTTGCGCCGATTGCGTCACCAATGGTGGCCATGGTCCGTGTTATAAAGAAAAAATACGGTGATGATCTGAAGACCGTGTTCATAGGCCCTTGTATCGCAAAGAAAGCAGAATCAAATGAAGTGGATCAGGTCTTGACATTCATCGAACTGAGGAACATGCTGAAAAATGCAGGGATAAATTTAGATGATGTAACTCCTTCTGATTTCGATCCGCCAATTGCTGGCAAAGCTTCTATTTTTCCGGTTACCCGCGGGAAACTTCATTCAATTAACAAGTCTGATGATATCTGTGATGAAAATATTATTGTTGCCTCCGGCAGAGTCCATTTCAGGGAAGCTATAAAAGAATTTGATGAAGAGCTGAACAAATCGCAGCATCTTGAATTACTCTGTTGTGATGGCTGTATCATGGGCCCGGGGATGACCAGCAACGGTAAACTTTATAAAAAGACTACTGATATACGCAATTATGTCAGAAATAAGTTGGAGAATTTTGATTATGCATCCTGGGATAAGGAATATGCTGAGGTAAAAAACCTTGATTATTCACAGAAATTTGTTCCTGCCGACCGCCGTATACCTACGCCTTCAGTGGAAGCTATTGCAGAAGTCCTTAAAAATATTGGAAAAACAAAGCCCGAAGATCATCTGAATTGCGGAGCTTGCGGTTACGACACATGTATAGAACATGCCATCGCCATTGTAGAAGGTTTTGCCGAAACGGAAATGTGCCTGCCAAACACTATTGAAAAACTTCACCACTCAATTAAAGATCTCAACCTGTCAAACGAACGGCTTGCCAGCGCACAGCAATCACTTAAACAATCGGAAAAGCTTGCCAACATGGGCCAGCTTTCGGCCGGCATCGCTCACGAGCTGAATAACCCGCTTGGGATTATTACGATGTACAGCAATATTCTGAAAGATGAGGCTCCTGCTGACAGCCCTGTTCATAAAGATCTGGAACTGATCGTTGAACAGGCAGACCGCTGTAAAAAGATCGTAGGCGGTTTGCTGAATTTCGCGCGCAAAAACCAGGTAAATCTGACGGAAACAAATATTGTGAACTTTACACAACATAGCATCGATTCTATTATCATTCCTGAAAATGTCACGGTCGATGTGCAGTCTTCACTTACCAATCCTTTTGCATTTATTGATAACGATCAATGGATGCAGGTGCTTACCAATATTGAAAAAAATGCTGTTGAGGCCATGCCGGACGGCGGAAAGCTGACCATCGCACTTGCCGAATCCAATGGTGATGTGGAATTCAGTATTGCAGACACCGGGATGGGAATTTCAAAAGAAAATCTTGATAAGATATTTACCCCGTTTTTCACTACAAAACCTATTGGAAAAGGCACAGGACTCGGCCTGCCACTGATTTACGGTATTGTAAAAATGCACAACGGACAAATACACCTCGACACGAACGATGATGCGTCAAAAGGCGCTACCGGTACATGTTTTAAAATTAAAATACCCCGACAAAAAATATAAAAACAACGATATGGAAACTAAAAATAAAAAAACGGTGTTAATTGTTGATGACGATATTGATAGTTTGTCGCAATTATCAATGCAAATGAGGAACATGGGATTTGATGTAATCTCCGGAGAAAACCAGAAAGAAGGTGAGGAACTTATTAGTAAAATAAAACCTGACCTGGCTATTTTCGACCTGATGATGGACAACAAAGACAGCGGATTTATACTCAGCTATAAGATAAAAAAGAAATTTCCCGATGTTCCTGTAATTATTGCTACTGCTGTTACTGCAGAAACCGGTATGATGTTCGGCCTGAACACGGAGGAAGAAAAAAGATGGATCAAAGCAGATCTGTATCTTGAGAAAGGCCTGCGCTTCGACCAGCTGAAGGTTCAGATCAATAAATTATTAAAACTTTAAATATACAAGACAATGGCAACGCTGAAGGTATTGGTGGTAGATGATGAACCCGGCATCCGTTCGGGTTTGTCGAGGATATTGAAGAATTTTTCTGTAGACTTTCCCTTTGTTGAAGAGGCATTTACCTTTGATACTGTCGAAGTCGGTACCGGAGAAGAAGCCGTGGAATACCTGGATTCCAAGCCGGTCGATATCGTGCTGCTGGATAATAAACTTCCCGGGATTCACGGTATTGAGGTGCTGGAACATATCACGCAGAATAGTATCGACACCAACGTGATGATGATCACTTCGTATGCATCCCTTGACCTCGCAATAAAAGCTACTAATAACGGCGCATACAATTTTGTGCCGAAGCCTTTTACGCCGCAGGAGCTGAAAACAGCCATGGAAGGAATCACGAAGCATCTTTACCTGCAGCGGATGACCAAAAAACTGAACGAGGAAGGAAAACAGATCCGCTTCCAGTTTTTATCAGTATTGTCTCACGAACTCAAATCACCGATCAATGCGGTGGAAGGCTATTTACGTATTATGCAGGACAGGCAGGCCGGAAACAACCTCGAAGATTATGATACGATGATAAACCGCTCCCTCGAACGTATCAAAGGGATGCGTTCACTCATAATGGACATGCTGGACCTGACCAGGCTGGAAAACGGAAAGAAAAAAAGAGAAATTGTAAAAGTTGATCTTGTCCAGATGGCACGGGTTGCGATAGATACCCTGACGCCGATGGCCATTCAGAAAAATATTAAAATGTACCTCGACACCGATGAACCCAATATTTATCTGAACGGTGATAATTCTGAAATAGAGATCATCTTCAACAACCTGGTCTCTAATGCGGTAAAATACAACAAAGAAGACGGTTCGGTCAACTGTATTATCAAAACTGGCGAAAATAAAATAATAATTTCAGTCAGCGATACAGGAATCGGCATGACCGAAGAGGATATTTCAAAGCTTTTCCAGGATTTTGTCCGTATCAAAAATGAGAAGACCAAAGGCATCAGCGGGAGCGGGCTTGGACTTTCGATCATGAAAAAAACGGTGGAAGAATATTATCACGGGAATATTTCTGTAACAAGCACACCCGACGTGGGAAGCACATTTGTTGTGGAAATTCCTAAGAATTGCTGATGGATGCTATAAAATGAAAGGGCCTAAAAATGAAATTCACTCCTGAAACATATAAAATTCCTGATGTTCCGATGCAGCCATTTATTGATGCAGAGGAAATTGAAGGATTCATCAAAGATACCGTTTCAACGCCAGAAGCCGTCAGGGCTGTGATTGCGAAATCATTATCAAAAAAACGCCTGAGCCTTGCAGAAACGGCAGTGCTTATCAATACTACGGATCCCAAACTTATTGAAGAGATAAAAGATGGCGCCCGAAATTTGAAACGGCTGGTTTACGGAAACAGGATCGTGTTGTTTGCGCCCTTATATATTGGCAACAAATGCCAGAACAATTGCTTATACTGCGGTTTCAGGGCTTCCAATAAGGAAGCCAAAAGAGTAACCCTGACGGATGATGAAATTGTTAAAGAAATTGAATCGCTGGAAGACAACGGGCAGAAACGCCTGATACTGGTTTATGGCGAAGATGCACAATATAATCCTGAATACATTGCCCATACGGTGAAAATTGCTTATTCGGTAAAAAAGAACCACGGCGAAATCAGGCGTGTGAACATTAATGCTGCACCATTGGATATTGAAGGTTTTCGTGTAATCAAAGAAGCTAATATTGGTACATACCAGATATTTCAGGAAACCTATCATCCGGAAGCATATAAAACGTACCACTTAAGAGGTAAAAAGGCCAACTATACCTATCGTCTCACCTCGCTCGACCGTGCTCAGGAAGCAGGAATTGATGATGTGGGTATCGGTGCGTTGTTCGGATTGTACGACTGGAGGTTTGAAGTGCTGGCATTAGTGCGCCATACCAACCATCTCGAGGCTTGCTACAATGTCGGCCCGCACACGATATCTTTCCCAAGGGTTAAAGACGCTTCGATGCTCAATTTAGGAGATAAATACTTTGTAAATGATGAAGATTTTGCAAAACTTGTTGCTATTCTTCGTTTGGCTGTTCCTTATACCGGAATGATTTTAACTGCACGCGAGCCGGTTCAGGTCAGGAACGAACTTTTGCAGTTCGGCGTATCACAGATTGATGGCGGCACCAAACTCGAACTGGGCAGCTATGCGAAAGTGGACCAGCACAATCAGGATATTAATAAAGGCCAGTTCCGGATTAACGACGACAGATCTCTGGGCGAAGTCATCAGCGAACTGATTGATCAGCAAATGCTGCCTTCATTCTGTACCGCTTGTTACCGCCTGGGAAGGACAGGAGAACATTTTATGGAGTTTTCAGTGCCGGGCTTTATCAAACGATTTTGTACACCGAACGCCATATTGACTTTTGCTGAGTATTTAGTAGATTATGGCAATGAAAGTAATGCCAATAAAGGCTGGGCGCTTATAGAAAAAGAGCTTCAGGGTTTAAACGAAAATGCGGATGAGGTCCGGAAAAGAATCGAAGAGATCAAAAACGGAAAAAGGGATTTGTATTTTTAATCTTTTATGTCTGAAAAATGTTAATAAAATCATGAAAAACCATACCAGAAATAGTTTTTCGATGTTATATAAAAACATGACTTTCATTTTTTTGTTGAAAGAATTGTTTTTCATCAATTTATTTTTCCTCGGTCCTAAAGGATGTAAATTGATGAAAATTCATACTTCCTTTAGGATAAGAGGCAAAGAACGAATTTTTTTACATCCTTTACTTGCAGAAAAATTCATACCGTCCTTTAGTAATTTTTCTTTAGTACAGATGACCACTAGAAACGTAAAATATCCGGCAAAATGAACAGGGGAAGAGATCAGAAACCGCACATAGGCATCTTCGGACGCAGAAACAAAGGCAAAAGTTCATTTATCAATGTGCTTGTCGGGCAGGAAGTGTCTATAGTGTCGGAACAGGCGGGAACAACTACCGACCCGGTACGCAAATCAATTGAAATTTTCGGTATCGGCCCGGTTATCATGGTTGATACAGCCGGAATTGATGATACCGGCGAATTGGGCGAAAAAAGAATTCAGAAGACATTACAGATTTTAAATACCATAGATTGCGCGGTGCTGATCATTGCAGAGAACCAGTTTGGCCCATATGAAGTGCAGCTGTTAAGCGACTTCAAAAAACATGACGTGCCTTTCCTCATTGTTCATAACAAGTCCGATCTGCATCCATTAAATGCGGACAAGCGGGAAGAGATAGCGTACTACGCAAATTGTGATATAATTGATTTCAGTGCCCGTACGCCCAAAAATATTGAGGCCGTTGTGGCATCGTTGAAAAAGACAATTCCTGAAACTTCTTATGTGAACCGTTCCATGTTGGGTGACATCATTAACGAAAGAGACTACGTGGTTCTCGTAACACCTATAGATTCAGAAGCGCCGGAAGGCCGTATGATTTTGCCCGAGCAGATGGCGATACGCGATGTGCTGGATAACCATTGTATATGCATTGTCCTTCGCGAAACAGAATTGAAGCATTTTTTCGAAACCTCCGGCATCAGGCCAAGCCTCGTTGTTACCGACAGCCAGGCGTTTGGATTTGTAAAAGACATAGTCCCGGAAGATATCCCGCTGACGAGCTTCAGTATTGTATTTTCCAGGATGAAAGGTGATTTTGACAATTATATTAAAGGCGCAGAAAAGATATCGAAACTTCAGGACGGGGATAAGGTCATGATCATGGAATCATGCACCCATCATGTCAGTTGCGAGGATATCGGCCGTGTCAAACTGCCTGCATGGTTAGAAAAATTCACCGGTAAAAAACTAAATTTCACTATAATTTCCGGAATGACTGATGTGCCGGAAAACCTGAACGATTACAAACTAATGATTCAATGCGGAGGCTGCATGTTCACCCGCAAACAAATACTGAACCGACTCAAGCCATTTACGGATAACGAGGTTTCCATAACAAACTACGGGATGGCGATAGCTTACATGAACGGAATCTTTACGCGGGCACTGCAGCCTTTTTTTCAGAAACCAATTATTAACGATCATAAATAAAAAGCCCAGCAAGGCCTAACAAGATGATAAGCGAATTGATAAAAAATATGGCTGATCCTGAAAAGGTGAAATATTTATTATCTCTTGATGATAAGGCGGAGATCGCTGAACTTTATGCTGCTGCGCGTGTTACACGTGATGAACAGATTGGCAATAAGGTGTACCTCCGCGGCCTGATCGAATATTCAAACCGTTGCTCAAAAAACTGTTACTACTGCGGCATCCGGGCGGGAAACAAAAATGCATTCCGCTATGATGTAAATGATGAAGAAGTGTTGCAAGCCGCGAAATTTGCCTGGAAGAACAGGTATGGCTCCATCGTCCTCCAGTCGGGCGAAAGAAGTGATATTCAATTTACTTCACATATTTCTGAATTGATAAAAAAGATTCATAGCGCGACAAATAATGAATTACGTATTACTTTGTCCTGTGGCGAACAGTCTGAAGCTGTGTACCGTGAGTGGTACGATCTTGGGGTAAAGCGTTACCTGTTGCGTATCGAAGCGTCAAATCCGGAATTGTACAAAAAACTGCACCCGGATAATAAAAATCATAGTTACGACAGTCGTCTTCAGGCGCTGAAAACACTTATAAAAATTGGTTACCAGGCTGGTACGGGTGTCATGATCGGGCTTCCCTTTCAAACTATGGATGACCTTGCCAACGACCTTGTTTTTATCCGTGATTCCGGTGTGGTAATGGTCGGCATGGGTCCCTATATTGAACATGCCGAAACACCCTTGTTTAAATACCGTGATCAACTTCTGCCTCCTGAAAAAAGAGTGGAGCTGTCACTGAAAATGATTGCTATACTCCGGCTGATGCGGCCTTCAATTAACATCGCCTCAACAACTGCTTTGCAAACACTTGATCCTATGGGCCGGGAAAAAGGGCTTCGTGCCGGCGCCAATGTGATTATGCCCAACATCACCCCGGTAACTTATAAAAAGAATTACGACCTGTACGAAGGCAAACCCTGCCTCGATGATGAGCCCGGTGACTGCAGTTCCTGCATCGAAAAGCGCATCCAAATGGCCGGCTGCCAGGTGGCCTACGGTGAATGGGGCGATTCAGCATTTTATACCGATCACCGTTAATTTCCTGAGCGTCGGCTCAGCAAAGCGCCGGCTGGCGGGTTTGCATAGAAAATCAATTTTTTTGCTCCTGACTATTGTGTGTCAGCGATTTCTCATAGTCAGTCATTGTTCTGTAGAATTATGATCAAATCATTTTTTGAGGTGTAAAAAAAATAAAGATTCCTCATTCCGCTTCGCTGCATTCGGAATGACAATTAATTTATGTTAATTAGGTGGGGGGATGGGAAAAGCGCCGGCAAAGCCGGCGCTTTTCCCATCCCCCCACATCCTCTAAAACGACACAAACAGTCTGTCATTCCGAGCGAAGCGAGGAATCTATTTTATTATTTCACAATCAATTGTTCCTTCAATACAAGTAAATCCATTTTGAATTTTTATAATGAAATAATTTCCAAAATCCTGTTATCACGCTTTTTAATAATTCATACCTTTGCACACAAATAATTATTCAAAAAAAAATAATATGAAAATCAAATTAAGTAAAATCAATTTCATTGTGCTTTTGTGTATTATCGCAGTAGGCATGGTGGCAGGCTGTAAAATGAAAACTATGAAAAATGTAGAACCCGCAATTAATATCGCAAATCTGGACACCACCGTGAAACCGGGTGATGATTTTTTCAGGTATGCAAACGGAAGTTGGATGAAAAACAATCCCATACCTGCTGAATACAGCATTTATGGCTCGTTTGAAGCATTAAAAGAAGATAACAACAAACAATTACGCACCATCATGGATGATGCCGTAGCCGATAAAAATGCTAAAGAAGGATCAATCAAACAGAAGATCGCTGACTTTTATTCATCAGGCATGGATTCAGCAGCTATTGAAAAGGCTGGTATTAAAGCAATTCAAACCGATCTGGATAAAATTGATGCCGTAAAAACTACCGCTGACCTCATCAACCTGGTCGCCTATTTCCATACTTCCGGTGTGAACCAGTTGTTTTATTTCTTTTCGGGACAAGACGACAAGAACAGCGAAAAAGTTATTGCTCAGTTGTACCAGGGTGGCTTAGGATTGCCCGACCGCGATTATTACCTTTCAAAAGACGCACGTTCACAGGAAATCCGTGGCGAGTATGTGAAGCATGTTGGCAAAACATTTGAACTGGCAGGAAATGCAAAAGAACAAGCCGATAAGGATGCAGCAACCGTCATGAGCATTGAAACAAAATTGGCCACGGCTTCTTCAACCCGTCTTGAATTGCGCGACCCGGTCAAAAATTACAATAAAACTGATCTCGCAGGTTTAAAGAAACTGGCTCCGCAGTTTGACTGGGAAACTTATTTTGCCGCTCTCGGCCTGAAAGCTACCAACGAAATTAATGTCGGCCAGCCAAAATTCTTTTCTGATATGGCAAAGATGGTTACTTCCGTTCCCATTGACCAGTGGAAAGTTTATTTAAAATGGCACCTGATCCATGAAGCATCACCGTTTCTTTCATCGGCTTTCGAAAAAGAACAGTTTGCTTTTTACAGTGTGGTCCTTTCGGGAATCAAAGAAATGAAACCACGTTGGAAAAGGGTTTTAAATATGACCAGTGCTTCGTTGGGCGAGGCAGTAGGGCAGTTGTATGTTGAAAAATATTTTCCTGCTGAAGCAAAAAAACGCATGGTCGAATTAGTCAGCAATCTTAAAGATGCGCTGAAAGGCAGGATTGAAAAATTGACCTGGATGAGCGATGTTACTAAGAAAGAAGCAATCGCAAAACTGGAAAAGATGAACATCAAAGTCGGATATCCCGACACCTGGAGAGACTATTCCACATTGAAAATCACTAAGGATTCATATTTCCAGAACATCATGGCAGCTTCACGTTTTGAATACACACGCGACCTGAATAAAATTGGTAAACCGGTTGACCGCGCTGAATGGGGTATGACACCGCAAACGGTGAATGCATATTACAGCCCCAATATGAACGAGATCGTGTTTCCTGCCGCTATTTTGCAGCCTCCGTTCTTCTTCATGAACGGTGATGATGCTGTGAATTACGGCGCTATCGGAGTAGTTATTGGACATGAAATGACCCACGGTTTTGACGACCAGGGCAGGCAATTTGATAAAGACGGCAACCTGCGCGATTGGTGGACCAAAGAAGATGCAATAAACTTCGAAAAGCAGACACAGGTACTCGTTGACCAGTTCAACGGATACAAAATGCTCGATTCGCTGCATGTAGACGGCAAACTGACACTTGGTGAAAACATTGCCGATATGGGCGGGATCACCGTTGCTTATGCCGCTTTGCAAAAAGCTATGGAAGGCAAAGACCAGAAAACCAAAATTGATGGATTTACCTCAGATCAAAGGTTTTTCCTGGCTTATGCACAGGTCTGGAGAGGTAATACCCGCGATAAAGAACTGATGCGCCGATTGAAAGAAGATGTCCATTCACCTAAGGAAGCCCGTGTTAACGGACAGGTGTATAACATCCCGGCTTTTTACGCAGCATTTAATATTAAACCTACGGATAAAAATTACAAACCGGAAAATTTACGCCCGGTGATCTGGTAATTTATTAAGCCAAAAAAAGAAAAGCAGCTCCGAAACGGGCTGCTTTTTTATTGCCACTGAAAAATTATATAACACGGTGAAATAGTTTGGTAAATTATATTGGTTGTAATATTATTTCTATATTTGTTGTAGCGGTTTGCGAATAGTTGTGGATGCAATATAGTAACAAAAAAATCACACAAAGTGGAATGGGGTGGGATGAATGGGTGTAATTAATTGGGGTTATAAACTAGTTATTAATGGCAAGACAGACGTACAGTAATACAAAAACAGATAGTTATGACACTAAAAGAAGCAGTATTAAAAAGTTTAGAAGACATTAACGAGATAACAAACTATTTAACTGTTTGTAACCATATCGTTGACAAAAACTATTATGACTTTGGTAATTCCAAAACTCCAAGTGCGACAATTTCAGCTATTTTGGGGGACTTTATTCGAAATGGAGACACAAGAGTAAAACGTATAAAACAATCTGGCGGGACTTATTCATACTATTTAACCAAAAACGAGCAGAATATTGCAATCGACGTTTTGACTGATGCAACAGAAACCACAACAAAATCGGCAAAAGTTGATAAAAGTAAAACATACAACGAGAGAGATTTGCACAAACTTTTAAGTAGTTACTTGAAAAATACAGGTATTTATTCAAAGACAATTTTTCATGAACAGTCAAATGGCAAAGACAACAATCAAATTTGGACTCACCCCGACATGGTTGGAATAAAGTTTTTAAACTTACAAACTAAAGCCAGTCAAAACTTTTTAAAATCGGTAAACCGTGTTGACACATTCAAATTAAGTTCATACGAAATAAAAAAGGAAATCAATAATGATAGTGAGCTGAAAAAAGCTTTTTTTCAAGCGGTTTCAAATTCCAGTTGGGCAAACTTTGGTTATTTAGTTGCATTTGAGTTTAGCGACAGTTTGACTGAAGAAATTGAAAGATTAAATCAATCGTTTGGCATTGGAGTAATAGAATTAAACGCAAATCCTTATCAAAGCAAAGTTCTGTTTCCTGCTAAGTTCCGTAACTTGGACTTCAAGACAATTGACAAACTCTGCAAAATTAATAAGGAATTTGAAAAGTTCATCGAGCTGACAGAGAAGCTAATGACAGCCGAAGACCGCTACTACAAATCGACAGAGAAGGAACTTGACGAATTTTGTGATGACTATTTTGCAAACGATAGTGAAATAGAAGAATATTGCAACAACAATCACATACCAATTGAATGAAAAGAACCACTGCCAATAACAAAAACTATTTGTCAATTGGGGTTTCGGTGCATACAACAAAGCAATTAGTCCGTAAAAACGGCGGTGGAATTCGGGTAAGTAAACTAAAATCTCTTATTACATTTAGTTCCGTCCGTTAGCATTAATTTAAAAATAAAATCATATGAAGACAATTGGAAAAGTATTTTTTGCGATGATGCTATTAGTAAGTGTGAAATTTTCTTACTGTCAAAAAATTGAAGTTGATGAATTTGCGATAGAAATAAAAAAATATGAGATAATAGACCAAGATTTCAACCTTTTAGGCAAACAAAAAATGATAATTGGTGTTGTTACAATTACTCATAATAAAAATGATAATGATTATCGGTTTTATGTTCCGTTGAGAGAGGACACTATTGTCGACATAGCCATGAGAGGCATGGATGATAAAGAACTATTTCCTAAAATGTGGTATAATGCAAAAGAAAAAGTATTTTACTATGACGACAATAATGAAGTGGCTCTGAAGACAGGAGATTATAAAGAAATTATTTTATCGGGAATACTTATTTGGGCTCGACTAGAATTTAAATAAATAATGCTACTAATAATTTAGCCTACGTGTGGTTTTCAGCCCAACATATAGAGAAAAGTGAAACATTTCCAAAAACATTTGGTAAATCAGACCTGACTAAGAAAGATTTGAGGACTTTTATGTCAGGTTGCATACCACCCTCAACAAATCCTCGGCAGTTGTTCCCCTGCCAGCATATCAATGATTCTTTTGCCGCCGATGGCGGTCTTTAAAATGGCTTTGCCGCGGGGTTCTTCAACAATTTTTCCGATAACCGAAGCTTCTTTTCCAAACTCATGTTGCTTCATGATGTGTAGCGCTTTTTCGGCATCCGCACCTTCAACGATCATAATTACCTTGCCTTCGTTGGCAACATAAAACGGGTCAAACCCGAGCAGTTCGCAAATACCCCTGACATTTTCTTTGATAAGAACATCAGGTTCATTTACTTCAACACCAATGTTATTATGTTCGGCCAGTTCGCACAACACCGTGGCAACGCCGCCTCTGGTGGCATCTCTCATGAATTTCACCCGACATCCGGCATCCAGGATTTCCCTGATCATATGGTTCAGGGGCGCACAGTCGGATTTTATGTCGGTGTTGAAATTGCCGAAGTTACGGGCAGCCATGATGGTCATCCCGTGATCGGCAATACTCCCGTTGATCAGAATGCTGTCTCCCGGCATTATCGTTTTACCGCTGCCTATAGCTTTGAATTTTTCATCCAGAAAGCCGATCCCGGAAGTGTTGATGAATATTTTGTCGCATTGCCCTTTGTTAACCACTTTGGTGTCGCCGGTGGCAATAATAACTCCGGCCTTTTTAGCTTCTTCAGCCATGCTCGAAACGATAGTTTCTAATTCTTTAACAGGAAATCCTTCTTCAATGATAAACCCGGCGCTGATAAATTTTGGTACAGCGCCTGAAACTGCAAGATCGTTGACGGTTCCGCAGACAGCCAGTTTGCCGATGTTCCCGCCGTTGAAAAAGATCGGGTCCACCACATACGAATCCGTGGTAAATGCAATATTTGAGGTGTCTATGTGTAATAATGCCGAGTCGCTTTGCTGATCCAACACCGCATTGCTGAAATATTTGTAAAAAATGTTTTTTATCAGTTCGTGCGACAACCTGCCTCCGCTGCCATGCCCGAGTAATACCGTTTTGTCTTCCATTCTTTTTATTTTCTTTAATCTTTATTTAACCACAAGCCACTCACATTGTTCTATCTGCTAATTTCTTTTCTTTCAAATAACTCATTTGTCCATTTATCCTATAGGGCACTGAGCCTGTCGAAGTGCCAATCTCTTCCTATTGCCTTCCAAAATGATGATACGCAGCACAAGCGCCTTCGTGCGAAACCATACACGAACCTACCGGGTTCGATGGGGTACAGACCTTTCCAAACAACTTGCATTCATTGGGTTTTTTCAGGCCTTTAAGAATTTCGCCGCAGATACATCCTTTTTCTTCGATCGTTTTTTCCACTTCCACCGGGATCATTTTTTCCGCGTCAAATGCCGAATATTTCTCACTTAAGCCAAGGCCGCTGTTTTTCAGTACGCCTAACCCGCGCCACCAGTCATCACGTAAAGAGAATATTTCTTCGATGATTGCTTTTGCTTTTAAGTTTCCTTCCGGCTTCACCACACGTTTATACTGTATTTCCACACTGTATTTTTCTTCATTGATCTGTTTAAGCAGCATATAAATTGTTTGCAGGATATCAATCGGTTCAAACCCTGAAATGACGCATCCGACATGGTATTTTTCCGGAAACCGGTCATAAATATGGGAGCCGGTGATCGCGCTGACATGCCCGGGAGCAATATATCCATTGATCTTTATTCCTTCATCAATAAGGGCTTCCATGGCAGGAGGCATGATTTTATGAGAACTGAAAACATAAAAATTGTTGAGGTTTTCTTTGTATGCATTAAGCACGCCGGCTGCGGTACTTGTAGCGGTGGCTTCAAATCCGATACCCAAAAAGATAACGTTGTATGACGGGTTTTCCCTGGCAATTTTCAGCGCATCAAGAATGGAATACACAATGCGTATATCTGCGCCTTTACTTTTTTCAAGGTTCAGCGAAGATGTGGATCCCGGAACCCTTATCAGATCGCCGAATGTGGTAATGATAACGCCTTTTATACGGCTGTATGCTACTGCCTGATCAATATATTTCCGGCCGGTGACACAAACAGGGCAGCCGGGCCCCGATAAAAGCCTGACTTCTTTCGGCATCAGCGAGGGTATCCCGAACTTTTGTATGGCCCAGGTATGGCCGCCGCAAACTTCCATCAAATTCACGTCTTTCGTGGCTATCGACGAAATCTTACCAACCAGCATTTTAACTATATCAGCATTCCTGAACTCATCAATGTATTCCATCTGAAAATATTAAAAGGTAGTTTCTTAAAAGATTATTGTTTTTTTTCCTGAGCATCCATTTCATCTTCGATCTCGCCAAGCTTTTTTAACAGCTCAAATGTTTCCTTTGCCTCTTCATCGCTGATTTTTTCAATAGCAAAACCGGTATGCAAAAGGACAAAATCACCGACTTTTGCATCATCCAGAAGTTGAAGCGATGCTTCGCATTCGGTGCCTCCGACGGATACGATGGCAGCATCGCCGTCGATAGAAATGATTTTAGATGGGATACCCAGACACATGACTTTATAAGATTAAATACTTTGCAAAAGTACTCATAATAATGCTGTTATTAATACATCTTAAATCAAAAATCGTTGATCGCTATTCTTAAATCGATTTATGCATATTTTAATATTGAACACCGATTAACGAATGAAGATTTTAGATCATTTTTTTATCCTAAATCAAAAATCGCTGATTACCGCTTTTTTTCAATAGTATGGCGAAATGAAAATCAATTTGCTCCCTTCAGGGTCGGAGTAGACAAATTGATTTTCTTTCTTACATCTTAAATCAATCCTTCGCGGCGCATTCATCCCATAGTAAATATCATGTTAAAGTTCTTAGCAATTTGATATACATGTTATTCGGGATTTTCAATTATATTTCTTGAATTATTAGAGATTCCTTACTATGTTCGGAATGACATTTCATTTTTGGTGGGTACGGGGGGAGGAAAGCAGCGGAGCGCAAAGCGCTCCGCTGCTTTCCTCCCCCTCAATAACAGACCATAATGTCATTCCGAATTGAGCATAGCGAAATGAGGAATCTCTTTGTTTTCGATTGTTTCAATCGGGTGAGTAGCTACTAATTATGAACATTGATTAACAAATAATGATTTTAGATTTTTTTTAATACATCCTTCTTGCCGCAGCAATCGCCATCTGCCCGAGCGCTATACCGGCATCGTTGGTGGGGACTTTTGTGGGTGTATATACTTTGAATCCTTTTTGTTCCAGTTGTTTTTCAATAGATGATAGAAGGTATTTATTCTGGAACGTGCCGCCGGATAAAACAACCTTATCCGAACCGCATTTGTTTTTTAAAATTCCGGCAAGCTCAACAATTACCGATAGCATGGTGTTGTGGAATTTTGCGGAAATTTCTGGAGGAGCAACCTGATGATGCAAATCGTTGATAATTTGTTTGAATGTCTCCTCAAAAGAAACAGTTGAATTTATGGTATAGGGGTAGTTTTTATTAATGTTTTTATCAATGATAGATTCCAGCCGCATCGGCGCTTCCGCGTGGAATTTGCTGACAGGGCAGAGGTTGATCAGCGCCGCGACTGCATCAAATAATCTTCCCGAACCTGAGGTCAGCGGGCTGTTGATCTTTTTATCCACAGCCTGGCACAGCATATCCACAGAAACAGGATTTATGGTTTTAAGGAATGGCAAATCCATTTCCCTGAAATTTTCCCCGAAATAATTATACAAATACGAAACGGCCATCCGCCAGGGCTCCTCTGTCACCTTGTCTCCGCCGGGCATGGGCATATAATCAAAATGACTGATCCGTTCATAATTATTCAGGTCGCAGATAAAAAATTCGCTGCCCCAGATATTATGATCATCACCAAGGCCGGTGCCATCAAAGCTTATCCCGATTACAGCCTCATTAAGGTCGTGTTCAGCCATGCAGGAAGCAATATGCGCATGATGATGCTGAACCTTGATATGCGGGAGTTTTGTTTCGGCAGCATAGCGCGTCGAAAGGTAATCGGGATGCAGATCGCTGACCACCATGGATGGATCAAAAAGAAAAAGCCGTTTGAACCGTTCGATAGTTTCAACATAAAACTCATACGTCTCAAGGTTTTTGAGATCGCCGATATGCTGGCTGATGATCGCCTGATTTCCTTTCCCGATAGCAAAACAATTGACCAGTTCTGCTCCTGTGGCCAGGATGCCGTCAACATTCATTTTTAGATTTACCGGCAGTGGCACATAACCTCTGGACCTTCTGGATATCCGTTCCTTGTCATTTACTACAGCCACCACTGAATCGTCGGTTCTGTTGTATATATCACGATTGTAGGTTAAGATGGCATCCGTAATTCCTGATAATTTTTCGATGGCGATGTCATTATCCGTTATGATGGGTTCATCCGAAATATTCCCGCTCGTCAGCACGATAGCCGGGAGGTTGAGGTTTCTGAAAAGCAAATAATGAAAAGGCATGTAAGGCAACATGCACCCGATCGTGTCAAAACCTACATTCACGGAATACGCAAGGCTTTTCTTCTGGCTTAACAATACTATGGGCCTTTTATACGACAGCAGCGAGGCTTCCTCAAATTCATCGGCGAAGGTGTATTCTTTCAATGTTTCGATATCGGAAAACATGACGGCAAAAGGTTTTCCTTCCCTGTTCTTCATTTTTCTGAGGCGGGCAACCGCTTCTTCGCACAGTGCATCACAGGCAATAAAGTATCCTCCGATCCCTTTTATTGCAACGATTTTTTTATTTTTCAGTAAATCCTGAACACGGTGGATAATCTGCTCAATGCCTTTTATTGATTTGCTACCTTCGTATAAGGTGTATTCGGGGCCGCACACAGAACATGCCACCGGCTGCGCATGAAAACGGCGGTCGTGCACATCGGTGTATTCTTTAGAACAGTCGGGGCACATTTCAAAAGGGCTCATGGTCGTTTTCGCCCTGTCGTAAGGTATGTTCTGGATAATCGTGAATCGGGGCCCGCAATTGGTGCAGTTGATAAAAGGATAATCAATACGGTTTTTCTGCATTTTCATGTCGTTCAGACAGTCATCACATACGGCAATGTCCGGACTGATTCCGGTAACCTGATTGGAAACCGTTTTGCTTTTGATGATACTGAAGTCATTGAAAACTTCGTTCTCAGCTAAAAAATATTCTATTGATTCGATTTGAGAAGCTTGTGGCGCTTTACTTTTCAGCGCATCAGTAAAATCGTGAATGATTTCCGGAGAACAGTTGATCTTTATACCTACTCCGTCGTTCCGGTTCTCAACGTGGCCTTTTAATCCAAACTCTTCTGCGAGCCTGTAAACAAAAGGCCTGAAACCAACCCCCTGCACCAAACCCTTAATTTCTATCTGATATGTATTCAATTTTTTTCTTATAAAACTCACCTAACCTACGTCAAGCCGTGATGCAAAGCTACGAATTTTTCAAAATGTTTTAATGCGTAATTCCGTCATACTAAATTTAAATACCAGGTTTTGAATGAGATTGCATTATTATGATTAAAAATATGCCCCAAACAAAAACCTTTTATTGTTTTGCAGTCTTTTGTGGAAGTCAGTCAAGGTGGTGGAGCGTTGGCCTGCCCAGACGGCGGGCCGGCACTGGCGTGAATCAGAAAATATTTGAAAATCTTCAAAGGCGCCAACGGCGTCTTCCGTCAGCCTGCCTGACGGAATTACTTTGAATAGATTTTCAATATTTTCTGAGAGCGGGCTGAAGCATTGTCTGGGCTGTCCTTTTCTTTGGTTCGTTTCTTTTGGATAAGCAAAAGAAATGAACACCCAAATCAAAAAAACCGGGATAAAAAAGAGGCCTGCAAATTTGCAAGCCTCTATAAATATAAGATGTTGAAAGCTTATTCGATCACGAGTTTTTCAGTAAATGAGTTTTCTTTGGAAGTAACCTTCACCACATAAATACCTTTTTCAAGTCCGCGAATATCAATTGTTTCAGAAGTTTTTAAGATATTGTTTTTTGAAACCAGTTTTCCGGTGATATCAAAAATTTCAATAATTCCGTTGCCACTGGTAAGCGCCATGATATATTCGCTGGCAGGGTTCGGGTAAATACTGATACTTTGGCCGGTGATTTCTTCCGTACCAACAACAGCCGACATTTCAATCATGGCAGCCTGAGAAACTTCGTGTGTGTTGTCATCCTGAATAAATACAACAAATTGGCAGTTATCCTTAACATAACCGGTTGTTGTGAAATCAATATTGACAGTCTGTGGATTTACCGTTGAGAAATCCAGCGATGTGCCACTGGCGCTGGGGTACATACCACGGCAAACAAAATCAACCTCGGTCTGGTTAAACCAGTTAACGGCAATATTTGATTCGGTAAGCACAGCGTGTAATTTAGCAGGAGCAAATGCGGCAAAAGTTTCTTCAACTGTGATTGTTGCTGTATATGTATCTGTCCCAGTTTCAACAACTTCTAAGTTAAGATTATGGAAAGATGGAGTAGCCATACGGTTATTATAGATAGGGAGATACGATGAGTACAGGCTTACTGTAGCATTACCGCCAACAACTTTTGAAGAACTTTCGCGGCCACCATCAGCAACAACAGTTGGAAATGAACTAATGCCATAATAATTTAACCTTGCAGTTGAGTAAGTGTTTTCATAAGTATCACCTGAATGGTAAGCAATAGCAGCAGCATTTTTGTGATTCGTTTCAATCAGTTCGCGTAACCCCATAGCAGCCCCAGGGCAGTATGTGCACCATGTTCCGGTACCTTCTTCCATCAGTACTAAATTTCTTGTAACACCGCCGGTAATAGTTGCAGTATCAGAATTTGATGAATGAGAATATCCTAGTCCTGCATAATATGCTCTGGCTGCATAAATATAAGTGTTTGCCCAGGGAGCAACGTCAGTATATGCTAAACTTGTGGTTGAATTAATAATCACTCCATTGCGGCTTAATTTATACGAATCCGGATTAGGAACTGGAGCTGTCCAGCCAACATCAACATCAGCGCCATTAAGAGTTGCAGTAAGATTTAAAGGTGTGGTAGGAGCAGTCACAGCTTCGAAAGTAACATCATCAATGTAGTAACCTGATTGGCCTCCTGCGACAGGACTGCCGGTGCCATCCCATCCATAAAAATTCACACCATCAAGTTTCAGCGAATTGTCTGTGCCTTGTGCACCTTTGCTCCATTGGTAGCTGACGATTTCTTCATCATTTCTGTAGAAGGTGGCAAAATCATCATCAAGATCGACTATTATATGGCATTTAACCCAGGTATTGAGCGGGAAGGTTGTTAAAACAGCTGCGGCTCCATTGGCATCAATGAAAATAGAATCGTTGTATATATATGCCTGAAAAGCCCATAAACTGCTACCTGCATTGAAATCACTCAGCAGGTTGAAATAACCGAGTTTTCCTGTTTCAACAAACATATACCATTCAATTTTATAACGTCCGGTGGTTTTATCAAAAAATTGCAAAACACAGTCATTTCCATTGAGGACATTTACGGAATTGGCGCCACTGTGTGCCTGTGTGGTGGAGATGTATGGATCTTCTGCGCCACCGGGTGCAAGCGACCAGGTTGTCCAGGGATCACCTGTCTGAACGGCAAGTCTGGTACCTGCTGTCAGGGTGTCAAAATCAGTGGTGTAGATTACCTGAGCATTTAAAGATAATGCGCCCATAACCACCATTGCAAAAAGTAAATAGATTTTTTTCATAGGTTTTTGTTTAAGAATTGATAATTGAAAATTGATTATTGAAAATTGAAAATTGATTATTGAAAATTGAAAATTGATTATTTATAATTGATCATTTCAGATTATAAAAATAAAATATTTTTTGAAAAGTATGCTGAAATAATATAATTATTATTGACTGGAATTGGATTTTTTTTTTTGAAATAGGAAAAGTTATGATTTGAAAGAAAGTTTTATTTATTACATTTGTGTTAATAGTTATTGAGGATTTATGGCGTATAAGAACCTGACTGATTTTATTCATATCCTTGAAATTGCCGGCGAGCTGGTGAAAGTTAAGGAACATGTTTCACCCAAACTGGAAATTGCTGAAATAACCGACAGGATTGTGAAGAATGACGGAAAAGCGCTGTTGTTTGAGAAAAACGGAACTGATTTTCCATTACTCATCAATGCTTTCGGTTCTGAGAAAAGGATGTGCCTGGCTTTAGGGGTCGAAAATCTGGATGATATCTCAGCAAAAATTGACCATTTGTTCAAAAGTATTGCATCCCCTGATAAGAATTTTGGTGATAAGCTGAAAATGCTTTACCTGTTGAAAGATGTGTCCTCCTGGATGCCCAAAATACACAACAGAAAAGGGGCGTGCCAGGAAATGGTGATGAGTACTCCCGATATAACCCGGCTTCCCGTATTGACCTGCTGGCCTTATGATGGCGGGCCTTTTGTCACGCTTCCTGTAGTTCATACCGTTGATCCGAATACGGGCATGCGCAACGTGGGCATGTACCGCATGCAGGTGTTTGAACCGGATATGACAGGCATGCACTGGCATCTGCACAAAAATTCTGCAAGGCATTACAACGAATATAAAAAACTGGGAAAGCGGATGCCTGTTTCTGTGACGCTGGGCGGCGACCCGATTTATACCTATGCTGCAACGGCTCCTTTGCCCGACAATTTCGATGAATACGTTTTTGCAGGTTTTTTACGCAACAAAAAAGTAAGTATGGTAAAATGCCTTACCAACGATCTTGCGGTGCCCGATGATGTTGATTTTGTTATTGAAGGCTATGTCGATCCCTCGGAAGAACTGATTTATGAAGGGCCCTTTGGCGATCATACGGGTTATTATTCATTACCGGAGTATTTCCCGCGTTTTCATATTACGTGCATTACACATCGTAAAAATGCGGTTTACCCGGCTACTATAGTCGGCATTCCTCCGCAGGAAGACGCGTATATCGGCAAAGCAACAGAACGCATATTTTTAAGCCCGCTCCGCCTGACGATGCAGCCTGAAATAATTGACATGCACATGCCTGTGGATGGCGTTTTTCATAACCTGCTGATCATAAAAATTAAAAAACAGTACGACGGGCAAATTGAAAAAATAATTAACGGCCTATGGGGAGCGGGGCAGATGATGTTTTCAAAGGTGATAATTGCCGTGGATGAAAACACGGATATTTTCAATTATAAAGAAATTGCCCGAATAGTATCTGCCAGGCTTAATTTAAATGAAAATCTGTTATTTTCGAAAGGGCCGGCTGATATTCTTGATCATGCATCTGAAAAATATGCTTACAGCGGAAAAATCGGTTTGGATGCCACCGGTGAAACTCAGACCGATGAAATTCCTGTTATAGTCGAGACAGAAAAAATACTAAAAGAGCTACCTGAGATAAAACAAATAAATAGCAGGCTCACAGATGAAAAAATATCAATAGCGGTCCTTGCTCTTGAAAAAAATAAAAAGAACCAGATAAAAGAATCTGTCAGAATTCTTTTAGAAAACAAACTTATTGCAGGTATCAAATGCCTTGTTTTTGTTGATGCTGCTGCAGATGTCGATGATCTGAAAACTATTGCATGGATGGTGTTAAACAATATTGATCCATCGAGAGATATTTCAGTTTATGAAGGAGTTATGATCGTTGACGGTACCCGTAAAACAAAGCAATTTGATGATTTTGACCGCCCATGGCCCAACATAATTGTTTCAGATGACGCCACCATCAGGGTTGTTGATGAAAAATGGCCAACCCTGGGCCTGGGCGAATTCATCGAATCTCCATCGCTAAAAAATAAAAAGCTTTTGTGGCCCGGCAAAGCAAAGACTGATTAGTCCCGGCTTAATTTACCTGTGATTACAAATTCTGCAGAATAAATTCCGACATTCTTTTGTAAAGATGGTAGCGCGTGTAACCGCCGTAAATTCCATGGTTTTTATTGGGGTAAAGTTGCATCTCGAACTGCCTGTTCGCATTTACAAGTGCGTCAATCAGTTCCATGCTGTTCTGAACATGCACATTATCGTCGGAAAGACCATGTACTAAAAGATATTTGCCTTTTAATTTTTTAGCAAAATTTACCGGAGAGTTATCATCATATCCCGACGCATTGTCCTGGGGTTTGCGCATATAACGTTCTGTATAGATGTTATCATAGTTGCGCCAGGTGCTGATTGGCGCCACCGAAATACCGGCTTTAAAATAATCTGCGCCTTTTGTCATACAGAGTGCGGTAATAAACCCGCCATAACTCCATCCCCAGATGCCGATGCGTTTTGAATCCACGTAGGAAAGGGTGGCAAGGTGTTTCGCAGTTTCTATCTGGTCTGTGGTTTCTAGTTTGCCCAACTGCATGTAGGTGCATTTGCGGAACTGCTCACCGCGTGAACCGGTGCCACGGCCATCAACACAAACTATAATATAGCCTTTTTGCACCAGGTATTGGTACCATATCATATCAAAAGCATCCCATTCATTCAGCGCATATTGATTATTGGGGCCTCCGTAAACATTCATCAGCACCGGGTATTTTTTTCCGGCATCAAAATCCGGAGGCTTGATCATGTATCCATACAGGTTAACACTTTCCGTTGTTGTGAAATTAAAAAACTCTTTTTTTGTAAAACCGCATTCTTTGGTTTTATCCAGCAGTTTTTTATTATCCACGAGTACTTGCTTCTCTTTACCATTTTTATTATAAATGGCAATATACTCAGGAGAATTCCCATCGCTGTACTTGCCAATGAAATAATTAAAGTTTTTGCTGAATTGCGCATCATAAGTCCCATCTTGTTTAAACAGGCGTTTTTTATCGCTGCCGTCGAATTTGATACTGTATAAGTCTCTGTTCACCGGGCTGCTTTCCGCCGAAAGATAATAGATGGTCTTATTCGCTTCATCAATGCCCTTGATGCTTATTACATCCCAGTTGCCTTGTGTGATCTGCTTTACAAGCTTTCCATTCAGATCGTACATGTAAATATGGTTGAAGCCGTCAAGCTCACTCATGATGATGAAATGCTTGCCGTCATCGCAAAACTGATAATCATCAGTGATCTCAATATAGTATTTGTTTTCCTGCGAGTAGAATACTTTACTGCTTCCGTCTGATACATTATTCAGCAATATTTCAAGTTTGTTCTGCAGGCGGTTCAAGCGGAAAACTGCCAGAGTATTCGGGTCTTTTGTCCAGCAGATTCTTGGAATATACTGGTCGGTTTCTGTCCCGATATCCATGGCTCGTGAAACTGCTTTAGATGGATTGCTTAAATCATACACGAGCACCGAAACTACTGAATTATCTTCACCGGCAACAGGATATTTGTATTTGTATTGCTCAGGATAAAGTTCACCATAAGTGGTCATCTGATATTCTTTTACCTTGCTTTCGTCGAAACGGATAAATGCAATTTTTTTGCTGTCGGGCGACCAGAAAAAAGCTTTGGTAAAACTGAATTCTTCTTCATAAACCCAGTCGGTGGTTCCGTTGATAATATTATTAATGAGACCGTCGGTAGTAATCTGTGTTTCGGTTCCGCTAGAAAGGTCTTTGTAATAAAGGTTGTTATTAATGATATAAGCCACTTTGCTGCCGTCAGGTGAAAAATCCGCCAGTCGCTGTTTGTTTTTATCAGACACAGATGTGAGCTTTTTTGTTGCCAGATCCAGCACATAATAAGAAGATACTTCAGAATGGCGGTATATAGCTTCTGCATCAGTTTTAAGCAACAGTGCCGTTTCTGAAGAGTTCAGTTCAAACGATTCTATTTTTAGTGCAATCTGCCCGCCTGCAGGCATGAGCATTTCTTTTGTAACCAGGCTGGATTCAGGTTTTGAACTCTCAAAAGAGTATTTTTCAATCGTGTACGTATTGGTCAAAATAAGATAGTGTTCTCCATCTTTCATTGAAATGATTTCATCGGCTCGTTCAGGATAAAAAGCATAATTTATCCAGAGGTCTTCCAGTGTGACAGGTTTGTATGACTGTGCGAAAGCAAATCCCTGGATTACCAGGAAAATGAATAAAAGCAGACGGAGTTTTGTTTTCATAAAACTATTTTTTTTATCAAATTTAATGATTTCGGGGGGGGGATTTAACCAACCAAACAACAAACAAACAAATTACTGCTTACTATTGCCTTTCAATTCTTGACCCACATAAAAACATGATCGAACCCTATTTTCAAAAAGTAAGTTCCTTTTTTAAGTTTTCTGACATTAATATTACTACTGTCGTTTTGCAATTGCCCTGACAAAATTATTTTTCCGGTGATGTCAGCAATGGTATAATTTTTTTCCGTGGCACTATTGTTTAACTTAACAGAAATGACATCTTTTGCAGGATTGGGAAAAATAATGATGTTGTTAACAGGATCAACTTCAGTTGTATTTGCGGACGGGTTATTCAGGTAGTTTCCCAGGTAAGGGCTCAGGTCTACCAGATGCAGTTTTTGTTCGTTTGTAATAATTTTAAACCGGGAAAAGTATTCATTAGAAAAGTAATAATACAAGCCATTATGGGTTGCAACACCTTCAACCTGGTGGTAGGGTAGTGCCAGTGATATTTTTCTTTTGTTGCCGCTGAAAAAATCATACCCTGAAAAATCATAAAGAAGGTAGGTAAAGGGTTGCAGCATGTTACTGTAACCACATAACGTGATTAATTTTTTTGATTGAAGGTAAGTAGCTCCTGTGATCAGCCCGTCAATATCGTACGTGTTTTTCAACAGAGCCGAGTATGTCCCGGGTGTTTTCGGCAACGAATAAACACTGGTTTGCTTGCTGATCCATTGTTTGGAAAACAGAAAAATACTGTCGGTGGAAACGATAAATGCTTCACAGTCAAAATCAGTATTATTGCTGCCTGCTGGAGAAAAGTCTGTTTGGTTTGAATATGAAAAATTAATAGTATCTGCCACGGGTGTATTCAGAAGGAGGGAGGTTTTTTCGATACGCAGGATTTTTAGGTTCGTCCTGTTGCCGTTGGCGTTATTACCGAAATCTCCGACATAAACATAATGATCATCCTGCGATATTTCTTCCCAGTCGATATTTGCAAGGCCGCTCAACGCATAGGTATTGATAATGCTGCCACTGGAGGTATCTAAAGCATAAAGATTCAGATCGGTATTGTCGTTATGCGTCCAGATCACATTATTCCAGAAAATCAGGCCGGAAGTTTCAGACAAACCTGTTGCAAGTATATTGGAGGTTACAGGTGAAACCGATGTTACATCATAAATGCAGCTACCATCGTTGATAGTAGCTGCAGCGTTATAATTTGAAGCTAACGGATCGGTACAGCCGAATGTTTGAGCTTGAATGGTGAAGGTGAAAAATAAGTTGCAAAAAGCTAGACTCAAAAATAATTTTCGCATTTCTTGATATTATCAGAGAGCTACACCCGTAAATCTTTTGAGAAAATTACGCTCAAACTTATTTTACTTTGATCAGCTCAAGTTTAAAGATCAGTGTAGAACCGCCGGGTATTCCCTGGTTGCCGGCATCGCCGTAAGCGAGGTCAGAAGGAATAAATAATTCATAAATGCTGCCTTCTTTCATCAGGAGCAGCCCTTCCGAAAAACCTTTGATGACACCGTTCAGTGGGAAATCTGCAGGTTGGTTGCGTTCGTAAGAAGAATCGAAAACATTACCATCGATAAATTTTCCTTCATAATGTACGGTAACGCTGCTGTTGGGATTAGGCGCTGCACCTGTTCCTTCTTTTATCACGCGGTATTGCAATCCTGATGGGGTTGTCATAACTCCAGGGTTTTTCTTGTTCTCATCAAGAAATTTCATGCCGGTGGTTTTAGCGGCTGAAGCTACTTGTGCATTTTTCTTTACCTGCTTTTCCTGCATTTCTTTACCGAACTTGTCCATTATTTTCTTTTTGGTTTCTTCTGAAAATAATTGTTTATCAGCTCCGTTGAGTGCATCCCTTATTCCCTGAGTGATGATATCCAGATTAAAAGCCAGTGAGTCTGCATCGAGGTTTTTCTTCAGGTTGGCGCCTATATTACATCCAAGCGTATATGCCGTTGAATCATTTGATGTTTTAATTTTTATTTTTGATTGTGCACTGGCATAAAAACAAAATGGCAGTAAGCAAACCAATACGATAATTCTTTTCATGACGTTAGGTAATTAATGATTAAATATTTTATAATTAAGAATTCAAAAGTAATAAGAATAAATGAAACCTTGATTGAAACGTTAAAATTTCGCATTATCTAACGCAAAAAGGTATAGTATATTTCAAATATTTTGTAATTTTATATTGTATGCTTTTTATACCGTCTGATTTTGATATTAAGCCCGGCTATTTTGTCCACGAAAGCGAACTTCACGGGGCCTCACATACGTATCGTGTAATGTGTCATGTGCTGGTTTTGAGTAAGAAACTGAATTTAATTCAAGCCGGCAGGCTGGCTTTTTGCGCGGCTTTCGTCCATGACATGGCACGCCTTTAGATTTGTACTAATTATTAACAATTAATTATAAAAGAATATTGTAAGTATCTGATTTTCTTTTCTTTTTGCTACTTTTTCTTTTCTTTGTTAATTGTTGTTAATTTGTTGAAAAAAAGAATGGGGTGAACTTAGCGGCACGCAAGGTTTTTAGGCCTATTGCCTGTTTTAGTCCCCATTCTTTTATTACAGTTGTCAAGAACCATTTAGAAATTTAGACACAAGGTCTTTTAAAGGTAGTAGTTAAGACAACTTTTTTAAAAACTTAAAAACAAAATTATGAAAAAGAAACAAATTATTATGGGTATTGATGTTTCAAAAGCCACATTGGATTGTTTTATCCATGGAAACGTTGGCAAACATTTCATTGTAGAAAACAACTCAAAGGGATTTGTAACACTTTTAGAAACGGTTCTAAAATTTTCAAAATGCAGTAAAGAAGATTTACTCATTTGTTTTGAAAACACGGGTAAATACTCTAAAATGCTAAGCGTGTTTTTGGATACACACAATATTTCTTTCGCCATGGTTCCGGCACTTGAAATCAAAAAGTCATTGGGAATAACAAGAGGAAAAAACGATAAAGTTGATTCCCGTAGAATTGCCCTGTACGCTTATGAAAAAAGAGAGAAACTGGTGCTAACTGTTTTGCCTGGAGAAAAAATCGATCGCATCAAATCGATACTTTCCTTAAGAGAAAAATTGGTCAAACATCGCACTTCTTATAAAAATGGCTTAAGCGATTTGAATGACTGCTATAAAGAAGGTGAAACAATTTTTTTAAGGGATGTTCAACAAAGAATGATCGCTGTTTTGAACGAAGAAATTGAGGCAGTTGAAAACGAAATTGAAACCATAATTAAACAATATCCATTAATGAATAAGAATTTTGAATTAATTCTTTCTGTCAGGGGAATTGGAAAAATTGTTGGGTATTATTTAATAGCTTTCACAGCAAACTTTACTACATTTATTGATGCTCGTTCATTTGCTTGCTATTGTGGTATTGCACCATTTGCAAATTCATCGGGTATTATTACTGGCAGATCAAGAGTGCATCCAATTGCAAACAAGCAATTGAAATCATTGCTTAATATGGCAGCGATGTCTGCAATACAACTTAAAGGAGAATATCAAACATACTACAAAAAAAGAGTTGAAGCAGGTAAAAACAAAATGAGCACAATTAATATCATAAGAAACAAATTACTATTTAGGGCTTTTGCAGTTATTAAAAGAGGATCGCCATATGTAGATTTGTTTAAGTTTGCTGCGTAATTTTTTTTTAACAATATTTGGTCATGTCTTAGAAAACAGGCATGACGGTTTCTGCCTGATGCATGGGCCAAGAGCGGCCAGATATAAAGTCCCTGAGTTTGCACCATTGTTTAATAAATATGATTTGGAACCTGAAGAAATCAATACGATAAAAACGGCTGTTTCAAATCATTCCCAATATGTTGAACTACGTAAATATCATCCTCATTATCTGGTGACTTCCCTGCTTAAAGATGCCGATGCGTTAGACCGTATCCGGCTGGGAGAGAATAACCTTAATCCAAAATATATAAGGCATGAAGCTTCACTGGAATTAAAGGATTATTCACGTAGTTTGTACCTCAAAAGCGAAAAAATTCCTGTGTCAAATTTTGAGACTATGCTGAATTTGGCGCAGGAACTTTATGGTTCAGAACTAATGGTTTTGTAACGCCTTAATTTATACAGCAATAAGGTTTAGGCTGTTTCCAATTATTAAAAAAAATATAATTTTTCTTTTATTCTATGAAATAAAAGCAAATTATTTGAATGTTATGTACGTTTTAAAAATCAGTTTAAGATTTCACAAATAAATAACATTCATAAATTAATACCATCAGCCATGAAAAATTCAATTATCATAATTTGTATACTGTTCGTCGTCTTTGCAGTATCTTCATGCAAAGAAGAACCAACCAATGAACCGGAAACAAGTTATGCGTCAACAGCAGATTTCTTCGCTGCTAATGCTTCCCCAATGCAGGTTTACAACATTGACGGCGGTACCGGAGGCACTATTACCACACCAAAAGGAACTAAAATTACCATACCCGCTGATGCTTTCAGAACATCAAGTGGCGATTCTGTTGTTGGGAATGTAGAAATTAATTTTAAGGATGTTTATAAGAAAAGTGAGATGGTGTTGAATTTACTTTCCACACACATTTTTTGGTATAATAAACCGCTGAAATCTGCCGGAATGTTTTATTTTAAAGCGGGGCAGGGTTCGGAACCACTGGAATTGCGTCCAGGAAAATCAATTATGGTGGCACAACCATTGAATGGGTTGCCTGTCGATACAGCCATGCAGGCATACTGGTTAAGGACTGAGGACGGTATTTCCGGTTGGGCTCCTGTTTCCTGGGGTGGAACCTCCGATACATTAACTTTTACTAATTCAAATTACATTTACACTTTGAACAGTGTCTTTGGTGGGGGCAATTGGTATAACACCGATAATCCGTATGTTTTTGCAGGATATCCTTTGACAACATTAGCTCTATTACCACCCTCAGAGTTCTCGGTTTCTTTTGTAATAGCCTATTTATATTTCAGTGATGTTAATACCATAATTAACATTGCTGACCATGGTCCATCATTAAAATACAATTATGCCCCGGTGGGCCTTGGATGTACGATTATTGCCTTAGGAATCAAAGATCAAAAAATGTACGCATCCTTCACCCCAATTACTATCGTGGACAGCATGACTGTGAATATTCCATTATCTGAAACTACTGAAGCAGATTTTTTGACCCAGCTGAATTCGTTGAATTAATTACATTCCAGCAACACCACATTTGTAAATCTTTATTATTATCTCATGATACTTTGATCTGTAGCCAATTTCAAAATAGTCATATTTTTTTTAACATGAAAAAACAAATATTATTTATTAAACTGCATATGATAAAATCAATTAACATCATTTGTATACTGCTCCTCGTCCTGGCAGTATCTTCATGCAAAGAAGAACCAACCAATAATTTGGAAATGGGCTATGCGTCAACAGCAGATTTTTTTCTGGCTAACGCTTCCCCGATGCAGATATATAATGTTGACGGTTCAGCCGGAGGCATTTATACCACACCAAAGGGAACAGTTATTACAATACCTGCCGATGCTTTCGTAAACCAAAACGGCGATTCTGTTTTTGGAAATGTACTGATAAATTTTAAAGATGTTTACAAGAAAAGCGACATGATGCTAAATTTGCTTTCCACAAATCTGTATTCTTCAGGTGCGCCGATGAAATCTGCCGGAATGTTTTATTTTAAGGCGGTGCAGGGAATGGAAATACTGGGTTTGCGCCCAGGAAAATCTATTACAGTGGCACAACCATTGAAGGGGTTGCCCATCGACACCGCCATGCGTCCATACTGGTTAATGACTGATGGCGGCCTTTCCGGCTGGTTTCCTATCAATGGCAATGGATCCGGTGATCCATTAACTTATACCGACTCAAATTATATATTCACATTGTATGAATTTTTCGGTTCGGGTACATGGTACAACTGCGATAATCAGCATGTATTTGCTGCATTCCCTCAGACAACGCTCACGCTTTGTCCACCCTCTGATTTTTCTGTTAATTCAATAGTGACATATTTGTTTTTCAGTGATATCAATGCTACGGTTACAGTTTATAGCAATGGTACAAATTTTATTTACAATTATGCGCCGGTGGGCCTTGAATGTACAGCGATTGCAATAGCTATCAAAGATCAAAAAATATATACCTCGTTCACACCAATTACTATCGGTGCCAATATGTCGGTGAATTATCTATTTTCTGAAACTACAGAAGCAGATTTTTTGGCTCAGTTGAATTCGTTGAACTAATTACATTCCAGCAGCACCACATTTTCCACATGATGTGTGTGCGGAAACATATCAATGGGTTGTACTGATTTGATGGAGTATTGCTCCGTCATTAATGCAAGGTCGCGGGCCTGCGTGGCGGGGTTGCAGCTCACATAAACGATGCGTTCAGGTTTAATTTTCAGTAGCTGTTCTACTACAGCAGGATGCATGCCGCTACGTGGCGGATCGGTAATAATTATATCGGGTTTACCATGTTGTGCAACAAAATCATCATCCAGAGTTTTGGCAATATCACCGGCAACAAAAAACGTATTAGTGATTTTATTCAACTCCGAATTGACCTTTGCATCTTCAATGGCAGAAGGTATGTATTCGATGCCGACCACTTTTGCCGCATACTGCGAAATGAAATTTGCGATGGTTCCGGTACCGGTATACAAGTCGTAAATTATTTTACCGGCTGTGTCCCCGGCAAAATTTTTAATGATATTATACATGTTCAATGCCTGACGGCTGTTGGTCTGGAAAAAGGATACAGGCCCGATGCGGAATTTCATATCACCCAATTGTTCTGTAATAAAGGGTGGGCCATAATAAGATAATATTTCCAGGTCGTTGATAATGTCGTTGTGTTTGGTGTTTACCACATACATCAGCGATGTCAGTTCAGGATAAAATGCGAGAATATGATCAAGCACTTTCTTTTGATTTTCTTCGTGTTCTTCACCAAAGACAACGATAGCCATGGTTTCGTCCAGTGTAGTGTTGCGTATGAGCAGGTTACGCATAAAACCTTCGTGCCGGCGCGGGTTGTAGAATGTCAGGCCTTTAGTAATGCAAAATTCTTTGAGGCTGTTGCGGATCAGGTTCGTCAGCTCGTCCTGCAGGTAACAGGTTTCAATATCAAGCACCCTGTCGAAATGTTGCGGGATATGAAACCCCAGCGCATTCATATTTATGCTGTCTCGGTTTCCCGATTTCATATCTTCATCCGTAAGCCATCGGTAGTCTGAAAAGGTATATTCGAGCTTGTTGCGGTAGCAGGTCTGCATAGGGGAAGCAATAATAGGGCTGATTTCAGGGATTTCGAGGTGGGCAATACGTATAAAGTTATCAGCAACCTGTTTCTGTTTGTAAAACAACTGGTGCTCATATTTCATGTTCTGCCACTTGCACCCTCCGCACATACCAAAATGTGCACAGAATGGCGTATCGCGTTTTTCTGATAAATGTTTAAAGGCAACAGCCTTACCTTCAAGAAATGATTTTTTTTTCCTTGTGATTAGAATATCGGCAACATCGCCCGGAATGGCATTACCAATAAAAATGACCATGTTGTCTTTTCTGCCAACGGCTTTGCCTTCTGCTCCGGCGTCGATAATCTCAACATCCTGAATAATTACCTGCTCTGTTCTGTGTTTGTTTCTCATCTTGATTAATGGTAACTGCTACCTCTAAATGTTTACTACCTAATGTTTTCTACTCCGCCGCGGCGGACTGTTTTTACTTTCTCCACGATTCAACGGCACTGTACCATACATCTTTATATTCCGCACTGCGGTTGAGCGTGTAGTCATTTTCTGTAAAGGGATTCAGCGTTTTATTAAAATCAAGAGTCATAGATAAAATGTTACGGTCTTCACCATAATACCATGTTTCATTATAAGGCGACCGGTAAACACTGTTTGGTTGTCCGAAAATAATGTATATCATGCCTCGGTCGGTTTTCCAGCCTTCCGTATAGGAAGAGAAAAAGCGGTTGGCATCTTGGACACGGTTGTAAAAATATCTTATCAGTTCTTTTGCCCTTTCAGCATTTCCTGCTTTTTCGAGCCAGAAATTATCTATGGCCGGTTTAATATTTTTCATCATAAGGAGGTCGTTAAACTCGCTTTTTGTTGTAATATATTGCAAGGGGCCCAGCATTTCCTGCGAGGAGGTAATTTGCGGGTACTCATCCGAAAAACAGAATAAGGTATACCCTTCTTTTTTTCCGGTGTCGGATTGAAAATGGTATATGCCGGTCTCTGATAATTTGAGCAGGCCGGACATGCCGTCAATTATATCAATGGTAAAAATGCTGTCTGGTTTAAAAGCTACAGGTTTTGTACTCACCACGGAATATGGGGGAGACGCTATGGGGAAACTCCTGCTGTAATATTTTACAAAAAGCTTGTACACATTTTTTTCGCGCATAAAAACACGAAAGGCCTGGTTCTTATGCATGTTCGTCTGCACAATAGGTTTGTTTTTTACATCGCGGAAAACATAATTGTTCCGGTTCAACATATTATTCTTATAAATGTGAAGGTAGTTGGTTGTTATGAATTTTTTGTTCAGGTCAACAATGGTAAATGCCAGAATATAATTGTCAGGTTCTCTGAGAAAAATATTCATACTGTCCGTTATGTCCGACTTTGTATTATAATTAACCGAATCGGTAACAATAAAAGAGGCCGAGTCGACAATTTTTTTCATGTCGGCCGTGTTGTAAACCTCATATTTGATCAGGTATTTGGCGAAAAAATAATTTTTTTTCAAATCTTTCTGAAAAAAAAGCCCGGCGGCATTGAATTGATAATATATCCTGGTGCTGTCCTGATTTAGGTTGTATGCACTGATATTGATATTAAGGCTTCTGGACTGATCCTGGTAATTTGAGGTAATATTGGTGGTGCTCATTTTGGAAGGGCTGTAACACCCAATAAAAAAGCCGGCAATCAAAAAAACGGAAATAAAACCAAATATCTTTTTCATATTGATTCGGAGTTTTCTGTTTGTTCGTCATCATTACTGAATGAAAGGGGCAGGTTTTTCGTATTTTTTGCTCCAAGTTGTCTTAATTTCTCGACTTTTCCGATCAGGTTTCCGCTGCCCGTATGTAATTTTTTATTTGCTTCCTGGAATGTTTTCTGAACCGTATCAATTTGGTTGCCCAGCCTTTTAAGATCTTCCACGAGTCCTGCAAATTTGTCGTAAAGCTTTCCGCCTTCACTGGCAATTTCAATGGCATTTTGTGTCTGTTTTTCATGCTTCCATATCGACTCAATGGTCCTCAAAGTTGCCAGCAGGGTAGAGGGGCTTACCATCACCACTTTTCGGTCCCAGGCAAAATTAAACAGTTCAATATCCTGTTGAATAGCCATGCTGAACGAAGATTCGATCGGCAAAAACATCAATACGAAATCAGGTGAATTTAATGCGCTGGTATGAGAATAACTTTTTTCGCTTAGACCTCTGATATGGGTTTTAATAGACTCGACATGCAATTTTGCAAAGCGGTCTTTTTCTTCTGAAGTATCAGCGTTTATATATTGTTCATATGCGACCAGTGAAACTTTTGAGTCAATGATGAGATGCTTGTTATCAGGCAATTTAACGATGACATCGGGCCTTATAAGTTCCCCGTGATCATTACGGGCGGTAAACTGCGTTTCATATTCTTCGCCTTTTACAAGTCCCGAACGTTCGAGGACGCGCTCAAGAACAATTTCGCCCCAGTTGCCTTGTTTTTTTGTATCGCCTTTAAGCGCTTTTGTGAGGTTGCGGGCTTCTTCGGAAATATTGATATTTAAATCCTGCAGCTTTTTCAGTTCGGCTTTCAGATCAGTCTGGTCCCTAAGGCTGTTTTTATAGGTTTCATCCACCTGTTTTTCAAAAGTTGAAAGTTTTTCTTTTAGTGGGTTCAGAATATCCGAAATGTTTTTCTGATTCGTGGCCGTAAAGTCAAGTGTGTTCTGTTTGAGGATCCTATTGGCAAGGTTTTCAAATTCTGTGGTAAACTTCTTTTGAATCTCTGCTATTTCAGCTTTTTGCGTATCCAGCTTTTCGCTGAACGCCTTGTTTTGTTCTTCCGATCTCGATAGTTTGGAAGTCAGATCCAGTTTAATTTCCCGTTCATCGGAAAGTTGTTGTTTGGCCGAATTGAGGCTATCCGTCAGGTTTGCAATATTATCTTCCAATCTGTTGGTTAGGTTTGCAATTTCACCATCTTTTTTTATCAGCAGCGTTTGGTTAAGTAATGAATCTTGTTTTGCTTTTAATATTTTATTATTAAAAACAATCCAGGCAACGATATAGCCTGCAATAAGGGATATAACAACAGATAGGATAATAGTGACCGTCATTTTAAGTAATTTTACCGTGTAAATTTAATGAAAATTTGATTCACGGCAGTTAAGAATTTCTGCTATTTCAAATGATGTAACGTTATCACCGTAATTTCGGGCCGGATGCCTATACGACCGGAGAATCCGCTGTAGCCCAGTCCCGGATTTACATACAATTTTTGTTCGCCTTTAGCGTATAGGCCCATCCAATATTTGTAAATGAACATACTTGGGCTGAATTTTACATTTTTGCTGACAAATCCGATCTGCATGGCATGGGTGTGGCCGGAAAAGGTCAGGTCAATGGTTGTTTTGCCGGAAACTTCGTATAGCCAGTGGTTTGGGTCGTGTGATAACAATATTTTAAAATCTGAAACATTCGTGTTTTTAATCGCTTTTGCCAGGTTTCCCCTTTTTTTGAAAGGAAAAGTTCCCCAGTTGTTTACACCTATCAAGGCTATCGAGTCATTACCTTTTTTAATGTAACAGGATGAATCGATCAATACGGTAAATCCCATATTGCGTTCACCCTGGATTAGTTTTTTTGTAATCAAATCAATGTTTGCAGGCTTTTTTAATGTAAAATAATCACCGATATCATGATTCCCCAGGATGGAAAATTTTCCATAAGGTGCATGGATACTGTTGAAAAGCGCATAATAGGGCTCCAGTTCTTTATCACTGACATTGATCATATCGCCTGTCATAATCAGCATATCAGGTGAGAGTTCCTTTATGATTTTAATATAATTTTCAAATGCTTTAGTGTTTTTGAAGGTGCCAAAATGTAAATCTGAAATCTGAACTATTTTAAAACCATCAAAGGATACAGGAAGTTTTTTGAATTGAAGATCAACATTTTGTATTTTTACTTGTGTTTTTTGAATAGTAAAACCATAGATACAGTATGCCAAGATTGTTAACAGAATTATCAGTGCGGATAAATAAGCCCAACGATGCCGTTTATTTTCTTTTTTGGGCTTCCTGTTGAAATGAATTTTTGAACCTGTAAAATGGATGATATCATAAAAAATAAGAAAAACGGCAGCAAATGTTTTTGGCAGATAAACAAGGATGAATGCGCTAAGTGGAGCAAAAAGCTCCCTGTATTTGACAGAATCATCCAGTGGATATCCTACAATAAAATAACATCCTGCTTCGAATAAAATAAAAATCAGCGTCAAAGAGCAAACAATGATTTTTAAAATCTTCTTACTTTTTTCATTTCTGATAAAAAGATTTTTTAAAATCCTGTAGAAGTATATGTCCGATACTACGATGATCAGACTTAAAACAGCTATTCTGATAAGTAAATTCATAAAAAAAAGCAGCTACTTTAAGGTAACTGCTTTTCAAATATAAGAAAAATTTGTTATCTGTTAAGAATTATTTTTCGTGTCAGTGTGATATCATCACTTTGTAAACGGATAAAATATATTCCGTTTTCATTATCCTGCAAATTTATAGTAAACAGGTTGCTTCCTGATTTAAGCTGTAAAGCTTCGCTATAAATTTCCTGGCCAACCAGATTAACAACAGAAAGATTTATTTTCTGATTGCTAATTGCCGGAATCTGAATGTTAACTTTACCAGTGATGGAAGGATTAGGATAAATGCTGATATTGCTATTATTAAGATTATCATTGATTCCGTATGGAGAAGCTGTAGTAAACTCAAAAGGAGCTGACCAATCAGTGGAATCAACGGATGTTGCAGCACGCATGCGCCAGTAATAAGTAGTATGAGGCAGCAATTCGGTGAAAATGGTGTCTGCGGTCGCAGTCTTGTGGAAGGTTTTATAAACTGGATTGGCAAAGCTGGATGATGTATCGAGTTCCATATTGTAAAATCCGATATTTTCAATTTTTTTCCACTCGAAAACCGGAAGTGTAGTTACATTAACACCACCATCAGCAGGTGCAACCAGAGAAACTTCACCTATGGTAGTAAACTTCCATTCAGGAGACCACTGTGAAGTGCCAAAAGTATTGACCCCTCTGACTTTCCAGAAATAGGTCTGTCCGAAACGCAGGGTGTCAGAATATTCTCTGACTATGGTATCAGAAGGACTAGAAACAGTAAGGACATGAGTTGTATCAACTAATTTCGAAACAGCTGTGGTGAAAAGTGAATCCGTAGCTAAAAGGTATTCGTAACGTGTGGATCCCAGCCAATCCCATTCAAATTTCACGATAGGGGAACAGTTCGCTGAATCATTCATGGGTTTATGCAGATTAAGTGTATCGATTGTTCGGAAATTCAGAATTGCAGACCAGTCACAAGTATCAGTCGCATGCATGGCTCTCATTCTTAAATGGTAATTCGTGCCGAAAGCAATATTTTTCGAAAATATTTCAGTCTTGTTGTTTGCCACATTGGATCTGACGAAAAGCGGGCTGGTAAATGAAAGTGAGGAGTCAATCTGGTATTCATAATTTGTGATCCCGGTTATTGCGTTCCATTTGAAATACATGCTGACAGCGCGGTTTTGAGCATTGTTAGAAGGCTTTGTTATGGTAACAGTTTTAATAACTTTGAATTTCTTTATTTCTGACCATCCTGATGAATCGCTAACTCCGTAAGCTTTAACTCTCCAGTAATAGGTAGTGTTAAAATTCAGCTGATTTGCATTCACTGCGGTGAGGGAGGTAGGATAATCTTTAGTGCTGGTGAAAAGGCTGTCGGTGCTAATCTGTGCTTTATAATTAAAAGCGCTTGGTACAGCTGTCCATACTAAAAATGCATCGGGCATTTGTGCTGTTGCGTTATTAACCGGAGCAGTCAAAGTAGGGCCAAACATGGATGTTACATCAACAAAGACAGTGGCAGTAGAAGTTTCTCCATCAATGTCGGTAATAGTATAAGTAAAATTGTCCGGGCCATGGTATGAAGCATTTGGCGTATAAACAACCTTGTCATCTACCGGGTTGGTTGGTGTTCCATTGGTATTAATGCTTGTCGTTCCATGAGCTCCGTTTGTGGCTGAAATGGCACATATACAAGGTACATCGCCAAAATTATCATTATACAAAACATTAATTGTTACCGGAGTATAAGATGTGGTATATGCATAATCATTATTGGCTATTGGAAGGCCAGCGTCATTGACAGGAGTTACGAATATAACAACGGATGCTGTATTGCATGCAGCAGGCAGGGGGCTGCCATCGTCACAAATGCTGTACACAAATGTTTCAGTTCCCCAAAAATTCAAATTGGGAGTATAAGTGATTATTCCGGTAAGATTATCAACAGTTGCAGTTCCATGCAACGGTTGTGTCGGGATAGTCACACTGGTTACAACAATGTTTCCGTCAATATCAGAATCATTTGAAGCAACATCAATTGTCACAGGTGTATCTTCAACGGTAGTAGTAGTATCGTTTATCGCAACCGGCAGGTCATTTACCGCATTAATAACAATAAAAATAAATGCTGTATCGCAGTCGCCATCAATATCGCATAACTGATAAGTTATGGTATCCGCACCAGAATAGTTCAGGTCAGGAGTGTATTGAAAATGGCCATTGGTGTCTAATATGATTACGCCATGTGCCGGTGCAGTAACAACGCTCCAGGTATTAGTACTGTCAGTGCTCAGTGTGTCGTTCAGGTTAACAAAATCATTTAAAACAACATCTTCGTTGATTGTAAAATAATCGTTTACCGCGTCGGGCGTATCGTTTAACAACAATCTGCCAGAACTATTCGGTAGGTTTGTAAGATAGAAAGCTGCCGCTGAAAAAACGCACAATACGCATAAAATCAGAATAAAGGTAGAAAATACTTTTTTCATTTTTTTTTATTTTATAAATTAATGATATTGGTTTCTGTTATGAAAAAGGCCTTGTATCGGCTGATACAAGGCCTTTGAAAAATTATTTTGTAACAATGAATTTAGCTGTTCTGCTATCGTTACCTGTAAGGAGCTGAACAATATAAGTTCCTTTTTTGAAATTGCTGCAATCAATATTTTCAATATGGTTACCGCTTGGTTTGTTTGTCTGGTTAATTAATTTAACCAGTCTGCCATTGATATCAAAGATTTTAATGGTAACAGCTGATTTAACAACCAGGGAATAGGAAATATTCGCGTTATCAACTGCAGGGTTGGGGTATATGCTTATATTGCCGGTTACATTGGTAGTCGGGTTATAATTATCATTGATGCCCAGATAATCAGTAGTTCTGTAAAATCCCTTGCCGTGTGTACCGATATAAATGGCACCGTAGTTTGTAACACCAGGGTAATTGAATATCTGTTGTCTGATCATGAATACAGGAGTGCGTGCCATGCCGTTATTTTCTTCGGTCCATTCAATGTTGGCTGCGGTCTGCGTAATGTCTTGAGTTGCGAAAATACCATATTCACTACCAATAATCACCATGTTTGGATGACTCATTTCAAATATTGCACTGTAAACCGGCATGGCAGGTAATTTTTTGTTTGTTGTTATACCTTGTTTTGAAGTAAACACCGGTGCAAAATCAAGAGCATTATCTGTATAATATACATAAGAAGTATTGCCATAGTTTCCTAAAGTAACGACCACCCTTTGCGGGTTGTTCGGGTCAACAGCAATGCTTGTAACAGCCTGCGACGATCCGAAATTTTTAATTAAAGATTTTTCAACAACACAATAAGGGCTGTTGTAGAATCCGCTGGCCGAGTCAGTAATAGCAAGAATATTTGAAATACGGTATAACGCGCCGCCGATAGTACCCACAAATAAATAATTACCATCCTTTGAAATGGTCATGGTATGCGGGTTTGAAATATTAGCTAAGTTAAACCATTTAGGAACAGATGAAAACTGAATAGCGCCACGGGTATACCATACACCTGATACAGTCCCTGCAAAGAAATTACATGAAACAATATCCTGAACTTTCAATACATCTGTACTATCAAGGTTGCCATCGGAAGAAGTTAATACATGATAAAATGGTATTAAATTATTATTACTTTTCACAACGATAGCATCACCTACATTATAATCTTTGTCTGCAACAAACCATGTGGAATCAGGGCTATAAAGGTTGTTATAGCTTTCCCAGATTAATAACGGAGTAACAAATGGCCCGGCACCATCCTCACCGGGGACAATACCACCTGTCTGTGCAGAGGTTAAAAACGATTCGGTAGAGGATGACTGATATGATTCTCCAGCGTCAGGAGATCTCCATAGCAGTGAATTATATACGGTTCCGAAAAAAGCTTCAGTGTTAAGCAATGAGAAAGCAGACCATCCGCCGTCACCGCTGAATAATACATTCGCTTTTTTAGGATCCAGACCTGTGCCGCTCACGTATGGATTGCTGTTATCCTGCGTACCGCCCATCACGCCGGTGGTTCCGTTGCAAGCTACGGCATAAAACTGTGTTACATTATAATTTTTATTGATGGTGAGAAAGGTTTCTCCGGAATTTGTTGTTTTGGCAATACCACCGTCAGAACCTAAATAAAACACATTTGGGTGCTTCGGATCAAATACAATGGCATGCATGTCAACATGGGCATCGTATTCCGGAATGCCTACGGTAACTTGTGTAAAGTTTGATCCAAGGTGCCATTCCCATACATAAATTCCTCCAACAAATATCTGGTCGGCATTTACAGGGTTAACAGCAATAACATTATCATAACCGCCCTGGTTATTGGGGCCAAATAAATCGAAACCAGGTGCGCCTCCGGGACCAATTAATGTCCAGGATAATCCTTTATCGGTGGAACGGTAAACACCTTTCAATGCACCAGTGGCATTTGCAATGCATGCATAAATTATATCAGGATTCGAGGGCGCAATAGCAATCTCTGTTCTTCCAGCACCTGTAACGGGGCTTATATCTTCAAAGGTATGAGCATCTCCGTTTCCTGATCCGCCAAGAGAGATATTAACTTTGTTGCCAATCGCAACGGCAACTGTTCTGTCCTTGCCAACAACGACACAACTTGCGCTATTAACATTTTGTACGGTGCCTGTTAAATATATAGGATTAATCCATGCACTGGATGCATCGTCCCAGTAACGTAACCCTTTATTGGTAGCTGCATAAAGGCGGCCAGTTATAGGATCAAAAGCAATCCTGTTGACAAAAGCCCATGCCAGAGAAGCATCGTTTGTTGTTGTCGGTTTTGCATCATGAAAAATATGCCAAGTGGCACCGCCGTCGGTAGATTCATACAACCCGCTGCCAACAAATCCGGGAGTACCGGCAATATAATTAACATTGGCAAACCATTCACCAGTTCCAACATAAAGATACCCGGTAATCGGGCTCTGAGCGATGCTGGCGATATTAACCTCAGTCATACTGGGTATTTCTTCCCAGGATGTACCACCGGTAGTAGATTTAAATAAGCCGCCGGCAACACCGCCGATATATATTAAATTGCTGTTATCCTTATCAACGAGGATTGCACGTGTTCGGCCTCCGACATTGTTCGGACCAATATTTTCCCAATTAATACCAATTGATTTGTTTTTCAACAATTGTGAAATTTCTTTACGGGCATTAAGCACATCTGTCATGCTGATATTACCTGTGGTCCTGTTATTCCTGACCGAGGCAAGCCATGTGACGGCGCCGTCAATTCCCTTGTATAATTCAGAATTCTTGGGGTTATACTTTCTTTCAGCATTACCACTGATTACTGATACAACTACGAAAGCTGACACCAAGCTTAACAATCCGATACCAAATAGTAGTTT